>PVBE011126844.1_pt1 | contig 110631 bp, 91 predicted proteins | sample 1631181 | NCBI WGS metagenome assembly PVBE01 (sample SAMN08397723, study PRJNA350692) | Marine metagenome, whole genome shotgun sequencing project. | isolation source: water | place: Pacific Ocean | collected 2012-04
CTCTTTCTTGGGATACATCGGCAGATGTTGATTCAGTATATAAGGTATATAAACATACAAGTGCATTTACTCCAGCAAGTACTTATTTATTAGGGACAACAACGACAACTTCCTATACTATATCTGGTTTAGATAATGCAACTCGTTATTATTTCCGTGTATCGGGTGTGAATAAACAAGGCTTTGAGGGAACATCAGCAGCGATTGATATGACACCAAAGTTCAGTGGTATTGTATGGTGAGTGAAATCATGTCCGATGTGAAGTATCCAGGAATTCCTGTGACAGCAGATGGGGCAGGTGCAGTTGTTCATGTAGAGACGAACATCACAGAAGGCTCGTGTGCATATCCAATCACGTCGTCTACAACGATGGGTATTGGATACGGGAATGCTGTCTCCAATGGCAAGAAGAACCTCTGGGGTACGAGCCTAGTCTTTATCGAACCAGAATCCGAACATTCCAGTGCCTCAGCTGCAGAAGGATATGCTCTGGCCGGTGGTCGAGTGACCAATTTCACCTCAGGTCAAGGTCTGATTCTGATGAAAGAGGTACTCTACGTGATTAGTGGCAAGAGGCTCCCCGTGGTCTTTCATATCGGTGCCCGCGCCATGACTAGTCATTCCCTCAATGTCCATGCAGGGCATGATGATATCATGGGAGTTGCCGATTGTGGATGGGGTATAGTCTTCGCTCGGAATGCACAAGAGGCAGGTGATCTAGCCGTAATTTCACGCCGTGCAGCAGAAGCGAGTAGCACGCCATTCTTCAGCGTGCAAGATGGTTTTTTGACCACGCATACCATTGAGAATCTGTTGCTCTGTGAAGAAGAACTGATGAAAGATTTCGTTGGTGACCCTGCCGACCACCTGCGCAATATGATGGATCCATACAATCCGGTCATGTCTGGCGTGGTGCAGAATCAGGATTCGTACATGAAAGGGAAGATTGCACAGCGACATTTCATCGATGCCGTGAAACCGGCGCTGATGGAATCCATGTCGTTGTTCACTGAACTGACCGGCCGACCATATTCTCTCATCGATTCTTATTGCATGGAAGATGCAGAGTTCGCGATCATCGGGATGGGTTCGATGATCGAGACAGCAACGACCGTAGTCGATGGTCTAAGAGCACAGGGGCATAAGGTTGGCTGCATTCATGTCACATGCTTTCGCCCATTTCCGGGTGCTGAACTCGCTAGTGCAGTGGCTGATTGCCAAGCAGTTGCAGTTCTGGAACGAATGGATGATCCTTTGGCCCAATCCAATCCCCTCACAACTGAATTCAAGGCTTCACTCACTGATGCCATCCAAGGACGACCAGGTTACCCTCACCTCAAATCCATTCCCCGAGTTCACACCGGTGCCTATGGCCTTGGCAGTCGTGATGTCACAAGTGGTGACCTCTCCGCAGTATTCCATCACCTAGCTTCAGGTAATGACCCCCGCTTCTTCTCACTTGGGATCAATCATCCAACGGCTCTTGAGCCCGTATCCGATCTTGATGGTCGCCCCCCCTTCTCATTCAGCATGCGAGGGCATAGCGTCGGTGGTTTCGGCAGCGTGACCACGAACAAGATCATTGCAACAGTTTCTGCTGACCTTTTTGGGAAGACTGTGCAGGCTTATCCTAAGTATGGATCAGAGAAGAAGGGCCTGCCAACCAATTTTTACCTGACCATCGCTGATGAACGCATTCGTATCCACCATGAACTTGACATTCTCGATTTCATTGCAGTTCAGGATGTCAATGCTTTCTCGACTGGTAACCCGCTCAAGGGTCTCAAAGATGGTGGAACCCTCTTCGTACAGACTGGAAAGGACTCAGTGCAGGCGTTCTGGGCAAGCCTGCCAGAACATACGCAGAATGAGATATCTGAGCGTGGAATCAAAGTGCTCTGGCTCGATACCGCGAAGATTGCACGAGAGGTGAGCAGCAGCCTCGATCTTGTGGTGAGGATGCAGGGTATCGTCCTGCTTGGAATATTCCTGCGTAGCACACCTTTCGCTGCCGAAACGCCTGAGGATGACCTGTATCCTGCTATCGAGAAGAGCTTACGAAAGTACTTTGGTAAGCGGGGCGAACAAGTTGTGCAGGATAATCTGGTCTGTGTAAAACGTGGTTTCGCAGAAGTCAATGAAATCAGCCCTGCTGATCTGAACATTTTGGGAGTGAATGCCTGATGAACACTGGAGATCCCTCTCGGAATTTGTCTGCACATGACAAAGAGTTCTTTGATCTCGATGATTTTGAAGCCCGCATAGTTGATGCATACAATGGAGGCCATGCACCGGCCACACTGCCCGCGGACGTTGTACATGGGCGCTCGATTATAGGTCCAGGATCAGGTCGTCTACGCGATTTTTCCTATATTGCCCCTGAGATCCCTGAATTCATCGCTGAGAACTGTGTAGGGTGCATGGATTGCGTGACAATGTGCCCCGACACCGCTATCCTCGGCAAAGTCGTCTCAAATGAGACGCTTCAGAATGAATTGGAGGGCCTCTCTTCTGAGGAGGCAGCTCAAATGGAGATTATGTGGCCTAAAGTGAGAAAGTATTGGGAAAGTAGAGAGAAGAAAGGTGAGGAACCAGGCCGATTTGGAATTTTCATCGATCCGTCGAAGTGCAAGGGTTGTGCTGAGTGTGTTGATGTCTGTGGATCCAAAGATGCTCTGAAGATGATATCGAAAGAGAAGATGGGACTGGACGAACATCGTCGTCTCTGGGATTTCTATACGAGTCTTGGTGATACCGACCCTGATTTCGTGAATCACCGTTCAGTCATGGACATCATGTTACTCGACAAGAGCCTTCTCTACGTAGGAGGAGCGGGTTCCTGTGCTGGTTGTGGCGAGGCCACAGCACTGCGAATGGTAGCGGCAGTGTTGGGCTATGATCATGGTGCAGAGAATGTAGGAATTGTTAACTCGACAGGATGTTCGACTGTGTATGGCAGTACGTACCCTTACAATCCTTGGAACCTGCCATGGACCAATTCGTTGTTTGAGAACGGGCCTACTGATGCAATGGGAGTCAGGCTCCGGTGGGATCAGATTGGTTGGGAAGACAAGAAACTCTGGGTCGTTGGTGGAGATGGTGCGATGTATGACATTGGCTTTGGTGCACTGTCTCGAATGCTTTCAAGTGGGATGGACATCAAGGTCTTGGTGCTCGATACTCAAGTGTACTCCAATACTGGAGGGCAGACGTCGACGGCGAGTTACACGGGCCAAGACGCGAAATTCTACAGCCATGGTACCGTAGTTGCTGGAAAGCAAGAATTCCGCAAGGAACTCGGTGCGATTGCGGCCATGCATCCCAATGTCTACGTGGCGCAAACAGTGACGAGTCTTCCGAGTCATTTCTATCGGGCCGTTCGTGAAGCGAATGCTCATCAAGGTCCTGCAGTTGTTTCAGTTTACACCACGTGCCAACCCGAACATGGTGTAGGTGATCATGCTTCTTATCAGCAGTCGAATATCGCTCTCCGAACACGAGCTTGGCCTATTTTCGTCCATGATCCCGCGCGCGGTCCCCGCTTTCAGGATCGTTGGGATCTCAAAGGAAATCCAAGTGTGAACAAGGATTGGCATTCGATGAAGGATGAGAATGGGGTGCGGCGTGAGATGAAATTCCGTGATTTCGCTGCAAGCGAAGGCCGTTTCCGTAAGCAATTTGATGCAGATGGCGCTCCCTCTGATACTCTCTTGCGTGCTGAGCAGGATCGCTTAGCCTTTTGGAACAGACTGCAGGACATGGCTGGGATCGAGCGTATTATCTCTGAAGAAACCGAATGAGTTCTCCTCTTTGCATAAATTCAGTTGAAGAAGTCAGTCAGTCGAGTTTGGCCGCTTTTCTGAACTGTTTTACCCGCATTCTTGATTGCTTCAGCGACGCGCCGTTCGCCAAACCCTCTTTGGTCGATTAAGAAATCCTTCAACCCCTTCTCATCAATGGAAGAGACTGGGGGGATGGGGTCATCAGATGTTGGGTGTTCAAGGAAAATCGAGCGGATGTCATTAAGACTCTTGATTTGTTCATGATTCTTCTCATCAAGAATCGCTTCTATGGTGCCTAGGCGCTTGATGAGTGCAAGGCCTCTTTTTGGTCCGATTCCCTTCACTCCAGGATGAAAATCAGTTCCAATCATGATTGCAAGATCAACCATTTGTTCACGACTCAGTTCATTGTGCTCAAGCATTGCATCGAGTCTGATACGTTCTGCGACCACGATTTTTCCTCTTCTGCGTGAACCTGCAGACATCAGGTTACGGATGAGGACAGGTGTGCCATAGAGTAGTGCATCCCAATCCTGAGTGGCTACAGCATCTGCCTCCCCCCGCCGAACTCGTACCGCTGCCTCACCTTCACCTTCTGCAGCAGCACGGATAACTGGCACACCTAGGTGCTCAAGCATTGTGATAGCCTCTTCAACCATTGTTCTTGTCAGGTGAATGGCTTGTTGGCCTTTTTTCCGAGCAGCTTCAAGTTCCCCTGCATCGATGAGTGCTTGCCATTCTTCAGTGGCTTGAATGCGCCGTTGCCGCCGCTGGGCAATAACTTCGGTCTTGAGTTCATGATGTGTACCGTCGAAGACAAGTATTGGATGAATACCATGCTTCAGGAGGTTTGTGACTCGAGCAAGCAGTCCCATCAGATGCGAGACAGGAGATCCATCTGGGCCGCGCAAAGGGCCCCCGTCACCGGATGTCCCCATGGACCTGATTGAAGCGAGAAACTGATGCAGAATCAGATGCCCGTCAATGATGACGCGCTGCCCTACCAGATCGGTCATGTCCAAAGGTTCGATGACCGCTAGGTTGCGGAGGTTGCAGCCGATGATACCACCTCAATCATACAATTCGTCGAATTCCTCAAGGTGATCTGACATGCCAAGGCTGGTAGAAACTCCTGCATCGAGATATTCGATAGGGATGCCCAGTCGCCACGCAGTCCATCCCCCTGCTCGAATCCAACGATATAGCCCGAATCCAGATAATCCAAGCGCTAGTGGTACAAGTAGAAGTGGCATCCAATCCCACTCGAAATCTTTCCCGAATACCTCAACGGTCGGTTCCTCAATATCTCCTTCTGGTACTACCCACCGATACCCGAACCCACTGCCAAGTGATTCATTCTTTGAGCCAGCATTTCCAGCAGCCCACTGTGGCACTGGCTGCAGAGCCGTATTGTTGACCACTTTAACATGGACTAGGGCAGCAGCTCCGGGTTGTAGGTCAACCTCAAGCAATGAAAAATACAGTTGAATTTGCTCCCGTATTTTGTAGGGTGCTCCTCCGTCAACTTCGTTGCCGAACAGTTTTGCCTCCTCCTCAAAACCAAGAGCGTGATATACAGTGCCACCTGTTTGACGACGATATATCTCGTCATAATTGATGAAGACAGAGAACTCCTCTCCAGCAGTATAGCCGAAGAGCTTGCCATCTGCTGGCGTCAGTCCCAATAATTCCTCAATGGTCCACACGTGTTGGTCTTTTTCATCCACCGCTAGATTCACCATAATCAATCCAGAAGTGATCGGAATGACAACCAAAGAGGAGAGCAGAGCAAGGCAGATGAGTATCACGCCAGTTGTTCGGAGAGTGAATGGAGGTGCAGCAATCAATCCAGCAATCCCGAGAGCGAGTGTGAACAGGAAGAAGAGTATCGGAGAGAGAATGGTCGGTGGGTTTGCTTCGACTATCACAAAACCCGATGTAGGGTCAGCGTAAGGAGAAACGTAATCTTGACCTGGGCTAGGATCGAGGTTTGGTATCTCTCTGACTATAGGTGGGCGAATGGGGAAGGAGATTTCTGACTGACCAGGTCCCAGATAAAATGTGAATGAATCAAGCGGGCCAGTACCTGCTGTGAATTCGACAGTGATTTCGATACCTTCACCAGGAGCAAGATCCTCGATGCGATGAGTTGTGAATTCAAAGCGATATTGTGTATCGTTTTCGGGTAATGGAATGATTGCAGTATCGCTGTAACCAGGGGCATTGATCTGTACTGTGACGTCCTTTTGACAGGTGTTGCACACATTATTTAGATTGACAAACCCTACTATTGGACGAGTTGTGTCGAAGAGCACAGTCTCATTATTGGCGTGCCTTGCCTCGAAGATGAAATTCTTCTTGCCACCATGACTCTGACCAGGAATGAACTGTTCGCTAACGCTGCTTTCAGATTCGGTATCAGAGGTGGCGGCATGAGACCAGAATGAATACTGTCCTTGTGTATTTCCTTCGTATGTCCCATATAGAAACAGTTTGGATTGTCCATACTTCAACCGTTGTTGTTCGGGAACATCGCTTGATTGAGTTGCAGTAACAATACTCAGTGAACATATTATGAGTACTCCGATGAGCAGGATTGGTCCGGCCCTCATGCTCATCTTCATCTCCGTTGAGGGGGTGCTATACACACATGGTTTTAGGATTGACCACCTCAGAGACCGCAAGTAGGGGTGAATCCACTATGTCTCTTGTGTTGACGTCTGGCTGGCACCCCGCCCTCCATCGAGCAGAGATTAATGCAGCATTGGGCCGTATAGACCCTGATGTCGATGTCAAAATACTTGGACCACGTTGTTTGCACGTTGAGACAACGTTGTCAGACAAGGAGCTCTTGGCGCATCTCAGCCTCACTGCTGGTATGGATATGCTTCTTGTTGAATCTGGAATGTGTGTTGGAAATATCTCTCAAGAAGATTTGATTGACCGTGTAACTTTGTCACTTGTGGAGCAGGTGCGTGATGACTGTCGTCTACGAGTTGACGTTGAGAGACATAGAAGTATGCTATCGTCATTTTCACGTAGAGAGATTGCTAAGGGCGTTGGCGCAGCAGCCTTAGCTGAATGTTCTGAGATAACTATCGATTTGACCAATCCTAACTGTACGATTCAGGTTATTCTGACAGCCGGATTCAGCGCTGAACCACTCGTGGTCTGGGGCCGGAGATTGAATTCCCATCCTCCTCGTCGAGGCTGGAATGAACGGGCACCAACTCGGCGTCCATTCTTCCAGCCCATTGCCCTTGATGTTCGAGTGGCTCGTTCCCTTATTCATCTTGGAGCATCCTATCTCCGTTCAGGCGAGTCTCTTTGCGATCCTTGTTCTGGGACGGGCGGGATTCTGATTGAGGCGGCTTTGTCAGGTGTCCCAGCCGTTGGTGTCGATTTGGATCCAGACATGGTGCGAGGGTCCAGAGAGAATCTGCGGTGGATTGGGGCAGGTGACGAACAGACTTGCATGTTTGGAGATAGTACTCATCTCTCAGAAGTTCTTGCATCTGGGGGTTCAGACCATGAGGGTCGCTGGCCGTCCCCCCCGCCTTCCGTATCACCCTGGCCTTTTCCGATTGGTTCGTTGATCTTCGATCCACCATATGGTCGAAATGCATGGACTTCTGAGGGGCCTGCTTTGACCGAACGTGTTCTCACTGAGGCTGCCCGTTGGATGAGAGTAGGCTCAGGCGTCTTGTTTCTGTGTGCGATCGAACCGGATATGATTGACACCGACCACCCCCTTTCTCTTGGCGATGAAGGCGGACTTGGGGATGCTTTGCGCCGTGTGGCTGAACGAATCGGGTCCTCGGGCTGGAACGTAACTCGTGGTTTCGGTATTCACGTCCATTCGAGCATGTCACGTTTGATGGTCGAGGCAGTTCTTGGTGAGCGATGAGGGATTCGAACCCCCGTCGTCGGGTCCGAAGCCCGACAGTATATCCTAGCTAACCTAATCGCCCGAGCGAGTCGAGACCCCCCACCATTTTGAATCCACTCCTATCAGATGGGTGTAGACAGGACTCGGAGGTCATGCAGAACGTCTTCAGGACTCCAACCCATTTGGTGCAACACCCTCATCCGGCCATAATTGTCCAAGATGAAAAGGGGGGCAGTATGGTTGAGGCCACCGTTTTCCTCGGTTTTCTGCGAATCATCAGATGCTCTCACAAAAGCTCCCCAATCATTCCAGACAACCTCCAATTCAGCACGTTCACCCGTCAGATGTGGCCACGTGTAATTCCATTCCTCGACCCACTTAGCCAGCGTCTCGACATCATCATTTTCAGGATCCATAGTCACAGAAATAATTGAGATATTCTCCGCTTCCTCAGTAGTGAATGAATCTCTCACCAAAGCCAGATCCGCCTCAGATATCAGACATATGTCCTTGCACTGAGTGAACATGAAGGAAATGATAGTGGTCTCGCTAAGCCAGCCATCGAGTTCGAATGAAGTGCCTGTGTGATCGGTCAGTCTAAGGTCGGGGGCAGATGAAAATCCAAGATCCGTCCCTCGAAAGGGCGAGGGGGAATCAGCGTCTAGTGCACCTTCTGGAATGAAGACGCAGCCAGAGCACATGGTAGCACACAGGAATACTGCGACCATAGAGCGCAGGTTCATGCTACGGGTAGTGGTGTATCGCATTTCAATATCATCACGAGTGTATGTGGCGCGGAGAGAGGGATTCGAACCCCCGTGTCCTATGGACACCGGTTTTCAAGACCGGCGCACTGACCAGGCTATGCGACCTCCGCTGGTCTCGCGTCCGGATTCGCCTGCATAAGGGTGATGAATCAGACGTTGACTGGAGTGTTGTATGCGGAGCCGACTTGCGGGCCTGATCCTACTTGTCTTGCTGGCGACTTGTGTAGCGGGATGTGTGCGGCCACCTATGCAAAAATGGGGCTCTGACATCACAGTCGACTGGGATCAAGGAGTTCATTTCGGAGTTATTATTGACGACGGGAGAGAGTATGGGAAGGTCGAAGTTCTCGGTACGCAGAATCCGGTTCCAGATACTGGAAGTGTGGTGATAAATTCTGAATACTATAGTGACACCATCGGCGGCCGTTTGTACGCAGGTGGATGTCTTGATGATCGAGCGACTAATGATACGAGCGATGACGTAGCTCAAAAAGTGATTCTCGATGGCTGGTTGTCTGCAGTAAAACACTTCGATAAGGGACCAAAGGTCACGCAGGACGTTGGACACGCAGCACCTACATCGATTCTTATCGATGCTTCCGGAAGTTTCGATGCAGCCGAGCAACGTGAGATCGATAACGTTGGTAAGGTTGGTGTTAAGGGATGGACTTCTCCCACCGCAGCTGAGGTTACAATTTCAGGGGACGATGATGGATGGGGATACCTTAGCATCGCAGCCCTGATTCCGGCTTCGGAGCACGTATATGATGGATTTAGAGCACTGACTTGGCATCAGGCCGTTGAGATTCAGGGATATGTGCTTGTGAGGGATAAGAATCCTTCAGATAGCGGTCACGGTACGGTGGTACTTGAGGGGAGTAAATATTACCAATGTGCTGGGAATATGGGTGGCGACAAACTCCAAGAAGAAGAACGACTGCCTCGATCTGAGAAGGATGGGAGTTCGAAGACTCTCAAATCTTCACTCGTGATTCTTGTTACTGATATCAAAACTGGACGAGGCGATTTGTCGACCATGGCAGAAGACTCTGGTGAATTCAGTCCCGGTTCAGTTGGTGGTACGTCTGCATCCGCGTATCTTCTCTTTGTTGCGATTGTTGCAGGAGGTGGAGGATTTGGAGCCTTTGTTCTCTCTCGATTATTGTTGGAACGTCAGGTTCAGGCGATGACGAATGAAATGATTCAGGCCGATAAACTCGAGGCTGCTTCAGGCATCAAATCAGCCATGAAACAAGCCCGCAAGGAAGGGCGTGACCCTGAGAAAGAGGATAAGGAGCGTGAACGTGCTCGACAGGCGGCGATTAAGAAGGCTGAACGGGCTGAGAAAGAGCGCTCTTCTTCGCCTGACTCTCCCAGTAGTTCCTTTTCCATCGATTCAATTCTTGGCGGCAGCGATAGTGCAGATACGTCTCCTTCCTCAGGGCCTGGGGTGCATATGGCAGGTGGTGGTGGCGTTGTCACAACCGATGCCGCTGCCGAAGCCGAGGTAACGCGGCAGAAGATCACAAAGGATTCTGAGCGGCGCAAGATGGCAAGCGAGATAGATCGAATTGCTGGTGAGGCGTCGTTTCCTACAGGCTCAGCTCTTTCTTCAACATCAGATCAATCAGACAGTGACCGAGATGTGACTGGTGGGGTGACCGGTGGAATGACCGGTGGAGTGACCGGTGGAGTGACTGGTGGAGTGACCGGTGGAGTGACTGGTGGAGTGACCGGTGGAGTGACCGGTGGAGTGACTGGTGGAGTGGCCGGTGGAGTGACTTCTGTTGGCGGTATAGCTCATGAATCGCATGATGATTCGTCAACTAGCGCTAGTCCTCCTCGCCAATCCTCTTCCTCCCCTCAAAAGAAAGGACCTCCGAAGCGCAAAGGACCTCCGAAGCGTAAGGAATCTCCTCGCCAGTCCGAAGACAATATTGGGTCTGACATTGTTGATAGGGGTGATTCGGCCCCGGCCGAATCATCCTCTCAAGAACAGGATTCCCCTCCTGCTCGTCAAGATGATCGGGCACCACCCGGCCCTCGTCGTCGGTCGATATCAGACGAGGATTTCTCTGATTTCAACCTCTAATCAGAAGTTTCCCCATCCCATGGGACCTTCCTTGCTCCGAGCACTAGAAGTTGATCAGCGTGATACTCTAATCGTGCAGGAATCATCATGTTCGGCTCTCCATCAGCCTGTACCCAAGTGATGGGTTCGACGACTTCAAGACTAGGCTCTCCATCTTTGTCATGGGCCAGTTCAAGTGTTTTGATAGTGTCCTGCCTAATCCCCCATTTTCCGACGTGCCGACCTTTGTAGAGCGGACCCATCAGCCTGAGCATCTTCAATTTGGAAAGGCCAGAAACTTCGATGAAACCAGCACCGTCAATTCCCGGGTGATGTCCGGGGCACACCTTGTAGCCCCCACCAAAGACCTCTCCTACTGTTACTGCAATAGCGGTGAAATCAATACAGGTCCATTGCCCCCCATTTACTCTGACGTGGACCATTCTTCGTTTCCATCGCATTACCTCTGTTGCTCCAAGATAGGTGTATTTAGCGGTCCCTCGCAACCATTTCCCGCGTCGTAATTTTGCACGACTTGTAGCGGAGGTAATACCAGCATCTGATTCAATGAACACCCACCTCACCACCCATCCTTCTTGTTCGGGGGGACCATCCCATTCGGTGAGTTCAGCAATGGGATACTCGCCGGTACCTTCAGCAGGTCGGGCTTCTACTCTGATAGCTGGACAGGATCTGATTACACCATTAGTGAGCACTTCGATGATACCATCCACATCGAGAGCAGGTACACAATGTGTCCGTGCGAAATCATTCCCCGTTCCAACTGGAATTACCGCAAGAGGAACGTCACTTCCTCTCAGACCGGATGCAACTTCATGGACAGTGCCGTCGCCTCCTATGGCGAGGACGAGGTCATGCTCACGCAGACTCCAACCTATTCGTCCACCATCGCCTGGGGCGGAGGTGAGGTACAGGTCGACATTAGTGGCAAGTGCCTCCTCGACTTTCCTTCCGTGTTTATCCCACCAGCGCTTGGACCTTCCATCACGAGCCGCAGGATTGAGGACCGCAGCAACTCTCTTCATGCTGCAAGACTTTTGGTAGAGCACATGAGATTGCCGGACCCGAATGCCTTGATACCAACCATGTGATGTCGAAGATATGGCGGATGATCATGAACGCTTCATGGCCCGCGCGCTAGAGATATCCTTGCGTGGTGCAGGTCGTACCTCTCCCAATCCAATGGTGGGGTGTGTGTTAGTCCGCTTTGGAGAGATTATTGCCGAAGGATGGCATGACCAACTTGGAGGATTGCATGCCGAACAGATGGCAGTTGCAGAAGCTGAGTCCCGTGGCGTGGACGTTGCAGGGTCGACTGCTTACGTGACACTTGAGCCATGTCATCATCATGGGCGAACTCCTCCTTGCACTGAAACTCTTCTCTGGGCTGGCATCAAGGATATCGTCATCGCTCATGCTGACCCGAATCCGATGGTTCGTGGAGGTGGATTGTCATATCTAATGGCTAGCGGCGCAACCGTCACTGAGGGGCCAGGTCGTCTAACGGCTCAATTGCATATGGCTGAATTTCTTCATTGGTGTACCACCCGCCGGCCCCTTGTAACTGTGAAATTAGCTGTTGATTGTACCGGTTCTGTTGATGATCGTTCAATTCCGTCCTCTCGATTCACTTCTGAAGAGAGCCTAGATCTTGTTCACGTTCTGAGAGGTAGTGTGGATGCCGTTGTGGTTGGTGTTGAAACGGTGCTGAGAGATGACCCTCGCTTGACGGTTCGGCGTGGTATTGAGCAGCGAATGAGGCAGCCATTGCGTATTGTTATTGATCCAGTCCGTCGAACAAATGATGCAGCTGCCATCTACGAGGGACTCAATCCCTCTTTGAGAATCGTTACAGTACCTACTCTTGTTGATTCGGTCATTGAAGAGGCTCGTTCCCGTCAGGATGCTAAAGGAAATATCGACTTAGCAGGTCTTCTTGAGATGCTTGGCGATCGTGATGTTCATCACATTCTCGTTGAAGGTGGGCCAGAAACCATCCGTCGATTCATGATTGCGGATCTGATAGATCGTTCTGTGATAGTCGAATCCCCTTTGAAGCACGCAGATCCAGTCGCTGCTGGCGAATTGATATCCTCTTTGAAGAGGCGTCATGAATCCACTGAATCCTTTGATGTAGGGGATGATCGGTGGACAATCAACCAGCGGATTCCTATTCTTGCTCCAACAGCGATCGTTCCATAGGTCGGAACAATAACGCAACATCACGTTTCAAACCGGCACCAAGCAGGAAGTGTTGACGTGGCAGCTGGTGAGGTGAACCCGATACCGATGAATAGTACGATGATGAAGAAAATCGGGAACAAGGCAGTCACAGTTAGGCTGTTCGGGTCCTCTTTGAGGTGCATGAACAGGGCAGCGATGCCAATTCCTTTGACAACTCCCACACTAATCAGCACGAGTGCGGTTGCAGTTGGAGGCATCTTCACAGCAACAACTCCTACCTCGATTATCGTGAAGATGATAAGAACGACGAAATTCAGAAAATATACATCTTTGAACAGGCTTGTTGATTCGTGGTGTGTGTCTCCCATGATTTTGTCCTCCTCAATATAGATAGAATGCAGGGAACACGACCACCCATACTAGGTCAACGAAGTGCCAGTATAGGGCAAAGTACTCGATGCCCTGCGCGTTCATCGGTGAGAATCTGCCAGTCATGTTCTTGTAAATCAGATAAAGAAGCATCAGCAGGCCGAGGAAGACGTGTAGCCCGTGAGTTCCCGTGGTGATGAAGAAGAGAGATGCTGATATTCTGATATTCATATTGAAATCATGTGCAGCATGCTTGCATGCCGCAATCTGGTCAGCAGAATTTTGAATTCCAGACCTGAATGGGTGCGTATCTGCCTCTGCTCCAATCATCGAAGCACTGCATACGTCATTGAGCACGCCTCCGTGCCATTGGTAACTGGCAGCTGTTGCTGAACCAGACGTCATTGAGTCCAGCATGTAGCCTTCTGATTGTAGGGAAGGAATGTTGGTGCCGAAACCAAGGTACCACTCAGTCAATTTGAGTATGAGGAACAGAGTTCCAAGCCCTAATGTTACGCTGAGCCACATTGTGGTCTTCCTCGTGTTCGCTCGCTTGGCGTTGACCAACGCCAACACGAGTGTGTATGAGGAAATGATCAATGCAAAGGTATTGATTGCCCCCGGGGCCAGTGTCCAGAAGTTATGTGCGATGAGGTGTGATGCTGGCTCGTAGCAGTTGTAGGTCGCTCCGGCTAGTTGTGAGCCACTGCCAACCAACTGGAAGAACAACTCTGTGCAGTTCGGAATGGAGGTTCGATATCGGACATACGAGGCGAAGAAACTCGAGAACACCATCATCTCTGACATCAGGAATACCCACATTCCCACTTTTCGGATCTCAATGTTATTGTAGGGATTCAGAGCGGCCATAGGCTCATGTGATCCATCAAAACCAAGATCTTCTCGCATCCACACGAGCAATCCTCCAGCAGTGATTGCAAGGCCGATTCCAAGAAACAGCCAGCCTGATGTGATGAACCCGATGAAGATGAATGGGAGTCCGGCCGCAACGATGATGGGTGCCTGTGAGCCATGATGTGCATGGTCACCATCGTGATGAGCATCACCATAATCTGACATCATGCCCCCTCCTGTGGTTGAATTGAATCTTCATCTGGTGTGGCATCAAGCTCAGTAGATTCTGCAGACCAAATTCTGTTGATGATTTTTCCAAGCGCTCCTCCACCTTCTTTCACCTCGTGTTCCTCATCAATTTGCACTGGTATCTCAGCGAATGATGGCGTTGGGGGTGGCGAGTCAGTCGTCCATTCTAGCGACCATCCACCCCATGGATTAGGTCCAACTTTTTCGCCGGTACGCAGGGAGAGAATCATGTTGCCAACGAGAATCAATGTTGACAGTCCGAAGATGAATGATGAAATAGTGATCAGCATGTTCGCACTTGCATATCCTGAATGCGCAGCATATGTGTGCGTTCGTCGCAACATCCCATCCAACCCTAGCTTGTGCATGGGCCAGAATGCCATGTTGTAGCTCGTGAATGCTATAATGAAGTGGACCTTTCCCCATCTATCTGAGAGCATACGACCAGTCATTTTTGGATACCAGTAGTAGATTGCTGAAAAGAAGCCGAAGAGTGTTCCGCCTATGAGCACATAGTGAAAGTGAGCTACAACGAAATAGGTTTCGTGAAGGTGCAGATCAAGTGGAATCGAAGGGAAATACATCCCTGAGATGCCTCCGATTGCGAAGGTCACGAGGAAGCCCAAGGCCCAGAGCATATGTGGACTAAATGTGATATTTCCTCCGTGTAGTGTTGCCAGCCAGTTGAATATTTTCACACCGGTTGGCACTGCGACTAACATCGTCGTAATCATGGTGATGAATCGGAACCATGGAGCCGCCCCCGCGGTGAGCATGTGGTGACCCCATACGATGAATCCGAGGATTCCTATACCCGCCATGGCGATCACCATTGAACGATAGCCGAAGATGGGGCGATGGGAACTCGTAGCGAGCACCTCACTGATGACTCCGAAAGCTGGTAGGATGACCACATAGACCTCAGGGTGGCCGAAATACCAGAACAGATGTTGCCATAGCAGCGGATCGCCCCCTGCTGCTATATCGTAGAACGCAGTACCTATTGTTCGATCCAACAGCAGGAATATCACGCCAATCGCCAACGCTGGAATGGAGATGAAGAGCATGAAATTAGCAATGAGAATGGACCATGTGAAAAGAGGTATACGCATCCATGATACGCCTGGAGCTCGCATGGCTAAGATTGTAGTGATGAAATTAACACCTGCTAGTGTTGATGATGCACCTAAGAGCACCGTTCCTGCCACCCACATCGTTGTTCCTAGTGTCATGGTTGTTGCAGAATAGGGCGCATATCCCGTCCATCCGACTTCGACAGCTTGGCCAGTGAAAATGCCATAGAAAAGAAGGATGGCGGCGGCTGGAAGAAGCCAAAATGAGAGCGCATTAATGCGAGGGAATGCAAGGTCTTGTGCGCCAATTTGCAGTGGCACGATCCAGTTGGCAAAGCCAGCAATCAGCGGCATTGCTGCTAAGAAGATCATTGTAGTTCCGTGGAGTGTGAAGAACTGGTTGTACTGTTGCTGGGTCAGGAAATCATTCTCAGGTACAGCGAGTTGTATCCTGAACAATAGAGCCAATATGCCTCCAACAACGAAGAATGTCAAGCCGAAGACGATGTAGAGCGTACCGATACCCTTGTGATCTGTTGTTGTCAACCATCCCTTGAGCCAAGGTCCGATGGTGTTCCATGAAAGTGCTCCGGGATTGATCTGGGCGGTCACAAAGATTGCTGCGCCGATGACCAAAGTAAGTGCAAGAAGAACTGCCGTGAGCAGTACCATAAGAGGTGCGGCAGTGGGCGATCCGATGTATTCACTCGCCCCTCCGTATTTGTCACCGCCGTTTCCACTAGCTCCATTGACAGCGTTAACCCAGACTGTGAATTCGATGTTCTCTCCGGCGGTGTCAGGTGCGACCCAATCCACAGTCCAAGAGCGCTGATCATTGCCCGCTTCCGAGTGTGTGATCAGATTCGTACCACTGTATTCGCCAGCGCCGCCAGGTCCATAGTTGCGGCCAGTGGTATTATCGACAGATTCCAATGAACCACTTGAGACTTGGAGTAGGAATCCACCCTGATTCTCAGGATTGTCAGCAAGAGGATTGTCTCCAGTGATTGAGATATTGAGACGATATGTTGTTCCGGTTTCATAGGATTCAGGGATTCCTTCGATGGAAGGCGAGATGGTTCCATCGTCACCGGGCACGTGGCAATAACACCCTGAACCTGAAACCGCATTGTCCGCGACACCTGTGGGGTATGCTGTGAATTGTGGGACCAAAGCAAGCCCGGCCACGAGAATGAATGAAGCGAGAAGGAATTTTCGAGATTTCATCTCAGGCCGCTCCACAGAGTCCAGATGCATTGTATCCGGTCACTTTGATCGTTCCTTCCATCACTGAATGCCCATCTCCACAATATTCAGCACACTCGACCTGAAGTTGGTAGGTTCCATTCCCATTTTCGATAGTGAATCTAGGGGCACCCTCTTCTTCGGGGTTGATCTCATTCGGCCAGTATTCATTGAGTTGCGCCCCCTCTAGTTGGTCAGGTGTTTTCATGTACAGGTTGGTTTGAAGTCCTGGCACAATATCTTCCTTCAATCCCATTTCGGGAATGAAGAAAGCGTGAATGACGTCATACGAGTATAGGTAGAACATCACATGTTGGTTGCACTGGAGTGTGATATCAGTGGAATACCGGCTGGTGATACCATCCTGCCCGCGCATTTCCTCTTCTGAGACGATTGCATCCACGGTGGGATCCGAACCATTGCCAAGGACGGTTGCATCTCTTGATGGTGTGTACCACCATTGCCATTTTTCAGCAACGACCGAGACATATTGAATTGACTCGCCTTCATTGAGTTTCTCTTCAATCAAACTCTCAGATGGCCATACCTCATTGAGTGGTCCAAGTGTTATGACTGTCAGCCAGGTGACGACAGCTAAGGGAATAATGAACCACGTGACCTCAAGGCGAAAGTTATCACGTTCTGCCGGAAATACACCTGGAATAAAGGGCGAATCACGTTTGACGTCATAGTCGCTTTTAGCGCGGAAGGCTATAATAAGCCAAGCCATAATCGCAAAAACGATTACGGCGACTATAATTGCTGCTACTGTGAATGAATCCCACAGGTCTTTGAAGTGAGGATTGAACACAGGTTGAGCCACAGTCTTGACCCCTGTCTTGTCGACTATACGCAGGCGTATTAAGCATTGGGTCAACAGACTCCATTATCTTCTGACCATGTTTATGCTGTGTCGTGGTGACAGAGGTCTGTGGTTGTCGTGGAAGTTTGGATTCGGCCGAGTTCAACCGAGGACCAGATTCATGGTTTTGACTCTTGGACAAATCGTCTAGTGATATCTGTGCGTGCCCCCCCTATTTCTGGAAAGGCGAACCGTTCACTGATCGCCCTTCTTGCTTCTACTCTTGAGATTCCAAAGAATCGTGTTCGAATCATCAGGGGAGCGACCAGCCGTAAAAAGCAAGTTGAGATTCTCGGCCTTGAAGAGATTGAATTCCCTGAGTTACTGGGCATGGGGGATGATGTGTGAGGGGCGAGCGCTCATCAGAGCAACGACATTTTGAGGCGGGCAGGGTCTTAGGGAGGCTGCGCCGTGACATCACTGAGACAGGTTCATCTCGGATTCTTCTTCTTGTTGAAGGAAGGCGTGACCGGAATAGGTTGAACGAACTTGGCTTTGATGCCGATGCAATCAGTGTTCTAAATCAAGGCCATCCAATCATCAAACGCTTAGACATGATGATTCTCTCACACCCTAAACTTGAGCGCTTAGAGGTGTTCATGGATTGGGATCGCACGGGGGGCCGTCTTCAGCGTAGATGTATGAGATATCTCATTTCTTCTGATGCTCCCGCCTCTGAGGTAGTGCGAGATACCATGATTCGCCTGCTCACGCCAGAGACTAGAGTGGTCGAGCACATCGGTCAATGGGATGCGCTCATTGAGGGGATGGCTTTGTCTGATCCGCCACCTGCCGATTATCTTCTGGAAGGGTGAGGTCCCAGATGCCCAACCCTTCAACTTCAACCGTTACACATAGGTCGGTAGGTGGTGATGAGCGTCGACTCCATGAGCGGATACGGTGAGACTCACTTGGTGCGAAGTTCGTGATGTTCCGTGTCCGCGGACCTTTTGGGATGATCATTTGTATCTCTCCGGCGAGTCTTCCTGCTATGAGATCAAGATGATGCCCGTCCGGATTCGTTATCAGTTCGAGGCGAGGCATACCAAGTTCACGGCGTCGATCACCACGTGCAGAGAAACCAATCGCTATGATGGGTATGAGCAAGAGAGCTCCGATAGGCGCGATATTCAACCACCTTAGATGGCTACTTCCTTGGAGGGAAGTGCTCGCAGAGGCTAATGTATCCCCTGTAAACTCATCAACTAGAAAATGAATGACCCTATATCGACTAAGATCATTCACGTCGACATCATTTTTCTCAAGGTCGTCGAACGAGATGTTTGTGTGAACTGTGCTGACCTCGCTTGGATTTCTGTCAAACCGATGAGTGAAAGCATAGGTGCGTCCGAGCGAGTCGATATGATCACGGTTCAGTGTAGCAGGAGTCGGCGAATACGTTTCGACAATCACAGTGATCAGAGTAGTGCCTGAAGGTAATTCATCACGGACCACGATTTCTGTCTTGATGCTCAATTCATCGTCACTCACAGAAATCACGGTGTCAAGATCCGCCCATTTAGGACCGGCGGCGATGGCATCAATGGTGGTTTCAGCAGCTCTGCTTGGATCATCAGCAGGGAATGGTACTCCTTGGATCACAATGGTGTTCGTATCCAGTGAATCCTGTCCATGGGCGAAGAGCCGAGCATCATGTGCTACGCGTCCAAGTGAATGAGATGTATCTGGTTGAATCCAATGAATGACCTCGATTTCACCAGCATTCATATGATGACGAAGACTATTCGTGTAGAGTTCACATCCTTCGCAATCTCCGTCGCTGAATATTTCTATGACCGGAGCTGCCGTTACACATGTCGAGCACAATACCATAATTGTGGCAAACACCATCATTCTACAACGCAGAATCCTAGTACGCATACCGCGGCGTGAAGGGGTCGACATTAAGTATCGGTGCATGCGGATATCTATCACATGCACGGTCACCGTCCTCTCAAGCCGCTCGGGATACTTCTTCTCTTCCTCTGCTCGATGTTTGCCGCAGCGGTCCCAGGTAGTGCTGACGGTGGGAATCAGTCTCTCATCGTCATTACTGATCCGATTCGCATCGTGGATGGCGGTGTTGTTAACGATAGGAATCTCGCGATGATGGCAGATTCAGAAGGCAACCTCCATTTCGCTTTCGTCCGCAATGGCCAACATATCTACTACGCAATGCGTGATTCCAGAGGGGATTTGTTGATTGATGCGACACAGCTCTCTAATTTTGGTTCACACGCAGCCATCCATCCGGATGTGGTTGTGGACAGCGAGGACCGAGTCCATGTTGTGTGGGCAGATCGTTCCGGTCAACACGCTATTCGATACACGGCGATAGATCCAGCATTATCTGCTCAGAATGGCGGTCCGTCCGCGGATCAAGAACTCACTCTCATCGATGACACAGTAATTTCGCAACGTCCTCAGAGTCGTGATTGGCCTGCCATCGATGTCGACTCTCAGGATAACATCCACATCGTGTGGGAGGATCAATATGACATCCTTGACAAATTCTTCCAACACCCCCAGATTTACTACCATATGCTCAGACCAGAATTCGTTCGTCAGAGAGCTGAGAATTTGATCAAAGAGACGCTCATTACGCCGATCATTGGCCACAAAGGCCATCCCGATATTGCGGTCGACCGCGCGAATGATGATCTTGTCCAGATTGTCTGGGATGATACCCGCGGTGGTAAAGTCGAGATGGTGGTTCCAATCGACACCTCTGGTTCGATGTACTCTGAATGGGCAGATGTCTGCACTGTGTTCTATGGTGGTAGTTGGTCGTCGGGAGGGTATTTTGCCGGTATCAAAGGACTGTTGGAAAATGGTAACATCACTGTCTTTGAGACTCTCTATGCTCTTGGAGGCTACTATCCTGGTGCGGCTTCGTCAGGTTCCTGCCTCAAAGCTCCATATCATGGTAGCCGGCAAGCGGATGTTAGGACCACACCCTTGACCGAAGATGATCCAAGCGGTGGGCTCCGCAAGTTGACAGAGACCATTTACAACGGAAACCGCCACTCTGGTGGGTACCTTGGTGAAGATTGGGGGACGGGTTCGACTTGGGCCTGTCTCTCTTGGTTCGATGCAGCAGGTCGCATGGGTGGTAATGCCAACCCCCCAACGACACGTGACCATCGTTGGAATCCGAATGCCACGAAGATTGTCATTCCAATCAGTGACGAAGGTCCGTATGGAGGTGACCCAGCACAACAACAGAACGACAAGCAATCCATTCAGGAAGCTCATGATGCTTGTATTAACGCCGGCATTATCCCAGTCCCGATGTATGGTGGTTCTCAGACAGGTGTAGTCTCTCACATGTATGATCTGGCCCAATGTCCCTCTGGTTCTGTTTCGACCACCAATCGAAATTGTGCCGCACCTGGAGTCGGTTCGGTTGCGAGCCAAGATGCTCAAGGGACTGTTTACGAATTCCCTCGTGGTTCAGGAAATCAGATGCAGGTTCTTGTCGAGGCGATGATAGCACTGGCAACGAACAACAGTCGGGAAATATACACAACGATTCTCAATCCCTACAATAAATTGCAGGATCCCTTCTTCACTGAGGGAAGTGAAGCGTACACTTGGCAAGGAGGCTACGGAGAAGATGTTGGTCCAGCCAATCCCGCAGCAGGAGAGTACCATCTTGTTGTTGTGAATGATACTCGCATCACGGTCAATGATGCCTATTCATTCCACCCTAGTTTAGCCATCGATTCAGAGGGCTATACGCACATCGCTTGGATGGATGCACGTGATTGGGGTTTCAAACTGCAGGACCCGTATGAGATCTACTACACTAAGACGAAGTACGCTGGCAAGCAACCATTTGATGGCGTTTCTGGTGGTATGGGTACCCAAGCGGTCTGGGAAGTCATGCCCAGTCCAATCTCCGTTGTTGAGGATCTTAGCCAATGGGACGGAAGAGCCACATATCCATCATCATACCTTCCTTCCTTGATTGTGGATAATAGAGACAATGTTCACATTTCGTGGGTCGATAACAGGAACTTCACTGCAGGTCAGGAGATATTGTATACGAAGCTCAACAAAACATCGACCCATGGTAACTTCATGCCTGCAGCAACTGCATACGATCCTTGGGATATCAATGAGATTACACATTGGACATCCTCAAAGCAAGGTGGCTATCTCTCTCGACGCCCGGACTTAGGGATGCCCCCAGCCCTTGGTCAAGATGCAGGGACAGGTGCTCACCTTGCATGGTCTGATACGAATACCTGCGACATGATGACGAATTCTTACCTCTCAACGCTCTGCTACACGCACATCTTGACCGGCATAGTTGAGGTCAATCTCAAAGAAGGTGAGAACTACATTCACATCATCGAGCCGAGCCAATCAACGATGTTCAACATGACCGTCAATAATACGACCCCTGGTCCAAGTGATCTTGTCGCTGATAGTTATTACTTGAATATCAGCGAAGACACTCTTCCTGAGAATTGGACAGCAAACCTCTACTTCACATCGAATGGAACGAGAATCTTACCCAATACCGAGATCTACCTCGGAGGCGGTGAAGCCGAGGCGTTCTACATGCTCGTGCGAGCCCCCAGCATCTATCAGGCACAAGCAGATGAGGATGCAGTCATCACAGTCACTGCGATGTCACTCAAAGATAGTGCGATTCGTGGGGAGTTGATCACCATCACACGGATGGATGTCGTACATGGCATCAAATTAGATACAAGTCATGTTGTCTCTGATATCGAACAAGGTGGGACGGCAGTCTTTTCGATATCAATCACCAACACAGGTAACGTAGAGGATACTTTCGAGTTCTTCGATCCAACCACTTACGATGGCATGCTCCAGTGGGGTATCGATTTCACTTGGGAGGTTCGCTTCCCATTGACAGTGACTTTAGATCCTGGTCAGACGGCCCGTAAGAACCTCGAGATACTTGTTCCATTGGATGAATCTGCGGGTACTTACCACGTTTTCGTCAAGGGCGTCTCAACTGGGGAGCGAGTCTATTCTGTCGAGAAGGGTACCTATGATGTGCTTGAATTATTCATCAACGTCGAGGTTCGTTCCGTTGGAAACATCGTGTTTGCTACCGATGATACGTCTAGGCGTGTAATTCCTGGAGTGGAATGTGATGGTGATTATCGAGATAAGTCAGATTTGAATCCTGATCCTCTAAAGCGAAGGCTGTGTCAATGCACATACTTCGATGTCTCCGTGCTCAAGAATTTCCAAACAGACTTTGTTCAATTCAGCCTGCCAGGCTACAATGAATTCAACGCTACTGAAGATGGCAATCTAGCGACTTGGAAACAGGACAACTGGGAGGTTACAGTGGATTTCACCCGTGCCCCGAACCCAGAGAATCTTGTTGAATGGGATGAGGACGATCTTGGAGCCCCACGATTATGGGAAGTCGGTCAGAGTCATCCCGTCCGAGTCATTATCTGCGCGGCAGAGAACGCTACCGCCCGATTCACGTTCAGTCAGATGATCAAGGCGAATCTTGTCGGTGAGCCGAGAATTGCTGATTCCGTGGTCCTTGCGGCTACTGCTGAGCAGGTTTATCATCTCGAATCCAAACTCGGGGATAACGACGCGACGGTACTGGAGAGGGGCTATCCTCCCATTCCGCTCGTAGTGACCAACGAAGTCATTGACAGTAACCTTGGATATTCCGTTGAGATCAATCCGGGACGAGGTCTAGAGTTCCCATTCCTGATTACTAACCTCGGTAATGGCGCCGATCGTTGGGACCTTCGACTCGATGGAATCACCTCAAAGACAGTGGACAATAGTGGCAATACACAGACCGAAGATCATTATTGGGAGGTCCAACTGAATAACAGTAAGCGAGAATCCTTGAAACGATTTGAGACAGCTGGGCGCATTGTTGAGGTAGAGGTTCCATACAATGCCTTGAAGGGCGATTATGTGGTAACATTCTCTTTGCTGAGCAATTCCAAAATCGAACAACGACAACTTCCAATCAAAGTCACGGTTCTTGAGTATCATGATCTTCGAATATGCCCCCAGTTCACTCTCAAAGCAACTCTACTAGCTGAGATGGGTTGTGATGAGGCAGGAGTCATTGATTCTTCAGTAGAATCCAGCATCAAGGAAACCTCTCCCGGTAAGACCGTTCGTTTTGTCTTCAATGTGAGCAATTATGGGAATGTTGAGGATTTGATGTCCTTCGGGTTCCACACTCGATTCCCGAATGGCACCATGAATCCCGTTTCAACACCCGCTACTCAGGCCACTTTCACAGATGGTGAAGTATGGGATGTTGAATGGAATGAACGGCGTTGGATTACTGTGGACCGCTTTGTTGATGATGAGTTGAGCGTGGATGCTGAAAGAGGTGAATATGTCATCAATGAACCACTACAACCCTTCAATTCAATGACCGTGGTTGTCGTAGTGACTGTAGCTCCTGATGCTGTTCTTACTGACCGTAGTGTAGGTCTGAAAGTCGAATCCGCTGGTGATGATTTCGATGAGACCGCCTCATGGAGTGGCGTAGACCTTGATTCAAATGAACTTGAAGTTGAAATTCGCCTTAGGGCACCTGACATTGAGGTCATAACGGCAACTGCAGTCGAACCTGTGAAAGATGTTGGAGATACAATCATCATTCTTGTCCGTTTGAAGAACGATGGTAATACTCGTGCAGATGAGGTTGATGTCATCCTTTGTGTGGATGAGTCGCTCGAAGACATAGAGGAGGATGGCTGTGATGAGGACAATATCGCTGACCGTGAACTTGTTCCGGTAATGACGCCTCAGCCCAATCAAGGTGATTTCACAGAGATTCAGATGTTGTACAACGTTGAGGCGGGAGTTCATACAGGATTTATTCTGGTTGACCAAGACAATGTTATCATCGAAGCCAATGAACACAACAACATCATGGCTATAGATGAGGAATTGTCGTCGTCGAACCCCTCTCTGAACGTTGCAGCTCAGATCGTATCTGATGTTGCCATGCCTGTCTCGGTAGCCTTGCTACTCGGCGTACTCGGAATAATCGCCTTCCTTGTGGGTTCAGGTCGACGAAAACTGGCGTTGGACAGAGCAGAGGAGCAATCCTCATTGCGTGCAGGCATGGGTGAATGAAGCTCAGTGGGTGTTGTTACCCCTTGACTTTTTTACGATGCGATCTCTGATATGCCACCCATACGGCATATTGCTTCAAAATGAGATTTGGAGACGGTTTGAACACTGAGCCGACAGAATTTCTGAAGCAATAGCATACCCTCTAACTCTGGGTTTGCTCGCATGTCTGGAAGTGAAACAGGTTCAACCATGGCTTGTATGTGCTCAATATCTACCATCATCCATCGTGGATTATCAGGTGTTGCTTTTGAGTCGTAGTAGTTTGAGTCTGGATCCTGTGCGGTGTGGTCAGGATATGCTTCACGGCAAACTCTAGCGATTCCAGCGATATGAGGTGGCTTGCAATTGGAGTGGTAGAACAATACCATGTCTTCGACGTTCATCTCGTCCCGCATCAGATTCCTTGCCTGATAATTTCTGACTCCATCCCAGTGGGTCGACCCATCTTCTTTGAATTGCTTCCATGAGTACGCGCTCGGCTCGCTCTTCATCAACCAGTATTGGACCATAGGTGTGCGTTGTTATTCAGGTGAATGAAGATGACGTGCGTTCCACGTCTTAGTGCGCCGCAAGTGATTCGAACTTCTCTTTGAGAGAAGTATGTCTGAGATGAGGATTAAAGGGCCTATTGAACTGGCTAGTTCATGGCCGTGGAAATCGTCGTCAATTCTCTGTCTTCTGACTCTGAGGAAGGGATTACTCATGTCATCCCTCTGTTCGAGTCTTCTCTCTCCTCTGGCAAGGCGCCATCAATGGCAATCAATGCATTGAGCCGTCAAGGCCGGGCTCTGGCTAGGGATGCGATTGCTGAGGGTGCTTTTACGGGTGAATCGTCTACGAATTTTGAGATTTGGACTCGCCGAGATCAAGCGTTATTGGTGGGTCTTGGAGATCATGAATCAAGTACATCTTCCTGTTTGAAATCTGGAGCTAAGATTTCAGGTGCGCTTGGGAAGCGACATGGTACGAAAGTGAGCGTACGGTTCACCAAGTATTGGACACTTGAACAGATCGCTGCGTTCATCGAAGGCATGTTGATTCGGAATGATAGATTCGATGAGTATCTCAAGAGTGAGCACAAGCTGAAGGACCTTGAAAATAAACCCCTTCTTGAACAAATTCATGTCTTTGTGCAGCCACGAAAAGTAGACGCCCTCACCCCTCGCCTCGCCGAGATAAATAGCATCGTTGGAGCCCAGCACCTTGCTCGCCGCTTGGGTAATCTTCCCCCTAATGATCTGTATCCAGAATCATTCGCGGACATAGTTTCTGCTTGGGCGAAAGGAAAATCGAAGGTTTCCCTTGAGATTATTGACCATGAGAAGGCGATTGAGCTTGGTATGGGTGGTATTGACGCCGTTGGGCGGGGAAGCTTCCGAAAACCATGCATGGTGATTATTGATTTGAATCATAATAGGAAGAATGCGCCTCCAGTCATTGTTGGCAAAGGCATTACTTTCGACACAGGTGGCATCTCAATCAAATCAAGTTCTGGAATGGAGGAGATGAAGTTCGATATGCACGGAGCAGCGACAGCATTCTCGACTATTGTGGCACTTGAGGCCATCGGGCACAAAGAGCGCGTTGTTGTGATTCTCTGTCTTGCCGAAAACATGCCAGATGGCCTTGCTCAACGTCCTGGTGACATCTACACTTCGTACTCTGGCTTGACGATTGAAGTGTTGAATACTGATGCTGAAGGACGCCTTGTTCTTGCAGATGGATTGTGGAAAGCCGGTGAATTCAATCCAAGTTGTATCATTGACCTTGCTACTCTCACAGGGTCTATTGTGGTGGCGTTGGGACATGAAGCAACTGGGATGTGGACGAATGATGATGATCTTGGACGCGCACTGAGAGACGCAGGCGATGTTACAGGAGAACCCATTTGGCCGATGCCACTTTTCCCTGCGTTTGAGGAACAAATCCGGTCCTCAAAGGTGGCTGATGTGAAGAATCTCGGTGATAGATGGGGTGGTTCAAACTCAGCTGCGGCTTTTCTCAAGCAATTTGTTCCTGAGCAAGATGAAAATCAGATTCCCTGGGCTCATCTCGACATCGCTGGAACCGCTTGGGACGTAAAAACGCCTTTAGTAGCGCATGGAGCCACTGGTGTTCATGTTAGAACTCTGGTGCATTATGTGCGCACCGCGTGATTTCATTCACTCAGGATTCTTCATCCTCATCCACGATTTCAAATTCAGCATCAACAACATCATCTTCAGTGGGTGACTGTGTGCCATCATCGGAGGCTTGAGCTTGCTCATAGATTGCCTCTGAGAATTCGTACATCATCGATTCCAACTCACTGATTTTAGATTGAATGGCCGCTTCATCAAGATCGCTCATATCTATTGGCGCTCCATCCTTGTTGATGAGTCCATCTAATTGGTCAAGTGAACTTTCAAGTCGTTCCTTCAATGGCCCCTCAACCTTGTCCTGGTTATCAGTGAGGGTCTTTCGGGTCTGGTAGACAATTGCATCGGCTTGATTTCGCAATTCTACCTTTGCCTTGCGCTTCTGGTCTTCCTCAGCGTACATCTCAGCATCTTGCACCTTCTGTTCAATCTCGTCTTCAGACAAGGATGTCTGGGCCTCGATTTTGATTGATTGTTCCTTACCCGTTCCTAGGTCCTTTGCCGCAACTGACGTGATTCCATTCGCATCAATGTCGAATGAAACCTCGATTTGAGGAATGCCACGTGGTGCTGGTGGAATGCCGATTAATTGGAATTTACCGAGAGTGATATTGTCACCTGCGAACTCTCTCTCACCTTGCAGGACATGTATCTCAACTGCAGGCTGACCATCAGCAGCAGTTGAGAAAACCTCTGTTTTTCGTGTGGGTATTGTCGTGTTGCGCTCAATCAGCGTTGTCATAACGCCTCCGAGTGTCTCGATACCAAGGGATAGTGGAGTGACATCAAGCAGCAGGACATCTTTTACTCCTTCTTCGCCTGACAATATACCTGCTTGAAGTGCGGCTCCGATTGCAACAGCCTCATCGGGATTGATACCTTGGTATGGTTTGATTCCGAGACGTTTCTCGATACTCTCAACGATGATTGGCATCCTGGTAGAACCACCGACGAGAATCACTTTATCGATTTCGTTTTTCTTCACTCCAGCATCCTTCATGGCATTGTCAACTGGCTTCATAGTTCTCTCGACTAGGTCGTCAACGAGGTGTTCGTATGTTGATCTGGTGATGTTCATGTCCAGATGTTCTGGTTGCCCATCTCGCATAGTGATGAAGGGTAGGTTGACTTGTGCGCTAGCCGATGAACTGAGTTCTATTTTCGCTTTTTCAGCCCCTTCCTTGAGTCTGCTCATGGCTTGAGAATCCTTCACGAGGTCTATACCGGTCGTGGATTTGAATTCTGTGAGGATATGCTGTACAATTGCCTCGTCAAAATCATCTCCACCAAGGCGGTTGTCACCATTGGTCGATTTCACTTCAATCTGTGGTTGTCCATCCACTTGGTAGATCTCAAGGAGAGATACATCAAAGGTTCCTCCGCCAAGGTCGAAGACGAGAATAGTTTGATCTTCTTCTTTGTCCACTCCATACGCCAAAGCAGCAGCAGTTGGTTCATTGATGATGCGGAGTACTTCAAGCCCAGCAATACGTCCTGAATCCCTTGTTGCTTTGCGCTGAGCATCAGTGAAATAGGCGGGACAGGTGATGACTGCCTGTTCAATAGTCTTGCCAAGGCGTGCTTCTGCATCGGCTTTGATCTTCTGTAAGATGAAAGCAGAAATCTCCTGTGGTGAGAAATCGTTGTCATCAATCTTCTTCGTCCAATCTGACCCCATCTCCCGCTTGACACTAGCGATGGAGCGTTCCGGATTTGTGATAATTTGCCGTTTTGCTGTGATGCCTACGAGGCGCTCTCCATCTTCTGTAAATGCAACTACACTTGGCGTGACTCTCGCGCCTTCACTGTTCGTCAGAATTTGTGGCTCACCATCAATGATGGCACTGAAACAACTGTTCGTCGTCCCCAGATCTATTCCTATTGCAGTCATATTCATCCCTCTATTGAATTGGAATCCCATCATCCTCATCTGTTCGTGAGAAAATAACCTCGAGTACGGTTCCATTCAAGTTCCAATCAATGATTTTCTCCATTTTGTATGGGAGTGTCATCAGCCGACTTGGTCGAACGTCAGTATCTCGCATGAGTCGAATGGTTGTTCCGTCAGTGGCTAAGGATACGCTCAAAGAATCATTCTCAGCCAACAAAGAGGTACAATCGATGTCCACTGTCGCACGTGTTCCATCTAAGTAGACGTCAGCTTCAGGTATGGTTGATGGCATGGCTTCATCAGTAGATTGGGGTACCTTGATTTCAGTTAGTCCACCAAGTGCTGGTCCAAGTAGATTTGATAGATCGAATGACCCTGTGCCAAGACTGTTGAGGATGTTGAGCAGATCCGGATTCAATCCCTTTACATCAATCTGCATATTCTTGATTTGCTCAGGATCGATTCCAAGATCTCCTATTTGACCCATGAGTTGTTCGGCCATTCCTAGCAACTGTGTTCGGTCCATGCTGATACCTAATTGGCCCATGAGATTCAGCAAAAATTCGATTAATTGGTCTGAACCTTCCTCACTCATAACTCACACTCCTTAACCTTAGGTTGTATAGTGGCACGCGCTGGGGGTTTATGAATCTGATTGAGAAGACAGGTTCAAATCCACCACGATGGACCACAGCCTGTGACAGATTCAGGTATGGATGTGCTGGATGGCTCAACATCACGTGCTATGGGTGGGCCCGCGGCTCGTGCGAATCATGCAGCTGTCCTTGCTGTAGCCGAGGCGGTCCGAACCGCACTCGGTCCCGAAGGCCTTGACAAGATGCTTCTTTCCGAGGGTGAGCCCCCCCTTATCACGAATGACGGTGCTCATATTCTCGGTACGGCAACCATCGGCCACCCAATCGCCCGTCTTGTTGTGGATGCCATCCATGGGCTTGTTGAAAGTAGTGGTGATGGTACCATTCGGACCGCTTTGATTGCAGCAGGACTTTCTTCATCCATGTTACATCAGATTCATCTTGGCATGCCTCGAGCACGCCTGCAGAAAGTTGTAGGTTTGCTAAAGCACGATCTTCAAGAGGCCTTGGATGCCAATTCACTCTCTCTTGGTCCAGCCGGACGCCAAGCAGTGCTTCGTACCGCTGTCGGGTCGAACTATGATCTCCTTGTTACTGCAGGCTTAGATGTCGATACCATCCTCGAGAGTCTGTCAAAAACATCTGGGAATGATTGCAGCAAACGTTCTTGGCAGATTCATTCACTCTCGGCGCATGCGTTACTCGAACCAGGGTTGCATTGCTGCACACTATTGGCAAAGCGACCCGTTGTCGAATTGGATTCGTATAATTCTGGCACTATTGCCATTATTGATGGTGCGATTGAACAGGAAGATTCCACTTTGGATGCCTCGGTGACGCTTGAATCACCAGAGGCAGTGCGCGGTCTTAGAACAGCGGGACTGAATCGAGTCCGTAACTCTCTGAACCGTCTTATCGAGATGGAAGTCAACTACATCTTTGTTCGAGATGCCTTTGATTCAGAGTTATCGAGTGAACTATTGAGACACGGTATTGTTGGTGTTCGTCGTGTCGAGCGTAGTCAATTGGAACATCTTGCTCGGATCACGGGCGCTACACTTTGCGGGAGTATCGATCACTGTACTTCTGAACATCTTGGTCAAGTGACTAAGGTGAAGAGTTTCGAGGATGCGGGTGTGCACCACCTTGCTATGTATGGTGCAGAAATGCCAGGTCGCGGTACGATTATCTTTCATCAACGAACAGCTCCGAGTGCCGCTCAAATTGAACGGATTCTCGACCGACTATTAGCTCTCGCAGAGGTTCTACAGATGGATGATCGAGTAGTTTGTGGAGCTGGAGGAACTGAAGCGTGGCTTGCAATGATGATGCGGCGGAGATCCCTTTCCTCTGAACCCGAAACTAGCATCGCTGCGAAATGTTTGGCCCACGCGTTGGAAGAGGTACCTTTCACATTGTATCACAATTCTGGTGGAGTAGTCACAACCTTCGAACCCGAATCATCTGATACTTCGTTGGAGATTGACATCTCTGAGGCTTGTGACTCAGCCGCAGTTCTTCGTTCTCTTCTAAATACGGCGATTGATATCGCCGTGAATATCTCTCGTATCGATGACGTTATCTGGTCAAATAAAAGTGCTGAAGTCCCAGAGGGTGTTGGTCTTGAGTCTCATGGTGAAGAATCGCAGTCATAACCGGTTTATGACCGAGTTTCTTTTATCTGCAAGCGTTCAATAGCACGATTGGGGATGGGACCTCATGAGCGTAAGCAAGTTGGCAACAGACGGGACGGGCAATAGGCCGACTCTTTCAGACCTGCGTCGGAAAGTGGCGGGGCATCACTCTTCAAAGGGGGAAGCGGATGAGAAAGAGCGCCGCAAGGAGACGTTAGAACGAATCCGTCGTGAACGCCGACTTCGAATGAAGGCGATGTCTGAGCAGGTTGCAGACCGTACCCGTGGGCTTCGTGTCGATAATGAGGAGCAAGTGGAGAGCGCCGAGCGTGATTTAGAGAGCCGCCTTCGATTTGAGATGGAACAGGACCTTGAACGTCTGGAGATTGAATTGATCGGGAAAGAGGAAGAACGTCTTCGTCAGGAATCTAAACTTCGTTTAGAGCGAGCAGAGGAAGACATTCGCAATCGTCTTGATCTAGAATACGAGCGTCGCTTGCAAGAACGTAAGGAAGAGATACGACAACGTCTCAGTGATCAGATCGAAGAGGAGCACAGAAAGCGTTTAGCATTCGCCGAAGAGCGCTCAGAGATAGAGGCTTCACGGCAGTTGGCTGAAGCTGTTGAAGAGCTTGAATCATCCATTCGTTCTGATTTGGATAGCCAATTCGATAGGCAACGAGATGAGCAGATAGAGCGAATACAGTCTGAATATGATCATCGTTTGTCAGAACGAGAATCTCAACTCAGGGATGGTATTCGTAGGCGTTTGGAACAACAACTCCGTAATAGGCTGCGACAACGTGAATCCCAACTCCGTGCTGAGTATGAGCGGAAAGAGGTGCAATTAGAGCAACAGGTGGCTCGTGAGATACAATCTGAACTTGAGCAATCTCTTCGGTTAGAAGCCAAGCGTGTTGAGGATCAACTCAAGGAGGATTTGGCCCTTGCAATCTCTCGTCGTCGAGAAGAGTTGAAGCGCACTATCCGGGCCCGTTTGGAAGCCGAACATGCTCAGCGGATCACCGAACGCAAACAACGTCTTAAGGAGAAATTTGACTATGCGTTTGCCTCTGAAATCGAATCGATTGAACAAGTCCTTACTGAGGACACTCAACGCGAACTCGATCATCGTATTGATGAAGAATTCGAAAGGTATCGGTCGGCTCGAGAATCAGAGATTGAGAATCGTCTGACCTCATTCCGGTATGCCAGGGAACGCGACCTCCGTCAGCGACTTAGCGATGAATTTGAGCGACGCCGTGAAGCGATGAGGGAGCAACTGGGCAATGAATTTGAACTTCGTGAGCAGGCTGTACAAAGAGAGATTCTGGCCGAGATAGATGCAATCATCCGCAATGAGCGCCAAGGCCGTGAGACAGATCTTGATCTGTTGAGGGAGGAGACCACTCTAGAGAAGGAAGTCGATATGCAGCACCGGCTGAATGAATTCCGAATCAAAAAGGAACGTGAATTTACCGAGCAACTTGAACGCCAACTCAAGAAGAGGGAGGATCTGATGAAGAACCGGGCTCTCATTGATGTGCGTAAGCGCGAAGCTCAGATACGTGCTGAGATTGAAGCCCAACTCGGCATTCGCCGGGCTGAGGTCCGTGAACGTATTCGAACACTCAATGAGCGGATCACTGAGTATAAGGCAAAGGCTGAGGAACAGCTGCGTGAGCGGATATCAGATGAACTGCGCAAAGAAAAGGTAGAACTTGACGCCGCTACTACTGCACTTGCTGATGCAAAGCGAGCAGCAGAGGCACCCCCTCCAACGACTGAGATGGACTCAGCAGGTCCTCTGAGTGGGGGGCTGGCCCCTGCCCTTGGGCTTGGCGGACAAACAGCACCATTGGGTGGGTCATTGGGTTCAGGTCCCGCCCCACCTCGTATGTTAGGGGGCGCGTCAAGGCCTCCAATCATCCCGCGTCCACTTGCAGTACCCGGCTCGTCTCCGTTACCTGGGCCTGTACGGGAAACCGTTGAAGGCGGTGTAACTGAAATCGGTTCTCAACTTCCCTTCGGACAACCACTTGCACCGCAATTCGACTCAATTACAGTCGACGCTTCAGAACTTGTCGCTCCGGTCATGAAAGGCGCTCCTCCACCCCGGCCCTCTGGAGCGCCTCCAGGTCGTCCCTCAGTACCCACAGATGGTGAAGCAGGTCCAGAATCTTCGACTGTGATGATTGTTCGTGAACAACCAGGGGCTGGAGTGAGTGAAGATCTGAAGCCAGACCCTGAGACTTCTAATATTCGCCCCAAGGTCACCATGATGCCTGCTGCCAAGGAGGCGTCAATCACCCCTATTGTCAAGATGATTCCCGAGGATCAAGGAGTTGTGAGCACACCTTTGCATCCCAAGGTAACGATGACTCCCCGTGAAGAGGAATGAATGGATTCAATCCTCAAGCCAGATTGGGAGGGCTTCATCGCGCAGCATCTTCAGCCATTCAGGTGAGAACCAGTTCCCTTGCTCATCGCTGCATGCCTGTTTGAGGTACATCAGAACCTTATTCCATGCTTCTCGTGTTGAGCGAATCTCGACACGGTCCATGCAGGCGAGTTCGACGGTGATTCCCTCATAGGAATCTGGATCAAGCAGTGCTAGAAGAATCGCCGCATCATCGAAAAAAAGGACTGGGCGAGCGATATTCACGTGTGCTCCCGCCGTTGTCTTAGAGCCCTAACCAGTTCCTCTGCGTCCACATTTTCAAGGGCTTTGATCCGTCCACGCAAATCCTCCCTTACCCCATGTAAACGTTGCAATGAATGGCTACGAGTGAGGTGCTTGAGCAACTCATCAATTGAACCGAATCCTTCCATCGATTTCATGGTATTGAGCAGCCTTCTTGTCTCGTAACTCACACTGACTGAAGTCATCCGCGGCGCAGCCACATTAATCACGAACCCAATTCATCACGTTGTCTTTTCTCAAGTCGAGCGAGAAATTCCTTAGTGAAGTCAATGTATTGATTTGCTCCTCTCCGGTATTCTTTCCTAGCGTTGCGATGGAGCAGGACGGTTGGCGCACCTTCTTGAGGTGCAGAGGCGATAGACGCGGCACGAGATATGAATGTGTCAAAGACGGTGTCCTTGAGCATCTTCCTTACCTCCTCTTGAATTGTCTGAGCAAGTTTCGTGCGGTCAACCATCGTCATGAGAACTCCGAAAAGCCTCAACCTCGGGTTTATCTGTTTCTGAATTTGCTTGACTGTGACAATCAACTGTGACAATCCTTCTAATGCGTACCATTCAGCTTGAACAGGTATGATAAGATGGTTTGCCGCAGCCAGTGCATTGATCGTCAATAACCCTACACTTGGACTTGTATCGATGACGATGTGGTCGTACTGGGTAGCTACCCTTGCGACAATCTCGCGCAATCGTTTTTCCCGTCCCATCTTGTTGGAGAGTTCTATGTTTGTTCCTGACAACTCGAGATCAGATGGTAGGATGTGAAGATTCTTTGCCGTCATGTACCTAGGGGGCTTTCGAGAGTCCCCGTTGACTTTTCTCCAAGTCGTAGACATCGACCGATCAATCATTTCTGAACTAAGAATCGCCTTATCTATATCATCGAGCAGTAGTCCTTCATCGTCCATCAATAGATCGCTGACAGTGAGATTAAGCTCACTCTTGTCAATACCAAAGGTCGAAGCAACATTCCCTTGTGGATCCAGATCGATAAGAAGAACTTTTGATGGCTCAAACTTTCCCGGGCAGCCGCTTGCCAAGGACGCTGCGAGGTTGACTGCAGTGGTCGTCTTGGCACAACCGCCTTTCATGTTACTGATGGCGATTACTGATTTCGCGGCGCTGTAATCCTTGACCACAGACCTTCCACCCCTTATCCCCTCATATCAACACTTCACTCTCTCGCACGTGGCTGCATCAGTTCAAACAGAGTTGCAGTCCTCGCCACAACCCTATGAGGTTCAGAGCACGATCCGCGCTGGGGCGTATGGCCTCATCCTTGTTGGATGACGGGGACTGGAACCTCTGAAAGGATTTTTCGCATGATGTGGTGGCCAGTGATTCCACGAATTTTTGCTTCCGGCTTCATAGTGACCCTGTGACTCACAATGTGAAGGGCAAGTCCTTTGATATCGTCGGGAATCACATAATCGCGTCCTTCAATAGCTGCGGATGCTCGTCCTATCTTGAACAGCGCCTGGCTTGCTCTTGGGCTTGCTCCATTAATCACTCGATGATCCTCACGGGATCTTGCGACAATCTCGATGATGTATGAAAGAATGGCTGGGTCGACGTGTATGGTCTCAAGGGCCTTCTGCATGGCAACGACCTTCTTTGGTGATGTGATCTGAACTACATCGTGGCTGTCCTTTCCTCGCAATTTCCTTCTGGCAAGGATTGCCTTCTCCTCGGACCGGTCTGGGTAGCCCATGCTCATCTTGATCAGGAAACGGTCCATCTGTGCTTCAGGTAAGGGGTATGTCCCCTCCTGCTCTACAGGGTTCTGTGTCGCCAGAACGACGAACGGCGCTGGTAATTTATGCGTGATTCCTTCGATGGTGACCTGCTTTTCTTCCATCGCCTCTAGAAGAGCGGCCTGGGACTTTGGTGGCGCCCTGTTGATCTCATCAGCCAGACATATGTTGCAGAAAAGTGGTCCAGGTCGGAGTTTGAACTCACCAGCTTTTTGATCGAACATGTAAGTACCCATGATGTCCGAGGGTAGTAGATCGGGAGTAAATTGAACACGCTTGAATTTACATCCAAGCGCCCTAGCAAACGTGTTGGAAACCATCGTCTTACCAAGTCCTGGGAAATCCTCCAACAGGATGTTTCCATTAGAGAGAATGGATACTGTGATCCTTCTGAGATTCTCGGCTTTTCCGATGATGACCTTGGCGACTTCCTTCTGGAGACCTTGGGTGATGGCGCTGACGGTGGCAATCAAATCCTTGCTTCCACCGCCTCCCGAACCGCTCGAGGTGCTTGCGTACTCAGCAGACATACATTAGTCTCATGAATTCATGATAATTGAACGTTGTCGCTTCTTGCGAGGGGTTATCGAGCCCAGAAATGCTTCTTCAAGCGTTTCAATCGCAGCAATTCGTCGAGGCTATCTTCTCCTACGTGTTCTCCTGCCTGAATCAATATTCGCGCTTGCTCTTCTGTTAGATCACCAAGCAGTATGTCCTCTTCATCGAAATTTCTTCCAGCAACCCCTGCATCGATTGCTATGGCTACCTCCTCACCTGAATGAGCCAGAGTCTTATCGTCCTCACCCGAGCGAATCGAGCGCAAAGCACCCACGCGTCTACCATCTCTGTGAACAAGAGTTTGGCCAATCGAGATCATGCCATCGAGAATCCTTACTCCAACTACAGCAGGCTGACTGCGCCGGAAAATGTGGTTCGAAAGTACAAGAAGGCGTGCTGGCCGCATTGTTAGGGAGGGTTGTGCAGCCTCAATCTCCTTACTCACTTTGGTTCTCCAACTTTTGATAGCATCAATCAGATGATAGATTACCTCTGCTTCGATGATTTCAATACCTTCAATTTCAGCATCTTTTCTTGCTTCATCCAGTGCAGTAGTGCTGAAGCAAGCTATACACTGATGATGCGGGTCTTCCATTGCAGCAATCTTCCGAATATCCTTGCGCACGATTGGTCCAATCCCAACGGCACCTATGTCAATGTCAATTGAAGTGAGCTCCATAGATAGCGCTTCAAGACCTCCTATCGAATCTGATTTGATCATCATTCCCTCATGCTTGGTTTCGATATCTATCGAACCACTCTGTACGACCTCTTCGATGACAGTTTCATCATCACTATCGTCAATAGTGACGATTGTCCCACCTGGGATGACATCTCCGTCTATCTGGCATGATATCCGAATACCCCCTGCTGCCTGAACACAGTCAATGTAATCCCAGCGATCGCCAGCATCTCTCATCTCGCTCATGCCTCTGGGTCTAAGCATGGCCCTTACTGTGGTGGTTCTTACGCCACTTGTCGTTGGAATGGCGATTGAATCACCTTTATTGAACGAACCATCGAAGACGATTGCATCGACAACACGCCCTAGCCCCCGCACATCCTTCGCTTCAAGAATTGTAGCACGGCCCTTCTCCTCTGTCTCCAGTCTCTCTGAGAGGAAGGTATTCGATAGCCCTACTACTATGGCAAGAAGGTCTGCAATCCCTTCGCCAGTTTGGGCAGAGCATGGCACCATAGAGACGGTGCTTTTCACTTCCCGATTCGTAGTGTAGAGCTCCGCATTGAGGCCCAAGCTGGCAATTTCTCCAATGAATTTCATCATCTGGTCATGGAGGAGGGTCTTGACGAGTTCATTCTGATGTTTGATGCCCACTGCGAACGAACGGTATTCTTCAGATTCCCAGCCATGAATCCTATCGAGTTTATTCAACGCCACGACAAACGGTGTTTTTTCGTCCATAAGTGTCTGGATGGAATCTTTAGTTTGGGGTCGCATGCCTTCCATGATGTCTACTACAATGACTGCAATATCGGCAAGTGCTCCACCTCTTCGTCTAAGGGAGTGGAAGGAATGGTGTCCTGGGGTGTCGATGAAGAGTAATCCTCCTGTCTTGAAACGATCACCAACAAGATCACCACAGATTGTATTGAGGATAGTTGCTGGAACTTCAGTGGCTCCGATATGTTGAGTGATGCCGCCAGACTCCCGTGCGGCGACTGATGCCTGTCTTTCCGTTCGCTCACCGAGTGAGCGAATGTGGTCGAGTAACGTTGTTTTTCCATGATCAACGTGGCCCAGCACCGCGACGATCGGCTGTCGCTGCGCCATCTGTTCACACTCATTCGTAGATATGGTTAGTACGTGTTTGAGTCCACGTTACCACGCCTTCTGGGAACCATAGCCCAAGTTCATATTCTGCAGTCTCAGGCCCATCACTTGCATGTATGACATTGCGTCCGACATCGATTGCTAAATCTCCTCGAATAGTACCCGGTTTGGCTTCAACGGGGTTCGTTCCACCTACAAGTGTTCTCACGACACTGATGGCATCTTTGCCAGTCCATGCCATTGCAACGACTGGGCCCGAAGTGATGAAGTTTACAAGTTTACTGAAGAATGGTCTTTCAGAGTGGACGCCATAGTGTTGTTTTGCCATTTCTTCACTAGGTGTTCTGAAATGAAGAGCATCGAGCCGTAGCCCTTTTGCTTCTAAGCGACCGATGACTTCTCCGACTAGGCCTCGTTGTACGCCGTCCGGCTTAATCATCACATACGTGGTTTCCATGCTGTTCGCAGTGGAGGGTCACTTTTCAAGGCGCCGAGAGTGGCGAATCAGCGGATTCCACCTTTAACAAAATGGCGCGTCCACTCGGTTCGGCGAGGGTTCCTTCGAAGTTTGATGAAATTTTTCTTGGCCTTGCTGCTGATGAACCAGAGGACAGTCCCATCGCGTTTGACATACATGATGCCCGTGCCGGGTTCAATTTCTTCACCAGAGAAGGAACAAACTCTGCGCTCGACCATGTTTTGTTCACCTTGCGTTGAGTTTTCTTGCTTCGCGTCCTGTATCGCGTAGCATTAGTATATCTCCCATGCGAACGGGCCCGAGAACGTTGCGCGTGATGATTCGTCCAACATCTCTTGGGTTGGGGGCATCATTGACTCGAACTTTGACTTGAGTGGCTTCACCAGTCATTCCGGTACGTGTGATGATCTCAACGACCTCTGCGGGCCATCCCTCTTTCTGTTCGGTCATGTGATCACGTATCACTCAATCGTATCATGCCTTGAGTTTCTCAACGCCGGCGACAATCTCGGCAAATGCTTCCTCGGCAGAACTTCCTACTTCAATAATTGCAATTGATGCAGTGCGGGAACCATCTGGAAGACCTGATTCAGCGGCGAGATACTGCTGAGATGTCACGTAGGCGTAAGGTATCCCCTTTTCCTCGCAAATCAATGGAATGTGTGCCAATAACTCTGGTGGATTGACGTCTTCGGCCATGATGATCATCTTGGCCTGGCCTCGCTCAGCAGATTTTGTGACCTCATTACTTCCTTTCTTGATGCGACCAGATTCTCGGACTAACTTGATCATCTCGTAGGTTTGATCATTCAGATCGGCGGGGGTTTCAAATCTCACATGCGCAGCACTCATCGGACAACCTCGTGCATTCGCGCCCCCGCAGTCTTTTACTTATCAACTCATCGTTCCCGAGTTGGAGGGCCAGCTTCCAAAAGGCATCGTGCAATTGCCTTCCCTGCATCGATGCGAGCAACGGGATTGGGTAGGCTATTGGACGCCACTATACTGTCAAGGCTGTGGAGTAGGCGTTCTGTTGCGCCGGCAGTGAACAGGCCGTGGGTGCAGGCCGCATGGACTTCAATTGCTCCTTGATCTCGGAGGGATTGCGTGGCGCGAATGATTGTACCTCCTGTGCTAATCATGTCGTCGATGATCAGGACGCGTGCTCCTTCTACGTCGAGTTCCTTTGGCTCGTGGATGACGGTGTGGGCATCGATGCGACGCTTTGTGAGGTGTGTGAATGGAACTTTCAGTAGTTCCGCTGCTGCAGAGGCACGTTCGACAGACCCAGCATCTGGTGCTAAAACCGCGTCTATTTCAATTCCTGAATTGAAAAATTCAGAAATCTCTGGTATCAGGGAGGGGTGGAGGACTTCTATACCCAATTCACCGAATGGCTCTTTGGCATGAACGTCGAGAATGGCCATCCGGTCGCAATGCATGGAGAAATGCATGGCTAGTGTTGCTGATGAAATCGATTCTCCCGGGAGGAATTGTTTGTCCTGTCTCGCATATCCATAATATGGGATGGCTATAGTTAAAGTTCCAATTCCTTGTGATTCAGCTCGCTTTATTTGTTCAAGTGATTGAAGGAGGAGAATAGATTGTACGATTTGTTCATCAGGGTATGTATTCGTGACTAAGATGACGTCTTGTCCGGCAAGGTGTGGCTGAATATCTTCAGGAATTCGGATGTAAGCTTCACGATCGGGGAACCTTCTGTGCTCGAGAATAAGATTGGTGGTTTCCATCCATGTAGCAAGCGATAGTGCGACGTCCGCATGAGTGCTGGTCGAGACGACGGTCGCCCCCACACTTAGGGCCATGTGGCTTCAGTACTTATCCTAAACGCTGGTGAAAGGAGTGGGCGAGGCAGGATTTGAACCTGCGACCTCCCGGTTATCAGCCGGGTGCTCCACCAAGCTAAGCTACCCGCCCCATTCCAGTATCGTTTGGACCTAAGTGCCACTGATAACGGTGCCGGTTTCACTCATCTGGGGGTATGACTGGGCCTGCTTCGTTGTTGTATTGGTGGAAGACAGATGATTGGATAATCTTCTCAAAACGCTTCGATAATACTAGGTCGTCAGCAAAATCGCGTGAACGTTGGATCATGTTCACGGGAAGTGCGAGTTCGGTGTAAGTTTCATATCTGCTAGCAGTCCTTCTGTTAAGCGTGATTTTCATCAGTTTAAAGGTGCGTTTGACTTTGAATAATCCCGTGATGTATCCGATTTCAATTTCATCTGCATCGCACACTCCTCTGTCAAGAAGTTCCTCTGGCGCGTAGAGTGCCTCTTGGATGCGGACAGTCCTTCTCCATCTCCGTTGTAGTTCTCTGAATGATTTTGATACCTGTACATTTCCATCTTTGTCGATACCTTTCAACAGCTCTTTGTGTACGGGCGCATAGGTCGCTGGCTTTCTCATGTATGTCTCAGCGACGTCCAGGTCGACCATGACGCGGACTGTTTGCAGTCGTTCTCTGTTGGGGTGGTTCCGTTCACCCTTGATGACTCCGACGCGTTGGTCGTTGATGTAGAGTGGTCGCTGTAATATGTCTTGAAGTTCTAGGTCTCCGGTTGCCATTTCAAATCCTCTTTCAACCCTTCAATTCAATTCGGTATATATAGTAATCTGCAATTGAACGAATATTTCTGTAATGGAAATCATACCGGCGTCCTTATTCAAGACCTATCCCTCAGCGAAGTATGGTCGCACCTTCTGCAGTTCACGACACTGTTTCTGGCCGCATCTTGGCTGATGGCTACCCAGTCGTTGTCGATTTGGATGAATCCCTGGGTTCCAGAATGGTTGATCGTGTTACTGGTCAATCTTACCTTGATTTCTTCTCATGTTTCTGTAGTCTTCCCCTTGGTTGGAACCACCCTGCTCTACGTGAGTTGGAGGGTGAGCTGGGTCGTCTTTCAGTCAATAAGATCACGAATAGCGATCTCTATACTTCTGAATATGCCGATGCCGTTGAATCGATAGCGGCTGATTCTATGCCTGCTCATTTGGATCGAATGTTCTTCATTGCTGGAGGGGCGATGGGTGTTGAAAATACAATGAAAGCAGCTATGGATTGGAAATATCAGAAAATGTACGGTGGCGGTCTGCCAAATTCCGATTGCCAACGCTCTGTTGGCCAGGATGAGTTTTGTTGGAAAGCCGATGCTGATTTATCTTCAAGCATCAGTATTGGTCATTTCAAGGAAGCATTCCATGGACGGAGTGGCTACACTCTGTCTGTTACGAATACCGATCCTGTGAAATCCAAGCGATTTACTAAGCACAAGTGGCCCCGGTTCTCGAATCCAAAAATCGAATTTCCAATTGATGAAAATGAAAATCAACGTTTGCTTGAAGCAGAAGCAAAAACCCTCGAACAAATCCGCACTCACGCTGAAACGTCTGATAATTCAATGGCTGCACTGATCATTGAACCTATTCAGGGGGAGGGTGGTGACAATCATTTTACAAATCGATTTTTGAACGATTTGCAATCGTTAACTCATGATATCGACGCGCTATTCATTGTTGATGAAGTGCAAACAGGGGTTGGTGCAACGGGTCGAATGTGGGCGTTTGAGCACGCAGGTCTTCAGCCAGACCTCGTTGCTTTCGGGAAAAAGATGCAAGTATGTGGTATGTTCGCAGGTGGTCGTCTCCACGATGTTGAGGAGAATGTATTGACAGAATCATCGCGGATCAATTCAACTTGGGGGGGGAATCTTGCAGACATGGTCCGTGGCGCTGAGATTCTCAGGACTATTCATCGGGATGACTTGTTGATGAATACGGCTCAAAGAGGCGATGAACTTCTACGGGGGCTCTCCGAGATGTCAGAAGAATATTCCTTTGTGAATAATGTTCGAGGTAGTGGCACCATGTGTGCGTTTTCCTTATCAGGTACTGCCCAGCGCGATGCGTACAGGCGACTTGCCCTTGATGAGGGCCTTTTTACTCTCACGTGTGGGCCGAGTAGTATTCGTTTGCGCCCTCCTCTTACTATGGATGCAAGTGAAATCCAGGAGGCCCTCGCAGGCTTTGAAGTTGCAGCGCGCAAACTACGCGCGTCAATAGTAGAATAATTTCACTTTTTAACTACCTAATTGCAAAGGCAGGGGCTAGAAGAGGTAGGCTCCCAGTAAAGGTAGCAGCAGGCTAGCCTCGCCTTCAACGACTATTTCTTCTGCAGAAGCTTTCAATTTCCCCCAGCTGATTGCCTCGCGCAGTCTTGCTCCGGATAGACTTCCGTCATATTCGACAGCGGTTGTAATGTATACTGCCTTGTCAAGTCCGTTGCGGTATTGGTTCCACCAGATCACGTGGTGCTTGCTGATCCCTCCTCCGATCATGAAGGCCTCTGATGTTGATGCATTCCAGACGATGTCGCTTAGACGATGTTGATCTGCCATGAGGTCGATCCATTGTGTACGATTCTGTGAGTGGAGTTGGAGTTGTGCGCCTACGGCGCCATCGACGATGCCAGGGACGATAATTGGAATATTCTGTCTGTATGCCCATGTGCACAGAGAGTGGTCGTGATCTAAGGTGGAACCAATTTTCCAAATGAGGTCAACTGGTGCGATTGTTCGTTCTTTCTCGTCAAGTTCTTTCATGGTGTTCCGTATTAATGGGGTGAGAAATGATTCGATGGCGGGGCCATATGTGTCGATGGGCACGAGTACATTTCCTAATCGTGAGAATCCATTTTCGTGGACCTCTATGTCGTCCATCTCGAAGTTTCCACTTCGATATTCTCCTAAACTTCTTGCAATATCGTGGTCGATAGTCCCGCAAGTTGTCACTATGACGTCAACCATCTTTCTTTTGATGAGTTCTACGAAGAAACCCCGGGTTCCAGTTGCCATCAGGCAGGCTGGAAAGGAAAGCCACCTTACTTTTCCTTGCCCTGGTTTGAACATTGTTTCAAGCATGTGGGCTGCGGTCGCGAATTTAGGGGCGCTGAAGCCTCCTGATCGCCCCATGCCTTCGATTAGGAGTCTGACGCCTCCTCCATTCGCGCTGATGGCGGGAAAATCATAATCGCTTACTATCTTCTGTTCCATAGCCTTAGGCGTCATCATTGGTTCTAAGAACACTGTGGTTTAAATCGATTTTTTTTCCAATTGGAGAATTAAATCTCTAAGCCGGGCCGCTTCTTCAAAGTCTAAATTTTCAGCCGCCTTATGCATGGCGTTCCGGATTTTTTCGATCGACCGGCCCTGCCCTATCAGCAGTATTTTTTGTGCGACGATGGCCCATTTGGGGGCATTATCTTCTAGGGGGTAGGGTCTTCCTCCAACGCCTCGTTGATTCACTATGCTAGACTTTCTTTTTGCCTGTGCTCGGGACTTAGCATCCTGACGTTTAGATCTGCCTTTTTCTTCCATTTCGGGTATGGCTTTTTTGATCGTTGTCGGAGTGATGTTGTTCTCCTGGTTGTATGCATCTTGTTGTGAGCGGCGTGCAATGGTTGCTCTGATTGCCTTCTCCATTGATTCTGAAACTCTATCGGCATACATGATTGCCTTGCCAGAATTGTTTCTAGCAGCTCGGCCAATCGTTTGAAGAAGACTTCTCTCGTTTCTCAAGAAACCTTGTTTATCCGCGTCGAATATTGCTACAAGGCTTACTTCAGGGAGGTCCAACCCCTCTCTAAGGAGGTTGATGCCTACGATGACATCGATGATGCCGTGTCGTAATGATTTAATGATCTCAGTTCGCTCAATCGTGTCTATTTCACTGTGGAGGTGGTGGGATTTGATTCCTACGCGCTGAAGGTATTCAGATACTTCTTCGGCAAATTTGATTGTTAAGACGGTGACCAAGACGCGCTCATTTTGAGCAATCCTTTCATGAATCTCGGTAAGAAGGTCTTGCACCTGCCCTTCTGTGGGTCTGACTTCAATTTCAGGGTCGAGTAACCCCGTGGGTCGAACAATCATCTGAACTACGCTATCGAGGCGTTCAATTGTTCGATTCATACCTTCTATGCCGCGCGTTCTATCTTTCCGGCCATGGATTGGGTGCACGTCTTCAAGGTCAGGGGGCATTTGACACTTTGCCGCTTCTGCAAGGTCTCTCAACTCCCTTTCACCGGGCGTTGCGGAGACATATACCATCCGTGGAATCGAAGCCTGAAACTCTTCAGCGCGCAGAGGCCGATTATCATATGCGGACGGGAGTCTGAAACCATGATCGATGAGGTTCCTCTTCCTGCTCAAATCGCCGTAATACATCCCTCCAACTTGTGGGAGGGTGACATGTGATTCGTCCATCATGACGAGGAATCCTTCGGGGTCGTCGAAAAAAGCGGAAGAACATGCGGCCATGAAATCTAGGAGGCAGTAGGGTGGTTCACCCTCTTCTCTCCCGTCGAAGTGGCGGGAGTAGTTTTCAACTCCTGAGCAGTGGCCCATCTCTCGGAGCATCTCAAGATCATATTCGGTACGCTGCCGAATCCGAATCGCTTCAAGGTCCATACCGTTCTGCTCAAACCATTTGATTCTGCCTCTGAGTTCTGTTTCGATATTTTCGAGGGCACGTGCAAAATGTTCGGGGTCCGTCATGAAGAATTCTTTGGGATGGATCCAGACCTCGTTAATCTCGTCATGGACGGACCAGTCAATGGGGTCGCAAAGTGTAATCCTCTCAATCGCTTCGGACCCAAATCTGATTCGTAGTGGTTCGTCACGCGAAGGCATCCAAATGTCAAGTAGGTCTCCTTTCAGCCGGACCTTTCCTCTCTCGAGGTTGAGGTTGGTTCGTGTGTATTGCAGATCTAGCAAAGCACGCAGGACGTCACGGGGGCTGTCCTGCGCCCCTACTTCAAGGACTATGTGTTGTTGAAGAAAGGTTTCGGGGGGATTTAGGCCATAGATTGCTGAGACCGTGGCTACTACGATCGTATCTCCTCTTCTGACGAGGCTTGCAACGGTGCTGAAACGCTCTTGGTCAATCCGCTCATTTTTCGAGAGCTCTTTGTCGATGTACATGTCTCGTTGGGGCAGATAAGCTTCAGGCTGGTAGTAGTCATAATATGAGACGAAATATTCGACTGCATTCGTTGGAAAAAGTTGACTCATCTCCTGCCATAGTTGTCTTGCAAGGGTCTTGTTGTGGCAAATAATGAGCGTCGGGCGGTTGATCTTTTCGATGACATTTGCCATCGTGAATGTCTTGCCCGAACCGGTGACGCCAAGGAGAACCATCCTCCTTTGAAAATTTTCCAATTGGGAAATTAATTTGAAAATAGCTTCTGGTTGATCTCCCGCTTGTTCATGTTCCGCTTTAAGGGCGAAGCGAGAATTTGCTGAGTCATGAGCGCTGCTGGGGTTGATGAATTTTCTTCTCGCACTGAGGATTCGTTCGGATGCGACAGAACCATTTTTCTTTACATTCATGGACGGTACAGGCCCCCATTAACATGAATCACTCCGGCAGTCATGTAGGCAGCATCATCTGAGCAGAGGAATCCGACCACATTTGCGATTTCATCTGGATCAGCAATCCGGCCTAGAGGGACTTCTCTTGCTCGTTCTTGTCGCCGTTCGTGTGAATCATCTGAAAGAATTGCAGTATCTACGAAACCAGGTGCTACAACATTCACCCTGATGGCCCGTTCAGCTACGTCTAACGCCAAGGATCGGGCCCAAATCGCTAATGCAGCTTTCGAGGCGGCGTAATCAGCGCCATGGATGGAGCCCTTTGTTCCTAGTTGGGAACCTATTGCAACGATTGATGCCCCCTCAATTATTTTGGTATTCAATTCCCACCAGATTCTGTGGCCTGAAAGGAAGTTGACCTCGATGGTTCTTGCCATTCTGTCGGGATCAACTTGGCTGGCTGGCCAGCGTTCATACATGCCGTGATTCAACACTAGTGCACTAATGCCATATTCGCACCACGGGTGCTTGGATAGTACGGCGACTTCACTTGCGTCCGAGCAGTTTACTTTCACGGCAACTGCGTCACCTCCTCCTTCTCGTATGGTGCGCACGACTTCTTCAGCCTCGAATGCGTGTGTATTGTATGTCAGGATAATACAGTGGCCGTTCGATGCAAGTCTTCTAGAAACTGCTGCGCCGATGCCACGACTTCCACCTGTTACAATGGCCACTGTGGATTCAGCTCCCTTCGGCCCCATGGGCGCATGCTGCTTGCACAGGTATTTGAAGCGGTGCTTTCTGCTTCAGCCCGCTTGTTCGGACTGCTGGTGGTGCTCCCGTGGCTCGGTCTCTTCGCGTCATGCTTTGTTCTCTTTGCACCGCGACATTCCCAGGACCGTTTGTTATCTTCATTTATCCTTCTAGCTCAGACTCTACCCTTTGTCGTACTCGTGCTTGCTCTTGCCATGAGGGTCACCGAACTTGCTGCTGTTTCACGAGCAGTGGGAGAGGGTCTCCCTCTCGTTTATCGGATTAGTAGCGCTTGGTCATCTCGTGAAGGCCCACTATTGATGTGGGCCGCTATGCTTTCTTTCTCATCCTGGTGGTTTCGGCGATGTACCACTGTTGATGTTGGTGAAGTTCCTCTCATTGAGGTCGTTACCTGCTTGTTATTTCTGGCAAGCATCAGTTTGGAGCCTTTCTCTCTTAGCACGGAATACATGCGTCAGCACCCGCGCGAGCTGAATCCCCTCTTGCAGACCTCTTTGATGGTGATTCACCCCCCTATCATTTTCATTTTCTATTCATTGACGCTGTTGACTGCACAACTTGACCTCTGCCGCACTAGGAGGTCTGATTCTGAGATGGAGCGACATGCGCATCGAGCAGCCCTCATTACATTCGTCGTAGGCACACTAGGAATTGGTTTGGGGGGGTTGTGGGCATTCACAGTCCTCGACTGGGGTGGATATTGGGCTTGGGACCCGGTTGAGACTGCCTCTCTCCTCCCATGGCTTGTCATTGCAATTCGTCTCCATGCCCCCCACTCCTCTCTCTTCAGGTCAATCCTCATGCAGCGTTCGTGTGCAGCAGTTCTAGCTGGATCGACGATATTTGCCACTCTTGTCACGCGAGCAGGCGGCGTTTGGGCGTCGGTCCACGCCTTCGTGAATTTGGGCGGAGAACCTCTGGCAAGCGATGGTCTGCAACGCCTTCTGTCCGTGTCGTTCAGCTCAGTGGCTGGTGTCGAAATTATAGCGTATCTCACGATATTGGTTCTCATTCTTGGGCAACTGCTCGCAGCGATGCTTGAATCACCTCCCTTACCCAGGAACCTTTGGATCAATGCTCTGATCCCTGCGCTTGTGTGTTTGATTTTCGGTCCTACGTTTGCTTTCCTGATACTTTCGGTCATTGCTACCATTCTGCTACGATGGATCTTGCTATGCACTGAGAAAACTTTCCACCTTAATCTTGAATCTGGATTAGCACTGATCATTATTCTAACTTCACTCATAGCAACATTTTGGCCAATGTCGAAGGCTACGTCAGAGGTGTGGTCTTGGAGGATGGATGGCCTGTTGATGGTCTGTCTCCTTCTCCCCCTCGTTGTTCATGCGTATAGTTCGGGTCAACGCCGTGAATTCACCCGTTGGGGCGTAGTCTCCCTTCTTCTTATTGGGACATGGGTCGGCCTTGCAGGCGTGCCGACGGCCGCGCTGATGATCATTATCATGCTTCTCCCGTGGATATTAGAGGATGCAGATAGAAGGGGGGTCCCCTCTCAACCAAGCTCGAGCCTCTCTCAATTCATACGCACTTTCGCACCTGTTCTGGGCGCAGTCTACTTCACAGTGACTCTGTTTATCCTTTTTGCCAGCATGGATGTCCCTCAGTTCGGGCTCCATGAGGTGCTTGGTGCGCCATTACTTGTCCTTGTAATTTTGGGATTGCCTATAGCCCATGGTGCGGGGGGCGCTGATGCGAAGCGAATGACGGTGGTAGCGTTAGTTGCCTTCACTTCAACGCTGATTGGCGGGTTATTTTTCATGGATGTCTTACCGGGTGACGCCCATCTTGCTCTAGCCGGGGCTGGTATTACCCGGGGGGTGATTGCGATGCTTCTCCTTCCCCCCTTGCTTCTTTCTATTCCGGGTCTTTTCATCCCGATGTGGTCGGCATTCAATCAGATGCGGGCGAAGGCGTCTGCAGCGAGAGCACGTCGCTTTGGCACCATTGTTGTTCATTTTGGTCTTGTACTTCTTTTGCTTGGTCACATCTTCTCCACCACATTGGTTGCTCGTAGTGACCTTGGCCATGTGGTGAGCGTCACGAAGGATGTTCCAGTCATTGTAGGGGGTCATGCATATACACTGGATTCGATTGAAGTCGTTTCGACTACAGATGATGCATATGACTCCATGATCGGTGTAGGTGATGGTTACGTCGGTCTGAATCTGAAAGTTGTCGATACCACTACTTACGAGCAGATGGCTCTGGCTCCAGGAGTGGTGCGATTCGACGATTCCATGATGACGCGGTCTGAGGTTAGCCGGGTTGTGACTGCATCGGGAATTACCGTCGCCATCCTTGACTCTCAGCAAGCGAGTGATCTCATGCTCAAAACGGAGTCTGGAGTGGATGTAGATCGCGTACGGGTCACCATCTATGACCTTCCATTGAATCAACTTGTATGGATTGGTTGGATATTGATGGTCGTGGGCTCACTTATCGTTCTTACAATGACTAAGCGCGTTGAGGTTGAAGGGGAAGAGTGAGGCGTGTGGATGATAAAGTGAGTGCGGGTCGCATGCTTGGCGAGAACCATGGAGAAAGGGAGTGTCATCCAGATTGAGTACGCGCTATATGACGCAGAGGCGGACATAGTCATCGAAACAAACCGGGCCGGGGAGCATGAATGTGCGGGTGAGGAGTGTACTGATACTTCCCACGACGCTCGTCCACTGACAACTATTGTGGGTTCAGGGCGCCTTATCCCAGGCTTTGAAGAACACCTTGAAGAGGCCGAGGAGGGTGAAGATTATTCGATTGATATTCCAGCAGAGAAAGGTTATGGGGCGAAAGACCCGGACCTCATTGAGACCATTACCCAGGACCGCCTCTTGGCAGCAGTACCAGATCCCCGGTCATTGCAGATTGGTTCCCCTGTAACGATTAACAACCGCACCGGCGTCCTCCAATTACTCGCCGCCGGGCGTGCTCGAATCGATTTCAATCACCCTTTAGCGGGCAAAACTCTTCGATATGAGTACACTGTTACCAAAGTCATCAAAGATGAACAGGAAAGGTTGTCTGCAATTGTAGAATCTCTGACCGGACGCTCAGGCTTTAGTTTCGACACTTCTGGCGAAGGACTTACAATCACTCTTCCAGATGATCTGCGCTATGATGCGCGCTGGGCTTCAACCAAATTCGACGTCGTAGGTGGTTTGAGAGAGCACGCTGGCGCCGAAACCATCATTTTCAGAGAAATACACCCCATCCGCGTGGCGGGGGACGCGTCTGAAGAGGAGTAGGCGTGAGTTCATCGGAGGGCGATGAGGCATCTCGACCACTTGCGGTTAGTGTAGGACGGTCATTCGCATCTTCTTGGCATTTTGGAGAACTCGTGTGCCTTGCTTGCATCGTCATCAGTTGCATATTGCTCTTCATCCATTACCTTACTTCTGGTTCGTGGATACTTGGAGGTGCGATCGAGCAATCTCTTCTCTCTCCCTTTATCGATGACATCGAATCACAGGATGGTACTTACAATCTCGTTAATACTGGGGTATACGCAGCCCTCCTGCTGGTTTTCGTCGTCACGATATCGGCCGTGATGCGTAGCACTTCTCTCCCGGCCGATGAAAGGCTTCTCCTCGCATTTGTTCCTTGGATAGTATGGGGTTCAACAGCTCGAGTGCTTGAGGACTCCGGTTTCTTCACTGAACACCTTCAATCGCTCTATATTTCTCCCATCATCCATTTTCATACCGCTATTTGGGTAACGGTCTGCCTTACAATTGGTTGTCTTGTGCGGAGCCCTTCCAAGCATTCGGCCGATATCTTGGCTGAGCGCCGACGAGTCGTCCTGTCTATCCTAGTCATATATCTGACACATGTCTCACTTGTTGTAGTCCCTGCGATGGATTCGGGGGCTGGGACTGGCTGGAGTTTATTTCCAGCGCTGGGTCTTGCTGCAGGTGTCCTCGTTTCGATTCTCTTGCCTTTATCCTTCATGGCCCCCCGTCGCGCCCCTTCAATGGTCTTAGGTGGTACGGGAGTAGCGATTATTCTGATGCATTGTGGTATATTCTTCAAATTCCTCTTCGAGCCTTGGGACGGTGGCGCCGAACTTCGGCCTTCGCTCCTGCTCATCCCCTTCTTTCTCGCCATTATCATACCCATTTTGCTAGTCCGGTTTGGGATTGAATCGAGGGGTGTGATGGCTCATCATGGTCTTGAACTTGGAATAGTTCCTGGTGGCCTTACATTCCAAGAATGGTCAGAGCAGGTAAGTGGCGGCCAAAGGGTGTCAGCGACTTATTCTCCTAAAGCAATGGCTGCCACAGCTTTTGTGGTGCTCCCCGTCATGGGTCAGATCATCGATGGCTTCGCTACGTGGGTGGGAATAGATTTTCTAGGCTATGAGGAGAAACATGTACTGGGCCGTAACATCATGGAAGCGGGTGATTTCTTTCTAGAAGGGGGGTGGCTTTTCATGTTCGTCAAAATCACTCTTTCGGGCATTGTCGGCTATGTGATTGCAACGACATGGGTTGAAGACCGGCAGAGGCATCTGAGGCTTCTTGTTGTGGTGGCATTAATGACGGTTGGACTCGCTCCCGGCCTCAGGGACGTCGGGCGGATGTCCCTCGGAGTGTGAGGCGGCCATGGAACCTATCGACGTCCCTACGACTGTAGTCGATGGACTGCGTGACCGGAATGAAAGTCTCTGTGAGGAATTCAATGAACAGATGAAATCGGTTCGAGAGGGAGTTGGTGGGAGGGCTGAGGAGCGGCATCGGCAGCGCGGAAAGCTTCTCCCTCGAGAACGCGTTGAGCGGATCATTGATCAAGGCTCAACTTTCCTTGAATGCTCGACATTGGCGGCTCACCAGGTGTATGATGATCCTGTGCCTAGCGCAGGTGTTGTCACTGGCGTGGGGATGATTCATGGCAGGCCGTGCATGATCATTGCCAACGACGCTACTGTCAAAGGCGGATCATATCATCCCCTGACAGTCAAGAAACATCTACGTGCCCAGCGTATCGCTATGGATAGCCACCTCGATTGTATCTATTTGGTTGACTCCGGGGGTGCTTTTCTTCCAATGCAGGATGAAGTGTTCCCTGACCGTGAGCACTTTGGCCGAATATTTCAGCATCAAGCCACTATGTCCTCGATGGGCTTGTCTCAGATTTCAGCAGTGCTTGGTTCATGCACTGCAGGGGGTGCTTACGTCCCAGCAATGTCGGATGAGGTCATAATTGTCAAGGGAAATGGGACGATCTTTCTAGGGGGCCCCCCTCTTGTCAAAGCAGCTACTGGTGAGGTGGTCGATGCTGAGGAACTGGGTGGTGCTGATGTGCATACGAGGCAGTCGGGTGTTGCTGACCATTTTGCAGAGGACGAGGATCATGCCCTAGATCTGGTGAGAGATATTGTCGAAACGTTGCCTATTCGCGCTCGTCTTCTTCCGTCGTTCACGGCGCAACCCCCTTTGCCTTCGAGTAGTTCTATCCTTGACCACGCGCCTTCTCAGCCTGGCGTTGCTACCAATTCCCGAGCACTTCTTTCTCATCTTCTGGATGCCTCTGAGTTTCATGAATTCAAAGCGAGATTTGGGACCACTCTGATATGTGGTTTCGGTAGGATCGAAGGATATGAGGTGGGTATCGTCATGAATGACGGGGTGTTATTCAGTGAGTCCGCGTTGAAAGGGGCTCATTTCATACAACTGTGCTCTCAGCGCCAGATTCCTCTTGTCTTCTTGCAGAACATCACTGGATTCATGGTGGGGCGCTCCTATGAGGCAGAAGGGATTGCCAAACATGGGGCAAAACTGGTGACTGCAGTTGCGACGACTCAGGTCCCCAAGTATACTGTTATCCTCGGCGGGTCGCACGGCGCGGGCAACTATGGGATGTGTGGGCGTGCTTATGACCCGAGATTCCTGTTTACTTGGCCGGGTAGCCGCATAAGTGTGATGGGGGGTCAACAAGCGGCCGATGTGCTGGCCCAGATCAAGGCTGATCAGCCCCTGAAGGATGGTGGCTCTCCACTCTCGGATGATGAAATAGAGGCCATCAAGAAACCTATCCTTGAGAAGTATGGGCGAGAAGGCTCGGCCTATTATTCGACAGCTAGGCTTTGGGATGATGGCATTATCCATCCCGGTGATACTCGTGCGGTCCTCTCAATGGCCTTGTCACTCTCGTTGCCCATTCCTTCGAGAACAGGGGGATTTGGATTATTCAGGATGTGAGAAATTAATTTCCCAATTGAAAAATTATCCAATTGAACGGTGAGTGAATGAGTGAATTGCCCGGAATGAATACCCCCCCGGTGACTGAATTCATCACCCTCATCGTCGATGGTGCAGAAGCACACCTCCGGCTATCACGTGAAGAAAAATACAACGCGTTGAACGGGCAGATGATAGATGAGTTAATTCATCTTCTGAAATGGACGGCTGCGCGCTCAGTCGGACTCACTGGCGAGTTATGTGATGCTATTGGCACCCCCTATCTCAGGGTGCTGCGCATTAGTGGAGATGGCAAGCATTTCTGTGCTGGTGCTGACATCAACATGATGCGTGAAGCCGGCACCAAGACACTCGCTGAGAACCGAGAGGATTCCTCGCGCTTAGATCGACTTTTCAATGGATTGTGGGCACACCCTTGCTTCACGATTGGGGTGGTGCAGGGTGTCGCACTAGGCGGTGGTGCAGGCCTCATTGCTTGTATGGACTACGTCATTGCAACCTCAGATTCCAAAATAGCCCTCTCCGAAGGTAAGTTGGGGATACTTCCTGCTGTCATTGGACCCTACGTCTACCGTAGGGTTGGCGGCGCATGTTTTCGTCGTCTCGCCATGCAGGCAAGTAGAATTGGTTCCGAGGAAGCCCTACGAATCGGGTTGATAGAACAGGTTGTCGATTCGGTGTCAAACCTAGTAGTCTCAGGAGATGAGATATCTTCGGAGGTCATGAGCACGGGTCCGATGGCAGTTGCAGCCGCGAAGGAGTTGGCACTCGGATTTGACCGCTGGACGGGAACCGATGAAGAGTTGCGACAATGGACTCTTGATTTTACCAGCCGGATGCGTGGTAGCGGTGAGGGGCAGGAAGGCCTGTCCTCATTCCTAGAATCTCGCTCACCGGCCTGGCATCCCGACGTGGGGCCTGAGTCTTGAAACGGCTCTTCATCGCCAATCGAGGTGAGGTTGCCGTCAGAATTGCTCGAAGTGCCAAAGAGATGGGTGTTGAGGTCGCTGCTTTGATTCCTCCTCAGGATGTGAGTGGGCCGCTGCGTGAGTTATTGGCCAATTCTCTTTCAGTAGGTTCGAATGAAGAGGCAAGGGAGATGTTTCTGAACCCTGGCAGGATGGTTGAATGTGCGAACCAACTTGGTTGCGATGCAGTCCATCCGGGGTATGGTTTTCTGTCCGAAAACCCTGAGTTTGCAGATGCGGTTCAAGCAACTGGATTAACTTGGATCGGCCCGTCTGCAGACGCAATCCGCATTATGGGTGATAAGTCGATGGCAAGGGCAGTCGCAGAGGATGCTAAGGTTCCGTTGGCGCCGGGGGTCTGTCTTCTTCCAGGACAACTTACACTCTCCACTGAGGATCTCAAAATGATTGGATTTCCGATGATGATCAAAGCGGCCGCAGGTGGCGGTGGTCGGGGCATGCGTCACGTGAGGGATGCGGCCCATCTGGAGGCATCCATTGAAGAGGCGCGTAGAGAATCACTCTCATCTTTTGGTGATGATACTTTGATCGCTGAAAGCCTCATCACCGATGCTCGACATATTGAGGTTCAGATACTCGCGGATCAGCATGGGGATGTGAGAGCTCTTGGTGAGCGGGAATGTAGCATTCAACGGCGTAATCAGAAAGTGCTTGAGGAATCTCCGTCGGAGTATGTTACCGATACGACTCGTACCCTCCTCTATGAGGCAGCATGTTCACTTTCTCGTGAAGTGGGTTATGTTGGTGCCGGGACTGTGGAATTTATGGTGCGTGATTCGGGAGGAGGTCAGAAGATTAGTTTTCTAGAGATGAATACAAGATTGCAGGTCGAGCACGGGGTCACAGAACTTTGTTTTGACATCGACCTTGTCCGGGCGCAATTGGCCATAGCAGAAGGTGAATCCTTGTCCTCTTTGCTTCCTTCTGTTATTGAATCACGTGGTCATGCTATCGAAGTGCGGTTGTGCAGTGAGGATCCCTTTTCAGGGTATTTGCCTCAAGTTGGGTCTATTCATGCTCTTCACCTGCCAGAGGGCCCAGGTGTTCGTGTTGATGCTGGCATTGGTGTGGGTAGTGTTGTATCGACAGCCTTCGATTCACTGATTGCAAAAATTCTGGTCTGGGGCAAGGACAGGGGTGAAGCCCTTGAGCGCTTGACTGCCGCTCTGCAGCAGACTATGATACATGGGGTGGTGACTAATCTCCCCTTGCTGCTCGCCTTGAGCCGAGATCGAACAGTTGCTGCGGGGCAGGTCACAACAGCGTGGTTGGAATCTTCTACGCCACTGGGGGTTATTGCCTCGGAGGTCTCCTCACTTGCCGCAGCCATTGAGTCGGGTCAGTGGCCTGAAGGGATTCCACTTCGCCCTCTCTGCAATTCACATTCGGGGGGGCAGTTCACAACCACTGCATTCGTTAGGGGCCGGGGGTTCTTGCCGTGAGGTCTCTCAACTTGAAAGGCTGCGGTTTCGATGAAGAATTGCCTGTCGCGAATTTATCTGGCGCTGCCATGTCTCTAGAGGGGGTATTTTCCTTTGTGAGCACTGATGCGATGGGCTGGACGTGGGTCACAGTCGATGGCATCACTATGCGCTTTCGTTCATTTCGCACTTCCAAGACCTCTCACTCTTCTGATTCAGACGGCCGATTACTCTCGCCCATGCCGGGTTCAGTCGTGGCGATACATGTTGAACCCGGTGATGTAGTTGCTAAGGGTGACGCAATCCTGACTATTGAGGCGATGAAAATGGAACAAACGCTGGCAAGCCCCATCGATGGTGTCGTCGAGGCCGTAAATGTGGCTCTGGGGAACTCGATTGACGCTGGGTTCGAAGCAGCACAGGTAATATATTCAGATCGATTTTCCAATTGAAACTTTTCCACTCAAAAATGGATGAAGAGCCTTGGGGAGACTAATTGTTCCATCTTCTTGTTGATGGTGCTCAATGATTGCCGCTAGTGCACGACTTGTGGCGATTGCCGTCGAATTCAGTGTATGGATGTGTACACTTCCTTCTGGTGAGCGATGTCGTATGGAAAGTCGATGTGCCTGATACGAGCGACAGTTGCTGCAAGAGACCACCTCTTTCCATTGCCCTGCGGCTGGCATCCACACCTCTATGTCATACTTTCTCGATGCAACCGTACCTATGTCACCAGTGCATATGTCGACAACACGGTATGGTATTTCCATCTCATCCCAGAGACCTATTGCGTTGTCCAATAATTCTTGGTGGAAGGAATCAGAATCTTCAGGTTTGCACAGGATGATCTGTTCCACTTTAGTGAACTGGTGAACACGCCAGATACCTCGGTCAGACAAGCCATGTGCTCCGACCTCTCTGCGAAAACAAGGAGAGAGGCCGACCATCTTAATTGGAAGTTGTTCAGGCATGAGCAACTCCTGACTGTACATGGCTGTCAGAGGATGTTCGCTCGTCGCTATGAGATGATATCCATCAGGCTCGACACCGTACATGACAGTCTCGAAATCCTCCAAATCCACCACCCCTTCGTACGCTTTAGTATTCATCATAAAGGGTGGAATCACTAGTTCGTAACCATGTTTCGTTGTCAGCCGATCAATGGCCCAGCGTTGTAATGCTAGAACTAGCATGGCTAAATCACCCTTCAGGAAATAGAACCTTGAACCGGTGACCTTTGCCCCTCTGGCCAAATCTGCCCATCCGTGTAAATCCAGCAATTCGTTGTGTGTTCGCAAGCCATCGCGGTCTTCAATGTCGGGGCCACGGGTTGCTAGAGTGAGATTACCGTCTGAGCCATCACCCTCAGGGACTTCAAGATCGAGGATATTTGGTATCCGCATTCGTAGTGCATCTCGCCCAAGTCTTGCTTTCTCCTCTTCTTTTTCGGCTTCAGCCAATTGCTGCTGCACATTCTTCATCGATGAGATGGCCTTTGCTGCTGCCTGCTCATCCCCACTTTTCTTGGCTTGAGCAATCAAGCGTGAAGTTTCATTTCGGATACGCCTCATATCTTCGACGTTTTTCAGAACTTCTCTCCACCCCTCATCGAGTCGGACCACCTCTTGTATAGCGTCGGTTGGAATTCCTCGACGTTCGTGGTCGCGTAGAATCCTGTCCTGCGCGTTCCGGAACACCTCCATCGGAAGCATGTTCTCTCCACTCCAAGGCCTATCATGAGCCTTCGGGAGGGAAGTGACCTGAACAGTGCGGACGCCGGGATTTGAACCCGGGTTCATGGATTGGCAACCCACGGTGATAACCGCTACACTACGTCCGCTGACCGGCACGGTGCGATGCTCTCTACTTCAATTTGATTCCGAGATCACAACTTCTGTCATCAAGCATTGATTTCAAATGCGAGCGATGTCATTCACGTTCATGTCCGAGGTGCGTGAGGTGTTCGTTGGCCGAAAGCCGCTTCATGCCTACATCGCCGCCATTGCGTCTCTTATCACGGAAGGTCACCACTCCTTTCGGATAATTGGGCGTGGACGTTCGATTGAGAGGGTTGCAGATGTTGCACAAGTGTGTCTGCATCGCAGTGGTAAGATTGCCTCAACCCTTCCCCAGATGGTGCTCGGAGCCGTTGAGATTGATACTGAGGTGCTCCCTCGGGAGGATGGTGGTACATCTAGGGTCTCAGTTCTGAGGGTCGAGATCATGTGCGAAGATGCCGATGGTCTGGTCGACGCAGATGAATGATGGCGCATCTATTCGTTCTCAGCATGTCGACGCCTTGCGCGGTTTGGCCGTGTTGGCCATGGTTCAGGTTCACACAGCAGCGTTACTTCCCGCCCCTGTTGAGATCACCCATGTTCTTGCATTTGTCTCGGCAGTCATCGGGGGGATGGCAGCCCCCTTGTTTGTGACTCTTTCTGGCTGGGCAGTCCATCGTGGCCTCCGTCGGCGATTCGACGCAGGTCAGCCCATTGCCCGTTGGCTCTGGATGAGGGTCCTGATTCTTTTCACCCTCCAATTCGTGGTCAACCTCCTGCTTCCCCAGCGCTTCAGATGGTATTCACCTGGGGTCCTGAGTTTGTTGGCTCTGTGCACTCTGATTAGTCCACTGATGCTGTTGCGTGACCAGCTGTTTTCTTCAATTTCGGTTAGGCTCACTTCCACAAGGTCACGACTTCTTCTGGCGGTTAGTATTGGTATTGCTCCGACGTTATTCTTCTTATTGTCCCCTTCACTCGTGCCTGCTGAGCATTGGTGGTGGTTTGTCCAAGCGTCCTCAATCACGGATTGGCTTTTCCGTCTGTTCATCAATGGGACCTATCCCTTCCTTCCATGGGCTGCGTACTTCTTGGTTGGGGGGATTCTTGATCACACTCCGCTTGTGGAAGGTGAGCGTGGAGTCGTTCTTCGGCGCAGTGGGGGCCTTGCCTTTGCCACGCTCGCACTGACAGGAGGTATTGCTTTGGTCAAAGGGCGCCGTTGGGCGATGACAATAGGTGATGGGATTCTCACCTTCTTTCCTGCTAATCCGTGGTTCGTGCTCGTTTCTCTATCGTGGGCAGTCTTCGTGTGGGACCTGTTCAGAGCATGCTCCAACCGCCTTCACTTACTCATACACCTGCTCGCACCTTCCGGTCGCCTTTCATTGAGCATCTACGTCTTTCATTTCGCTATTCTTAGTGGGTTTACTCCTTTCTTTCCAGGTGAGCTTGGAATAGTGAGCGTCTTTGTGATCACCCTGAGCCATGTGCTGCTTTGGATGGGGTTGTCCATCATCCATCAGGCATTCATTCCAAACATCTCTCTAGAATCGCTCCTTCGTTCACTTTCAGTTAACACCATGTCCTCAAATGATCCGAACAATGAGTAGGTGCGTTCTGGCGAGGTTCATGAACTCCGTCTTCTTCGGCCAATCATGGCCGCAGATGAAAGTCCTGTCAGTGTTCACAACCCTATTCACTCTTCAGGGCCTCCTGAGCAAAACCCTCAGCAGATGGAGCAGGCCTATCAAGCGATGCGTCGTAAGATGCGTATACAGCAACTGATTGAGAAGATAGATCGTAAGATCATGGTCCTCTCTGGTAAGGGGGGCGTTGGAAAATCCACCGTAGCCGTTGGACTTGCACTCTCACTAGCTCAGAGGGGTGCCAAAGTTGGCCTCCTCGACATTGATATCACCGGCCCGAACGTTCCGAAGATGCTTGGGCTTGGAGGCGAACAACTTTCGATTGATGATGGCATGATAGTCCCCATCTCTAGCCATCGAGGTTTGAAGGTGATTTCGATGGCATTTCTCCTTGAAGATGATGACAAACCAGTCGTGTGGCGTGGGCCTATCAAGCTCGGCGCAATTCAGCAATTCATTGGTGATGTAGCATGGGGTGAACTCGATTACATGATCATTGATTTTCCCCCTGGAACGAGTGATGAACCCCTCACCGTTGCCCAAACCATCACTGACATCGATGGCATGGTGATTGTATCAACTCCCCAGGAGGTCGCTCTCATGGATAGCCGAAAGGCAGCGGGATTCGCCACGACTCTCAAGATACCGATTCTTGGTATAGTTGAGAATATGAGCGGTTACACGCTTGGAGGTACGATCACAGATGCTGAGGGGACTCCTTTGAGGGATACTCAAGTGAGCATTGATGCTCCTGCAGGTATTACTGTAGATGTGAGCTCGGATGAAGAAGGGAGGTGGAGTGCTGTTCTCGACATATTCAAGCGTGGTGGTGCTGAAGAAGCAGCCCATGAACTTGAAGTACCGTTCCTTGGCCGGCTTCCATTCGACCCAGGCGTTGTGCGAGGGGGGGATGACGGCGTCCACCGCGTCTTAGCGGACCCGGAAGGTGCGACAGCACTAGCCTTCACATCAATTGTGGATAAGATCCTTGAACAACTCGATATTTCTGCACCCTCGAGTGGTCCATCCATTCTTTGATCATGTCTTCCAAGCTTCACGCATGCAGGCATTCATGGCCACATCATAATCAATCGTCTTTTGGATGATGGTGAGCATATGCACTTCTGGTCGAGGTCTATTACCTGCACCACGGTTAAATTCAGAAATTTGGGTGATCACGTCGAGCGATGCATTATCAGCAACTTTTCCAAATGGTACGTGGTTATCATCGAGCAGGCTGAAATCAGCTCTTTCACCTAACATCAGGAAGACAGACCCCCACGATGAATTCCCATCAGTTCCTGTTGTCAGGACTCCAGGTGCGTGATAGAGTGAAGGACTCTGGACTGGATGAACAGTCCAATTATTGGGTTCGTCACCTATTCCTGAGCCATCAATACCTGCATATCCTCCGGTTCCATCCCCATGTTCGAAATCACCTGTCGCAATGTACATCTCTGGAATGATGCGGTGCACTGGTGTCCCGTCGAATTTTCCCCTTTCGACATGTGCGAGGAAAGAAGCGACGTGATTGGGTCGTAACGGGCAGAGGTTGACGACGATGTGTTCGAGAGTGGGGGTATCGGCAGAGGTCCAGTTGACCTGTATCGTGACTTGGGTTCCACTCTCGGGTTGTGAGTATTGATTTTCTGATGCACCACCGGTGCTTGGATTTCCTTCACATCCAGCAAGCATAGGCATGATCAAGACGAGTAGAAGCAAGGCTGCATTCGTTCGTCTCATAACATCATCACCGTAATTTAAGCATTTGTTCAAGTGCTCTTCGTGCATGATTGGCGGTTTCTTTGTCTACTGAAATTTGATTGAATACTCGGCCTTCAAGAAGGCCTTCTAGGAGAGCGAGTAGATAGGGGGGTTGAATCATGTACATCGTTGAGCATGGACAGACTGAATCGTCAAGACATAACACGGTCCGATCCGAATGAAGGTCATTGAGGCGCTGCACGAGGTGGACCTCAGTTCCCACTCCAATGACATCACCTAGCTTTTGTTCTGAGACCCAGGAACGAATGAATTCCGTCGATCCTACTGCATCTGCCATTTCGACCACTGCGTGAGAGCACTCGGGGTGAACAACGACCTTTCCCCCGGGATATTCTTCTCGAAATCGTTCGATTTGGTCAACGCTGAAGCGTTGATGCACCGAGCAATAGCCGTGCCAGAGCAGCAGGATTTTGTCATCAATCTCTATTGATTCAGATAACGCTGTTGGATTCCAGACCATCATCGACTCATGCGGCATTCCCATCTTCAGTGCTGTATTTCTGCCAAGATGCTGGTCGGGGATGAAGAGAACTTTTCCATCCTCTCCAACTTCTTCAAAGGCCCATTTCATGGCTGCATGAGCATTGGAAGAGGTGCATACTGCCCCTCCGTGTCGACCAACGAAGGCTTTGATTTCTGCTGATGAATTCATGTATGTCAAAGGAACTATCCGGTGCTCTGAGAGTAGTTCCCATGCAGCTTCAACCTGCATCAAAGTTGCCATATCTGCCATCGAGCACCCAGCTCGCATGTTAGGCAAAAATACACTTTGCTCATCTGAGGTGAGGATATCTGCACTCTCGGCCATGAAATGGACACCACAGAAGACGACGTGGGTTGCATTCGAAGATCGGGCAAGTTGTGCAAGGAGAAAAGAATCCCCAGTCATGTCAGCATGTTGTACAATGGCATTACTCTGGTAGTGGTGACCAAGAATAAGAAGGTCATCACCCATTATTTCACGAATCGACTCAATCCGCTCAGCGATGTGTTCCCTTGACATGTCTGCGAAGTGAGCCATAGGATTGGCCTGAATCACAGGTAGGTTCAGCACGTTCTATTCGATGCGACCCTCACCTTTGAAGTCATGCAAATCATGGATGAAGTCGTGACCTGCATCTGGTCGGCAGAGGCTACCCTCCATAGCGGCGCCGAGGCTCAGGCCATCGCCGGTATCTGGATGGGGCGGTCAGCAGTTCTGAAATTCCGCCACCCTCGTACATACAGGCATCCTGAACTGGAGCGGCGCGTTGTTCGTTCACGGATGGCAGCAGAGGTCTCGGTCCTTCGTTCGCTTCACGAAAAGGGATTACCGGTTCCTGAAGTTCTGTCCACACTCCGTGAGGGCAGGATCATCATCTTGGAGCGTATTCAGGGAGATCCTCTGTGCGAAGTTCTCGATGGTGCTGGACAGGCTGATGCTTCAAATCTACTCGAGAATCTGGGCGGCTTGTTACGAGCACTCCACGAACACAATGTTGTACACGGAGACCCCACTACACACAATGTGATTGCAGGTCAAAAAGGCCTCTCTTTGGTTGATTTTGGCCTCGCTCGTCGAGCACCTGAACTCGAACATCTTGGCCTTGACCTCCACGTGTTGAAGGAGAGTCTTGATGCTCGCCATCCTAGGCTTGAAACAGCGATGAGCGCGGTTCTAAGGGGGTATGTATCTTCTTGTTCGGGACATGAGCCTCATGGAGCATCTGTTGTTCGCCGGTTTGAGAGCATCCTTGGCCGAGTAAGATATCACGGTTGATCAAGATTTCAAAATTGTTCTGTGGATGCCCCATCCGCGTGGAAAATGTCGCATCCTTGATGTTGTGGTTAATCCTGGGGCGCCTATGACAAGGACGATTCGATTCGCCACGTCCAATACCGGCAAGTTGGCAGAGGCCCACGATTTCCTCCTCTCTGCGGGTGTGACCGTTGAAGGCGTGCCAGTGAATATTCTTGATCAGATAGTTGAACCTCAATCCTCCTCCTTGAGAACAATTGCATCTGTGAAACTCGATCAAATGTTGAGTATCTTGGGCGAAAGTGGTGTTCCTATCTTTGTCGAGGATGCAGGTTTATTCATTGAGGCATGGGGTGGATTTCCAGGACCATTCTCTTCTTTCGCTCACTCGACATTAGGGTGCCCTGGTGTCGTGGCGTTGATGAGAGGAGCATCAGACCGGCGTGCTTACTTTGAAGCGGTGATAGCTGTCCACCTCGACGGAAGAACTCACCTTGTTGAGGGGCGTATCGATGGTAGTATTGCTCATCACATTGATGGAGAAGGAGGATTCGGCTTTGATCCTATTTTTATCCCAGAGGGTGAATCTTCTACGTTCGCCCGTTTGGGAGATCCATACAAGCGCCGTCGGAGTCACAGATCTGGAGCGTTGGAGAATCTCCTTCATCTACTGCAGCAAGCCGGCTAGATTTCCGATATGGTCAAACCTGTCGACGTGTGCCATGTACCATGGCGTCCGCGTTGCGCCTGATGGCTTGGTTGACTTTCTTCGGGTCTGCCTATGGCTATTTCATCTTCATCGATCAGTCCAATGCCACCAGCCTCGCCTACGGCCTGATTGGATTAGCCCTTCTTAGTCTCATCATTGCCCTTCGTCCAGGAAAACCAAAATCTCCGCAACGCAGGAAGACCTCTTCATCCATTTCTTCATCTGCTAAGAGCAGGAATATTCCCGCTCCAGTGCTCTCAGCCGAGTCAGCAGCAGATAGTGCCGAACGTAAGGAAAATTTGATCGATGGTGCTGAATCGCCTACAGATTCCGGTGAAACTTCGGTTGACGATGATCAGCAGGATGATTTGAGTTTAGAGGATGAGCCAGAGGTAATTGATGAAGAACTCGTGGAAGCTATCCATCTGGCAGAGGAAGAAGAAGAAGAATCGATTCAGACCTCAATAGATGCACGACTTGAACGTAATGCAGTTATCCGGGAGAGAGTGGAGAAGAGGCGTCGGACTCGGGTGTCACAACTCAGGGGGAACGAGGTTCATCAGAGGCAGATGGAAGATGCCCCCAATGAGGATCTCAATGCACTTGTCGGAAGTGGTTCGAATGATCTTGAGGTGATTGCAGAACCATTGCACTTAGACCCGGGTAGAATTGCAGCGAGTACGCTTGTCAGGATTGATGGACAAAGGATTCTCAAAGTTCGACAACCCGTTGACTCACTTCAGTTTCGCAGACCCGGTGAGTCGGTTGCAGAAGACCCTCCTATTCTGGATGAGGCAGAACTTGGTGACCTTCCACCCCCTCCAGCTCCAGATTCAGCATCAGGGCGCCTAGCAGCTCTCAGAGATGAACGGTCTTCGGATATTTGATCAGCGATTAGTCCAAACAGGTTCCGAACGATCAAGGAAGGCTTGTACTCCAATTTCCTTGTCTTCTGTATCGAATAGAGCCACGAATTCCAAACGCTCAGCCAATATTCCATCGGTCATTGGTAGATCAAGTGCAGCTCGAACCGCTCGCTTTGCGACCTTGATTGTGAATGGGGATTTTCGGGCAATCGAGTCTGCCATTTTCATTGTCTTTGATTCAAGTTCCTCCGGTTCACATACATCGTTGACCAAGCCGAGCCGAAGAGCCTCTTCTGCATCGATCATTTCTCCAGTCATCACCATCTCCATCGCCTTACCATACCCAAGTATGTTTGCAAGTCGCTGGGTACCACCTCCTCCTGGGATGAGGCCTAGATTGATTTCAGGAGTGCCGAACATCGCACGGGTGCTGGCGATTCGTATGTCACAGGAGAGGGCCAGTTCAGTTCCACCACCGAGTGCAAAGCCATCAACCATAGCGATGGTTGGCTTTGATAAATTCCAAACTTTCTCCCAGGCATTATTCTCAAAGAAAGGTCGAACGTCATCAGATGTTTTTCCGGCAAACTCCGAGATATCAGCTCCGGCTGCGAAGGCAGCAGGTTTCGGCCTCTTGCCTTCAGGTGCAGGTATTGGTCCTGCACCGCGGATGATGACCACGCGAACAGCCTCATTTGCCTCCGCACGTGAACATGCTTCCTTCAGAGCAATGTGTGATTCAGCATTAAGGGCATTCAACTTTTCAGGACGATTAAGGGTCCAAACCGCAATCACTCCATCTGGGGGGTTTGACCCTTCCACTGGCACATCCTCGACAAGTAGTACTTCATCGCTCATGGTGCATCGATGGCGGGCTGCCGCTTCAAGATTTCATTGAGGAGGTATGGCTATGAAACGCACATGAATGTTAGCGTTGCGAAGACATGCACTGATAACCTGACATTGTCTGTCCACGGTGAGGGGTAGGTGGTGGAACTCGAATCCGATGAGGAGCCCGAACCGGACTCAGAGCCCAAATCAGCAGTGGAGCCTGAACCGGTTGTAAAGGCCGTTGGCCTTGCCAAGAGGTTTGGGTCATTCATCGCTTTGCATCCTCTCGATGTCACTGTTCATTCAGGGGAATTCTTCGGCGTTTTTGGGCCCAATGGGGCTGGAAAATCCACGTTCATCAGGTTGCTCACGGGACAGATTCCACCTTCACGTGGGGGTGCGAGCGTTCTGGGAATAGATCCAGTTAGTGATTCTCGCTTGCTGAAAGCCAACATTGGTATCGTCCCCGAATCTGAATCTCCTCCTTCCTTTCTTACTGCCCATGAGTTTCTGACCATGGTTGCAAGGCTCCGTGATCTTCCTGAGATAGATGAGATTGTTGGACATTGGTTGGACTTTTTTGGTATTACAGACAGGGCCAAGACCTTGTGCAAAGATCTTTCGAAAGGTCAGCGCCAGAAACTGATGCTCAGTGCTGCCTTAATGCACCAACCGAGGCTGTTATTCCTCGATGAACCCTTTGTCAATCTCGATCCACTTTATCAGCGCAAATCTCGAGAATTGCTTGTTGATTATGTCGCTGCAGGGGGGACCATTTTTCTGTGCAGCCATATCCTTGAGATTGCCGAACGACTGTGTACGCGTTTCGCAGTGATTGATGAGGGACGTGTCCTTGCACATGGTACCTTCGAGGAGATAAGGAATACTGGTGAATGGACTTTGGAGGATGTCTTCATTCGGCTCGTCTCGGAAAGTGGAAAGGATGTGCAGGAGGGAGATGAGTGAGGCCCACAGATTCTCTTATCCTCCCCGCATCAGCAGGCTCTTCATTCAGGACAATTCTTGGACTTATGCTGAAAGAGGAATGGCGACAGAACCTCGATCGAGCAAAACGGCGCCACCTCCTACTCTTTCCGGTAGTGATCATTGGCTTCACTTCGATTCTGGTCATCGCGCTTCAATTTCTCATAGAAGGTGGGATTCCAGGGGCTGGAGGTGAAGTTGAAACATTTACTTGGGAGGAGATCAAACGTTCGATACATCTTCCCATATTTCTGTTTTCATTAGGTATGGGTGCCTTTGCCTTCTTTGTGCAGGACTCTATTGGCCGCAGGTCCGGTAGTCGTACCATGTTGATCCTGACTCCATTTTTCCATCCTTTGCGGCCGAACATCACCTATGTCGCCCATTACGTGAAGGAGGTCTTGTTCTACGTCGGGATGATTCTCATTCCGATGACACTTGGGATGGGCTTAGGTTTGATCTTCAATTCACTAGGTGATCTTGGCTCACCTCTACAACCATTCAGCATACCTGTTACTTTTCTTGCGCTCTCGATGACCCTTGCCCATGGGGTAGCCGTGTCATTCGCCTTTACTTCTGCAATCAGCCGAGGCGGTTGGTTGCGCTGGGCATCTCCAATATTGGTTATCATCATGGTGTTGGGTGTGATAAGGGGTCCAATCCCCATAGATCAAGTTCTGCCAGGTCTTGCCTTCCAACTCCTCCACGACCCCGTTTGGTTGTTTCTCGGCCTAGTGCAGACTGCAGCTTTCGTACTAATCGGAGCAACTCTCCTTGAGGTCACTGAACGGGTCTCAACTTCAGAGCATCGACCATTGTTCAATGCTGCATGGGCAAGCATCCCTTTCTTTTCCTCAAGGACGCGGGCTCTCATAGCGAAGGAATTCGTAGATCTGGCGCGTTCAGGCGCACTAGTGAAAATGACTCTCTCGTATTCGATTCCCCTGATAGTCCTCCTTCTTATTGCCACGGCAATCGATTTCGCTCAGGCACCAATCCCATTCAATTTGCTCTCATATGCTCCTTTCCTCGGATTTTTCGGCTTCAATTTCTATAGTTGGATCAACGGAATAGATCGTCCAGATCCCTATGACGTTCTTCCTGTGACTGTACCCGATTTGATTCGAATCAAAGTGATTGTCTATCTTATTGTAACCACTTGGATTTCAATCCTCTTTCTGATGCTGATGGCCGAGCGCTTAGATCAATGGGGTGCCTTTTTTCCAGCCCTGATCGTGATGCTTGCCAATTCAGTCTACATTGTAGCGTTGACCGCATTTCTGATGGGCCTTTCACCTAACAAGGCGATTTTCGATGTGTCCGTCATGGGTTGGTTCTACCTCTTCACAACCCTACCCTTGATGATGCTGTTCTTCCTCTCGTTCACTCAGGGGGATACTGGGTTGCTTGAGAATTGGTATACTCAAGTCAGAACAGGTGGGTTGGATGCTGCCGCTTCTGATTGGAATACTGAACAAGCACGCCGTGGATTCAGTATCATCATTGCAATATCTGCCGCACTGCTGGGCATTGGTATTCTACTGCTCAGCGTGGTTGGCCGGCGATGGTATAAACAATCATTCATTGATGCATGAGGTGGACATATGACTCGATTCGTGGCAGTGTGTGGGATGCCTGGCAGTGGAAAATCTATCCTCTCTGAGACCGCCCGCAGACTTCAATGGTCAATCCGAACCATGGGTGATGTGGTACGTTCTGAGGTCGAACGCCTCGGTCTTGATCACAGCCCTGAGGTCACCGGTCGCATCGCCGTTGGCTTGAGAAAATCTCATGGCCCTACGGTCATAGCGGACCGGCTTGCCTCTCTGATCAATGAGGATCTGATGGCCAATAGAGATGTTCTTGTCGATGGCATCAGGAGCCCGGTGGAGATTGAACGCCTCACACAGGTTGTTGGCTCTCGGCCACTTCTCATAGCCGTGACTGCTGACGATTCCATGCGGTGGCAACGTCTGAAAGAGCGCGGCCGCCCCGAAGATGGTTCCATCGAATCACTTCAGGCTCGTGATCAAAGAGAGATTGGCTTCGGGCTTGGCGAGGTCATTGCCTCGGCAGATATTCTGTGGTGTAATGTAGATGAAGACGTTGAAACAGCCCGGCATGATGCCGAATCATTGTTGATATCCGGGGCGTTTCACTTGATGGGCGAAGAGTTGCAGGACTGACCCCTTCGGTGCCAAACCTATTTCATGCCTAGTTCCTCATCGTGTAATGGGGGAGGACGGGTTTGGCTCAGAAGAAAGGTCGAGGTTCGGGCCGGCAGCGCCAGAGAGCCGCCGCCGCTCAGCAGGCTTCCTTCGATGAACTCGACAAGTATCCAGTGCAGCCCCCTCATGCATTTGCTCGAATTGTTCGTGACAAAAGGACGCTGAACATCATCTATCAGATTATCGAACCGCCTTTGACGAAGAAGGAACGAGAATTCAAAGAAGAAATCATGGATATTTTCGTCAAATCGTTGTCGGCGAATATCGAAGAGATTGATGCAGACCCCAAGATTTACCTCCGTTCTGCAATGGAACGCATTGTCAAGGCCTACGGCATCAAGGCGAATGCGAAGTCGAAAGGCAAGATATTCTATTATTTGGAGCGAGATCTCATCGGTTATGGTCGCATGGATGTCATGATGAATGATCCGAACGTCGAAGATATATCTCTTGATGGCACGGGCATCCCTATTTTTGCTTATCACAGGAAGTTCGAATCCGTGGAAACAACATGCAGTTGGGATAACGATGACGAGCTTGAATCCTATATCATCAAACTTGCTCAACGATGCGGTAAGCATATTTCTGTAGCAGAACCCTTGCTTGATGCCACGCTGATGGATGGCTCACGAATCGTGATGAAACTTGGTCACGAGATATCCACCAAGGGCTCGACTTTCTGCATTCGAAGGTTCCGTGAGGACCCCTTCTCACCTTGTGACGTTGTCGCCTTCCGCACAATGACCTCACTCATGGTCGCTTATCTTTGGATCGCCTTCCAGCAGGGAGTCTCGATGCTCTTCGTAGGGGGTACGGCCTCAGGAAAGACCACGACCCTGAATGCGATGGCGTTGTTCATTCCTTGGCAGATGAAAATTGTGAGCATAGAATCCACCCGTGAAGTCAACATTCCTCATCCTAACTGGATACCAGGTCTGACTCGGCAAGGATTCGGAGGTGAATCTTCAGAGGGTGAGATTGGTGAGTTCGAATTGCTTAAAGCAGCTCTCAGAGAACGACCCGAATACATCATAGTTGGTGAAATACGTGGTGTAGAGGCTTACGTTTTGTTTCAAGCAATGGCAACTGGCCATTGTGCATATTCAACGGTGCACGCCGATTCTGTCGCTTCACTTGTCCACCGGCTTGAGAACAAGCCGATCAACATCCCTCGCGTACTGTTGCCTGCACTCGAGGCAGTGTCCATTCAGATGCAGACGAGAATCAACGGGAAGCGAGTGCGGCGTACCAAGCAGATTGTCGAAATTGTGGGGATTGATCCACACAGCATGGAGGTCATCACAAATGAGGTCTTCAGATATGATCCCTCGACTGATGATTATTCCTTTAGCGGAAAATCATTCATCCTTGAGAAGATCATGGTGAAGATCAATTTCACACAGGCTGAGATGCGTGATGAGTTGCGCACGAGAAAGCGAATTCTTGACTGGATGGTCATCAATGACATCCGACGGTCGGATCAGGTGTCTCAGATCATCACCGAATATTATGTCCGTCCTCAAGCCGTTTTGGCACGGGTAGATGGGCTGCAGTAGGTCGATGGTGGAGGCATGGCGAGGAAGAAACTTCTCACCTCATGGGAGAGATTCTCTACTCGCATCGTTCATTCCTTCAGTGGTGGAGGAGTCAAGAAACGAGCACGCGCGGATACGGATTTGGCAAATGATCTTGCTAAGGCTCGCATGGCAATCACTCCCGAGGTATTTCGCTCGACAGTGATTGTTTCGACAGTCGTTACCTATGCGGCTTTGATTGTAGGTGCGGTGTTCATTCACCAAGTCATCGTACCTGTTACTTACGAACAGGCTCAAGATCCGGAGTCGATGTTAGAATGTGACTCATGGAAATTGAAGAATCCCTCGGATATCGATAGGTCAAAGGTTGCCGATGGCTGCCCTCCGCCGATTTACTATACTCGTACGTTCGGACTGGGTCAGACAATTTTCCTTTACTTTGCAGTAGCTTTCCTCATACCCTTTGGTTTGTCTAAGATGTACAAGAATAAGGCTAAGGCCGAGGTTAAACGAAGGTCTGCGAATCAAGAGAAATTTCTTCCATACGCTTCTTCGTACACCGCCGCTATGGCTGCTGCAAATGCAACACCCATGAAGATCTTCAAATCGCTCGGTGAAGCTGAGGAACTCTATGGAGAGATTGCGCATGATGCAGCAATGATTTATCGAGATATGACGGTTCTTGGCTATGATCTCCTTACTGCAGTGAAAATGGCAGTGAGTCGTTCAGCATCGATGTGGGTCACTGAATTCTTTCAAGGCATGGTTGGGACCTTGTCTTCTGGGGGTAACCTGAAGCTGTATTTCCTTAACCGTGCTGAAACCTACATGCGAGAGAACAGAACACGCCTCACGGACTTTCTTGAAACTTTGTCACTCTATGCCGAATCGTACATTGTTGTCGCCGTCGCTATGCCCTTGTTTCTCATTGTCATGCTGGTCATTATGTTCTGGGTTTCTGGCTCAGGTGCACAGTTGAGTGAGTCTTTCCTCTATCTGGTTGTGCTTGTTGCCATCCCCATGATTCATGTGGGTTATACTATGATTGTTTACCTGGATTCCCAGGAACAGAAGATGTGAGATGGTTCGATGGCGAAGAAATCCAAGCGAACGATCAAAGTTGAACTCAACCTACCCAAGGATGATGTTACTGAAAGCCGCCTGATCACGATTATTGTCACCTCATTGATCCTCAGCCTGTCTTGTTTTGGAATATGGGTGACAAACTCATTGAGTCATCCGAATGGGCAGCCAATTTTTGTAAATCTAGCATGTCAAGTTGAGCAACCCAACAGGGTACCGACTTGGCATCAGAATGAAACCTGTCCCCTCCTGCGTGATGGGCCTAGAGAGGAAAAGTGGACTGGTAGTTTCCAAGTGGTCGCTACTGGCATGACTCAAAATTTCGTTGTGCCAGGTGTTCCTGAGTGGTTTGAAAGTCCTCGAACCTTCGGAAATCATCCTCCTCAGGAGATTCACGCAACCTGTCATTTCCCAGGCAATTACTTTCCTCCCGAATACTCGATGCGAATTGTTCGTTATGTTGACAAAGACGATACCGTGGGCACAGTGGCTGCGGAGGGTGTTTTCAGTGGTGATGATGAGTGCTTCATCGAGGGTACTATTACCGGCTCGGGGGCCCTTACTCCTGGTGAAGGATATAGCGTTGAAATTGTGCCCAAGGAGGATGCGATTCTTGAGGGGATTGATTTCAAGGTCACAGTCATGGCCTATGATGGCATACCTGAGAACATGAACAACAAATCTAAATTTTTGGGACCTGAAGTATTTGGTTTCAGACCACTGAATTTCCTTAATTGGTTCAGTTTTGGAATATTTCTTCTTCTCTTCCCTGGTGCAGCTTATTGGGATCGTGTCAAGCAGAAGATTGCCGATAAGGAGGACAAATTCCCCGATTTCCTACGTGATCTGGCGGAATTCTGGAAAGGAGGCCTTTCGATGACTGTCGCAGTTCAGACTCTCACTACATCGGAATACGGAGCACTGAATGACGAGATCAAGAAGATGTCCGATCAGATATCATGGGGAATCGCATTTGAGGAAGTCCTGATTATGTTTGCAAACCGCATTAATACCCCACTGGTCGATCGTGCCATTTCACTAATCAATGAGGCCAACAGAGCAGGTGGAAAGATCTCTGACATCTTGGTCACTGCGGCGAATGACACTCGCGAGATTAAATTCCTTGAGGAGGAACGTGTTCGAGCGATATCGTCATACAAAGCAGTCATTTGGACTTCGTTTTTCGTTTTCTTGGGAGTTGTAGTTGTTCTCGCCAAGGTGTTCATTCCAGCCATTGCGTCATCAAATGCTGGAGATGGCGGGGGTTCGACCACACTTGGGGCGATGGAGATACGGGCGGTCGACCCTCTCTTTTTCCTGACGGTTTTCTTCTACGGTGTGGTTATGCAAGGGGTTGGTAATGGCGCCATGGCGGGCCTGATGGCGACGGGTCGAGTCTCGGCCGGCTTCAAACTCTCAGGCCTGATGGTGGTTGTCGCTTTCGTCGTTTTCAACATCATCGCTTTCGCACCTGAATTGATGGGTGTGCCGCCCCCGCAAGGTCTGAATCCCGCAGTCGGTTCAAAATCAGGGGGCGTGTTTGTTGGTGGTGGCTGACGTGCGGCCATCCACGGATGATGGCCAAGTCCATATTCTTGAGATGCTCACTCTGTTCTGGTTGTTCTTCTCGACCGCATCGTTCCTTCTACGTGTTGATGTACCAAATCCAAATTCTCCTGCTTCAGACGGTGCCATGGAATACGCTGCACGTGATGCCATTGAACTCAGCCTTGGTTCTAACACGTCCCCGGGTCCTGCCTTTTCACATTTGACGAATCATGATTCTGCTCAAGCTTGTAATGTAATTCTGGAGGATCTTCCAGTTCAATATCTTGGACGTTGTTGGATTACAATGAATCATGCCGAGTTAGAGCTTGCCTTCTCCGATGGTCAACCAGAGGGTCGTTCGATCACAGCTTACAGGATGGTTGTCATCGATGATGATGCTTGGACCATAGGTATCCAGATATGGCCTATCGGGGGAGGGATCGCGGCATGAGATTGGATAATGATCCCCACGATCGAGGTCAGATGTTATTGGCAACAGGAATGGTTCTGCTGATGTCTCTTCTCTCGATGGCCAACATCAGTGTGCGACTTGTTGGACTGGGTGAGCCATATGATATGGCAGAAGGCGATGTACTTCGAGCTGTGGATGAGATTGAATCTCAGATCCCAGATCTCGTGGAAGCTAGAGCGAGAACGATGATCACTGGCGGTGTCCCAGCTCAACTGGCTGTTGAACAGGCAGTCAACAGCACCACACAGGATCTCTACCATCACGGTATGTTACGTGGTCTTGATGTGGTGTTACTCACAGACACAATTGAGCCAAATGATGGGGGGTCGTTCTTTGTCAATGCCTCTTTAGGGATTGCCGACGATGAGACTCGCATTGAGATACCCATACATCTCATCGTTCAACCGTAGGCCTAAGACCCGGCCCCTCATGGGTCTGCCATGATGGTTGAGGGAAAGTTGTACGTCGGCGGGAATTGGGTCGAACCACAGGGCGACGAAGTGATTGACGTCATCAATCCTGCCACGGGGGAGTGCATTGGTTCGGTCCCGCTTGGAAGCCCATCCGATGTGGATTCAGCAGTGTCTGCTGCACGGAATGCGTTTCCTGCGTGGTCCAAGTCGACTACAGATGTTCGGATCGATTTTCTTGAAAAACTGTCGAACGCTATCAAAGAAAGAACAGAAGAAATTGCATGTTTGATCACTTCTGAAGTTGGAACTCCTATCGAATATTCACGAATGGCCATGGTTGGTACTCCACGCGTCGTGGCACGATCATATGCAAAAATTCTAGAATCCTATGATTGGGAGTATGAAGTGAGAAATTCTCTCATCATCAAAGAACCAATTGGTGTCGTTGCGATGATCACTCCGTGGAACTTCCCTCTCCACCAGATCATTGGGAAGGTGGCTCCTGCTCTGGCTGCTGGTTGTACGATGGTCCTCAAACCATCAAAAGAAGCACCTCTGAATGCCTTCGTCCTAGCGGACATTCTCGATACTATTGGTCTTCCAGCAGGTGTCTTCAATATCGTCAGTGGTCATGGTTCTGAAGTTGGAGAATATCTCTCAGCACACCCTGATGTGGATATGGTCTCCTTCACTGGCTCCACCGGCGCTGGTATACGTGTGAGTGAAGTGGCAGCGCCGACCGTGAAGCGCGTGACCCTTGAACTAGGCGGAAAGAGTGCTAACGTCATTCTTGATGATGCAGATATAGTCCGATCTTCAAAAACAGCAATAGGAGCCTGCTTCCAGAATTCCGGCCAGACGTGTTCTGCTCTCACTCGTCTGATTATTCCTACTTCACATAATGATGAGATTCTTGGTATCATCTCTGACCGAGTGAATGGATACACACCAGGTGATCCAATGGCAGAAGGTACTCGCTGCGGTCCAATGATTTCAGCAAGCCAGCAAGCCAGTGTACTGGAATATATTCAGAGTGGAATAGATGAAGGTGCCTCCCTTATTGCAGGTGGGATTGGAGTTCCAGAAGGTCTGGATGAGGGCTACTTCGTCAAGCCAACAGCCTTTGCAGATGTGACACCTGATATGAGGATCTGGCAAGAGGAGATATTTGGTCCAGTCATTGTTGTGACGACCTATGAGACAGAGGAAGAGGCTCTTGCCCTTGCCAACGATTCGATATATGGCCTCTCGGGCGGAGTCTGGTCGGGTGATGACGAGCGAGCAATTCGTTTTGCTCGAAATATGAAGACTGGCCAAGTAAGTGTGAATGGTGGACAATTCAACATTTCAGCACCATTCGGCGGATACAAGATGTCGGGGAACGGACGAGAGTTGGGAGTTCATGGGCTCGAGGAGTTCCTTGAAGTCAAGGCAATTCAACGATGAGGTGGCGCATGAATCCTTCCACGCGTGAGGTAGCAGCAGGAGTCATACTTCTTGAGATGCCTTCCACAGGTCACTCAACTTCCTTGACCTCTTCGTCGATGGATGCAATCATCACAATGATGGAAAGGTTGGATGATGATGATGACGTTCAAGCTATCATTCTAACTGGTCAGGATGAAGTCTTCTGCGCCGGCGCGGACATAGATGCTCTTCAACAAACCATTCTCGAAGGAACTGTTGCCGAGCATGTGCGTGCCCTTACCGACCGCTTGCATCCAATGCTACTCAGGATGAGGACTTCATCTACCGTCTATGTGGCGGCGATCAATGGTAGCACCGCTGGTGGGGGGCTTGGTCTTGCACTTGGATGTGACCTTAGAATCGCAGTGCCTGGGGCTATATTTGCCTCAGCGTATTTCAGCATAGGACTCTCTCCAGATGGTGGCTCGACTTGGCTTCTTCCTCGCCTTATTGGTGAGGCAGCAACACGTCGTTTTCTCTTTGAGAAGAGGGTGTACACTGCCGCTGAGGCATTGGAAGCTGGCCTCGTGGATGAGGTTGAGCAATCCAGTTTGCTGATTGAGAAGGCAGTAGCATCAGCGGTACTTTGGTCCTCTCACCCACCACATCTGATAGAGTCAACAAAGACGCTTCTTCATTCCTCAAGTGAAATGGACATGAAAGCTCAGTTGCTCGATGAACAGGAACGAATCATTGAGTCATCAAGCCATTTTTACTTTGCCGAACGTGTCCAAGCTTTTCTCAACCGCCGCCGCAGTTCTTGATGCTAAGAAATTGAAATTATTGTTTGTCAAGAGATTGTTCAAGGAGTCAATAAATCCAGTATTTTCCAACTAGATTGAGGCACGTCTCAATCAAATCCGCAATCTCCTCGATTGCCGGGTCCTTCTCGTCTTTGAATTGAAGAGTTCCCTTTCCAGACTTTCTGTTTGAGAGAAAGGGGCCTATCACCCCGGGGTGATGGTACAGGGGAAGGAGATAGACGCCAACATGACTTTGCTGAATCCTCACGCTGGCAAATGGCCGACCTTCTGATGTTCTCACTCGAAGGTCACCAAATTCGTGAATGAATATATCTAGATTTAATGAACATCTTCGCACAATCTCTGAGATCCTAGACCACAGGAAGATCAGAGAGTCATTCTTCATCGTTCTACCTTATCTCCACTACTCCAGTCGTAGATCCCTTTTCCTGATTTCTTACCAAGGTCTCCCATCTCAACCAAGCGATTCAGCATCGGGTGGGGCCTGTATGACTCGTCCTGAAACGCATCTGCGAGATTGTTCAGAATGTCTCTGCGAACATCGAGTCCAATTAAGTCGGAGAGTTCCAATGGACCCATGGGGTGGCGGTAGCCCAAACGCATGGCCGTGTCAATATCACTTGCGGAGGCTACTCCTTCGTCAAGCATCCGTATTGCCTCATTACCTAACACCACTCCTAAGCGACTGGTAGCAAAGCCGGGGACGTCCCGAACCAGAATTGTCGTTTTACCCACGGCTTTGCCGAAGGCACTCGCAAATTCGATTGTTGAATCTGAACATTCTGTGTGTTTTACTATCTCGAGGAGTTTCATCAATGGTACTGGATTGAAGAAATGCATTCCTATAACGCATTCTGGTCGTTGCGTGGCCGAAGCAATTGCCTTAATTGAAAGTCCAGAGGTATTGGACGCTAGAATGGCCCCCTCTGGTGCAGCATCATCTATCTCAGCAAAAATAACTTGTTTCAGAGCAAGACGTTCAGGGACTGCCTCGATGATGATGTTCGCCCCTTGGCAAGCCTCGAAAAGAGTTGTGGCCGGATGAAGCACTTGCCCCCACTGCTCAACGTCATCATCAGTATTTTTTCCGCGTTTTATTCCCTCATCCCAGAATAATCTGATGAGATCCATTCCTTTCTTCAATCCAGATGGGTTGGCATCGTGGATGTGGGTCTCCCATCCTTGTTGGGCACAGATCTGAGCAATGCCTGCGCCCATTGTCCCGGCCCCAATCACGCCCACGGTATATGCTGACATCGGACAGGACTATTCGACGGGCAGCATGAGTTTTGTCCATACACTTCAGGTCATGATTCCGACATTCTCTGTTCTGCGAAGCGCCTAAGGCCCACTTGCATGATACGTTGCCGGGGTAGTGCAAATTCGGGTAATGCACTTGCTGGTGCGTGCTCTTTGAGTGCTTCTATCAGTTCGACATAGATGCCATAACTCATTGCATCGAGTGGATCGAAAGGACATGTTAAATTGAGCCGTTGCAAGCCTTCACAGGCCCCTGAGTCATAGATGGGGTAGACTCCCTTCAGGGCGTGTAACCAAGATGATATCATCATCAGATCGATATCATCGATTGTGAGCAGGGTCTCGACGAGTGCTACACGTGGATACCTGACACGGGCGAGCACGGCTAGAACTTCCTGTTCGACATCTTCATGCAGAATAAGTGGAGGTCTTCTCATCCATTTCAGAATCTGGTTGAGTTGACCAATAGATGGATTCCCACTGACAGTATAGAGCATTTTGACATACTCAGAATCTTCGTTGATGTCATTTACGAGTGAGGGTAGTTTGGTGAAGAAGAGTTCCATCAGGCTCTCATCAATTCCATGAAGCGAGATGGGAAGCAAGGTCGCACGACCTACATGCTCAGGTTGCCGATACCCGATTCAACCATCATTCGTGTGGGAGTCCGGTGCTCGATCCATTCCTTCTCAAAGAGGTCTGCGAGCATCATCTCATCTTTTTCACCCGGTAGGACCTCGTTGAGGTAGGCCTTCCAAGCCTCCTCATCACCATCGAATGCTTCTCCTTGAATTGTGAACCTCCCTCCTCCATATTCTCCAATTTCACGGTTGAATCGTTGATCTGGGACGGAGAGGTGCAGGTCAGAATCACTGATCAGTTCATTCATTCGTCGGACTTCTTCGCAGATTTCATCATGGTAATGTTGGCGTGATTCCTCGTTGAGGTGGTGACGATCCGCAACCACTTCCGCACTTGCTTTTTCTCTCTCTTCCCATCGCCCTTTGATACCCCAAACATAAGCCCATTCAGCAGCGGATGATGTATCAGTTCCAAAGAGGTCATGGGCCGTTGAGATCCACTTGTTGAAATAGCGTTGCAGAAGGTCGAGGGGTAGCACTCCAGCTTTGATGATGCGTCGCAGCCCATTCGCCCCGGTTCCAAGATGAAATGATTCTTCCTTCAGCATTGGTCCCATACTAGCTGCTAGAGGTTTGAAAGCCGAGGTAGAAAGCATCCCTAGCTGGTATTTCCCATCTCTGTCAATGAACATGGTGTAGCAGAAGAAGTCGAGCCAATGTGGCATTGGTCGATTGAATGCACCAAGGAGGCGATTCCCTTCCAGTGCATTTCTGGTTAGCAACTTCTTTGCTTCGATGGCACCCTGCTTGCCAAAGTAGGTCATGAGTAAGTAGCACATTTGCCAGCCATGTCGCTGTTCCTCTGCCATGATGCGGGCTGCTGCGTAGCGGTCATAATCGGTTGGTGCTGTTTCAAGTAGGTGTTTTTGTTGCTCAACAGAGGCGAATTCAGTATCTCCTTGTACAGTGATGAGGCTCAGGAGCCCATCTCGGATATTTTGGTGTGGTATCTGGAGGGCTCGGAGCCATTTCTTTTGTCCGGAAAAATCCCCAAATTCAATCTCATCCCCTGCTCGTTCCCAATCGAATTTCTCGGTCATCTCAAAGTCGCCGAACCATGCTGAATTAAATCCGATTTTCTCTTGCCAGCTATGGAACTGGTCAATCCACTCGTCAAACGTCGCCGGCAACTCCTCCATGCCCTCTCGAAGAGATGTACGGGATTAAGTTAATGCAGGAATATGTTCGGTGCAATAATAATTAGGGGCGGCACCAGCGTTTGAAAATTCAGTATAGTCTCTATCTGCATTTCGATGTCTAAGAGGGTGCAGACCCATTTCTGGTTTCATTCGCCAGTGAAATTAGGGACGCGCTTGTTGACGTAGGCTGCTATTCCTTCTTTTGCGTCGGAACTACCAAACAATTCGGCCTGCAGTTCTCTCTCCAAGGCTAGGTGATATTCGAAAGCCATCTCAGGACCCGACTGGCAGGAGCGCTTGATGTTGCCCACTGCGAGCACTGCTTTGTTGGGCAGAGTGAATTGTCCGGCGTAGTCCAAGACTTGGGTCATGAATTCTTCATTCGACCCTTCAATGATGTCACCGATGAGTCCAAGTTCATTTCCCTCTTCAAATGCAAGGAGTTGTCCTGTGACCATGAGTTCAAGCGCCTTCGTTTTGCCAATCAGACGTGTCAGGCGTGCAGTGCCTCCAGTTCCAGCCAAGACGCCGAGGTTGATCTCGGGCAGGCCAATCTTACCCGAATTCTTGCGGGCGAACCTCATATCTGCCGCCATGGCAATTTCAAGACCCCCACCAACGGCGTGTCCGTTGATGGCTGCAATCACGAGTTTAGGTGTCTGTTCAAGGCGGGAAAGTGTCTCATTAGCATGTAGGCAAAAGAAATATTTGAATCGTGGAGACACAGAATTAAGCATTGAGATTGACGCTCCCGCTGAGAAGAATTTTTCTCCCGCTCCTGTTAGAATTATTACGCTAACTTTGTCGTCGAAGCGAGCGCGAAGAAATGCCTCATCAAGATCACGCATCATTTGGTGAGTGTAACAGTTCGGTCCAACCCCTCCTTCCTCGAGGGGTTTTCCATCTCCGTCAGCAGACATCTCGACAATAGCGATGCCGTTTGCTGTCGTTCCATAGCAGACAAGATGATTTGGCATCCATTCCATCGCGCTGATTTCAAACTCCTCTTGAATGCTGGTTGTGACCATATTTGGTCGAGAAGTGCGCCTCATTTGAATGCCTCGCCTTTCTTATAGACCAAGTGTTTCATGAACATTGATACCTTGTCGATGGAACGTGCCATCGCCCGTTGTAGTTGAGACACCTGCTGAACGTCTTGATGTTGAAGGACTACGGCAACGTTTGCCGACAGTGAACTGTGGGAGTGTTGTCAGTTTCGTTGGTCTGACGCGTGGAATGGATAATGGTCGGGAGATTGAAGCTCTTGAGTTTGAGACCTGGGAAGGCCGATTGGCAGATGTGCTGCGAGGTATTGGAGAGATGGCCATTGAAAGATTTGGGGTGCATGGAGTCGCTATCGCACACCGGAGTGGCCGGGTCAATCCCGAAGAACCCATAGTTGCCATCCACGTCTCAAGTAGCCACCGTTTTGAGGGGTTCGAAGCGTGCAAGTGGGTGATTGAAACCCTGAAAGAGGAGGCTCCACTCTGGAAATCAGAGGTGAGCGAAGATGGACGCCGTTGGGTCGGGGGCCTTGGTTGAGCAGTCTGCCATTGGCATTGTCGATGTTGGAGATAAGCCAGATGTTGATCGCAGAGCCACTGCAGTTGGGTCTCTGAAGGTTTCAGCTGATGGTATGGAGCGCATCTTGTCGAAAACTGTGGCTAAGGGTGATGTCTTTGAAGCTGGCAAACTCGCGGGCTTATTGGCCGTTAAGGCCACTCCGATGACTCTTCCACATTGTCATCCTATTCCCATCGATGCTGTCCATATTGAGTGGGCAATTGATGAGGCACAATGTACGATTGAATGTTCAGTATCGGTTCGGACAAGAGGTAGAACCGGCGCCGAGATGGATGCTCTGAATGGCTTATCTGCAGCCTTACTTTGCATTTGGGACATGGTGAAACCGTATGAAAAAGATGGAGCAGGACAATACCCTGCGACAAGAGTCATCGATATGCACGTTCATGATAAGCGGAAGTCATTTTCTCCCTCTTCTGCTGAATGATTTCTAGGAAACGTTGGATTCATGTGCACTTACTGTTAGTCGAGGGGCATGGGCAGTATCCTTGAGATGTGGGAAGGTTTTGTCCGGGCCACCGAAGCAGCAGCCATTGCAGCATCCTCATGGCGCGGAAAAGGTGACGGGAAGGCTGCTGATGGAGCGGCCGTTGAAGCAATGCGCGGCGTCCTAAATGGTCTTCCGATGGATGGAAGAATCGCCATTGGTGAGGGTGAGCGGGATGAAGCCCCTATGCTTTGGATTGGTGAGAAACTCGGCACTTTTGCAGGGGATGAATCAGCTTTTGGTGTTGACATAGCGGTTGATCCATTGGAATGCACGAGTAATTGTGCACTTAATCGTCCCAATTCGATCGCTGTTCTCGCCGCCGCTCCACGAGGTGCATTGTTGCATGCCCCTGACACATATATGGACAAAATGGCGTCGTCATCGGCACTGCGTGGCGAAGTTTCACTAGATGCGGGACCTTCTGCGAATGTTGAATCAGCAGCAGAAGTGCTGAATGTACCAATACAAGATGTTCGCGTAACTGTCCTTGATCGCCCTCGACACTTCGACCTGATTGCTGAACTCAGGAGCCAAGGTGTTAGTTTGACCTTGATCGACGATGGGGACATAAGTGCGGCAATCGAAGCAGTTCGAGGAGATGGGACAGACCTGTTGTTGGGTATTGGCGCTGCTCCGGAGGGCGTTATCAGTGCAGTCGCTTCGATGGCTCTTGATGGTGTATTTGAAGGCCGGCTCAAGTTTCGAGATGATGCCGACCGGGCGAGGGCGTCCACGATGCTTCCCGATGTGGACCTCGATCGAATGTGGTCCAACACCGACCTCTGCACAAGTAATGACGCTCTTTTCGTGGCCACTGGAGTCTGTGAAGGATATCTTCCAGGAGTAACCTCGTCGGATGAAGGTCATATGACGCACAGTGAGGTACTTGCGACCATGGACGGGAGTGAGCGTCACCTCTCTTCCTTCCACCCACGCGTCTTTGAGAACACTTAGCACCCATCTGCGATGGATTGAAACCCATCCCCGCCCCGCCCTTCTGCATGGATGGCCTCGTTGTTCCTGCGGATGTCCCGGATGATCAGCGCGGTAGATATCTGAGGAATATGAAGAACGCCACCTGCGATACCGGACGCATGAACCTCTTTGCGTGCGACCAAAAGATTGAGCATTTGAACGATGATTTTCATGGCGAGGGTATACCTGAGGGTAGCAATGACCCGCATCACTTTTTCAAGGTTGGAAAGATAGCTCATGATGCGGGCCACCTGGGCGTTCTTGCTGGCCAACTTGGTTTGATCGCCTCTTATGCCCCTGACTATCCTGAGATTCCTTATCTTGTCAAACTCAATAGCAAGACCAATCTTGTCAAGACCTCACAGTCTGACCCCGTATCATTAGCATTGGATGATGTCAGTAGTGCCGTCCTCTTGGCTGATTCAGGTGTGAATGTGGTGGGCATTGGGTATACAATTTATCTTGGTTCGGAGCATGAGGCCGCAATGCTCACTGAGGCCTCGAGAGCTATTCGAGAGGCTCACAAGAATGGATTAATCGCGGTGCTCTGGATTTATCCCCGGGGAAAGGCCGTGGCTGATGAGAAGGATCCTCAATTAATTTCAGGTGCAGCAGGTGTAGCATGCTGTTTAGGTGCAGATTTCACCAAGGTGAACCAACCAGATTCTTTTGAAGATATGAATCAATTTGAGAGTCTTGGGGTCGCCGTTGAAGCGGCAGGGCGTACGGGGGTAATCTGTTCAGGTGGAAGCAGTAAACCAGTCGAAAAATTCCTTGAGGATCTTTGGAACCAGGTTAATGTCGCTGGCTGCCGCGGGGCCGCAACGGGTCGAAACATCCACCAAAAAATTCTCGATGAAGCTGTACGTATGTGTGCGGCTTGTCATGCGATTATTTGCTCGGAAGCTTCTGTCAAAGATGCCCTTGCCATCTTTCATGGAAAATGAGAATGAATCGGCTGATGCTCAGCCCGTTTCAACCATTTTTGTTGAGAAAGACGGGGTCGCCGTCCTTCCACTCGGGAATATTCACACTCACCCAATCGCGTGTTGCCCACTCGCAAATCTCGTACCCTCCGGATAGGATCCCGCTGCGTTTGATGTATCCTACTTTCAGGATGTCCTTGTCTTTGGACAGCACGTTGCCAAGTTGCTGACTCGTTGTCCCATGTCGCATTGTGCTGTTGATGTGCTCCAAGATTTCTGCAGTATTGCGCGGCTTTTCAGCCAAGAATGCTTTGATCTTTTGTCGGATTCGTACCGTCTTCATTTCCTCCAGCCCCCCTTGTTCTGCAAGACGTGTCATCACGCACCTATGAATGTTCCTTCAATCATTAAAGTCATTGCATTTGGAGACCAATATTGGAAGTACCAACTTTAGGATATGAGAATGATACTGGAATTCCTCCCGTAACATGTAAGTAGGTGAAACAAATAACCATCATTTAGTGGTCATACGCTCCGAACATGCGCGCAGAATCCTCTCTGTGTTGTCTCATGCTCCCAAAACCGTGACCCAGATATCTCAAGCCACTGGTTTGGCTCTCTCTCACACATCGAGAGCATTGAGCAGAATGCGATCCACTGACTTTGTGATGGGTGACGGACACGATGGTGAACGAGGTGCGCATCAGCATCTCCTAGTTTCAGGTGACGATGCACTTCGTAACGATGCTCTGTATCGTCTTCGCACCCTTATGCACCACCAACCTCGTCCAATTGATGCTGATTTTGTACTTCTGGAACGTTTTGGACGCTGGCTCAGACTGGCTTGGTTCATTCCTCTCGGCCAACGTCTTGTTGCATTCTCTCCATCAAGTTCTTCCAAAGGAAATGAAGGGGTGGGGGGTGAACCTTACTGGCTTGAGGATGCCAGTCAGGAGGAGCAATGGTGGGACATTAGTTCAGGAGAGTTGGCCACATCGCCAGAAATCTCTCTTCTTGGGAGATTTGACCAATCTCCCGTCGTTCGTTTAGGTGTTGCTCGATTGGGTGCGGGAAGTTTCGATTTTGAAGCCACATCTCAGTACTTCCAAACAGATGCTTCCTCTACTCGGATGATTGCTCCAGGGCTCAGTCATGGTGATTGGACACTTTCAGCCTCATCTGATCAGGTCATCATTCGCCCGAGCAGGCCGTTGGCAGCAATTGGTTCAATCAGGCCTCTTCGTCGTCATGGTCTGCTTTCAATCGCTGGAGAGGGAGCGCTACACATTACCGATCGACCAAATCAGTTGGTACAGCATTTGCCAATTGCTCTTCTGAGGCAATGGTGGAGTCTTCGATTTCCAAGGAGTGGAGGATTTGATGCCACATCTGAGGTGGAGCAGGAGTCCATTTTTTCTGGCACTCTACCCGTGTGTGACCCTTCGATGAGGCGTCGCCTTCGCCGTTGGCTGAATGGTATCATCGATGCTTTTGGCGAGGTGGTGTGGGAGGATGGTATTTCTTTGCCAGATACGATTCATGTCAAGACCACCGAGGCGCTGCACGCCAGCCAAATTCATGCTGACTGGAGTCACCGCCGGTGTGTCATCCACCTTGAGCACCTAGTTCCAAGTGTTGAGATGCTTGTGGGGACATCTTCAGTTCGTCTTCTCTTGAGCACACATGGGGTAGAACTCCATGATGCCGATGTGCTGACGGTGTCTGAACATGAGGATGGTGCTCTGTCTCTCTCATCGTGTGATCTTCTCTATCCCATACCCGTCGAACTCGATTCCTCTGATACCACTGGTCATTTCACACAGGTGGATTGGAATCCTTTTGCAATTGATGAAAAATTGCTCAGGAACCTTCCTTATTTCTCTGAGAATCCCCCCACACATCTTCAGAGACTTGCTCTTACTGAGCATCTGCTTGATGATGCTTGGGCCAACCGCCATGAGTCCACGGATCCACTGGCTTCGTGGATTGCATCGAGCCCTGAGATGAGGGCGGATAGATGGGTGAGAATAGCGCACGTTCTTCCAGTGGTTTGGTACAATCTGTTGGATCTCGAAAGCATTGATGTGATGGTATTGGCTGAAGCTGCGATTCACTCAGGAAGTGATGTGTTTGGTAGGTTACTAGAACGTCGTTGGATAAGATCACTGGAGAATGACATCGAACCCCTTGCTCACGTAGAGGAGGCCCTTCGCCGCCTCGACAACAATGTTGCTTCTCGTGCGGCTGCTCTCCTTCTTTCAAACTGGTCATCACTCAAGCAGTACTGTGGTAGCGAGTTATGGCATCGATCTTTGAACGTGTGGCTGAAAGAGCCAGAAGTGAGATTCGTGGATGTGCTTGAATCTCTTGACGAAGGTGGACTTGATCGCGAAGATCAAGCCCTTATTTTCCAACGTCTGAGAGCGAATTCAGATGGTCCTCTCACAAGAGGTTTTCTTGATTTGTTGGATTTGGTGGATGTATCGCGTGTTCCTATACCGGAGGAATGCAGGGGTGGAATTGATCTTCTTCCTCCTCATTGGTGGGCGTTTGAAATTAGAGAGTGGTTAGCGCACTGGGTTAAACAACGGCGGGAGACTCTGTTCTTCCTTGAACCCGTCTCCTGGCCCTCGAGCTTGCTCTGGCTTGAGGGCGAAATTTGTGGCCTTCCATTGCATCCTAAACGTCAACATCCAGGTGTGGATGTGGGAACTTTTGAATCTCTTGAAATCTGGATTCGTACTCAAACTGAGCCACTCGACGAGGGCCTTCTTGATGCATTGGATGTGGCGCTGTCCACTTCCACCTCTAGAATAGGTCGTACACATGTAGGTGTTAGTGCCCTTCTGAATGATGCTATCGATGCCACAGCTATCGATTCTTTTGGTGATGAAGCCATCAATGAAAGGTTGCTGCAAAGGTGGGGGGGTGCGAATCGATGAAATATTCGGTACTGTATGGTCACCTGCCCGGTGCAACAGTGCTGCGACGAGAGGATGACCAGCACCACCACCCCGGGTCACAGGGATGCTCGAAGGTCGGTGTGAATAGGTGATCACCGATGCAATGCATTCTCCCGCCGATGAATGGGTCCCCGCCGGAGTGAGCGATGATGGACGGGACAACCCCATTGGCCTGCAACCCGCTGCAGGGTCAGATGCTGGAGCTGAGGCGATGAAGTGCAACGTTCGCAGTGGGGTACATCTTTTTGGAAGTGATTGAACGTGATTTTGAGACGTACTGTCATTGGTGGTACCTTTGACAGATTACATGCCGGTCATCGGACACTCATAGAGGCTGCTTCGGAAGGGACTGACCATCTGGAGGTCTGGGTAGCAGATGATGAGATGGTTCGTGGTAAGGGGTCTGATGTCCTTTCTCGTGCGGATCGTGTGATCGAGATTGAACATTTTGTTGGAACTTTACGCACGGATTGTTCCTTACACAGGCTGGTTGATGAGTTTGGAGGTGCTGAGAGTCGCAATGACATAGATCGGATTGTTTGCACCTCTGAAACTCGTTCCACGTGTGATAGAATCAATGAGATCCGAGTTCAACATCATCTTCCAGCACTGGAAGTAATCATTGTACCTCACGTTATTGATGAATCTGGTGAGGTGCTCTCCTCATCACGAATTCGAAGTGGAAAGGTCGACAGAGAGGGGTGTTTATGGTTGCCAAGCACAGAATCTCGACTTCTTAGTGACGATGTAATGGCAGACCTCAAGCATCCATTCGGCACGCTGTTCAAAGGTCCTCCTGAGGATCCATCTGTTGCTTTCATCACCGCTACACAGGGTGTGGCGCCAGATAAGTTGGTGAGTGTGGGTGATGTTGTGACTCAGACAGCAGTCCTTACCGGTTCACTCCCAAGAATCGGAATCATTGATGGTCATACGCAACGTACACGAGAAGGTGCAGTGATAGATGATCTGGCAATGTTGTTCGACATTGTGATCCACTGCCGCAGCCCAGCTTCGATAGTGACCACCGAACTCATTGAAGCTTGTGAGGAAGCTCTAGCTCAGCCTGAACGCTCCTTGATCATCGTTGATGGTGAAGAGGATCTTGCTCCGATTCCTTTGATTCTCCTTGCCCCACTGGGTTTTGTCCTCATCTATGGGCAACCAGATAGAGGAATTGTTCGACGTCGAGTGGATGAATCATCAAAATATAGTGCCCGCGAGATTTGGGGCCGAATGATTGTCGAGGCGGACCAATGACTGTCACGGTGACACTTGGTGTTAGGAATGGGGCAGTCTTTGTCGAAGATTGTCTGACATCTCTTGTAGAACAGACACATCGTCCGTTGGAAATCATAGTGGTCGAAGATTCGAGTACTGATGGTACACTTCAGTGTCTTGAGGATTGGGAAGGCCGACATGAACACATGTTTGGAGAGGATCTAGCCGTCCGGATCATTGTTGTCGATGAACTCGGTCTCTCAGCTTCGCGCATGTTAGCTCTTCGTGAAGCCAAATATCCCTTTGTAGCGACCACGGATATTGATTGCCGCCCAGAGCCTGATTGGGTCAGTGTGTTGTATGATGCCTTGGTAGCAGTTCCCCAACACGTTGCTGCTGTAACCGGCCGGACCCGCTTTGCTCTGGGTGATACAACAACTTCCCGTCTGAGGGCCGCCGATATCGAGCGTAAGTATGCGAAGCGTACTAGGGTGACCACTCTTGCTAATGGCCCATGCTCGATGTACCGAAGATCCGTCGCACTCGAGGTTGGTGGATTCGAGGATTGGTGGTATCATGCCGAGGATCTTGAGTTGTCTCTGCGTTTGATCGAAGCGGGATATATGATTCACTACATCCCTGCGGCCGTTGTCGACCACGTCGCTGAATCCTCTCTATTTCTCTTCTTGCGTAAACGTGCACGCGATGCGCGTGGACATGTCCGAATCCTGCATCTCTATCGACGGATGATTCGTCGCCATGAATCAGGATTGGATTTTACTGGCAGTTCTTCAAAGATCATGTGGATCTTTCCTCTCACGATGCTTCTGATCGGAGCCTTAATTTTCATTCCAACTTCCAATCATCTCTCTCAATCTCCTGGATGGATATTATTTGGTGTCTTATTGATGATTGAGCGATGGTTCTCTCTTTCTTCATCTGTATTGCCCATTCAAAGCACCACTATAGGTGTGCGTACACGTGATAGAATCCTTGGTTTTGCAATCATGCGATTGTGGAGCATTGCGTTATGGTGGGGTGGTGCAAAGGGGCTCTTTGACACGTTGATCAAGAGTGGTCCTACCTCAGACTGAGGCTCCTTTCCCACTCTCCTCATCGTGTTCTGTGGATGCGAAGGCGGCTAAGGCACAGCCGAATAGGATCATCGGTGCTGAAACAGCGTATACTCCTGGGTCGACCCAGGTCCAGTTAAGGAGATTCCAGACGATTTGAAAGCTCAGACCCCCGATAATCAACCATGCTGCTAGCATTCCGATGGCTCCTCTTTCTTCATCTATGGAGAGGAGGGAAGCCCAAAGTGGATTGAATAACAGACTTCGCACCCATCCGACGAATCCACCATTGAACTGTGATCGAATAGAGATGACTCCAATGAGCGTGAGTCCACTTCCAATTCCAATCATCAGGGCCTGTCCGAGACGATCGGCCTCTCTGAGATATTCACCAGATTCGCCGAGTGTACCCATTGTAATCATACCGCGAAAGTTAGCATGCAGGCCGTTATCGACTGCTCCCCATATGATATCGATGACTCCAAGTGTGATTAACCAGATTCCAAGGAAGGTCAGAATTGAGGCTAAGCCGACGCTTGGCCGGAGGCCTCCGCCTTGCACACCTTGCTCCATCGGGCGATGCGTGGGAGGCCGTGATGTAAATGCTTCCGTGCCGTCTTCAGATGAGGGTGCTCTGGATGGAATACGTCGCATTAACGACATTCTGCATCATCGGTTCCGCCTCGGCCATGATTTGCTCGATATCGATAGAGGATGGTATGCAAAGCACAATCTCCTTGGAACGTCCATAGCGTCCCCTTGATACGGTTTGTGCAGTAATCATTCCTAGCATGTCGAGGGTGGAGATTAAGTCAGTGATTCGTCGTGCAGTTAGAGGTAATGAGTTGCTATGCCGACAAGCTTGCTTGTAGACTTGGTACACCTCACCAGTCGTGATTCGCTTGACCCCCCTGCGATGATGTGCGTAGATAGCAAAGAGCACTAACTTCTGATGGAGTGGTAAATCCCCGATGACGAGAGTCATCTGGTCTCTCTCAAGCCTGTTGTTCGCTAATCTGACGTGATGGGGGGTGATTTTCTCCTCTCCCACGCGGTGCGCTTCCTCTGCTGATGCACGGAGCAGGTCAAGCGCCCGCCGAGCGTCACCATGCTCTCGTGCCGCCATCGCTGCACATAGGTTGACTACACCGTCGGATACTGAGCCGGGCACGAGTGCATCGACCCTCTGATTGAGAATGTCTTGTAGTTGGCTGGCGGTATAAGGAGAGAAGATGAGATCCTCTTGCCCCAGTCGGCTCTTGACTCGTGCATCAAGATATTCTGTGAAAGTCAGATCGTTCGTGATTCCAATAACGCTGAGCCTTGCATTGCGCAGCATCCCATTCAGGCTTGTAAGGTTGTAGAGGAGATCATCCCCAGATTTCTTGATGAGATAATCAATCTCATCGAGAACTACGACATGGACGCCACCTTCATCCTCCATCCTGCGCATCAGAACATCAAACACTCTATCGGTTGGCCACCCTGTGAACGGAATTTTCTCATTCTCATCATCAATGAGTTCATTTCCAAGCAGCGCAAGCACCCGATAGTTGGTGTCTATATTCCTGCAATTAATGACGTAGGTTCCGACCTTGGCATCGATATTGTCACCCTTCTCTTGCAGATGTGTCAGTACGAATGAGGTCACAGCAGTCTTCCCAGCCCCAGTTACCCCATACAGAATCATATTCGAAGGAATCTGCCCGTGCAGAGCTTCGACGAGATTATGGGCAATTGTGGAGATTTCTTTGTCCCGATGTGGCAATTGTTCGGGAACATAGGTATGATGAAGCCTTGATTTGTCAAGAAATAGACTGGATTCGACCATCATGGATTCAAAGATGTTCTCTTCCATGTCCGCTCGGCCCCCTTCACTCACACAAGAATGAAGGCATCCGGTAGAAGGTGGATATAATCCTATTCTGTGAAGTGTTGAATGACCCGTTTCTGACCTATTCAAAAAACCAGCCGTCGCGCGCCTCGATGACGTTGTCGGGAAAATCTGGCACGCGAGTGTCATCATCTTCGGAAGACCAGAAACAGTGGGTCAGAATAAACCGCGTTGAGGGTGATTTCGCAGCGAGTGTGATGACGTCGGATGGCGTATGGTGGCCACTGCCGGGTACGCCATCTGGTACCCCTACCTCTAGAATCACGAGATCACTAGTGGCCGCATGCTCACTCACGGAGTCACATGGCCCGGTGTCGCCGAAGTGGCTGAGAATGAATCCAGAGTGGTGTTCAAGTCGGTAACCATAGGGGAACACAAGCGGTTCGTGTGCCACTTCAAAGCGGTGATACGTCCACTCTTCACTGTCACCGGCCACACCTTTGTCACCATCGTGCCAAACTACTCTTCCGTCGAGCATCTGCTCGACATTTCCAGGGAAGGCAAGGTGGCAGAGTTGACCGAGTAGACCTGAGCCACCTCGCCGGGTGTGGACCTGAAGGATGCACTCTGCTTTAGGATCTGAAATATATCGCCGTTCCAGCATCAGGAATGGGAAACCGAAGATATGGTCTCCATGCCAGTGCGTAATGAGAAGATCGCTGATGGCTGCGGGCGATATTCCGGCATTTCGGAGTGACACAAGGGTGGTCGGAGGAGCGTCAATGAGAATGCAGTCATCGATGAGGAGGTTAGAATGCAGTCGTCCATCGGGCACGAAGGCATTTCCCGTCCCTATCAACCGTAGAGTGAAGCCCGACACAGCATGTCCACTCAACAGCCGATTGATAAGCGCGAGGCTGCTCGTCGGTTCGTTGGTAATATGAAGTGGTCGAACAAGAACCCGTTCATGGCCAGCCTGGTTGAGCGGTATGCACTTACAGGTCTGAACTCTAAGAAGGAGACAATTCACCTATCCATCGATCTTTCTGGCAGTGAAATAGACTACAAGGCAGGGGATGCTCTTGGTGTGATTCCTACGAATCCCCCAGAGCTCGTGGATGAACTGATCGGTGTCCTGGGTTGGTCTCCAGAGGAGATGGTAACGACGCAGAAAGGTGAACGTAATCTCAAGACTGCCCTGATCGAAGATGTTGAGATTCATCGCTTGAACAAGAAGGTGATGGCCGCCATTTCCAACCTTCATCAACCCAGCCCAGGAAAAGTGATTCTCATTCGTCGCGAGCGCCGGTCCCTTGATTCTGACATAGTGATCGAGACTTGGTCAGCGGAAGATGATGGGATGGACCCCTCCTCCAATCTTTCCTCGAAAGATCAAGACCCCCTGTCGAGGGTTGCTGTGATTGCAAATGACGCCGAAGCCATGGAGGAATACATCTGGTCTCGAGACTACATCGATCTGGTGAGTGAAATCGGCGAATTCCCAGGTACATCTCAGGATCTAGTCGATGCGATGGATCGCCTCAAACCCCGCCTCTATTCCATCTCTTCCTCGCCAGATGCCCACCTTGGGGAGGTGCACCTGACCGTAGCAGTCGTCAGATATCACCATCATGACCGTGATCGCATGGGTCTGTGTTCGGGATGGATGGCTGAGACAGTGGGCAAAGACACTCCTGAAGTACCAGTCTTTCTGTCCACTACGAAATCCTTCGTGCTCCCTACAGACCCTTCCACCGATATCATCATGGTTGGTCCAGGAACTGGGATTGCACCCTTCCGCGCCTTTTTGGAGCAACGCGGATGCGATGAAGCGGATGGGAAAAATTGGCTTTTCTTCGGCGACTGGACGGAATCGGATCATTACTACTACAGAGAACAGATTGAAGGGTGGGTTGAATCCAATCTACTCACACGGATGACGACGGCGTTCTCACGAGATCAAGAAGAGAAGATCTATGTTCAGCACAGGATGATTGAGCACGGGGCAGAACTCTGGTCTTGGCTCTCCTCTGGCGCTGTGTTCTATGTTTGTGGGGATAAGAGTAGGATGGCAAAGGACGTGCACCAAGCGCTCATCGACATTGCGGAGGAGCATGGAGGGATGGAATCTGAGGATGCGAAGCACTACATTGAGACGAAATTGATGCGGGAAGAGAAACGCTACCTGCGCGACGTTTACTGAGTCGTTTTACCGCTCGGCTCATAGACTCTAAAGCCTTCAGAGCGGTCATGGGCTTCCACCGTGTCTTGATTGCTAACAGGGGTGAGATCGCTCTGCGCATCCTGCGCACCCTTAAGACTCGAGGCAGTGAGGTTTGCATTGTACATACTGCTGAGGATCGGCGCTCTCGAGCAGTCCATCTGAGCGATAGAGCTGTGGAAATTCAGGGCCCGACACCGGTCGCAGCCTATCTCGACATTGAGCAGATTGTTCAGGCTGCAGTCGACCTTGGAGCTGATGCCGTTCATCCAGGGTATGGATTCCTTGCTGAGAATCCCACGTTTGCTGAGCGGCTGAATGATAAAGGAATTACATTCATCGGTCCATCTCCTGAAGTTCTTCGAGTTCTTGGTGATAAAATCGAGGCTCGACGTCTCATGGGCGAGGCAGGTCTCCCGACAGCATTGGGTTCCAGCGAACCTATTGATGATGAGGATGCGGCATTCGAACTCGCCAGTAGCATTGGATTTCCAGTGATTGTCAAAGCTGCTGCCGGTGGAGGGGGCATAGGGATGCAGGTCGTGCATCAGCCTGACAAGTTCAAGGATGCCGTCCGCTCCTGCACCTCAAGAGCGACCTCTGCCTTCGGGGATGGGCGAGTATTCGTAGAGAAATTCATTGAACGTGGCCAGCACATCGAATTTCAAGTGCTGTGCGATGGCACTGATGCGATTCATTTTGGCGAGCGCTTCTGCTCGATTCAGCGCCGTCATCAGAAAGTTCTCGAGGAAGGCCCTTGGCTGGATGGGGAAGAAAGGTCACGAATCGGCGAATCGGTCTGTCGTGGCGCCGAATCAGTTGGGTACAGTGGCCTTGCGACATTCGAGTTTTTGCGCGGTGCAGATGGTTCGTTCGCCTTCCTTGAGGTGAATCCAAGAGTACAGGTTGAACATACGGTCACTGAAATGATCACTGGAGTCGATTTGGTTGAGTTAGGCATTCAAGTTGCAGAAGGTGCCTCCCTGCCTATGTCTCAAGAGGATGTCACCCTCACTGGCCATGCTATTCAATTGAGAATCAATGCCGAGGATCCGAACACCTTCCACCCAAGTCCTGGAAAGGTTTGGGATTGGACCATGCCGAGTGGTCCGGGTGTGCGGGTTGATACTCATGCCCATCCAGGCTATGAGATGCCAGAAGCCTTCGACTCATTGTTGGGGAAGTTGATAGTTCATGGTGCGAATCGGGACCACGCCATTCGCCGAACTCTTTCCGCTATGGATGAGATTGAGATATCTGGTGTTCGAACTCTGTTGCCTTTGCATCGTAGGATTCTTGCCGAAGAAGATTTTCTTGCAGGAGATGTGACGATACATTACTTGGAAGAGCATCCGGATTTATTGCAACCCTAACCAATTCTGCGCAATCCGAGCACGCCCTTCTTTGCTTCGACCTTAACAGGTTCTTCACCGAACGTTCGTAATCCCATACTCTTTGTTCTGGATGTCTTCTCCAAGGCCAAGGTCTGTTCTTTGGCAGATGCATCGCTGACACTTGAAACAAGGCGTTTGAATGATCCCTTGTCTGACATAGCCGCGTCCTGGTTGGCACGGAGTCGCATCAACTGGGAACTTGTGAACTGAGACTCCGGCTCGACATCCAAAGGGTGTCCTCCAGAGTCCTGATAGACCTCGGCGTAACTGTCAGGTACGAATCTAGAATTTCTGTCCATGCGCTGAAGGACGTGGTCGAGGCTTTTCGATGTGATGGACTGCATCTCTGAGGGGTTATTGACGCGACGATTGCCGATTCGCCGATATCTCTGTTCCCCGCTGAATCTGTCGATCATGGCAGCAAGATTTGGTCGGTCAGTAAGGGAGGGGTGGGTGGCCTTCTTCACCTCCTCTTCCATCTCGTCAGTGTTGGCCTGCTCGGTTTCGACAACCTCTACTTTTGGCTTGAATCTCCTTGCCGAACGCACTAGGCCTAGGACGGGTGTAGAATCAATATTCTGTGATTCGCGCTCCTGTGAGCCGTCCTGATCTTCGATGATGGTTGCTTCTAAGACCCTGTTCATCGATGGCTCTGCTATCGTGGAAGGGAATTGGGACGAAATGTGGTTCCTATTCGAATCGTCTAAGGTCTGCGATGGTTCTGGAACCGGGACATCGAAGAGGCTGGCATCGAAATCCTCGTCAAACCATGGTCCTAGCACGCCGAAGTCACCCTCTGCCTCATCGCTGAGTGTCTCGCTTGGAACAGATTTCACTGGAGTGGATGTCTGAAGTGCCCTCAATGCTCTCAGCCCAGCTCCGTCTGAGAATGGCCCCATTGGCACATCTAACTTTGATTCCTCTTCATCCGCTGGGTCCGTTGCTCTCACGGCAGGATTAGTCAAATCACCTATCTCAGACGTGGCGATGATGTCCAGCATTGGTGCCGGTACGATGGGTTTTGGGTCAGTATTTGATTCTTCGATTGGTTCGAGCGGGGTCAGAATTGCATCTACCTCCTCGATTGCTCGTTTCATTTCACTTCCTCCTTGCATCCTCAGGAGGACGAGACTGGTCCAAGTTAGATCGGGCTCGGACCCGTGGAGTGTCAACCTCTCGCCACGATTCGTATCGATCAGAAGAGATGGGCGTCGCATAGTGACCCATGCAAGGGCTCCTACCCCTGCCACAGATGCCACGGGAATCGCTGGCCCAAGAGTCAGCACGCGGAGGGCGAAAAATGCTAAACCACCCCAGACCAAAGTCACCCAGCCGGGTATCATCCAAATCGAGCGTTGTCGTACCGAATCAATCTCGGATAAGCCCATTGAAATCAGCGTTTTTGTATTCGAACGAAAGCTCAGCAGCCCGTCTGTTAACACTAGTTTGATATCGCCTGAATGTCCACCCAGCCTAAGCCCGTCCCTAAAGGCCGGACTCGGCCGAGCATTGCTCGGCTCGTCCTCGTGCATCCCGACAAGCGATGGATGCCTAGGGTATATGAGGCTGAGGGCAAAACATCTGGTGGTGCGATGTTTCCTCCAGATTAATGCCGATATGCCACTTGATATCTATCCTATCCAGTTCTGGAGAGCAGATCGGTGCGGATTGATTCTGCCTCATTCCAGAGTTGTTGTTGTTCATCGTTTTCAGGGGTTAGTTGGGGAATAGGGATTGGACGACCTTGGTTGTCAATAGCGACCATGAAGAAATAACCACGGCAGATTCTTTCCTCATTCCAATCAGATTTCGTCATGCGCGTTGCGGTGACTAGGCATCCAGCGGAGTGTGTGGATGTGAACACCACTTTTGCTTCGATCTCAACAAGATCTCCTAGTCGTGCGGGTCGCTCAAAGGTGAGAGTATCAATCGATACAGTAACGAATTCACGACGGGCGAATTTAGAGGATACTATGCCTGCCGCCTTGTCCATCATCGATAGAAGACGACCACCGAATAGCGTCCCGTAAGCGTTTGTGTCTGGGGGCAGAACCTCTTCCATGACTGTCACGGGTTCGGTCGAGTATGGTTCGGGCACATCACGGCCACCTGTGGCACACGTATGAACCCGATGAAACCTGCAGTGTACGTGGATTCCTTGCAGTTTTATACACCGCTAACCTCGGACCATTGAGCATGAGCCGTTGCCCCATCCGCCGTACCGCGAGCCTCATCTTGTTGATGCTCCTTCTCCCGGTGGCTGCAGCGGACACCATTCAGATGTTCACCAATGGTTCGGATACTGCCTCTTTTGGTACACAGACCAACATTCGTGCCGAGAGTGGTCTGCTCTATGATGGTGATTCGGTCAAGATCAGTATCCCGGCAGATCACTCCATCGTCCAAGCATCTCTGAACATCTCAGTAGAGCCGAGCATCTCTTCGGGCAACACCGTCTATCCTACACCTGGCACAGTGAATCCATGGGAGGATTATCCTGAGATCTATGCAAGTTTCGTTGGTGATGGCTCAGATACTGCCCTGTCCAATGAGATGAAAGGTACTCAGATGACCACTACTGACCCATATCTCGCTTTATTCTCGGATGGCAATGGAAGTGATTTCGAAGGTGATGATGGTGCGTTCAAGTCAACGACCAATACATCTGAATTGAAGGATGGCTCAAATTTCCATCTTAACAGCACCTCGAATTTTCTCAAGAATGACGGAACACCCTCTATGGAGAAATACAAAGGGGGCTTTGCTGTGAATGGCTACGCGTTTGGCCCCATCGCAGATGGATGTATAGGAGCGGATACCAATACATGCTGGGGTACGAACTTCGATGATTACTTCTATCTCGATGATGGCAATACGAATCAATGGGAGTACTTGGTTGAATCACCGATTTATGAGTACTCGAACTCAAATCCAGTTCTGACTTTCAAATCCTGGCATGGTCTTGCTGAGGTGGCCAATGGACCGATTGATTGTGCCTACGTTCAGGTGGCTTCGGGAAACACCCTCGATGATCTCTCAGAGGAACACATCCAGTGGACTGCAATGACTATTAATGGTTCATCACCAACTAACTCAGAGATTTGGACCTCTACTGAACAGGATTATGTCAGTAATACTGATTGCAATGGGCCGGGATGGCCCGAGGCTCCAGAAGGTGCTCCTGCAGTCGGCACCAAGGTTCTCACTGGTCGGAGTCAGGCTGGAACTGGTGGGGGTACTGGATGGTCAGATGTGACATACAGCCTCGAGGAGAATGTCATCTTCGCTTCTTACGTGAAATTCCGCTTTGTGATGGAGTACAACAAACCGACCGGCCAGTTGGCAAACAACTCTCTTCCAGGATGGTATGTCGATAATGTTCAGTTTGGTAACAAGAGGGCCAATGGAGGTGTAATGCTCAGTCCTGATGCTAGTACCGCTTTCACTACATCATCAGCAGGTTTTGGCGTTGCTTTTGTTGATATCTATGAGCCTGTGAAAGGAGATGTAAGCATCAGTGTCGTCGATTCGTACACCCGTGAGATCATCACAGATGATGCTGGTGTGGAACTCAAGGGCCTGCGCCCCCCCCTCATCGAATTATGGGATATCAACTCCTCAAAACATCCGTCCATCAGGTTGGCTGTCGAAATGTCATCGGGACCTTCCCAGTTGCGAACACCGTATCTCAAATCCTATTCAATAGGACATTCGATTTTTGCCAGTTCCACACAGATGGAGTTCATCACGTACGATGAAAATACATTCATCGGTGATGGCTCGATTGCCAGTAAGCGCTGGAAACCAATTAATGGTTCATGGATGCAATATACTCCAAAGGTTCCTGTACATGGCCTTGGGAGTGGTGTCCAAGGAGAACGTTTTGCACATCCAATACTTGGTATCAATTCCTCTGTCATCCATGACTGCCCCTCTCCTCCATGGGTTAATCTCAGTACGGGCAATAACACGTCCCTTTCTCTTTCCCTGAATCAGATGACAAAGTTGCCTGACATGATGCACTCACTGGACTTCAACATCACTTTCCCGAACATGATAGCGGACTGTGCGGTGGAGTCCTTTACCTTCGACCTTCAGTTCGGACTCTATCCTGAAGGGCTTGCCGTTGACATCGGGGGAGATGGGGACATAGATTGGTCGATGATGGACCCCGCCTTCGGGGCTTTCGGCCGCCAACGTATGTTCTATTTGACGACGACCATGGATGGTATCTCCCGTGGTAGCCTGCTCCGCAACATTACTGTGGCCAGTGGAGGTGCAACAGCAGGCCAAGGGATTGGTGGGCATTTCATCCTCCCTGCTGGAGCCGTTATCGATGAATCAGTCATCGGTGTTCTGGCGAATGAGGTCGGTAACTTCTCCCTTTGGCTTGCCACGAAGACTTCAGCGGGACCGGTAGTTGAGGAACACATCATCGACTACCGATATGAGTGGGGCCCGAGCCATCCGTCGTTGGACACACATATGTCTGGTTTCAGTCAAGCTCTTCTCAATCTCTCCACTCACCCTGACGTTGCAGCATCTCGCGTGGATGACAATGGAGACACTTGGAATGAATACTACTTCGTTATCAGGAATGCTACCGGTGCTCAAGCAGGTTCTACTGAGGTTCAGTTCGGTGAGATGAGCATCCGCTATTATTGGACTGCCGCCATCACCGACGATCGCTCAAACCTCATTCGGGAATTGAATCAGGGGGCATCAATCACTCCTCCTTCAAATCAGAACACTGAGATTCCACTGATGGTCTACACCCGTACTGCAGGGGGTGCCACCTTTGATGACCTTACCGTTGTAACGGTGTCTGGGCTTGATTCGATCTGGGGATTCCGTTCGTTCAATACGGGCTTGTATCCGACTGGCGAGGTCTATTCTCAGGAAACGACACATCTCTCGGCAGTAGCCGATTCAAGTATCAGTGGTGCGCGTCTCGTTTTCGAATCAGAGACAGGTGATGCGGCGATCAAGTATGATGTGCAGACGAATACCTTCACTGAAGAGGATCCACTTGACATCATCATCTTGGACGGTACCAGCAGTGCCACTTCTTTTGGGGCATCCCAGCTTAATGTCAAATGGAAATTCCGTGTGAATACCAATTGGGAAGACACAGCAGTTGTCCAATTCTATGGTTCGACCATTGTGGATACAAATTTAGGAGCAAGGTATGAGGGCAAACCAGTTGGTTATACATTTGACCCGGATAGTGGAAATGCAGTAGAGAATGATGCCTACTTCAGCCAGTTCGAGATTCACAATACTGCGGGTGTCCAACAGACTGATTTCACAGAAGTGAGAACAACTCCAGAACTCACTCTAACCGGTCAGGTACGTCTTGAGAATCTTGACATCTCTCCTGACCCCAAACTGTACAACTTGTCATTGGAGAGGTATGTGCCATCTGATTCATCTTACATCGTGGCAGATGTGTGTATGCCTGATGTGCCCACCTCGGCCTGCACTGTGACGCATGGCAACTTCTCTTGGAACCTCACTCTTGCCTCATCTGAGGAGGCGGTCTATCGTCTCAGAATCGATGACTACAGCGGCGGGGATTTGTTGGATGTGCCAGTAGAGATCAAACCAGATCCTCAATTATTACCGCAGGATAACTCATCTGTATACTTCAAAGTTAACGTCTCAAACATCCAGAGTTCGCCGTCAATTACCGATCTGTCTTACAGGTTCGGTACCGCCGGCACTGGTTTTTACTGGCCGTTCCTTCCGTTGGGTGGCTCGACTTGGTTGTCCCCTAACCGTGAGGGTGCCGGAACGCCACAGGTGATCAATGCCACTGTCAGAGATATCAAACAGACTCTTGCTGCCGTTACGATGCACTATTGGCTCTCAGGGATTGATGATGACAATCAGGACGGACTGGCGCAGGAGGCCGAGTATACAGAGGTCTTGATGACCAGACAAAGTCCGGTCTCGGACACCATCAAGCACTTTCATGCTGAGCTCGATGACCGGCCATCTGATCCTGGCGGAACAACCGTCATCTCTGTTTATTTCACTGGAGTCGATGAGTTCGGCAACCTGCTAGCATCTGAGGCGGACATCGTTGAGAATGCAGGTGGTCCTGGTGTTACGAATGATCTGCTCACCTACAAGGCCATGAATGCAGCTCGCCCTTCAGCAGAATCGTTCTCTTTGTTCGATGTCTATGGTAATCAGATGCTTGATGACCCTGCCACCCTCTTTGCTGGGAACACATACAGGCTGTGTGTTGATGGTTCAGACCCGAATGGGTGGGTGGATATCAAAACTATAGAGATGGATCTGATGAACACCTCAACTGGCGATCAGCCCCTCTCAATGGCTGATTTCAAGATTGTTTACGACCCTGAGAACGTGACCTTTAGCCGTCCTGATGCTGGTGACGTCTCAGTGTATGATCCTGACAAATATTCAGTGGATGGTATTGATACCTCGATCCTTGAACTTGTCAGTCCCATGAATATCACGCGTCCTGATGGTGTTGCTTACCTTCAGGACCCATTCGAGGAGTCCTTCCGGGCATGTGTCTCCATCCAATTATCTTGGAATATTCCCGGAAACATCGTCAACAAGTCCACTGAGTTCAAGCCGGTCGTCAGCGTGGTCGATCGATTCGGATTCTCTTCTGTGAAGTCTAAAGGCATACAGTCATTCATGTACTCAGATGGACTTGTGTTAACTGACCTGCAGATCATAGAATACAATGATGTTGACGAGATCGATGTACGCGACACATGGATCTATACAAGTACGCAACTGAACATCTCTGGCCGTTACGTCTACCTCAATGGCCAAGGCGATGTGACAGAAGCACTTCCCGAGGCACCTCTCACTCTTGGTCTATACAGGGAAGGAGCAGAACGGCCTAATGACCGACCATGGGACGCCGCTCTAGCCGAGATTCAATGCTGGACTTTCACTGGAGGTGTTTTCGATATCACGTTCCAAGCACCGATACGAACACAACGGTACGTATACCATGTTGACCTCGTTGAAGACAATCAGGAACGATGCGAGGATTCACAGCAATCACCAGCACTTGACAACCGTGATTTCACACCTGCTGGTGAACGCCTATTCAATCTCTACACCGATAACGATGCTCCATCTTTGTCAGTCAATGACCAAGGTCAATCAATCTTCAATGTCAATGGGCTGACTAAGAGCGACCCATCGACCATACCCATTTCTCGTATTGAGTGCTTCGAATATTCCGTCTTCATCTTCGATTCAGAACATCCCGGCCCTGATTTTCTTCCCGATTCGACTCCTTATCTTCTGAAGTGGGTGTATTACGACCCTGAGACAAAGGATTTCTGGTCTGAAGCCAAGGAGACTTCTTCCCAACCAAAAGTGTTCAGTGAATCGCTCAAAGAGTTTGGAATCACAACGAATTCGTACAAGTTTGAATCAAAGGCAGAAGGGGGCAGTTGCATCGATCTTTGGCCACTTAACCGTCCAGTTCCGTCAACTGTGACAGATGTACAGATTCGTATGTGGATCGAAGGTGAGGATTCCGCCGGGAATGAACTTGCAGGTGGCGGAAGTTATCAGACCCCACTCATAGAAATGTTCGTCGAATCACTCGAGGCCCGATTTGAGATCATCCTTGGTTCGGTTCCAGCGATTGAAGGAGGTGAAACGAATACTGTCTCTGTCGATGAGAGTTTCAGCGTCTACTTCCAATTCAATAACATTGGAACAGTCTCTGGTGCCTTTGATTACACGTTGTATCTGGTTGATGAGGATGAACTCATTCCTATCATTTCGAGCACATCCCCTGAACTAGCACCCGATGCTTCCGATTATGGTGCCTTCTCAATTCTTGTACCTGGTCAACCGCTGGAACGCTCGCAGTTGAGATTACGTCTTGTCGATGGTAACACGGGTGAGAAGATGTGGGAATCTCAAAATCCCTTCAATATCGTTCCCAAGGCTGCTACCTCTAGCCTTGGTCTTGGCAGCGTCGAAGAAGCAGGGAATGTAATTGTGCTTTTGATTGTTGTAGCGAGCAGCATTGTTCTGCTTCTGGTTATTGTTATCGTTGTACTACTCAGAGGGCGCTCACCTGATTACGATGAAGAGGATGTGATCGATGATTCGGTGTTCGCTATGCCCAGATATACTACTGAATCTCAGGGGGGAACCTATGGGACTGGAGATGCGTATGCACAGGCCGAGCAATATGCTCAACAGCAGTATGGCTACGATCAGGGGTATGCCCAGCAGGATTGGCAGCAACAACAGCAGCAACAACAGCAGCAACAACAGCAGCAACAACAGCAGCAACAGCAGCAACAGCAGCAACAGCAGCAGCAGCAACAACAGAATTGGCAGCAACAGCAACAACAGCCACAGCAAGGTTACGCCCCACCCCAGCAGGGTTACGGGCAGCAAGGTGGCCAGAATCAGGGCTGGTATCAGCAGGATGAGCAGTACTGATGCCCCTTCACAAACGTCCATCTGTCGATGTGGACCTTGGTGACTCTATGCTTCATTCATGGATGGACCCAGAGGGTGGCATAATCGACCTGTTACCATATCTTCCATCTATTGAAGTTGAGATGCCCACCACTCGACGTGTCTGGTCCTCTCTTGCCATATTGGATGACCCAAGCGTTCTCGATGCTTGGCACGAAGAGGCAAAAATCGAATCACGTTCACGTGGTGCGAATACCGCCGCGTTGATCGCATCAGGTGGTCCTCTAGGTTGGTATCTCGACCACCTCACTCGAATCGATGATGTCAATTCGGGTCGATTCCCCGATCCATTGCCCTATGGCCTATGGAATCGGATGCAACGTTCGCCACGTTTTCTCATTGAGCCTTCAGATGATGCGTGGGACGAATGGATTCTCGCCAAGGCCGATCACATGGTTCGGTTCAGGAATCTTCTCACCAATGTAGGTGCCCATCGTCGTTACAAGAAACGGGTCAAGGCTCATATCAAGGCCGAGAATATGCCCGGTGAAGGTAGCCTACAACAAGCGCATGCCGCCCTCATGGCGTGGTGGGAGTCAGTCATTCAGAGGATGGGCGAGGCCCTATCACGACAGCGTGATGAACGCTTCGCGGCGCGGTTACGCGGAAGTCTCTCTTGGTTGAGGTCGGATGGCGATGATGGTTTGGAACCTCGTCTTCTCGTACCCGTTGTAGCTCCTTGGACCGATGATATCCTATCTGCATTGGAACAGCATCCGAAACCCGAAAAGATGGAACCATTCTCTGCGGATGAAGAAGGGGGGGTCAGCAATGGTTGAGATTCAAATTTCGGGGCAACTGTTTCGTTTTACTCCCACCCCGCCCCTGATCCTCCCTGTTGCCGTCCAGTTACTGGGTATTGAGCCGACGGGCGGTTTTGTTGTGCATCCTGATGCTCGTATGGGTCTGACTTTGATCATCGATGATATTGGACGAATCCTTGTGCATGGGGCGAGGAAGTATGATGTGGCTCGAGCTGCCGCTTCTTCTTTTCTGCTTGGTCTGGGGCGGTCTGACGCTAACCTCATCTCGGAGCATGGTCCTGTAACTGGATGGTTCGACCTCGGTGGACAGATAGATCAAGAAGTGATTCTCAAGATATTACGCGATGATGCAGAACTCGATTTGCGTCTAGATGCAGTGCGAGTCGAGGACGAAAAAACGGGTGTTGAAGCCATCGTCTGGTCGAATGGACGAGTCATTGTGCCATCGGCATCAACGAGCATGACATTCTCTATCTTTGCTCGGCGCTTGAGCCGAGATCTTGGGTCTCATGTGACAAGCCCAACTTCTTCTGGTGGATGAGGTGTGGTCGGGTCCTATTCTCGATAATCACTTCCATCTGCGAAAGGATGGACGCTGTGTCGATGCGGCCCGTGATTTTGAGCGAGCCGGGGGGACAGACCTCATTCTTGTGCATGTTCCTAGTTTCACCAATCCCCCAAGGAACGAAGCCGAAATCAATGAGGCCTACGACCAGACTCTTGATATCGCTGAGAATGTACGGAAAGAAACCGATATCGGCGTAAGGGTTCTATTGGGTCCCCACCCTGCAATCATTCCTCACTTGGCTTCCCTTTTGGAGGATGATTTAGGGGTCAATTCACTGGTCAAAGCGTGCGATATCCACTATCGTTCCGTGGAGATTGCTGCTGAGCGTTTCGAGGAGGGTGGATGCGTCGGTATCGGTGAGATTGGGCGACCTCATTGGGCCGTTGAGGCCGATGTCCGCGAGGCCTGTGAAGAGGCGTTTGTACAAGCTTTGGGCATTGCTAAGGAGGTTGGGGCAACCGTTCAACTTCATGTTGAGACTGGCTTTGAAGAGGTCTATGCAGATCTTGAACCACTCGTCAGTCGGCATGGACCGCCAATTGATCAGGTCGTCAGGCATCATGCACCTGCATTGCTTGGCGAGCAAACGCACGGTCTTGTTCCCAGTATCATTCTTGGTAGTGGCGATATTCCTACTTTGGTAGAACAGATCGAGACCTATCCTTCAGCTCCATTCCTGCTTGAGACTGATTACATGGATGACCCGCGTCGACCAGGTGCAGTTCTTGGTCCAAAAACAGTGCCTCGACGGACAAAGGCCTTGGCTGAGTTAGGGGTTGATGACGAGATTCTGTGGGCCACTCATTGTGGCCTTCCCGATAGATTGTACGGACCGGCAGATGAGCGTCCCTGAGAGCGTCACTGTAATGTTGCATGAGTGTGCGTGAGTTCTTTGTGAATCAGCGCTGGGCGCTCGTCGTCATGGTAACGATGTTCGGTTTGTTGTTCCCTGTATCGGCACAACAACCAGATCAGCCGGGACTTTTTCCTACAGCAGAGGTTGACTGTTCACAGGAGTCCTTGACCCTTACCGATCGTTCTGCGCAGACTCTGTACTGTACGATCACAAATCCGAATGCGTACACAGTTGAGGTCGAGATCACGCATACTGTGGATGGTGAGGCAGGACAGGCTGAAGATTTTGGGATTACGGCAAATGAGAACATCACTTTGGAAGCTAATGCGGAAGTGGATCACCCTATCCGATTCAACCCAGATTATGGTAGTGGAATCAGTGGCGATTCGTATGATTACAAGATTGAGGTAGCGGTCACCGATTTCGTCCTATTGAGTGATCAACTGGTTATTCCAAATCCATCACAACAGAAAACTGAAGACGATGTGACCATCACCGTGCCTCTTGATTCTGATTTCAGTGTCGGTGTCTTTCCTTCTACAAATTCTGCTGGCTGGCAGAAGAGTACGCCAGGTGATGCTGTGGATGCCGTTCTGGCGGAAGCGCGCCACGCTCCCCCCAGAGCCGCAACGATTCATGTTGGAGCTGTTTCTGAGGCCCCCCATTTTGGTATCGAGACGATTGTTCCTTCGGGTGGATACGATGAATCATCAGTCGGATACATCGCTCTGGTCATCGAGAATCAGGCGATTGATGATGATACCATCAGTGTTGAAGTGAACACGAATGAACTCGAGAGCACCGTGAAGTCCAAGAGTGGTGAATTAAGGTCTATCCTTCACCGCGTCAACTTAGATTTTCAGCAAACTGTTGGAGACCCGATTATTGCAAGTTCAATGACTGCCTCATTGCAGGCAGGAGACCCTCCTCAGCAGGCCAGCAGTCTCTTGGTCATCGTTATAATTCTTGAATTGGAGAGTGCTACCAATGAGGATGTCGCCTCCTCCATCTCGATAGTGGTGCAGAGTGTCAATGGTGGTTCTCAGAGTGCGGTGACCCTTGGAGCCGATGTCATGGTTCATGCGCCTGAGGACGAAGGTGGGCTGAAAATCTCGGGTGGGTTAGGTGGTGGTTCATTGCCCCTCAGTGTCATCCTCGGTTCCACTGCAGCAGCGATTCTTCTTCTGATAGTGATTGTTACCGTTGCCCGCCGTCCAAGAAAACTCGCATCCAAGCATCGTTCAGAGAGTACTTCGGTAGACGACGACGCGTTCGATTTCAGCGATTTGGATGATTTGGATGATTTGGATGACTTGGATTTTGATGATCTAGATGGGGATGAAGTAGATTCTTTTTCTACTGATACAATTGAAATCAGCACCGAATTCGATGATCTTGAGGAAGAACTCGGACTGTGAGAATTCCCTTTGTTTGAGAGATGGTTGCCACGAACAAGGGCAACCGTCATACCTTGCCGCTCATGAGTCCCATGAACAGGGGCGGGAACATGCTTGGCCTAGGTGGAAAAACTGCACTGGTCTTTGGAGTGGCATCCGACGATTCCATCGCTTGGGCTATCTGTAAGCGGCTCGCCGATGCGGGTTGTGACATCCATCTTGGTTTTCAGAAACGATTCATGTCACGAATCTTTCAGTTGCGTGATCAACTTGATGCCATCCAAGGCACTTATCCAATGGATGTTGCACAAGAGGAAACGACGGCCGAATTCTTTTCTTCCTGGCAGGCTGACAGACCAGGTGAGAAAGCAGATGTTCTGATTCATGCCATTGGTTGGGCTCCAAGGAGTACGTACGAACGTCCCCTTCTCTTCGTGGATAATGAGTCGCTCAATGCAGGGATGACTGTTTCTGCTCACTCCCTTCAAAGAGTATTGAAACATGCACTGCCTCATCTTAATCCGAATTCTTCCACCATCACCTTGACCTATGCAGCCTCGACTCGCTATGTTCCTAACTACGCCTCGATGTCGATTAACAAAGCAGCCTTGGAAGCATGGGTGAGGGAATTGGCAGCACGTCTTGGGCCGGATGGTCATAGGGTGAATGCAATCAGTGCAGGCCCCATCAAGACACTGGCAGCCGGAGGAATTCCTGGCTTCGACTCCATTCTTTCTCATGTCGAGAAGAGTGCCCCTCTTCGTCGTAATGTGACTCAAGATGATGTAGCTGGAGCTGCGGCATGGTTGGCGAGTTCCCTCTCGTCAGGTGTCACATCCCAGATTATTCACGTCGATGCAGGTTACTCTTCGATTATGGTGCCAGAGAGCGCCATGGATCCGGAGGACCGGTGATGTGGTGGTTATGAATGACCATGAACAAGGGCCATTCGAGCCGATAGCGATTGTTGGTCGGTCATGCATCCTGCCAGATGCTCCAGATATCGGAGCCTTTTGGGAGAGTCTTATCTCCGGTAGAGTCAGCATTAGCGAACTTCCAGAAAATCGCTGGTCAGTTGATGATTTTTGGTTTGAAGCTGGGCCTGGTACAGTTCCCGAAGGAAAGACCTATGCTAAGATAGGTGGCTTTGTTGAAGGTTTTGAGTTTGATTGGCGCCGCTATCGGATTCCACCTAACAGCCTGTCTCAGATTGATCCGTGCCAATTGTGGGCAGTGGCAGTGAGTGCAGCCGCCTTGGAAGATGCAGGTTATCTTGTCGATGGTGGGCATGAACTTCCCTCTTCACGCACCGGTGTGATTTTCGCTAACGCGCTCGGCGGAGAGAACCGAAATACCTCGAATATCCGAATATGGGCTGATTCATTCGCTCGACTTGCGGTTGAACATGGACTTCCTGAGGAGGCGAGTGATGCTTTCATCGAATCGATCACAGAAGGAACACCACGTGTTGACGAGAATACAATGCCGGGTGAACTGGCCAATGTCGTCGCTGGGCGTGTCGCTAACCTCCTAGACCTCAATGGGCCTAATTACACTACAGATGCTGCCTGTGCAACCACAATGGCAGCCCTCTTGGATGCGTCACACATGCTTCATGCAAGACAAGTCGATGTCATGGTCTGTGGAGCCTCGGATCGAACCATGGATCCCGGCACATTCGCCAAATTCTCGGCGATTGGTGCTCTTTCAGCAACTCATAGTCGCCCCTTTGATGCGTCGGCAGATGGCTTTGTGATGGGCGAAGGCGCAGGTGCCCTTGTCCTCAAGCGCCTTGAAGATGCAATTAGTGCGGGCGATACCATCCACGGGGTCATTCGTGGTATTGGTGCATCATCCGATGGCCGTGGCAAGGGCATCACGGCCCCGAGCGAACTTGGACAGTCTAGAGCCATCAATCGTGCCCTCCATCAAGCAGGATGGACCGCCGATATGATTGACCACGTCGAAGCCCATGGTACCTCAACCAAAGTAGGAGATGCTACCGAACTTTCTGTGCTCGCGAATATCCATGCCGGCCGGGCGATTCCTGTAGGTGTCGGTTCAATAAAATCACAGATCGGACATCTCAAATCTGCAGCTGGCATGGCCGGCCTTCTGAAAATTCTGCTTTGTATGGAGCATGATACAATCACTCCTTCTGCAGGTTTTGAGGACCCAAATCCAACTGTGGATTGGAATGATCTACCTTTGGAGATTGTAACGACTCCCAAGGAGTGGTCACCACTTGGAGAAGATTCTCTACTTCGAGCTCAGATTTCTTCGTTTGGTTTTGGTGGTACTAACTGGGTGGTCTTGGTCGAGAGTTTTGATGCAGCCCATCATTCGCCCATCGCTCAACAATGGGTCGCTGCTCGAGATGCAAGTACACGCGTTCTTTTGGGCGATTCAGTGACTTCACTTCCGGATGTTGCAAGCATCCTTGATTCTACTGCCACTCCCTCTTTATCTCATGATGCGCTCAAGGAGATCGAAGGTGGCCTTCTCCTTTTATCGGCTGATGATCCCTCATCTCTTTCTTCACTTCTTGGTACCGTCACAAAGGATTTGCTTGATCCTTCCAAAGGGCCAACATTTGATGATGACCCATGTGGGCGAAGGTTGAGTCAGGCGCTGACCGAATCCTCCCACTCTTTTGGTATCGATGGAATCAGGTTAGCGTTGGTTGCAACTTCGTGGGCCGAGTTTGAGAAGAAATCAGAGTTAGCACAATCCCGGTTGTCAAAATCTGCTATGTGGCCTATGCTGGCAGCTCAGGGAATCATCATCTCAATTGATTCACCACTAGTTGAGGGCCTAGTCGCTCACATGTACCCAGGTCAGGGCAGTCAATGGGTTGGTATGACCAGACAACTCAGTTCGCGTTTTCAATCAGCAGCAGATGTTTGGATTCGGGCAGATAAGACGATGGTTGATATCCTCGGGGGTGTGACGTTGTCTGAATTTGTACTCCGGTCTAAATTATCCAAAGAGGAACTAGATGAAGCTGAGGAGTTGCTCAAACGTACTGAATATACACAGCCAGCGATGCTCACCGCTGACCTTGCCATAGATGCCGTACTCGGAGACTATGGACAGATTCCAGATATGGTCGCAGGTCACAGCCTTGGCGAGTATGCTGCTCTGATGCGGTCAAGTATTCTCACGATGCATGATGCGCTGCGAGCAGCTGCCGCTCGCGGTACTGAGATGGGTTCGATTGATGTGCCAGATGCTGGGTTGATGGCATCTGTCACTGCACCCTATGATTCCGTGCTTGAGGTGATCGAAAGTCTCGATGGATATGTCATTGCAGCCAATGAGAACAGTCCCGTCATGACAGTGATTGCAGGTGAAACCGAATCAGTCAAACAGGCGGTTGCCGAATTCACGAAACGCGGTGCTCCATGCATCATTCTGCAAACGAGCCATGCATTCCACTCACGTATTGTTGCCCCTGCCTCTGCTCCTCTTCACAGGTTCCTCGATGACCTTGAAATGGGACTTCCTGAACTGCCGATAACGGCGAACTTTGATGGCGAATTCTATCCGAGGGAAGGTGAAGGCCGTGCTCAGGAACATATCCTTCCCCAACTAGCTCCCCAGATGGCTTCTCCAGTCAAATGGACCACGCAGATTCAAAGAATGTACGAGAGTGGTGCACGCCTCTTCGTCGAGGTAGGGCCAAAAAGGGCCCTAACGACCTTTGCGGGTCAAATTCTCGAAGGCAGCCCCCACCTTGCAGTCATGACAAATCATCCTAAACAGGGGGATTTGGCTTCACTTCTGGCGGCTATTGGGACTTTGGCAGTGGCGGGGCGTCCGATTCATCTGCCTTCAGGAGATAGCGAGATTCACACTGAGGCTTTCCGAGCAGGACCCCTCGAAGCGCATGAGGATGGGCTAGAGGCCCCTTCTAATCCCGTTCTTTCAAAGGTCGGTGCGATGACAACCGTATCTGACAGGAAGAATAATTCTTCTGAAACATGGGTGAGAAGTGTTCTTGCTGGAATAAGCGGCTATCCCACGAATCAGATAGCAGGTGCCATCAGTCTTACGACAGATCTTGGGCTTACCGATACACTGGCAGCCTCTGCTATCGAACAAATTAGCCGCGCTCCAACAAATTCAGAGGTTTCAGTCACGATTTCATCGACAGTTGCAGATCTGTTCGCTTGGGTGAAGTCAGCCCCTTCTGGTTGGTCCATTCAGAGTGCAGTTCAGGTTCCTGCAACTCCTACATCAGTCCCTCAAATTTCTGTTCCTAGCCCCTCCCGTTACCAATCTTCCATTGTCATCACTGGTGTTGGCATAGGTCTACCTGGACGTGAGCAGGTGTTCGATGATGATGGCATAGATGCGATCTTATCTGGGACGAATATGATTGAACCTATTCCTGATGATATCAAACAGGTTCTGCTCGATAAGAGAATTCAGCGTCTTGTCAAATCCGAGGATGGAACCGGCAGGTTTGAGCCTGCCGAGACATTTGAGGATATCCCGCAATTGGCAGGTCAACTCAAACACTTCGATCTCACTGATTGGGGTGTTGATCCAAAGTACATCAAAGCCCTTGACACAACGACTGAATTAGCTATTGCAGGTGCGTACGAGGCCCTTGAGGATGCAGGTCTGCCTCTATTCCCTATCGAACAAGAAAGCAGTTCAGGGAAGAGAACGGTGAGAGGTTGGAATCTGCATGAGAGCATCCGCGATCGTACTGGCGTGATCTTTGCGTCCTGCTTCCCAGGATTCAATCAGACCATCGACAAGGTGGCCGATGGTGGTGCAAGTGGAGATGGCCATTTCGATCGATTATATCTCTTTCAAGTATTGACCATGGGTCACTCTCAGGTTGCTCAGATTCTCGGTGCTCGTGGGCCGAATATGCACACCAACAACGCATGTGCTTCAGGAGCATCTGCATTTGCTGTTGCTGAAGATTGGTTATCCACTGGGCGCTGTGACCGCGTGATTATCACTACTGCCGACAACGTGACCTCATCAACCGCACTACCGTGGATTGGCTCCGGCTTTGCGGCAAGTGGAGCAGCCTCAACATCTTCAGTGGTTGAAGAGGCTGCTTTGCCATTTGATGCCCGCCGTAGTGGCCTCATCTTGGGAGCTGGTGCAGCATCCTTTGTTCTTGAACGGGCATCTGATGCTGCTGCACGGGGTGTTGAGCCTTACGTCGAACTTTTGGGTGCTGAGATTGCTAACAGTGCCTTTCATGGGACTCGCCTAGATGTGGATCATGTCTCTGAACTTGTGGCTAATTTCACTAGAAAGATGGCCACTAGGGTGAATTCAACCCCTCATGCGATTGCCCCTCGAACCTTGTTCATGTCTCATGAGACGTATACCCCCAAGAGGGGAGGTTCTGCTGATGCAGAAATTCGGGCATTGAGAGAAGCCTTTGGGCCAGCAGCGAATCAGGTGCTGATCGGGAACACCAAGGGGTACACAGGCCATCCTCAAGGCCCTGAATTAGAGGGTGTAGTAGCGGTACGCGGCCTTGTTGAGGGGCGAATCCCCGCCATTGCGAACTTCAGGGATCCGGATCCAGACCTTGGTGACCTCAATCTGTCAAGAGGTGAATCAGTTGAACTGGACTTTGCTCTGCGCTTTGCAGCAGGATTCGGGAGCCAGATCGCGATGACTTTCATGCGTAAGATTGCAGATGGTCTCGATAGAATCGATCCGATTCGCCATCGAGCCTGGCTTGAACAGGTCACGGGCACCAGTGACCTTCACTTACGCCGTTTCAAGCGCCGACTGGTGGCTTGGGTCGATGCAGATGAAAATCTCATCGATGAGGTCGAGGGCACTCATTGGCCTCCCGAGGAACGATTGCGAACGGTGGAAACCACTCCTGCTTCTTCATCACCAGTTCATGAATCAGTTGTGGCAGTACCTGCTTCGAATCTTTCAGCGACAGCCTCCCCGTCAGTGAAATCAGAAGTAACTCCACATAGTACTCCAATGCCTCTTCCAGCACCCTCCTCTTCAGGTTCCGAGATTCATGAAGTGCTGCTCGAGGTTGTTGTCGAGGCGACGGGATATCCAGCAGAATTCATTGAATTCGATCAGGATCTCGAAGGCGAGTTAGGCATTGACACTGTGAAGCAGGCCGAGATCATGGCCGA
>PVBE010952996.1_pt1 | contig 110136 bp, 110 predicted proteins | sample 1631181 | NCBI WGS metagenome assembly PVBE01 (sample SAMN08397723, study PRJNA350692) | Marine metagenome, whole genome shotgun sequencing project. | isolation source: water | place: Pacific Ocean | collected 2012-04
CGACGCGGCCTGCCATTTGTTGCTCCTTCGATTCCGGCGCGGCCGGACTGAGGCGACGATCTTTCGCAATCCCGCGCTTCGGCGGCATTCTCGCACGTCGAAGACGCAGGGAGAGATGCCGGGTGGAGTCCGAGGACGGGGACCGTCAGAATAGGCGCGCACCGAAGCAAGGCGAAGCGGACAGGGACGACTCATGGACTGGAAAGACACGCCGGAGCAGGCAACCTTCCGCACGGAGGTAAAGTCGCTGATCGCGAAGGAGCTGCCCGAACGCTATGCAATGCTGGCCCGGCAGGGGAGTCTGCCGGAGCGCGTGTGGGAGTTCGATCGAAAGTCCGATGATCCGGCGAAGCGGGAGGCGGCCATGGCCTGGGCAGGGGCATTGGATGCGCGTGGGTGGGTGGCGCCGCATTGGCCGAAGGAGTATGGCGGGGCCGGTCTGTCAGCGATGGAGCAGTTCGTCCTAAACCACGAGCTGGCTCTGTCCACCGCGCCGGGTGTTGGAGGATCGGGCGTGGCGATGCTGGGGCCGACGCTCATCGTGCACGGGACAGAAGAGCAGAAGGCAAAGTACTTGCCGCCGATCTTGTCGGGTGAGGTGACGTGGGCGCAGGGGTACTCCGAACCGGGATCGGGATCGGACTTGGCGTCGTTGCAGACGCGGGCGGTGCGTGACGGGGACGATTTCATCATCAACGGGCAAAAGATCTGGACATCGGGGGCGCACGCCGCGGACGCGGCGTTCGCGCTCGTGCGAACGGCCTCGGATGCTCCGAAACACAAGGGGATCTCGTTCTTGCTGATCGAAGACATCCATGCGCCCGGGATCACGGTACGACCTTTGATCGATATGAACGGGCTGCACTACTTCAATGAGGTGTTCTTCGAGGACGTGCGTGTCCCGGCCCGGAACTTGGTGGGGGAGCTGAATCGCGGCTGGTACGTGGGAATGACCTTGCTGGATTTCGAACGGTCGAACATCGTGGGGGCGGTGGGGGCGCGGAAGTCGTTGTCGCGGCTGATCGCGCAGATCCAGGCGGACGAGACGGGGATGCGGGAGCGCGTGGTGGGCGGGTCACTGCGCCACGAGATCGCGGATCGGTACCTGGAGACCGAGGTGATGTACCAGTTGTCGTTCCGGATCATCTCGATGCAGAACCGAGGAGAGGTGCCGAACTACGAGGCATCGATGGCGAAGCTCTTCAACTCGGAGTTGGGACAGCGACTGGCGCTGACATCGACCCGGGTGCACGGGCTCAACGCCAATCGCTGGGCCGACAACAGCGCCGCCGGGCAAGCGACCAAGAGTTACGTGGGGATGGTGCCCGCCACGATCCGCGGCGGCACGTCCGAGGTCCAGCGAAACGTCATCGCCACACGGGGGTTGGGACTCCCCCGGGCCTAGTACCGACCGGCGTCAGACCCGCTCCGCCGTCTCAGCCGGCGCCAGGTCCGTGGCTGCCGCGCGCCCCAAGGATCGAACGACATCACTCGCCCGCGCCAGGATCGCAATACGGCGGCGCGGGCGTAGCGTGGCTGTCTTCGCACTATGGCTCCCATCTGGAGATGATTTCGGCTCTCACCGCTTTTTATAACTCGCTAACCAAGTGCTATTGATTCTTCTTTCGGTATCTCCGTACAGTGCGCGCCCGCACGACATTCGATGGAGACGATGGAAGACAATGGCAAACCCGATGAGATTCCTCGCACTACTGGTCCTGGGTGCATTTCTGGCGAGCGGCGTCGCCAATGCGCAAGCACCCCCGAGTCCCCCGCACACGTTCTTTGGACAATCGACCACGCTCGACGGATCGCCCGTCGATAACGGGACCGTGATCTCCGCTCTCGATGCCGACGGCGCGGTCGTAGGCACGGGCATCGTGGACGCCGGAACCTGGTTGATTCAGGTGGATCCGGACGTCGCCAGCGTCTCCATCACCATCGGTGACGCGGCGCCCGCCGGGCCCTTCGACGTGGAGTCCGGCGCGCTGACCGAGGTGACGCTGAATCTGACTTCCGGGACACCACCGCCTCCGGACGATGGTGGCGGTGACCCTGGACCGGGCCCCGACACGCTACCGAACGGCGGGACGGGCGGCTTGGGTGACGTCTCCGGTGGGTTCGCGCTGCTTCCGATTCTGGCAGCCCTGGCAATCGCCGCGATGGCCGGCCTGGGTGTACGGGAGTGGTCGACGCGACGGTAACGGCCTCGTCCTGACCTTGACGGAAGCGTCTTGCGCACTGACGCCTTGCGTCGCTTACGCTTACGAGCGGTCCTTCGGGACCGCTCGTTTTGCGTACGGCGGGAGGGTGAACCATGGACAGTATTGATCGCTGGCGATTCCAGACTGCGCGCGCCATCTCCGATGCGGGATTGCGCGCCGCGGTTGCGGCGTCGCGATCGAGTGATCGGCTCTGGCGCTGGAAGAACGGAATCGCGGACGGCATGGTGATGGCCTGTGCCTTCGGCGGCCCCGTGAGTCTTCTGGACATTCCGGCCTACCCGGTCACGATCTTGGCGCGCGGCAGCCAGTCCGTGGAGCGGATGGAGCTCTATGCCTGCGCCCCGCAGGCGGATGGAGTGAGCGGACTCCGTCGCGGCGACTTCTCTTTGGTGGATACGGTCCCCGCGATACCGATGTTCGAGCAGGGGGGCATCCAGATGTTCATGACCCCCGACCAGGCGGGGAGCAAGCACTACTTCGTGCGCGCCTACCTGAACGGGACGGCGCACGACTCCGACATCGTGGTTTCCAAGATCGACACGGCGCCGACGCAGCGGCGTGATGGGATTCTCGAGAGCTCCGGGGGCGCGCTGCCGACCTTCCACTGGCCGCAGATCGAAGGCTGGATCTCCTTCTTGATGGTGCTGGAAGGGGCAGAGCGAAAACTGATCACTGGTGTCTATTCCTGGGGAAACGAGTGGCGCTTTCCGGAAGTGCGGCGGCAACCGTTCTTCTATCACCCCCTCGATCCCACCCCCTCGCTCACCCCCGGGCAGGATTACGAGGCCGTCTATGTGGCGGTCGACAAGGATCGCTGGATTGGGTATCTCGACTCACTCAAGTTCACGGCGGCGGAATAGGGCGCCCGGAGACACGTCTCGACCGGCGTCTCGTTCGTAGTACATGAGGACGTCGTCGCTCAGGATGTCGTCGCTCAGCGGGTGTCGCTGAGGGCATCGCCGTGCAGAAGCAGCGGAGTGGGCTGGGAAGCGGGGGGACCGTGTGTACGACTTAGTGGTGATCGGCGGGGGATCGGGAAGGCTGACGATCGGGAAGTATGGCGCCAGGCTAGGCGCCAAGGTAGCGATCGTGGAGGCGAAGCGACTGGGCGGAGATTGCACCTGGGTGAGCTGCGTACCAAGCAAGGCCCTGATCGCCAGCGCACGGGTCGCGCATCTGGCGCGGCGAACCTCAGAATTCGGATTGCCGCCGGTGGAGGCGTCCAAGCCCGTGGACTTGGGTTCAATCGCCGACCGGATCTCTGCGCTGCAAGAGCAGATCTACCGCGAAAGCGACGACCCGGAACAACTCCGCGCCGAGGGCTGCGACGTGATAGAGGGATATGCGCGGTTTGTGGCGCCGGGAGCGATCGAGGTGGATGGGCGGCGGATTGAATCGCGAGACTTCTGCGTGGCCACCGGATCGAGCCCGGTTGTGCCCCCAATCCCGGGGCTTGACGAGGTGGACTATCTGACGAATCACACGGTCTTCCAGGAGCGCCTCTTGCCCGACCGCCTCTTGGTGATCGGCGGAGGCCCGATCGGACTGGAGCTTGGGCAGGCCTTTTCGCGTTTGGGGAGCACGGCGACGGTGGCCGAGACACTGCCGCGGGTCCTGAGTCGGGAGGATCCGGATGTCTCGACCTTGCTCGCCGACTGCCTGCGATCCGAAGGCATCGATGTCCGAACCACGACGAAGGTGGAGGCGGTGCGAGCCGTCGATGGGCGAAAACGCGCCACGCTGACGCGAGGCGAGAGCCAAGATGAGGTGGACTTCGACACGATCATCGTGGCCGTCGGTCAGAAACCGTCTGTGGCGGGGTTGGGGTTGGAGGCGGCCGGAGTGGAGTACGGCCCCGAAGGGATCCTCGTCGACGCGACGATGCGGACCTCGAACCGCCGCATCTTCGCGGTGGGTGACGTGACGGGGCGGTTCAACTTCACGCACACCGCAGCGCACGAAGCGAGTGTCGTGCTGCGCAATGCGCTGTTCCCGATGAATCAGAAGGTTGACTACTCCGTGGTGCCGTGGGCGACGTTCACGGAGCCGGAGGTGGCGCGGGTCGGCCTGACCGAGGCGGAGGCGCGCGAACGCCATGGAGACGCGGTGCAGGTCTATCGCCACGACTTCGCGTCGATCGATCGGGCGATCCTGGATGGCGAGAGCCGCGGCTTCATCAAGCTGGTGACCCAGGGCCGGAAGGATCGCATCGTGGGTGCTCAGATCGTCGGGCCGTCAGCGGGTGAGCTGATCCACGAGTTCGCCGTGGCGCTGAAGGGCGGCTGGACCGCCTCCCAACTTGCGGAGACGATGCACGTGTACCCAACCCTGAGCGAAGTGTCGCGGTACGCCGCGCTACAGCCGTACGAGCGCTGGCTGGGGAGCCCCCTGGTGCAGCGGCTGCGGCGACTCAATGATCGGGTGAGTCGCTTGTTGCGGCGTTAGCTCAGGGGCAACGCGGCGTCGGGAGTCCTCAGCCCAGGGCCTTGAGCTTAGAGCCGGCGGGTGGCGATGAGCAGGTCGCGAGGCTCGCCGTCCTTGGCCACCACGTAGTCGAAGAGCACGGCCTCGCGTTGGAAGCCAAGGCGACGGAAGATCGCCTGGGCGGCGTGCTGATCGAGCGTCATCTGCGCGGTCAGCATCGTCAGGTCGAGCACCCCCGCGATCTCGTAGATTTCATCGGCGAGGATGCGCCCGAGGCCGGAGCCGCGCGCGGCGGGGGAGAGCAGCAGTCGAATCTCGCCGAGGTGGCGGGTCCAATTCGTCTCGTTGTGATAGAGGTCGCCCTCACCCAAAAGCTGCCCATCAGCGAAAGCGAGGACCGTGAGGATGCGACCGGTCTCCTGCTCCCGGATCCATTCGTCGACGATGTGCGGTTGGGTGATGTCCCAACGTAGGAAAAGCAGATCGTCTTCGTGCAAGGTTCCGGCGAATTGGAGAATGGCATCGCGGTCGTCGGGGGTCATGAGTCGAAGTTCGGCTGAGTGGCCGTTCCTCATCAAGACGTTGCGTGGATAGCGTTCCTGCACCGAGATGAGCTTGTCGCGATTCGCGGTCATGATGTGCCCCTTTCCTCATCGGCCAACTCGTCTGAGTTCCCGCGCCGAAGGATAGAGGCTTGTCCGGGATGCCTGCCTGGGGTGTGGATGTTTTACGGTGGTGCCGGTCGAAGCTGACGGCCCGATACCGGAAGGACGCCCGAGGGGATGCCGTGGTTATGAGCCCGACGAGCACGATGATCACGATTGCAGGGCGCGACGCTCCGTATGTGGTGCGCGTCTCACGGCGGTCACGGCGGGCGGCACTCCACATCCATCCGCGGCGAGGATTGGAGGTCGTGCTGCCGGCTGGGGCTCCGTCCGAAGCGGCGGCAGAGTTGCTGCAAGCGAAAGCGGACTGGCTCACGAAGAACGCCGTACACATCCACCGCGCGGCGCGCAGTCGGGTGGCGATGCGCAATGGGTCGTCGCTACCGTTCTTGGGGGAGTGGCTGGAACTCCGCGTCGACGAGGGGGGACGGCGGGGGGTGAGGCTGGAGGGGGCACGGCTGCACGTTCGTCCGGGGCACGACGGTGAGGAGGAGGCGGTGCGGCGGAGTTTGGAGGCGTGGTACCGGAAGCAGGCACGCCGACGGATCCTGTCTCGGGTTGATGTACTGCGGACGCCCGAGGATGCGTCGATCCGAAGACTGAGCATCCGAGATCAGGACACGCGATGGGGCAGCTGTTCGAGTGCCCGATCGTTGTCGTTCAATTGGCGCTTGGTGATGGCGCCTCCAGATGTCCTGGACTCCGTGGTGGTGCATGAGTTGGTCCATCTCCGCGTGCTGGACCACTCGCCCCGCTTCTGGCGGGCGCTGGATGCACGCTTCCCTCGACACCGAGCCTGCCGTCGATGGCTGGACGCGAATGCATATCGCCTAGGGTTCTAACCGCCAACGCGTCGGGCCGGGGGTGTCCTCTTCCGGGAACGCGGGCGCTAGTCCGGGAGCGGTTGCTCCCAGATCAGCGGGTCGGTACCCGTGATGAAGAGCCAGACCACCTGTCCCGGTCCCAGTGCGGTCAAGGTGTTGATGAAAGAGGGGGCGGCGATGATGAAGCCGGCGTAGCGCTGGAGGCGGCCATCCCAAGCGAAGATGCGATCGACGCGGCCGGCGAGCCCGCCGATCGCGGCGGTGATCGTGGTGACCGCCCCCTCCCAGGTGACGTTGTTCCATCCAGCGCGCAGGGGGACGGAACGGATAGCGGCGTAGGTGAACGCATTCGCTCGAACATCGGAGCGCCCGTCGGGGTTGATGATGACGATGGGGACGATGCCTTCCGGTGCAGCGGGCGTACGCAGCACGAGTTCGAAGGGGTTCGTGCTGATGACCTGCGCCTCACGCCCGCCGATGAAGACGGTGGTTGCGGAGGCGTCGCGGAAGCCCGTGCCGCTGACGGTGACGATGGTGCCGCCTTGCCGGGATCCGCGACTGGGGCTCAAGGTGCTGATGGTGGGGCCGGCGCCGATCTCAAGGTTCGCGCCGAATTCCGAGGTGTTGCCTTCTTCATCGGTGGCGAGGGCCGTGACGACCGAGGCGTTGCGTAGCTCGACCCCTGCAAGGCTAAACGTGCCGTCGTCGGCCCGGGTCGTGCCAAGGAAGCGGACGGCGCCGCCGGCTCCGGCCGAGTTGGGCACGACCCCCGCTGCTTCCGGAGTCGCCGCGGCGTAGATGTCGACCGTGGTACCTGGCTCGCTGATACCGCGAATCGTGGTGAGGGCGTCGACGAAGGCAACGCTGGTGATCCGTGGCCGATTGAGGAGGGCGTTGGGTCCGGAATCGGTGTCACCGACGTCGTTGGGGGTGACACCAGACGGGGGGTCGTCTGGGCTGACCAAGTCGATCTCCGGTCCTTGGTTGCTGTGCAGGGCGTTTCCGCGGAATGTGTTCCCGAGACTGGCAGCCCCCTCCACACGGATGCCCGCGCCCGCGTTGAAGGCGATGCGGTTTGATCCGAGCAGCGGACTGGCAGCGACCGCCGCGACCCGCTGCACGTTCAGGGTGACCTTGGTCACCTCGCCCGCGGCGAAGTTGAAGATTTGGTCATCGGGCATCCCGTCGACGCGGAACGAGACATCGACGGCTGGCGCCGTGAGAGTGAAGACGAACCCGGGCAGGCCATCCACGTCGATAGTGCCGAGGGCTGTGGCGGCGTGGACCTCACCGCCGACGAGCACCTCGATCACCGTGCCTTCAGGCGCCGGCAACCCGTTGATCGTGACGGTACCGACGAAGGTATGCGCTAGCTCCGTCTCTTGAGCCGCCGCCGGGCCGGGATCGCCGAGAGCGGCGCCGATGAGGTTGGCGGAAGCTCCCCCGGTAATGCGGACCCCCGCGGCGCCATTGCCGGCAGGCGTCCCGGCGGAATCGACGCCGATGAAGCTGCTTTGGACCCGCACCGCGCCCGTCTCGGAGCCGGCAATGAGGATCCCCTCCGCCAGATTGCCCGTCGCGATTACGCCCGTCCGCACGAGCGTTCCGAGCGAGATATTCGTCGCACCTTGATTGACGCGGATCCCCACTCCGTTGCCGATGACGAACGTCTGTGTCACTACGACCCCGTCGGCGCCGCGAATCCAGACACCGGCCTCCGCGAAGTTGAAGAGGGCGAGGTTGTCCAACACGACGCGGTCGGCGGCGACGACGAGTCCCGACGCGTCCGCATCCAGTGATCCGCCAGCGATGACGAAGGCACCTTCGAGAACGGTACCAACGCCGAGGATCGAGATATCCGAGGCGGTGATCTCCGGCAAGGCGGTTTCGAGAGTGATCGTGAGGGGCGCGGGAAAAAGGATGGCGCCGCCTGGCTCCGCCGTCGTTGCGGCGGCGGTGTTCAAGGCTTCAATCGCAGCGCGGAACGAGCCGGGCCCCGCATCGGCGTCGGAGTCGACGGTGAGGATGGTGGCGAGGGCGCGCTCGACGGCGGCGAAGGCATCGATCCGGCCGTAGCCGGACTCCGCGTCGAGCCCCGGCGCCGCGAGGTCGACGGCGGTGCCGGTCAGCAAGCCGCGAAGGAGTGAGCGCTCCTGATCCGCGTTGCCCCCATCCGCCGCCGTCAGCGCGGGACTGGCTTGGAGAAGAAGGGCGGCGATGCCCGCGACGTGCGGGGCCGCGGCACTGGTGCCGAAGAAGGTGGTATCGAAGCCTCCGCTGCCGGTGACAGAGACCCCGTCGAGGGCGGTGAGGTCCGGCTTGTTGACGCCGTTATTGGTGGGACCGCGACTGCTGTAGTCGCGCACCGTGGCGAGGGCGGTGGGGGAGACCGCCGCGATGGAGAGCACGCCGCCACCCGCGTCGCTCTGGGCCAGCATGCTGCTCGCGGCCGTGTTGAAATTCAGGGCGAGGTCCTCGCCGGGAAGCTTTGGAGTCTCAAAAACGAAGAGGTCGAGAGTCGCGGCAGCGGCGGCATCCTCAAAATTCTGCACCACGACCTGGAAACGCCCGGCGGGACCGTCGTTCTTGAAGAAGAAGCGCTCACGGGGCAGATCGAAGCCCGTCCCTTGCCCCAGGATGCTCTCGTCCACAACCGCGCCGGTCTCGTCAAGGAGGAAGAGGTCGTAGTCATTCGTGGCGCCACCCCAAGGATCGTCCCAGAAGAGCACCGCGAGAGCTTCGTCGCCGGTCTCCATGTAAATCTCGTTCGAGGTACTGGGGCCGAGCCCCTGCACATCGACGGTGCCCGGCTCGGCACGGAACTCGTGAACAGCGCCCGTGAACTCAAGGTCGAATTCGGTCTTCCCATCGGGCCCTGCGACAAACGGCGCCTGGTAGTGCCGCAGGGCCCAATTCCCAACCGAGGTGAGGTAAGAGCGGATCGGCCAGGCTGGATTGTTCAGCGCCGCCGCCGTGTTCCGAGAAACGGCGCTCTGCTGGTCATCGGGAAAGAAGAAGCCGAGGTCATCGATGACGATGTCATTGAACTCAGAAAGGAAGTTGACGGCTTCGATCATGTCGAGATCGGTGGAAGCGTTCGCGAAGGAGAGGATCGCGCCGGGGGCAACATCGTGGACGATCTCGATGATCGCGGTGCCCTCGGAGCCCGCCGCTATGCCATCGATACTGAACGACTTCTGGGTGTCGAGGACGGGAGCGTCGCCGCTCGCTTGGGCGTCGGCGAGGCCGCCGATCCCGTCGGAGATGATGCCCACGCGGATTCCGGTGCCGTCGAATCCCAGATCCGCACGCACGGCCGCGGAGCCCAGCGGAACGTCGCCCTCGGTGAGGAGGGAGCCGGTCTGGCTCACGGCGTAGGTAGGCGTATGCAGCCAACGGATGCCGGGCAATTCCGCGAGCGAGCCGAGTGCGGTGACGGGAACTCGATATTGGGCCCGCCCAAGATCGGCCCGATGATGTTCGACCTGGATATCGAAACGCTGAAGCTGGGTCGGGGTGGGACCATCGCCAAGGATGCCGACTTCGACTTGGACCCGGGTCTGCGCATCGAATCGGACAATCCGGCCGGCGATCGCATCGGCGAGTCGCGCGCTGCCGTCGCTGAGGCGGGCGCGGGTAACTGTACCGCCGGCGGTCTCGATCGCCTGAGCTTGTGTCAGGAGTTCGGCGAGGGGGGCATCGAGCCGGGCAAGCGTGGAAGCGGGCAGTCCCAACGCAAGAGAGGCAGCGTGGATCTTCGGCGTTTCAGCCGCCGGTCCGGGAGGGCCTGGGGTTTGCGCGGCCACACCCGGCGCTGCGAGAAGGGAACTCAGGGCGACGAACGCCGCCAGGAGGCTGCCGCGAAAACGGAGGGCGCTCAGCCCGGGTCCAGTGCGCAGTCGATCGAACACTATCTCCGGCTCTCGTGCTCAGCGCGGTCGCAAGGGTGCGAACATCGTTGGGTGACGTTCCCACAGGCAGTACGCGAGTGCCACCTCACTTATGCTTGTAAAGCCGCTCCGTCATAAAGATCCCAATTGGTAGACTTTCTTGAATGGCGTTCGCCGAATCGATCGAGACGACCCCATCTGGGAACTCCCGAGGGCAGAGTGCTGGGCCACAAGACTTCGGCGGCCGGGGCTATCGCCGGACGATGGGTTTCGTTTGGTGGATCCCGATTCTGGTGGCCATCGTCGCTGGAGTCATCGCGTTCATGACGACGAGTGCGGTGGACGATGTCTACGTCAGCCGGGCGCTTCTCGTGGTTCCAGAGGACGCGACGGCCTCCCCCGAGACGTTCGGCGATCTGGCGCAAAACGCGGTGGTGCTGCGCGAGACCATTCGGCAGCTGCGAATCCCTACGGATGAGGCTGGACTGGCCAACGCTGTCGAGATTGACGTGCGGGGGCAACTCGTGGAGGTCCGGGCGAGAGCGACCGATGCCTCCGGCGCCCGAATCCTGTTGGAGACGCTCGTCAGCCAGTTGGTATTTCTGACGCCCGACCTCTTGGGCGAACAGGGTCCGACGGTCGTTCAGCAGCCGCAGGCGCCAGCCGACCCCGAGGGCAACGGCGAGGCACGAAACGCCGGCCTGGCCGTGGCGGGCGGCCTGCTGGGTGGCATTCTGATCGCGGTGATGCTGGCGCGACGGGAACTTCATCTGGAGACGGCCGGTGACTTCGAGCTGCTGAGCGGTTGGCCTGTTATTGGGGTGATCGCGCATAGCGGACGGGGGGATCGGGGGCCGGGGCCCCATCTGGTTCGGACGAGTCCGGAATATGGGGATCTGGCGGAGGCAATCAGCCAAGCCAGCCGCGAATCCTCCATCCGCACGCTGCTGATCACGAGTGGGCGTTCGGGGCAAGGCGCGAGCACGGTGGCCGCCAGTCTGGCGGCGGCGCTGGCGGAACGGGGTGCGTCCGTGACATTGGTCGACGCGGACTTGCACGCGCCGTCGATCCACCGCCTCTTCGGCCTGGGCAACAATCGCGGTCTTGCCAACGTTCTGAGTGCGGGGCTGAGCGCGCCGGAGTCGAGCGACATCGATCCGCGATCCGTGGCACCGCCGTCCGTGGCACCGCCGTCCGTAGCACCGCAGCCCGTGGTGCTGAGCGCGACGGGAGCGGAGTTGCGCGTGCTGACCAGCGGACTGCTTCCCCCGGACCCCGCCCAAGTCCTGCAAACAGAGGCCTTCGCGTCTGTGCTGGAGGAGTTGGCGGAGGCAAACGACTTCGTGATCGTCGATGCGCCGCCGATCGGAGAGCACCCCGAGACGGCGGTGTTGGCCACGCTGTGCGACGGCATACTTCTAGCCGTAGCGTCGGAGTCGATGCTGAGCGGGCCAATGGTGCGGGTAGTGGAAGCGCTGGATCAGCCGAATATCCCGGTGCCGGGCATCGTGGTCGTCCGGGCGGGCGACGAGGCGGTCGCGGAATTCGCGCAGCGCCTCGAGGCGTCAAGCATGACACCTGAGACAGAAACGGAGACCGCCGTGAGACCGGAGGGCGACGTGGCATCCGGCTCCGAAGCGATGCCAGCACTTCAGGCAGAGGCAAGATCGAGGTTCGCGCCTCCCCCGCCCACACAGCCCCCGGGGGAGCCGGGGCTCGGTCAGAGCGAAACCGAAACGGAGACGCCGACTGGCCCGGTGACGCCTCTCCGCAGCGAAGGTCCGGCGGCCCTCCCCCCGTCCACACCTGAGCGAATGCCATCCGACCCTGTGCCGGCGACACCACCGCCCACGCCTCGACCTCCAGGACCACTCCGGCCTCCAGATCCGATCTCCTCCGAACCGAGGGGCTCAGAATCAGCAATGCCGCCCGAAGAGATCCCGCCCTGGTTACGACCTCGTCCCAGGGCAGCTCGTCGGAACGCGGCGGCAGGGACGGAAACGTCTGCGCCGGAGGGCGCGGATCTCACGTCGCGCGCGACGGAGGAGACGCAGAGCGGGAGCACGACGCCGCCCGGCTCCGGAGCGCCCGCGATACGATGGTCGCCGCCTGAGCGGGTGCCAGCGGATGCATCGGACGCACCAGATGCCTTGGAATGGCACCATCGAGCGACGGAGGACGAGGCTGACAACTCGACGGAAGCGGTCGAACAACGGTCGGAGGACTTGCCGCAGCACGGCCGCGAACCCGACAGCCCTGAGCCCGGGGAAAGCGATTCGGAAGGCAACGCTGAAGGGAATCAGCATGGACTACCCCCTCCCTCCTGAACAACGCGAGCTTCAGACTCGAATTCTCCGCTTCGTGGAGTCCGAACTGGACGAACTGGCGAGGGGTGTGGATCCGGAGGATGTGCCCTCCGCTATCCGTAAGCGCGTGGCGAGCCTGAGCGAAGCCGCCGACTTGCGTCGGCTCGCGGTGCCCAGCGAGGACGGCGGCTTGGGGGCGGGCCCCTTGACGCTCGCCGCCGCGCAGGAGGCGTTGGCGCTCAGCGGCAACACGCTGGCCGGTCTGGTGCTTTCGGGCGGCCCGGGTCTGATGCGTCTGGCGAACAACGATCGTCAACGCGCGCTGCTCTACGAGCCTGTCCTGCGAGGCGAACGATCAACCGCATTTGGCTTCACGGAACCGCAAGGCGCGGAGCGCACCCGCGCGGAGCGCACGACGTTGGCCGACGGACAGCCCGGCTTCTTGCTCACGGGACAGAAGTCGTTCGTGACGGGCGGCCCGCAGGCCGACTGGATCATTGTGATGGCGAACGTGCCTGAGTCGGATGGGGAGCCTGGCGGAGGCGCGCTCTTGGTGGTCGATCGGGAGGCGCCGGGGGTAACCATGGGCGGCGTGAACACGACGATGGATGGGTCCACTCACGTGCCCTTCAGGTTCGAGCAAACGCCGGTCCCCGCGAACCGGATGTTGGGCGAGGTGGGACAAGGGTTACCCCGGGCGATGGGGGGGATCCGCGCGATGCGGATGCGAGTGGCAGCGCAATCGGTGGGGTGGTCGCGGTGGATCTGTCGATACACCCTGGGACGGATCGAAGCGCCGCACCGAAGTGGAACACCGCTGGCCGAGCGCGAACAGATTCAGGCAATGCTCGCGGACATGGTAAGTGACACGCTCTCCGCACAATCGACGATGTACCGGGTGGCGGAGCAGCTGGAAGCGGAGCCCGAGGCCGAGCTAGCGACGGAGGTGGCGGTGGCGAAGATGGTGGCGACGGAGGCCTTCGGTCGCGTCGTGGATCGGTCGATCCAGGTGTATGGCGGGTTGGCGCTGGCGCGGGGGAACCCGTTGGAGCGGCTCTACCGCCAAGCGCGGACGCTGCGCATCGCGGAGGGCACAACGGAGATTCTGAAGCTGACGGTGGCGCGAGATGTGCGGCAACGAGGGGTCGAGGGGTTGTGAGAATAGGACGGGCGGCACCAGCGCTCCGTTGGTGATGGTGTCCGGCCACCTCCGACCGGTTACAGACCGGAACGCGTGCCCGCCGCCCACCCATGTGCGAACGCGGTGAGAGATCCTTCCCTTGGTCGGTGCGCTGGGGCATACTCGCTGGCGATCTAGCAATTGGGGAGATGCCGTCAGTGGGTGCAATGCTCCGACGGTGGTAAGGATGAAGTCATGCGCGTCGAGACCGGTATTGCCCCAGAGATTGCCTCAGCAGCGGAACAGGCGCAGCGGGCTGAGGCGCTGGGCTACGACGGCGTCATCACGCCCGAAACGACGCATGACCCCTTCTTCCCACTCGTGGTGGCGGCGGAGCACACGGAACGGATCACGCTGGGGACTGGCGTCGCGATTTCTTTTCCGCGCAGTCCCATGGTCGTAGCGAACATCTCTTGGGACTTGCAGGGGTACAGCGGGGGTCGATTCAAGCTGGGGCTGGGGTCGCAGGTGAAGGGGCACAACGAGCGCCGGTTCAGCGTGGCCTGGACGCCGCCGGGACCGCGGATGCGGGAGTACGTGTTGTCGCTGAAGGCGATCTGGAACTCCTGGGCGACCGGGGCGAAGCTAGACTTCCAGGGCGAGCACTACAACTTCACGCTGATGACGCCGAACTTCACGCCGCCGCCGATCGAGAATCCGGATATCCCCGTGTACATCTCCGCGGTGGGACCGGTGATGTGCCGAGTGGCGGGCGAGGTCTGCGATGGGCTGCGGATGCACGGATTCCTGACGCCGAAGTACATGACCGACGTGATTCTGCCGAACGTGGAGAAGGGGCTGGCAAAGTCCGGCCGAACGCTGAAGGACTTCGACTTGGTGGGCGGCGGCTTCGCGGCGGTGGGCGACACCGACGAGGAGATCCGCAAGGCAAAGCAGCAGGTGGCGACACAGATCTCGTTCTACGGGTCGACGCGGACGTACCAGGGGGTCTTTGACGTGCACGGGTGGGGCGACCTGACGTCGAAGCTGCACGAGATGTCGCTAGCGGGGGAATGGGGGGCGATGTCGGAGGTGATCAGCGACGACGTGCTGGAGACGTTCGCGGTCGTGGGGAAGCCGGAGGACGCGGCAGAGGAGATCGTGAAGCGCTACGGCGAGTACTGCGGCAGCGTGGGCTTCGGGATGCCGACACGAAACACGGATGAGGAGAGCCGGGCGCGCCGGATCATCGAAGGCCTACACGCAGCGGGGGCGTAGTCCGACTCCCGCGCCGGTCTCTGCCCCGACTCCCTAGAGCAACTTGAAGCGACGGCGCTGCTTCTTCTGGCCGCGTTCGGAGGCGACGAGGTACGTGGCCGCGGCGACGGCGGCGGCTGTGGCGGCGAGTCCCGCCCAGCCCGCGGCCTTGCGATTCGGTCCGATCTCGATGACACGCCGGGCGTGGCGCAGACCCGCTTGCGGGGCCTGCTGGGCAACCTCGCGGACGAGGGTGAGGAGTGGGTCGTCGAAGGCGGCACGTGGGGCGGGGCCGGATGGGGCCGGAGCGTCGACGGTTGGCTCGGCCGAGATAGGCGCGGCGATCGGGGCCAGGTCGGACGGCTGAGTCAACGCTTGGCGCGGGGGCGCTGCCTCTGGGGCGGCGTTCGCGGTCGTAGCGGCGGCGGGTGGGAGCGGCACGGGCGCCGCAACGGGAGGGGGCTGCATCTGTCCGTCGGCCGCTGCGACCTCTCTGACCATTCCCGCGGACGTGGCGGCGACGGGCCTGGCCGTCGAGGCGATCTTGGATCCGCCACGGCGCATGACAAAGGCGGCAATCAACCAAAGTGCCAGGGTGCTGGCGGCGACGGTCGCCCAGCCATGGGCGGTGTCGACGAATCCAAAGAGGTCACCGAATCCGCCTACCGTCGATGTGAGTCGCCGCGTGACGATCGATTCCGGCGCAACGACGACTGGGCCGGTTGCTGCACCGAGCAGAACCATTCCGGCGTCCAGGCCCAGAACCGAATAGAGCTGGCGGCCTTGGCGCGGGATCTCAGGAGCGACCGTATCGCCGAGGGCGAGAGAGCCCGGAGAGACCTCACCGAGAATCGCGAGGTCCCCGTCCGAGGCACCCGGAGCGACGCCGCTGACGTTGAGGTAGTCGGTGGTCGAGAACGCGGGAATGAGGCCGAAGACGACGCCAAGGGCGATGGCACCCACGGTCGCGAGCACGGCGGGGATGGCGATCAGCCGCTGCATAGGAGTCCAAGCCGACGTTACAGGCCTCAGGAACGAAGCGTCTGGTCCAAGCATGTCATCCTAGCCAGGCCGGATGATATGGCGCGGTTCTCTTATGCGGCGTGTCTTATGGTCCGCGAGTTATGCCAGTCCGCGCAGCCGCCGGTTTTAGCGCCTCGTCCTACGCCGGTCCAACAAGTTCCCGACCGATGAGGAGACGCCGGACCTCGCTGGTCCCGGCGCCAATCTCCAGCAGCTTAGCGTCGCGGAGGTATCGAGAGACGCGCGACTCGTTCATGTAGCCGTAGCCACCGTGGATCTGCACGGCGGCGTCGGCGACGCGCGTGGACATCTCGGCCGCGAACAGGATCGCCGCGGCGGCCTCCTTGTTGACACGCTCGCCGCTGCCGTGGGCCGCTTCGTCGGCGCGGACGGCTGTGCGATAGAGGAGCCAGCGGGCCGCTTCGACCTGCGTGTACATGTCGGCAAGCTTGGCTTGGATGAGTTGGAAGTCACCGATCCGCTCGCCAAACTGGCGTCGCTCACGGGCGTAGTCGACGCTGGCTTCGAGGGCCGCCTCGCCGATGCCCAGGGATTCACCGGCGAGGAAGACGCGCTCGACGGCGAGTCCTTGCATCATGACCTTGACGCCGCCATCGACCTCGCCGATCACGTTGCCGGCAGGCACTTGGCAGTCGTCGAGGAGCAACTCCGCGGTGGGGGAGCCGCGATGGCCGACCTTGTCGAACTTCTGCCCGACGCCAAATCCCTCGAAGCCGCGCTCCACGATGAAGGCGGTCATGCCGCGCGAGCCGGCGTCGGGCGTGGTCTTGGCGTAGAGCACGAGAGTGTCGGCCTCCGAGCCGTTGGTGATGAACGTCTTGCGACCGTTGAGCACGTAGACATCGCCTTCGCGGCGGGCCGTCGTGCGGATGCCGACGGCGTCGGATCCAGCCTCCGGCTCGGTGAGCGCCAGCGCGCCGACTTGCAAGCCGTCGCAGAGGCCGGGGAGATAGTGCTGCTTCTGCGCTTCGGAGGCGTTGATGGCGATGTTGTTGGCGCAGAGGTTGGTGTGGGCGCCGTAGGAGAGCGCGACGGAGGCACTGACTTTGCCGAGCTCCTCGATCACGAGGACACCGGAAAGGAGATCCGCACCCGCCCCGCCGTAGGCCGGCGGGATGGTGATGCCGAGGACGCCGAGGGCGCCGAGTTTGGGCCAGAGTTCGGCCGGCCAGCGATCGTCGCGATCGATCTCATCGGCGATGGGATCGATCTCTTTCTTGGCGAAGTCGCGGACGGTGTCGCGGATGATGCGCTGCGCGTCGGTGAGCTCGAAGTCCATGCCGATCTCTCCATCGCTGCTGTTTTGGACTCGGTGGCATCCGTGCCGCGCGCTCGTCCCGTATTACGCTAGAACCCCAAGCCAGTTGGCGTGAAGCGAATCATTGAACTGAAATGAGGCAGGCGTGGCGATTCCGCGCACCCGGGGCGAAGCCGCAGCGGTCCTTGGGCTCGCCGCCGAGACCGCGGCCGAAGCCGTGAATGATCGACATCGGCGCCTAGCCCAGCTCTTCCATCCCGACGTGAATCCGAATGTGTCATCGGCGAGCCTGCGGATGCAGGAGATCAACGCGGCCCGGGAGCTGTTGTTGGGCGAAGCGGCCGGCGACGTCGTGGACGTCACGCCGGGGCGAAGGGCGAGGCCACGGGCACGGTCCCGCGAACTGAGCCCGAGGGCGCAAGCACGGGAGGACCGGATCTCACGCACGATGCATGAGCTCCCTTATGGCGTCTATGTGATCGGCACCGCGCACAATGGCGACCGCAACGTGATGGTGGCGGACTGGTTAATGCAGGTGTCGTTCAGGCCGCGCTTGGTGGCGGTGGCGTTCGAGGAAGATGCGACGACTCTGGCGAACGTGCGCGGGTCGCGGGTGTTCACGGTGAATCTGCTGCCCGAGGCGGGCGGCATGGATATGGCATCGGCGTTCTTGCAACCCAAGGACCCCACAAAGATTGGCGGGCGCGGAAGGGGCGCGGAGGCGATGGTGCACGACAAGCTGGACGGGGTCGCGCATCACACGACGCCGGACGGGTGCCCGATTCTGGACGAGGGGTTGGCTTGGATCTCGTGCGCGGCAGAGGAGTTCTTCGCAGTGGGTGACCACGTGCTCGTCACAGCGCAGGTCGTGGATGGGGCGATTCTGGGAGAGGGAGACCCGTTGACGTCGGTCTACACCGGGTGGACGTACAGCGGCTAGCTTCGCTCGCGAGGGTCGGCGTCGATCAGCCGGCTCGGCGAACGAGGATCAGATCCTTGATCATCTGCGCCTCGCCCAGATGTTCCGCCGCGTGGCGATGGACCAAGAGGAGCAGCTCGCGCCCCGTCATCATCTGATCGGTCATGGGATGGTGGAGTTCGCGATCCCAGGTAGCATCGTCGCAGGCGGCGATGGTCTCGGCAATCTGGACGCGGAGCTCGCGCCACCGCTGACGGGCCCGGTCCGCGACGTCTCCGGCCGTGAGGAATTCCTCCTCCCGAACGCGGTCCACTTCTTGGCCCCCCAGCAGTTCGAGCACGTTCTGGGCGACGTTTCCCTGGGAGTGGATGGCGATGATGGCCAGCGTGTTTGGCGCCGGCACGGGCGGGCGCCAGTTGATCTCGTCGACGGTGAGGTCGTCGAGGCAGGCGAGGATGGCGTCGACGGTGCCGCTGATGGCGTTGATGAAGGACTGGGCTTCTCGTTCTCCGGGCATGGCGTTCCGAACCTCCAGCTCCGGGCCCAGCCCGCGGCACGCGAATGTGGTCTTCGACTTAGGCCTTGGCGCCCATGCGATCGAGGAGCGCTTCGGCTTCGGCGATCATGCTCTGCATGACGGCTTTGGCGCCGCGCACCTCGGTGATGAGGCCTGAGATGTTGCCGGCGGGCCCACCGACGAGCTCTTCGATCTGGGCCTCACGCGCGCCACGTAGCGCTTCGCCGACCAGCATGCCCTGGAGCGGCATGGGCAGCGTGGGGGGCGCCTCAGGACGCTCCCAGGCTTCCGACCAGGCGTTGTAGACGTGGCGCATGGTCTTTCCGGAGTACATGCGGCCGATGCGGGTGTCCTCATCGACGGCGGAGACGAGCTTGCGGTGCTGGAGGTCGCGGGTCCACTGGTCGGTCTCGCCGCGCTCTTGGGCATCGAGGTAGGCCTCCGGGGTGGCGAGGAAGGCGGTGCCGCACCAGACGGCTTCGGCCCCCAACGCCATGGCGGCGACGATGCCCCGGCCGTCGCCGATGCCGCCGGCGGCGACCACCTTGGTGGGGGCGACAGCGTCGACGACTTGGGGGACCAGAGCGAGGGTGCCGATGCGGCCGGTGTGCCCGCCGGCTTCCGTGCCCTGGGCGACGACGGCGTCAGCGTCGACGGCGGCGACGCGCTTGGCGTTCTTGACGTTGCCGACGAGTCCGATCACCTTCATGCCCTGGGCATGGGCGTCAGGGATCATCCAACCGGGGTTGCCCAGGCCGGCGGCGAAGACCGGGACCTTCTGGTCGAGGATGATGCCGACCTGATCCTTGAAGTAGTCCTTCGTCAGCGGCGGGCGATTTGGGTGCGTGGTGGGCTCCGGGATGCTGAACTCTTCCTTGAGCTGGTCCACGAAACGCCGGTGCTCCTCGGTGATCTCCACCTCGAGATCCTCGCGGTTACCGGTGTCGGCAATCGACGAGGGCAACAACAAGTCGACGCCGAAGGGCTTGTCGGTTAGGGAACGGACCTTGTTGATCATGTCGATGAGCTCTTCCGGCGTGTAGCCGGTCGCCCCCACGACACCGAGACCACCCGCTTCCGAGACGGCCGCAGCCAGTGTGGGACCCGCTGCGCCGCCCATGCCGGCCAGCATGATCGGGTACTCAATACCCAATTGGTCGCAGAGTTCGGTCTTGAGGGGGGAGGCCATCGTGGTTCCTTCGCTATGACTGGCGCTATGACTGGCGCTGTGACGCGGGCTCAGAGCCCATGACGGCCTGGGGACGGCCCTCGGATGCTGGTGCACGACGGTCGGCCGGCCGGCGGGGGACAGGATAAGCCGATTCGTCGGTTCGCGTGCGCGGCGGAGGTACGAATCGACTGTCGGCTGGGGCGGCCAGGCGCTAGCATCCGGCGACCCGCAACTCGCATCGCGCGAGCATCCGGCAACGAAGGAGACCGTAATACCCACGATCAACACATTGCGCGGAGCCATCGACACCTCCGAGCTCGGCCGAACGCTGATGCATGAGCACGTTTCGATCCGAACCCCTGGAATCGGCGAGAACTGGCCGGAACTGTGGGATGAGGACGGCTGCACGGAGTCCGCGCACCAGAAGTTCACGGCGCTGGAGTCGCGGGGCGTTGGCACGATTGTCGATCTGACGACGGCGGACATGGGACGCGATATGCACTACCTGCAGCGCGTGGCGGCTGAGACATCGTTGAACATCGTTCTGGCGAGCGGGATCTACTGGATCGTGCCCCGCTACTGGTGGGGGCCGGCCTCCGACACGCTGGCGGCGATGTTCATCAAAGACATCACTGAGGGCATTCAGGGCAAGGATATCAAGGCCGGGATCATCAAGCTGGCGAGCGACCAGGAAGCCGAGGGCGTCAACGAGCTGAACGAGATGTGCCTCCGAGCCGGGGCTCGGGCACACCGACAGACCGGCGTTCCGATCGCGACGCACAACAATCCGCCGGAACTGGGTCGGGAACAGCAACGGGTGCTCAAGGAGGAAGGGGTGGATCTGAGCCGGATCGTGATTGGGCACGTGGGCGACACGACCGACACCGATTACCTGAAGGAGCTGATGGACAACGGCTCCTACGTGGGGATGGACCGCTTCGGGCTGGACATGATCCTGCCGTTCAAGGATCGGGTGGCGACGGTCGCGAAGCTGTGTCAGGACGGCTACTCCGAGAAGATTGTGCTGAGTCACGATGCGTCCTGTTGCTTGGACTGGATTCCGGACTCTCGGGCCGTGGCGGAGCAGATGCCGAACTGGCACTTCAACCACATCTCCGACGATGTGGTCCCGGCGCTCAAGGCTCAGGGTGTGACGGAGCAACAGGTTGACCAGATGTTGATCGCGAATCCCCGTACCCTGTTCGAGAAGCAGGGCGCCTACTAGCCGTCCCGGCAAGGACTGCAAGCGAGCAGCTCATAATGGGCCGCACCTGGGGAGCGCATGGACGAGATAGCCGAGCCCTCGCTGGAGGCCCCGCTTGGGGACCCAGGCGCACTGGCGCGTGCCGCCCGCGAGGGATTCAGATCGCCACAGGCGCACGAGTCTGAGCCTCCCAGCGAATCAGAGGTGGCCGGGCGTATCCGTGTGGGCGCGTGGCTGCGCGGAACGTCGATTGGTGAGGTGGCCTTGGTTGATGCCGACACCATCAGCGGGGTGCGCATGGCGGCCGCGGCGCTGGCCGCCGCGCTGCCGGAAGGGTCGGAGAAGGGTCAGCGGGGCGATGCCTCCTTGATCTTGGATGTCGAAGTGGTGGACGAGGTGGAGAGGCTGGAGCCGGGGGGGCTGAACGAGCTGATCGCCAGCGTTGAGCTGGGACTGCATGGATTGGTGCTGACGGATACCAAGACAAAAAAGTCGGCGGGAGGCTGGCCTTCACGCGCTCAACGGGAGTTCAGCGGCAGTGCGCAGTGGGTGAAGTGGCTGCTGCGGCAAGCCCGGCCACCAGGCGTACGCCTGCCGGAGTCGGTGCGGGTGGATCGGTTCAGGACGACGCACGTGGCGGTGCCGGTGAACGTCGGGACGGACAGTGACGGGGCGGGGGGCGTCGAGACCCTCGTGGGTGGGCTGCACGTGGTGCCACAAGAGGGGCTGTCGCAGCGTCGGATGTTGGAAGCGGCGACGTACGCGGGGTTTTGGCTGCTACGCCACCGGCTTGCGGATGGCCGGTTCCGCTATGAGTTCCAGCCCGGCACGCAGTCTTGGTCTAGGGCAGACTCGATCGTGCGCCAAGCGGGATGTGTCTGGTCGGTGGCCGCTCTGGCGACCGCGTATCGGGGCGGGCAGAGCAAGGCCTACCAAGATTTGGGAAAGACCTTCGCGGACGCGGCGATGCAGTCGATCAGCGGGATCCTGGACGCGGGGCTGAAGCGGGATGGTCCGGGGCGCCTGTACTACATCGAGGCCAACGGCGAGCCGCGACTTGGCGCGATCCCTCTGCTACTGCTGGCCGTGACCGATCTACGGAACGAGAGCTTCAACAAAGATCTGGCGACGCGGTTGACGCAGACGCTGCTGACGGTGCAACGCGCGGACGGCTCGTTTGGGACATCGGCGCGGGGTCTGGAGATGGAAGGATCCGAGAAGTATTTCGCGGGGCAGATCGCGCTGGCCCTGGCCCGACGATACTTCGTCGACAAGAAGCCCCGAATCGATGAGGCGGTCAGCCGGGCGCTGGCGTACTACCAGGATTGGTGGGCGGACGGGAATGCGGACCTGTCATTCGCCGCCTGGATGTTGCAGGCCTGCGAGTCGCATTACCGTCATACGCCGAACGCCCAGAGCAAGGCGGCGGCAAAGCAGTTCGCCTATCAGATGGCGGATTGGGCGCTGACCTTCCAGCATGGGGCGAGCCACGCGAATCCGTTGTGGGTGGGTGGATTCGGCAAGTCACCGGGGATTGGCACGGCGGCCTACACGGAGGGAATGATCCGCGCGCTCGTGATCGCGACGGCCGACAAGGACTTCGAACGCATTGCTCTGTACCGGCGATCAGTGGCGCTGGCGCTGCGGTTCCTGCTCCAGCTGCAGGTGGAGCCCGCGGATCTGGCGTTCATCGGCGGGGAAGAACACCGCGGTGGGGTGCGCGGATCGCTGCGGCGGCGGAATCTCCGTTGCGACAACGCGCAGCACTTCCTGATGGCGACGCTGCGTGCGTCGGCGGTGCTGCAGGACGCGGACCTCAAGCTGGAGAGCGTGCAGTAGCGGCCTCCGCTAAGTCCCGGCAGGTCCCACGAAGGTAATCGGCCGCCCGAGCGCGCCGACACCGAGGGTCTGCTGCAGTTCGTCCGTTTTCCAGGCCATGACGACGCCGCCCATGAGGTCGCGGAAGATTCGCTCCAGGGGTCTGCCCGTCACGTAGGCGTGGGCGCCGCAGGTCTTCATGGCGCCCATCGCCACCTCTTCGGCCATCCGTCGCAAGTGGTAGACGGTGCGAACGAGATGCCGCGTAAAGGCCTGCGTGCTCTCAAAGGGCTCGTCGAGGCGGCGCACGGTGTCGTACAGGATGACGCGGCCGGTCTCCAACCAGTGCTCCATGTTGCCGATGCCCATCTGCGCCCAGGACTCGTCGGCACGGAAGCCAACGTTGCCCCCGATCAGACCGGTACCCGCGAGGTAGCCGTAGCGCTCTTCGACATAGGCGATGGTGAAGTCGAAGGCGGCTTGGGCCAGGCCGAGCCAGATGCCGAGAATTCCGAGTCCACCCCAGGATCGCCGCTGGATCGCCTCGAGCGGCATATTCTGTTGCGCCATCCGGGCGAGGGACAACGGGACCATGAAGACATCGGTCTTGGGGATGCGCATGTCCTGGGCTTCGAGGTCGTGGCTGGCGGTGCCGCGCAGTCCCATGGCGCTCCAGTTCATGTGATTGATGAGACCGGGAGTATCCATGCGCGGGACGGTCAGCATGACGGTGGGGTCCTCGGCCTCGGGATCGGCCTCCAAGAGGCCACCGATGATCGTGTACGTCGCTCCTTCGGACATGGAAGCAAATCCGGCACGACCTTTGATGACGATGTCGTCGCCGTCTTCACGACCGCGGTAGCCACTGGTGCGTGTGTCCAACGCGGAGGTGGGAACAGAGCCCGCCCCACAGATCAGGGCCTGGTTCTTGGCGATGTCGAAGAGCGCGGCGTCCCGCGCCGGGAAGCTGGGGAAGGATTCAACGGCGTTGGCGATGAGCAGATACATGTTGAGCGCGACGGCGGTGGAGGCGTCGCCGTAGGCGATCTCCTCCACGACACGAACGGCGGCCTCGGGGCTCATCGCGCCGCCCTCCCAGGCTTCACCCAGCATCATGCCCGGCACATTGAGTGCCTGCAGCTCCTCCACGTTCTCTGTCGTGAAGGTTCCGGCCTTGTCCGCGGCGTCGGCTCGCTCGGTGAAACTCCCCCGGGCGAGTTCACGGACGGCCTGTACGAGTTCTTGTTCACGATCGTTCATTGCTGCCTCCTCATGATCCACTGGACTCCTCGCCCGATTCGGGCAACGCCCGCACGCGAGGTGCGGGGCGAACGGGGGCGGCGATAGAGTTCGAGGCTCCGAAACGCTAGCGAAGGGAGTCTTTGGGTTGGTGAACCAAGCCCAGCTCAGCGAAGCGGCGCTCCATGGCACGGTGGGGGACATCGAAGCGCGTCGCCAGGGCTGCCACCCCAGGATAGCGACGCCAGGCTTGGCGGATGAGGGGAGCGGGCATGAGCAGTTCGGCGGCGAAGGTGTCACAGGCGGACTCGCGGGTGGGGCCGGCGGGCAGTGGGGAACCGCGGCGGCGGGAGAGTGAGCCTCCGGGGCGACCATCGTCTCCCAGGGCCACATCGCCCATGACAATGTGGGCGAGTTCATGCGCCAGGGTGAAGCGGGCAAGAGGGCGCCCGTCGGATTCGTTGAGGATCACGAGCCACGAACCTTGATGCAGATCGACGGCGCCGCGGAGGGCGTGATGGATGCAGTCATCCAGGACAACGACGGGGCGGTGATCGACACGGCAGAAGCAATCGACGACGGAGACCGGGGCCCGGGCGCCGCCCGCGGCAACCAGACGGGCGGCGGCGATCCGCAACGATTCGAGAACCTCATCGGTTCTGGGGCGAGGGCTGGACTGTCTAGAAGGAAGAGCCTCTGTCGTCGGGCGGGGGATCGAGAAGCGCGCGGGCACGGTCGAAGGCGTCGTCGAGCGAGGCATGGGCCGCGGCGCGCTCCGGATCGCCCGCATATAGGAGGTCCCAGTCCTCACGGGTCGCCGGGCGGTTGAGTTGACGACGGCGCTGCTCGTCGTAGCGGGGATTGGTGAAGTACTCAACGGGCCGACCCGTAATCTGGGCGATCTCTTGAAGCGTGTGCGGATCGATGCCCCGGCGCCCGCGTTCGATGTCGGAGAGCCAGTTCTTCTTGCGCTGCACGCGCGCCGCGAGATCCTCCTGCGTCATTGCGACATGCATTCGCGCGGCCCGCAGCCGAGCGCCGAGCGCTGTCTTTTTAGGATCGTGAGCGTCCGGGTCTTCTACTGACCCGGATCCGTACTGTGGTTCGTCAACCATTTTGCTTCTCCGACGCCCCGTTGCGCCCGTTCCAGGTCCTGGTGGGGCGCTCTCGATCCGATCCGTCCGCGTGCGACGGGAACGGTTGCCGAACGGTCCCTACATCGCTACTATACATCCGCGATATGCGAACAGGCAAATGATCAAATGCCTTGACGCCACGCGCCCAAACCGATCGCCACTGACTCACGGTGGACCTCCTGCGGAGTGTCTTATGAGTCAGCGAGCATCGCGATCGAATGTCCAGACGCCTGGTCCCGCTCCCCTCCCGGGTCCGTTCCGAGCACCACGCGCGGAGGGCTGTACCCACCATTGGCGAGTCGATTCGCTGATCCGGCGCAACCGCTTCCCCGCGAAGTGCGTGCGCTGCGGGCGGAGTCGGGCGTTTCCGGTCCTGGAGTACGACGAGATCCAGGGGCAAACCTCGCCGGCAGCCGAGCTGACTGGATCCGATGACCATCTTGCCCCCTCTAGCGGTACTCCCAGCCTTGATGCTGCTAGCCCCGTCGCTCCAGAACGCAGTCACGCAGGTGTCTGGCACAAAGACTGAGTCGGACATCTTCGACGTGATGGCGCGTCCCATCGCCGAACGATCCGGGATCGATGGGCCAACGGCGAAGCCAGACGCCTTGCTCGGCGGGCAGGTCACAGAAGGAACAGGCAGCCATGGCGTCGGATGCTAGACGAACGTACGTTCGTACCGCAATCGCAGGTTCTTGTGGGGTAATTCTTGTGGGGTGAGTCCGGGTTCCGACCAGGCCGATCGTGCCGCGGACGCTGTCGAAAGGGCTTGTCAGCGCTACTGGAACTCTGGCCAGACCTCTCGCCAGATCACTTCGAGCTGGCGCAAGTACTCATCGACGGGAATGCGGTCCTCTCGTCGGAAGCCAGGCAGGTGGAGCCCGAGGCGGTTGACGCCGGCCGCGGTGTAGGCGCCGAGAACTTCGCGAAGCGCTCCAAGGTCGGTGATCAACGGCGTGGTGGCCTGAAGTGGGAAGGAGTCGGCCTGGCGCCCTTGGGCAGCCAATGCGTCGTGCATCTTGCCGACGAGCTCCGGTGCGGCGTCGGGGCGGAATGCCGTCATCGCAATCCAGCCGTCGCCGAGGCGGGCGGCCCGATCGATGGCGCGCGGGGCGAGGCCACCAAAGAGGAGCGGCGGGCCACCGGGCTGGATGGGCTTGGGCAGCACGCTCATCTGTTCGAGCTTCACCTCATCGGATTCGTAGTCGATCGGCTCGTCCGACCAGCAGGCGCGCATAATGGCGACGTCATCTTCGAGGCGGCGACCGCGATCGTGGAACTCTTTGCCCAGCGCTTCGTATTCGGACTCTTGCCAACCGGAACCGAGGCCAAGCCGGAGCCGTCCGCCGCTGAGGAGATCGACTTCCGCCGCCTGCTTGGCGACGAGGATCGCTTGGCGCTGGGGCAGAACGATGACGCTGGTGGTGAGCGCGACGCGGTTCGTGAACCCTGCGACCCAGGCCAAGAAGGTCAAGGGTTCGTGCTGAATGGTGCCACCGGGATACACCGCTTGCGGCCTGCTGGGGGAGTCATAGGCGTAGAGAACGTGGTCCGTGATGCCCAGCCAGTCGTAGCCGATCGCCTCGACGCCTTGTGCCCAGTCGCGGAGTTCACTGACCTCGAGATCCCAATGCCAGGCAGGCAGCTGTGCGCCCAATTCGCGCGGCGCGGCGGAAGCTCTTGCTGTCATGATCTTGAAACCCCCTTGCGGTTGAAGCGGGAGTTCGTGGTGAGATGAACTCCCGCGCCGGACACCGAAGCCGAGGCTAGCCGACGACCACATTTCCTGTCGCAGCCCAAGGGAACTGTGCGTTGCGGAGATAGCGAAGGAAAGTCGCGACGCGTTATGCTCGGGCAAGCGGATTCAGGGGTCGGCAATGAGACGGGCCGATCGACGAACTGATGGGGCGCAGGAACGGTACGGGGAGTGCTTGATGCAGACCGATGAACGACACGCGGGCGAAGAGGGTGTGATCCGCAGCGACATTGCGGAGATGATCGACCGAGCTTCGGCGATGTCCGTGTACGCGTTCGATGCAGTGGCCAAGCAGGCGACCAAGAGCGTCCAGGGCTTCCCGAAGGAGCTGGCCGAGCGCCTGGCGGAGCAAACCTACCTCGACGTGCTGCGCTACTCGTTGGACGAATGCGCCTGCCCCTGCCATCAGGAGCACCCGCCGCAGTAAGCGCCCTCGGCTTCTCGACGGCGGCTCAGTCGCTCGCGCCGCTGCCCGCCACGAAGAATTTCTCGCGATACCACTGGAGTTCGGCGATGCTTTCGAGGATGTCGTCAAGCGCGCGATGCGTCTCTTGCTTGGGCGGCGGGGGCGGCGCATCCGGGTACCAACGGCCAACAAGCTCTTTGAGCGTGCTGACATCGATGTTTCGGTAGTGCAGGTGTGCGTCGACATCTGGCATTTCGCGACGCAGGAAGCGCCGATCCTGGTGGATGGAGTTGCCACACAGGGGCGAGACGCCGCGGGGCGTCCATTCTTGGATGAAGGCCAACGTTTGGGAGGCGGCGGCGGCGAGCTCCAGGCGAGAGTCGGCAACGCGGGCGACGAGTCCTGACTCGGTGTGGGTGCGGGTGCACCAGCCGTCCATTTCGGACATGGCGGCGGCGTCCCGGCAGATGACGAGTTCCGGCCCTTCGGCGACGACGTTGAGATCGGGATCCGTGATCAGCGTCGCGATCTCCAGGATGACGTGGCGCTCGGGCTCGAGGCCCGTCATTTCGAGATCCATCCAGATCAGGTGCCCAGGATCTTGCATGTGAGACAGGATACCAGCCCGCGCTTCCGCCATCTGCGAGGCGCCGTGATGGAGCGCGCGCGGAGAGGCCGGAGATGCAGGACTCGCATATAGGAAGTCGTGCGACTCCGGTAGCCTTCGGCCGGGGGTCGCAATCGTGCCTGAGGTGATTCTGACACGCGCTCTGTCAGCGCAGACGGGCGGAGCACTTCGTCATCAGGTCCGCGCGAATCACGTGCGGGAGGCGTTGGACCGAGTGTTCGACGACTGTCCGCTGTTGCATCGCTATCTCCTGACGGACACGGGCAAACTGCGCCCGCACGTCAACATCTTCGTCAACGGCGCGATGATCGCGGATCGACGAGAGCTGACCGATCCACTGACAGCGCAGGACGAAGTTCACGTCTTGCAGGCCGTGAGTAGTGGAGTGCTCCCGGACCGGATTCCGACGCCGGCACGTCGTGAGGCGAGGGCCGAGCCGAGCTGAGATGAGATGAGGGAGCGCCATGCACTTCGAGTTGCTGATTTCAACGCGCAAAGGCCTCGTGATCGGCCGATCGAAGGACCGCGACGCATGGTCGTTCGGGGAGCCGATGTTTTCCGGATGGCAGGTGGACTACGCCGTCCGCGACTCCCGAAACAATCGCATCTGGGCTGCGGTGAGCCACATGCAGTGGGGACCGCATCTTCACTTTTCAGACGACGATGGAGCGTCCTGGTCGGAGGCGCCGGCACCGGAGTTCCAGGGGGAGTCGTACTCCGTGAGCGAGTACGACGTGGCGAATGACGAGTGGCTTCCAGCCGAGACGGTGGAAGGATCGCTGGCGCGGATCTGGACGATCGAGCCGGGACCGGTGGACCGGCCGGAGGTGTTGTACGCGGGGATTGACCCCGCCGCCCTGTTCGTCTCGGAGGACAACGGGCTGTCATGGTCGTTGAACAGGTCGCTCTGGGAGCATCGGACGCGGGGGGCCTGGGTTCCGGGAGCCGCCGGTTTGGTGATGCATCATATTCAGGTCGACCCCAGGAACTCATCGCACCTGTACGTCGGGGTCTCGGCGGCGGGAGTGTTCAAGACGACGGATGGGGGATCCACCTGGGAGGCGCGGAACGCGGGATGCGTCGCGGAGCATTTACCTAACCCCGAGCCCGAGGCTGGCCAGTGCGTGCACTCCCTGCACCTGCATCCGGCCGACACTAGTCGGTTGTTCCAACAACACCATCCCGGCGTCTACCGATCCGACGACGGCGGGGCGCATTGGATCGACATCGCAGCGGGACTACCCGGCGAATTCGGATTCGCGTCGACGATCGATCCGCACGATGCGGACACCTTCTTCGTGATCCCGCTGCAGTTCGACCAAGCGCGAATCCCGGAGGGCGGACGGCTCCGCGTCTATCGGACACGGGACGCGGGCGCGTCATGGGAGGGGTTGAGCGCGGGGCTGCCTCAGGATCACGTGCTGCAGGGGGTCTATCGCCAAGCCCTCTGCCAAGACGGCGCGGGCGAAGACGTGGGCCTGGGTGTCTATCTGGGGACGAGCGGGGGTCATGTCTACGCTTCCCGGGACGGCGGTGACCAGTGGTCGCAACTGCTCGAGCATCTGGCGCCGGTCACGGCACTGCGGGCGAGCGTCCTCGCGGAGCAGTTCGAGTTCGGCAGTCCGCGTGGACGCTCAACGCGGTTCCGACCCGGTCCTCAGCCTTCGCTTCTGGCGGCGCTTGACGAGAGATCCGCAGCCGTCCGGGTGGCATTGACTGCCTGCTCCACGCCCTCTCGGATCAGGCGCGAGTAGAGCTGCGCACCGGGAATCTGGAGGTGGACGCCATCCTCGGCGAAGAGGTGGTCGGCATCGCTCGCCACGCCGTGCCAGTCGACGAGCGAGGCATTGGGCCAGCGTCCCACGCCATCGCGAAGGGTCTTGTTGCTAATCCCTTCCCAACGCTGGGGAACCCGAACGTTGACGAAGATGACCTGGGGGACGTCACGCAAGACGTCCATCATCGCTTCGAACTGCTCGTCGTAGACCGGGTTGTTGGTGCCGAGATGCAGAACCAGCGTGTCGGGAACGAGGCCAATTTCTAGCAGTGTCTGCACAAGGGGAATGGCGTCGGCAAAACTGCGGCTGATCGCGGTGTCGATGGCGATCTCGGAGTCGAACGTTTGGAAGAGAATATTTCGGGCGCCGAGCATGACGGAGTCACCAATTGCGAGGACCGGCGCAAGGATGATATCTGGCTGAACCGCCGCGGACACCGTGCGGTCAGCCAGCAGGGGGGCGGGATCGATGGCCGAAACATCAGGGTCGGACGTGGGGGCCTGCGGGCCAGGCGACTGCTCGGGAGCGTCAAATGCTGGATCGGAGACGGTGACGACTTCGTCCGGTCCGGGTTCGGCGGCGGGGCGGTCGGTGCTGCCTGAGGCCACCGAAGCTGCAAAGGGCGCGGTCAAGGAGCGGGGAGTCGCGACCTCCGGAGCGGCGGCCTCGAGAGGTACCAGCTGATTGGCGAGTGCCTGTTCAAAGCGAGTGGGGACGGAAACTACAGAGAAGGCGACGACGATCAGGATCAGGGCCGCCGCGAGCGCGCCCACGCCGACCGCGGCACGGCTGACCTGGGTTGGTGATGGCGAGCGCAGCATCCGCCACCAGCGGACGAGCGCGCCTTGGCGGACGGGGCGTTCGACGAGGCGGAAGGAGAGCTCAGCGGCGACGAGAGTGATGGCGACACGCAGAGCCAGCAACTCGGCGCCGTCGAGACCAACGTCTTGGGAGCGGGCAAACATGAAGATGGGCCAGTGCCACAAGTAGATGGCGTAGGACCGGAGGCCAATCCAACGGATAGGGAACCAACCGAGGCCGCGCCCCAGGAGCCCCAGCGGATGCACCGCCGCCACGAGGACCACTGCCGTGAGGATAGCGACGAGAAGGAAGCCGCCTTTGTAAAGGAACGGCGCGAACTCATTGCTATCGACCATCAGGAAAGCGAGCGCCGCCAGGGCGGCGACGCCCACGAGGTCGAGTGGCAGCTTCGCCCGGGCCGGCAATTCAGTTCCAGCCCGCCAGAGGAAGGCGACAGCCGCACCCACGAGCAGGCCAGCAACCCGAGTGTCGGTGCCGAAGTAGAGGCGGGAGGGGTCCTCGAAGGGATCGAAGAGAGACCACATCAAGGCGGTCGAGCCCGCGATACCGGCGACGATCAGCCCCAGCGTCAGGCGTCGGGGAAGGAACCGTAGCGCCAGTCCGAGCAGCACGGGCCAAACGATGTAGAACTGCTCTTCGATGGCGAGGGACCAGAGATGGCGCAAGATGGGCGGGCGACCAAAAGCCTCGAAGTACGAGGTGTCGCGGGCAATCAGATCCCAGTTCGTGAAGTAGAAGAAACCGGCGACGACATCGCCGCGGAGTCGATCCACTTCATCCGGAAGGAAGAGGACGGCGATACCCATCGTGACGGTGAGGAGGAGGAAGAGGGCCGGGAGGAGTCGCAGGGCGCGCCGCAGCCAGAATCGCCCCAACCAGATGCCGCCACGCGACTCATGCTCAGACAGCAGCAGTGAGGTGATGAGGAAGCCGCTGATGACGAAGAAGATATCGACGCCGATGAAACCCGCGGGCATCCAGGAGACATCCGCGTGATACAGCACGACGCCCACGACCGCGAACGCGCGCAGGCCATCGAGACCGGGCATATAGGGCAGATGCCGCCCCTGGGAGCCGGATCGGTTCATCCCTCTCAACCTTCTCGAGGCAAAGAATAGAGCACGGGGGATCTAGGGCGCAGGGGTATAGCCCGAGAGCTCCCTTCGCCCCTGACGCAAAGCCCTCGCCCCCCATCGGCGAGGCGGGTGGGAGACGCCGGGGAGCGCTGGCTAGTCGCGTGAATCCAGATAGCAGCGGTAGCGGTAGGCGTGGTCGAGAGCGCGTGCAGCGCGGGTCGAGGAGGGGTAGCAAAGGCGGCCCGTTTGGCGCACGACGGCGGGTCCGGGGTTGTCGGGCATGGTCTGGGCAAGCTCAGTCGCAATGAGGATGGGCTTGCCCGTGCTGTCGGAGATGGAGGCCGCAGCCTCGGCATAACGCCGGTCCTGGCGTTCGTGATACTCGACGATGCGCTCTAGGCCGTGGTCGGGATAGAAGTGCCCGCTCTTCATCATCTCGCCCTGATTGGATTGAATCCCGATACCGAGAAAGATGATGGCGTCGACGGAGTCGTGCGCGGCGATGAGCTGCATCAGGTCCGGAACGGTGTCACGGGTTTCGCCGGCGGCGGTGTCGACGGGGTTGTTCTTGCTCCAGCGAGGCGGCAGCAACTCATCGATCCCGGCCTTGAGGTCGTCGGCGAGGGGGACGAGATGCAGGTCGGTCTCGGCGATGGCGTCCGCGGTGAGGACGCCGACGCCGCCCGCGGTAGTCAGGACGACGACGTTGGGGCCCTTGGGCAACGGCTGCGTGGCGAACGTCGCGGCAAGTTCGAAGGCCTCTTCCAGCGAGTCAACGCGGCTGATACCGGTCTGCCGGCAGGCAGCAGAGAAGACGGCGTCGTCGCTGGCGAGGGCGCCGGTGTGGGAGGTTGCGGCGCGCTGGCCCGCGGCCGTCGCGCCCCCTTTGAGGACGACGAGGGGTTTCTTCAGGGTGATGGCCTTGGCGCGAGCGATGAAGTTCTTCGCGTCCGGGACACTTTCCATATAGGCGAGACAGGTGGAGGTCGCTTCGTCTTGGGCGTAGTAGTCGAGGTAGTCGAGGACGGTGACCACCGGCCCGTTGCCGACGGAGACGGCACGGCTGAGACCGACGCCCGTCTGCTTGGCGTAGTTCATGAAGGCCGAGGAGAGGTTCCCCGACTGGCTGGCGACGCCGATCGAGCCGGCGGGCGGGAAGGGCGCGACGATCTGGGCGCAGAGCTGCGCGGGGGTGGAGATCAGACCTTGTCCGTTGGGTCCCGCGAGAAGGATGCCCGCTTCCTCGGCGGCTTGGATGAGCTCCGCCTCCCAGCGTTGGCCTTCCTCGCCGGCCTCTGCATAGCCGGCAGCGGCGACGAAGGCGGCCTTGACCCCTTTCCGCCCACAGGCATGCAGCAGCTCCACGTTGACGGCGTGGGGGGTGCACACAAGCACGAGGTCGGCAGCGCCGTCTGGGACCTCATCGACGGAGAGGACGGTCTGGACACCCATCACTTCGCCGCCTTCGCGGCTCGTGGCGAAGACCGGTCCCTGGTATCCAGACCGCAAGAGGTTGTGCAGTGCGACGGTGCCGAAGCGGCCGGGGTGTGGAGAGGCTCCGGCAACGATTACGCCCTTGGGATCGAATAGGGCGTCGAGACGGCTCGGCTCGATCACGACTTCACCTTCGTCTATCGCACGCTCTTGGAGACTGTGCGCGAGATCGCCGCAGTGAGGCAGGCGACCAGAGCGTCTGACATTGCTTCAGTCCTGGGGCCCCGAAGCTACTCCGGGGAGCCGCGTTCGTCGAGTCGGCGAAGCAGCCAACCCGCACCTTCAACCTTGGCGCCGAGGACGGAGACGCGACGGCGAAGTTCACGATCGGAGGTGATGACGCACAGGGCGCTTGGATTGTGATCGGCGTCGACCAACTCAACGATGCGATCGTCGGCGGCGTTGGGTCCGCGCCGGCTGGCATAGACGACTTCCACGTCCTCGTGGTCGCCCGCGGGGAGACCGGATATGGGGCGACCATCGATGACGACGGTTACGCCCGTATCCGTGCGACGCGCATATTCGGCAAGTTCGGCGACGAATCGGCGAATCGCGCCGGGGCGATCGCGCCACCACCCAGTTGGACGCGAGCCGATGACGTTCATTGCGTCGACGATGAGCCAGGGGGTGTTCATGATGATGCGGTCCGACATTCGCGTTTCTGACGTCCGCCATACATTCCTTTGCTACGCTGTCTCGCATCGCGCTTGGTGGCAAGTGCAGTGGCAGTTCCAGGGACCCATTTCCGGGGGCGTGGCGGACGCGAGAGTCGCGGAAGCACGCCGACGCAGACGCGAACCGCCGTCGGCACCGGTGTACGGAAGTTTGGTTCCAGAGGGACGTTGAGGAGAGATCAGGATGACGACGAGCAGTGCATCTGTTGTGACGCCGGAGCGGTTCGCCTCAGGCATGGCCTGGGCGGACTATCGAGCGTACATCGGGAGTGAAGAGAACCTGGCGCGGGAGTCGCCGGCGGGAGGAGCACGACCCGACAACAGCGAGAAGTTCGACAGCAACTACAACGAGTTCGAGATCAGCGCGGAAGAGGCCGCCACGCTGCAGGGCCTTCCCAAGTTGAAGATGCTGGTGATTGGCGAGGACTGGTGTCCCGATGTCTTCCGCGGCGCGCCGACGCTGGCGAAGATCGCGGAGACGGCAGGCTGGGAGTCGCGGTTCTTCCAGCGCGACGATAACCATGACATCATCCTGGAGTTCCTCAACAAGAAGGACGGCCAGGAGTTCGAGTCGATTCCGGTGGCGGTGCTGTACACCTTGGAGCATGAGTACGTGGGGCACTTCATTGAGCGCCCCCGCGTGGCAAACGACCACATGGCCGGGATGCAGAAGATGTTCACTCGGGAAGAGGGCGAGTCCGAGGACGACATGCGGAACCGGATCCGGGCGGCCTATCGCGAACTGCAGCAGTCGGACGAATGGGACCGTTGGCGGCACGCCACGATCGATGAGATCGTCGAGTTGGCAAAGGCGGCGCCGGGGGCGTAGTCCGCGACCCTATCCATAGGAAAAGAAGCCCGGTGTACACCGGGCTTCTCTGTGTCTGAGTGCCGCGCGGAGATACCGGAAGATGCGCAGATCGGGAAGACCCGAGATGCAGCGACCTCCTTCTGTACCGTCGATCAACGACAGAATGCGGGTTATGATTCGCGTATCGCGTGTTACTCTGCGACTCCATCAGAACGGGTGTTCGGAGTCTTGGATGGTGGCGACACGCGAAATCCGGCAGACCCAGGTCTTCGATCTCTTCCTTCAAGGCTGGACTCGCCGGGAGATCGCGACTGAGCTGAGGCTGCCGGCGGGCACGGTCGGCCGCGATCTGCGCGACATCCGCGCACGACTTCATCCCGGTTCGCATGACCGCAGCAAGACCCGACTCGAGAGATTGGATCGCCAAGATGAACTCCCCTGCCGACATCGCCGCCACCGACATCGTCGCCATCGCCACCGCAACGGCGGCGCTGATCGCCGCGCTGGCGCAGTGGTCGTGGCTGATCGGCCCGCGCCGCGACGGACACCGTGCCCGCCTGCACGAGATCGAAGCGCGGCTGGACGCGTCTGAGCGCGCCCTCGCGCGCTGCATCGAACGGCTGTATGCCAACCGTCGCCGATGGCGCGCCGGCCGGCGCTCGTAGTGCCGGGGAGCAGGTCAGCTATCGCTCCAACACACGGGCCACGTCGCCGCGGAGTTCCGCCTCGGTGATCGTGCCTTCATAGCGAGAAAAGATGATGCCACCCCCATCGATCACGAAGATCCACGGCTCGCTGGGCAGGCGCCAGGCGTCGAAGGCGGGCGCCTCGCGAAGGTCCTCGGGCTCATCCGGGTTCTCGAAAACCTCCACGTGAATGGCATCCACATCCCTGGCAAAGTCGCGCCAGACCGCCTTGACGACCTCCAAGCTGGGACCGCAGGTGCGGGAATGACAAAAGGCGGGCGTGGAAAAGATCAAGATCAGGGGCCGATCGCTCTGCAATGCCTCGTCGAGACTCAGTGCGTAGAGACCGGGCTCGGGAATCAGATCCGACGTCAAGCGCTCCAAGCGGGGCTCATCCGTCACCGTCCTCGTCGCGACCGAGATCGCTGGATCGCCCAGGCTGGGGGCGGACGGACGGTCGCGGACCTGCAAACGGAAGAGCGCCACTTCGCTCGATCCCGTTCCCTGCTCACCCGATGGTTCATCGATGGTGAACTCCAACCCCCAGATGCCGGCCGTGGGGAAGAAGGCCGGGACGACATAGACCCCCGCACCCACGTAGCGAGCCTGATCAGAGAGGCTGGAATCGGCGCCGTGCGTGTGCGCGGCCGGGACTGGCGAAACATCACCGTAGTCGATGAATTGCGCGAATTGCGTCGAGTGCGCCAGCGGGTCGGGACTGGTTTCGAGCTCCGAGAGGTCGAAGAGGCGAACTCGGATCGCGAGGTCCGCCACGCTGAGGCTTCGCTCATCCATGACCGTGAAACTCAAGCGGTTGGCGCCCACGGCAAACTCCGCATTGGCCAGCGTCGGCAGGTAGGGCGCATTCAACCCCACTTCCACCGTCGTCCAACGGCTGACGGGCGCGCCGCGAACACCGGACTCGTTGGCATCGAGCGGGTCGCTGGAGTTGGCGTCTCCGCCGCCCGCGGCCAGGAGCACGATCGCCACGACAGCCGCCACGACGAGGCCACTCAGGCCCATCATCCAAGCCATGCCAGTGCGCATCTGCCCATCTCTCTAGCCGCGGGGCCGGCGCAAGATTCTGAACTCCAGCATCGCCCCGTCAATCGTACCCACCCCATCTGGTCACGCTGAATACGGAGATTGTCATGGAGCCGCACCCACCCCCCTTGGATTCCGACCCAGCCGCGGTGATCGCCGACATGCTTCCTTGCCAGTGGGTGCGGGACGGCGGCGCCGTGTTGGCCACCGGCACCCTGCTCACCGCGCGCGACGTGGATGTGCTGGCCGCCGTGTCGCACGGGCTGAGCAATCGAGAGATGGCCGCCCAGCTACATCTCGCCGAATCAACTGTGCGTTCGAACGTGAGTCAAGTCTGCCAAAAGCTGGATCTGAATCGGATCCAGCTTGCGCTCCTTTGGCTCCAGATGCGGCGCACCGCGCAGCGCGACCGTCCCACACCCAGGCACCGGACGGCCGCTGGCTAGCCGGTCGCCGCCCCCGTGACCAGGAACGATCGCACCACGTCAGTAAACGCCTCTGACTGCTGCAACATGACTTGATGGGCGGCCTCAGGGATCTCCACGACTCGGCAGTCGTCGATCTGTGCGGCCATCGACTGCGCGGCCTCCTTGGCAAGCACGTGGCTCGATTCCCCTCGCACGATGAGCACCGGGCAGCGAATGCGCGCCAACCAAGGCTCCACATTCCAACGCTCCAACTGCGCCATCGTGTTCGGATCCCACTTGGGCGAATGGCCGCCGGGGACGCGGCGGAAGAGATACGGAACCATCCAGGAGACCGCGTCGTCATCGACCTCTGGGAGGAAGGTATGCGCGGCCTTCATCGTGGATTCGTAGTCGGTGAGGACCCGATGTCCCCGCTGGCCCACCGCACGCAGGTGCTCGACCTGGTGGATTGGTGGCTTGGCCTCGATGTCCACGACGACCAGCTTCTCCACCACGTCTGGACGCATAGCGGCCAGTAGCATCGCTACGAGGCCGCCCATGCTGTGCCCCACCAAGGTGTAGCGCTCGGCGTCGATCTGTTGGAGTAGAGATTCAACGTCGGCGCGATAGTCCCGCAATGCATAGGCGGGAGGACTCACCCACTCCGAGTCGCCGTGGCCGCGGAGATCGATAGCGATCGTGCGGCGCTCGTCGGCCAGCGCGGCCGCGAATCGGTCCCAGACATGACTGTTGCCCATGGATCCGTGGATGCAGATGACAGGCGGCTCGGGCCGATCGGCGCCCCAGTCCAACCAGGACAGGCTCCGTCCCCCCACGCTCGAAACAGCTTCGCGGAATGCATCTATTGGCAGCACCATCTCACCCTACCAGGCAAGCCAAGGCGAGGATGCGAACCAGTGAGTCGACAAGACGATCCCCTTTCCTCTAGCGACGCCCCGGGGACCGCGGCCGAGGGCAGCGACACGGGGACTGCTGTCCAGTCGATCTGCCATCCTCGATCTGACATAATTATGTCGCATAACGGGAGCAGTGAGGGCTCTTGACGAATGCGGGTCGATCTGCGTTCAATGCGGGTGGCGGAACAACTCGATCATGTGCTGATACGCATGATCAATAGAAGGAGTACAGATGTCGTACTCAACGATCAATTCTCGCGGACAGACCTACTACTTGCATGGCAAGGACGTCGTCTTGAAGAACGGCCGTGAGCAGCGGATCTACTTTTTCGCGAAGCAGCGCAAAGACAAAGGCGCGCTCGATGCCATCCCCGATGGTATGGAGATCACGGAGAACAAGCAGACGGGGCTTCCCGTTTTGCGCCGGATCCGACAGCCTGTCTGATCCCGTCGTCCGAGCAGCGATTCCGGGGGGCAGGCCCGTCTCGATTTGACGGGCCTGATGTGGGTCGAGGGATACTGCTTCCCCGCCCTACCCCTGGAGGTGCCTGATCGTTCGTTCCCACAGCCTTTCATCCCCCACTGCAAGAACGTGAGCGGCTGACTCCCGCGCTCCCGCCTGCAGCGTTAGGGGCGCACCGTCCCAGTCACTCACCCGCCCACCCGCCCCCTCGACCACCGGCACCAGCGCCGCGTAGTCGTACGGTTGCATCTCGGCCTCCACCACCAAGTCGACGAACCCCAACGCCAGGAGCCCGTAGGCATAGCAGTCCAAGCCGTAGCGCGTCAGTCCACAACTTTCGCTCAACCGGGCGAAGGCAGCGGCGTCTCGCCCCACGAACATGGACGGCGCGGTGGCATAGAGAGTCGCGCTTCCGAGCCCGGTCTGCGGGCGAACACCCGTGGATTTCCCATTGAACGTCGTCCCTTCTTGGGTCCCGATCCAGCGCTCCCGCAGCACAGGCTGATCGATCACCCCAAGAAGAGGGGTACCATTATGTAAGAGCGCAATCAGCGTTCCGAAGGTCGGCTGACCACTCACGAAGGCCTGCGTTCCATCGATGGGGTCCAGCACCCAGGCCCATTCCGCACCGGCCTGATCGTTGCCAAACTCCTCACCGATCACCCCATGCTCGGGCACCTGGGCACGGAGGATCTCCCGCATCGCACGCTCCGCCTCACGATCGGCGACCGTGACGGGCGTCTGGTCCGCCTTGAAGTCGATCTCCAGGCGCGTGCGAAAGTAGGGGCGGATGACGGCAGCCGCAGCGTCCGCAAGGTCCTCCGCCAATTGGCGCGCCTGACGCAGGGTGGCGTCCTTGCCTGGTGAACTCTTCATGCGGTCACTCTACGGCCCCCTCTGCTGGTCACGACACACGGCCTCGTTATCGACTGCTCGCACAATTGTTCGATGGATCGGCCGCTCGTATAGTGAAACACTCGCCGACCCCGCTCGCTGGGTCGGGCGCGCGGGCTTCGCGGCGGTCGTCGCGCAACCATCGCTACTCCCCAGCTCGAGAGTCCAGCCCTGCAGTAAGGAGCACCCGCGATCATGGGTACGATTAATGTGGCGATCATTGGGGTGGGGAACTGCGCGTCCTCGCTGGTGCAGGGACTGCACTTCTACCGCGATGTGAAGGACAGCGATGAGATTGCGGGCATCATGCATCCCGTCCTCGGCGGGTACTCCATCAGCGACGTGAACGTCGTCGCGGCCTTCGATGTCGACGCCAACAAGGTGGGCAAGGATCTCTCCGAGGCCATCTTCACCGAGCCCAACAACACCTACAAATTCACGGAGGTGCCGCACCTGGGTGTCCCGGTGGAACGCGGCATGACCCACGACGGGCTGGGCAAGTACCTCAGCGAGATCATCACCAAAGCGCCGGGACAGACCGCGGACATCGTCGGCATTCTCAAAGAGCGGGAGGTGGATGTCGTCATCAACTACCTGCCCGTGGGTTCGGAAGAGGCCACGAAGTGGTACGTGGAGCAGATTCTGGAAGCCGGCGTAGGGATGGTGAACTGCATCCCCGTCTTCATCGCGCGGGAGGAGTACTGGGCCGACCGCTTCCGCAAGGCCGGCTGCCCCATCGTGGGTGACGACATCAAGAGTCAGGTGGGGGCGACCATCGTCCACCGGGTGCTCACCCGGCTCTTTCTCGACCGCGGGGTGCACATCGACCGCACCTACCAGCTCAACTTCGGCGGCAACACGGATTTCCTCAACATGCTGGAACGTGAGCGCTTGGAGTCGAAGAAGATCTCGAAGACCAACGCCGTCACCTCGCAGATCGATTACGAGGTGCAGCCCACCGATATCCACGTGGGACCCAGCGACCACGTGCCGTGGTTGCACGACCGCAAGTGGTGCCACATCCGCATCGAGGGCACGACGTTCGGCAACGTCCCGCTGAATCTGGAACTCAAGCTGGAGGTCTGGGACAGCCCCAACTCCGCCGGTGTCGTGATCGACGCGGTGCGCTGCGCCAAGGTTGGCCTCGATCGCGGGCTCAGCGGCCCCCTCTTGGGGCCGAGCGCCTACTTCATGAAGTCGCCGCCGGAGCAATGGACGGATGACAAGGCCCGGGACGCCGTGGAGGCCTTCGGCAGCGAGGCTCCGGAATAACGGAGTCGAGTCGTCCTCAGCAAACGGCAGGCTAGGAGTACTCGTTCAGAAGTCAACGATGGTCTCTGACCTCTGGCGAATTGTCACGCCCGTCTGGCGAGTATGTGGGCTCGCCGTCCGCGCTGTTCCCGCCCCAATCGCCTATGCGGTCGCTGGCGTCATCGCGGATCTCGTCTACGGCCTCTGGGCGCGCGGTCGGCGCAACATCCGGGCCAACCTGCGTTGGGTATTGGGAACCGACGACAACTTGGTCCTCGACTACTGGGGTCGTCGTCAACTCAGGCGCTATGCGGAGTTACTCGTAGATGAAGTGCGCCTGCCGGGGCGAACCCAAAGCGACTGTTTCGATGCCCTCGTGACAGATGAATGGCCGGCACTCGACCGGGCCCTCAAAGACGACCGTTCCCTGATTTTCGCTGTGATGCACTTCGGCAACTGGGATGTGGCGGGCGCCGCCTTCGCGGAGCGCGGCGCTTCGACCGGGGCGGCGGAGCCTCCCGTGGTCTTGGTGGAGTCGCTGGGACACCCGGCGCTGGACGCGATCCTCCACGGACAGCGTCGCAGGCTGGGGATGGTCCCGGTCTCCATCGAGCAAGCCCCCCTCAGCGCCTTGCGCGCGCTCCGTGCCGGCGGCACCGTGGGCATCCTCATCGATCGGCCACTTGCTGCGGCGGAACCCGGCGTTGACGTCAGCTTCTGTGGTGCGCCGTGCCGGCTGCCGGACGGGTTCGCCCGGCTGGCACTCTCCACGAACGCGCGGGTAATCCCGCTGGCCACGGCGCGGCTGCCAGGCCGAGACTTCCGCTTCAAGCCGCTCCTCGATTTCGACTTCACCTACACCCCAACCGGGGACCGGCGCGCTGACGTCCAGGCACTGACGCAGGCGGTGCTGCACGTGCATGAGGCATGGGTCCGCCGCTACCCCGATCAGTGGTACCAGTTCCGCCACTTCTTCTCCGACCGGGCGAGCAAGAGCGAGTCCGTCGCGGACCTCCCCTCGCGCTACGCCGCGGAGCGAATCGGCGGATGATCAGTGCAGCGCTCTTTCAACTCCTTGCTGCGCTCGCATCGGTCCTGCCCTCGGGCTGGCTCTACAGCGCCGCTCGTCGCGTTGGACCACTCGCAATGCCGTTCGCTGAGAAGCGACGCCAGACGGTCCGCAACAACATCCAACGGCTGCAGCCTGCCTGGGAGCCCGATCAGCTGGACGCGGCGACTCGGCGAGTCTTCCAAGAGACCGCGATGTACTACGTGGATACGGCGCTGCTGCCGCGGTTCAGCTCCCAACAGATCCTCGACGAGCACACGACGATCGAAGGGTTGGACCACTTGCGATCGGCGGTGGAAGCTGGCCGGGGAGTCGTGCTGGCGGGGGCGCATCTCGCCAATCCGGAGGTGCCGTTCCAAGCGCTCGCCGCTTTGGACATCGACGCCATCGCCCTCGTGGAGCCGCTGGCGGACGGGCGCCGAATGGAGGCCATGCGGCAACGACGCGAGAGCGCCGGCCTGCCCTTCGTCGCGGCCACGATGACGGGCGTCAAGCGCGCCGTCACGCACCTGCAAGGCGGCGGTGTCGTCGCCATCCTGACCGACCGCGACATTCAGGGCCAAGGGTCCTGCGTGCCCTTCATGCGACGATTGGGGCAGTTCCCGACGGGCGCCATCGATCTCGCTATGCGCACGGAGGCGGTGTTGCTTATCGGGTACGCCGTGCGCGAACACGATATGCATTTCCGCGCCGTCTTTGAGCCCACGGAGCCCTTAATCCGCTCCGAGAATCGCGCCAACGACGTCCGTGCCAACCTGGGCAATCTGATCAGGCGGCTGGAACCAATCATCCAGGATCACTGCGACCAGTGGCGGGTGTTTGAATCGCCTTGGGCCGGATGCCGCGACACGGTGTACCACGATGGCGGCACTGCCCGACCACCGGGAGGCACGCCGTGAGGAGGCTGCCATGATCGCCGAGCGAGAACCGATCACTCTGGGACGAGCCGACCTGCAGATCCATACGACGCGCAGCGATGGCACGGCGAGCCCCGAGGAGATCGTCCACTACGCGGATGAGCAGACCGACCTCTCGCTGATCGCGATTACCGACCACGACGACTTCCAAGGCGCCGAGGAGGCGCGGAACGCGGCGGCGCGAACCAACGCCGGCATCGGCGTCATTCCGGGGATTGAGGTCACGACGCGAAACGGGCACCTCCTGGCGCTATACCTGGACGAGCCCGTGCCATCCTTTCGCTCGATCGAGGCGACGATGGAGGCCGTCATGAAGCAAGGCGGTTTGGTCATCATCCCGCATCCGTTGAGCTGGCTCACCGCGAGCTACGGGGCGCGATCGGTGGAGCGGGTTCGCCGCCATGCCGCGGAGATCGGCGTGATCGCCGGGATCGAGTTGGCCAATCCCACGCCCGCCGCTCGCATGCGGCAGCGCCCGGCCCGACGCTTGAATCGGGAACGCTGGCATCTCCCGGAGACCGGCGGCAGCGATGCGCACTTTCTGGAACTCATCGGATCGGCGCTGACGCGGTTCCCGGGCCAAACCGCCGACGACCTGCGAACAGCGCTAACCAACAGCCTCACGATCGCGGAACAGCGACGTGGCGCCGGGCTCCGCACCATCGGAGTGCGGCGGCTCGTCGCGCAACAGGGCCGGGGGCTGAGCGCCACGCCCCGCGCGACCGTCGCGCGGCCCCTCCGACGCCACGTCTCGCGCATGTTCGCGCGGCCCTCGTAACATTCGCTTCGCACGATTCACTGGCAGGGGAGGCCACAGCGCTCGCAGATGCAGATAGGGATCATCACTCCGTACGACCTTGCCGCGCCGGGCGGCGTCAACGCCTATGCCTTCACGACGGCGACCTGGCTGCGTCGCCAAGGCCACGATGTGGACGTGATCGGCCCAAGCTCCGGAACAGACGGATCGGGACTGGGTCCCATCCCCCCTGGGAGCGTCGTCATCGGCAGAGCGCGACGCGTGCACGTCGGTGGAACCGCGGTGCCGATCGCCATCGGACCATCCGCCCGGCGCGCAATCCTGGAGCATCTGCACAGCGCCAACTACGACGTGATCCACGTCCACGAACCGTTCATGCCGTGGCTCTCGGTGCAGGCCATACGCCATGCCGACTCCCCGATCGTGGGGACATTCCACGGAGCGGAGCGCATCGGCCGTTGGGCCTATCGAACCTTGCGCCCACCGATGGGCCGGTGGGCATGGCGTATGGACGTACGGACGGCGGTCTCTCGTACGGCCGTCGCCACGGCCCGCCCTTTCGCGGATGACGCCGAGATCGTCCCCTGCCCCATCGATGTCGAAAGTTTCGCGGCGCCCATGGAACGACCAGTCGAACTGAGGACGGACGCCCGCACGATCCTCTTCGTAGGCCGCGCCGACGCACGCAAGGGCCTGCGCACACTGCTTGAGGCCTACGGCGATCTGCGACTGGCACATGCCCGGATTGAACTCATCGTGATCGGACCACGGGACCGGGCGATGCGGCGCCTGGAGCGATCGGTGGAGCGGCGCGGCTGGGAAGACGTCCGGTTTCTCGGCCCGCGGGCGCACGCGACACTCCCGGCCTACTACCAAGCGGCCGACGTGTTCTGCAGTCCGGCGCTGGGGGGAGAAGCGTTCGGGATTGTGCTGGCGGAGGCAATGGCAGCAGGTACCCCCGTCGTGGGCGGCGACAACGCCGGCTACCGGAATGTCGTGCGGACGCCCGCGGAGGGAATCCTGGTGGCGCCCAAGGACGCGGGGGCACTCAGCGCCGCGATCGACCGAATCCTCAGGGATCGCGCGCTCGCCGATGCGCTGCGTGAGAACGGACTGCGCCGCGTCGCGGAGTTGGACATCGAACGGGTAGGCCAACGCTTGTTGGGCTTGTACCATCGAGCAAGGCAAGGGCAACGGTACACATCTCGGGAACCGCTCGCTCCTGGCTAGCATTGGGCCAATCGTATCCGTTCGAGCCGGGCGCCGCTGGAGTAACGACCTTTGTCCCTGATCCCGCACCGCTTACCCCAAGACCTCTCTCGCCGGCTCGGCGAGTCCATCGGGCGGTTGGGCATCTCGCCCAACATGCTCACAGCACTTGGGCTCCTGGGAACGGCTGGAGCGGCGACGGTCGCGGCCTTCGGCCACTTCTGGCAGGCAGGCCTGATCATGCTGGCGGCAGGATTCTTCGATCTGCTCGATGGCGCCGTGGCGCGTGCCACGGGAAAAGACTCGACCCTGGGAGCCATCTTGGACGCGGTTGCAGACCGCTTGGCCGAGTTCGCCATGCTGATCGGCCTCCTGGCCTGGTTCACCGCCCCAGAGCGATTCAATCGCGAGGCGACGATCCTGATCGCCGTCACGATCAGCGGATCGATGCTGGTCTCGTACACGCGGTCGAAGGCGGGGGAGTACGGCGTCCAAATTCGGGAAGGGTTCGGCACGCGGTTCGAGCGGGTCGTGATTCTGGCCATCGGTCTCTTCGCGAATGAGGTCGTCGCGGTACTCTGGATCCTCGCGGTGCTGACGAATGTGACCGCCCTGCAGCGCCTGGGCCTGACGTGGTGGGCGCTGCGCAATGATGAGCCGACGACCGAGACCGAAGGCGAAGGCTAGGGCAGCGGCTTCCCGTTGCCGCCCGTGCTCGATACATTGCCTCGTAGACTTGAGATCTACAGTCAGGCCTTCAGGTGTGGCCTTTTCAGATATGCCGGTGTCTCGACCAGGGTGCTGGTCCGAGCCAGAGGACAGAGCGGACGAGCAGGGAGTACGTCGCGTGCCCATACCAGACCAGGAGCGGGAGTTCATCGCCCAGCAGTTTGAGGCGCTGACCGGTTCCGTCAAGATCGACTACTTCCACCAGACCGAGACGTCGGTGATGGTCGCGGGGCGCCGGCCCTGTCTCTCCTGCGAGGGAACGAAGGAGGCTCTGGAGGAGATCGCGGGCCTCAGCGAGAAGATCTCGCTGACGATCTACGAGTTCGGAGACGAACCGGAGCTGGCCAAGAAGAACAAGATTGAGGTGCCGCCGGGGATCGTCGTTCGGGGCGAGATCAACAGACCGGTGCGCATCGTCGGAATGCCTGGTGGCATCTTCATGCCTCTGCTGATCCAGGCCATTCTCAGTACATCTGCGAAACCACCCGAGCCACCCGCCGCCATCAAGACGCCGCTGAAGAAGCTGCGCAACGCGACCCAGATCCGCGTCGTCGGTTCGATGATGGACCCGGCGCTGGGCGACGCGGCGATCGCGGCGATCTCCTTGTCACTGCTCTCGGACAAGATCGACGTGACGGTCTTCAACCTGGACGAGTTCCCGGATCTCGGCATGCAGCTCGGCCTCACGCACAGCCCCGCCACCGTGATCGATGACCAGCATGGCTTCGCCGGAGCCACCACAGCAGAAGAGTTAGTGCGCTATCTCTACGACCGTGAAGCCCACCCGACTGGCGCCGATCTCAAGCCGCCCACGGTGGCGCCGGGTTCGACACACCCTTGGCAGCCACCCGCACCGCCTACCGCGCCGCAGGACGGACCGCCGGGAGGTCAACCAGGCGGGGGACAACCGCCGCCGCCGGGAAGCGCACCTCCAGGCATGCGGCGGACCTCAAGTGGACTCATCATTCCGAATTCGTAGGCCCGGTTTGAGTCAGTCGTCGTCGCGAGGGCCCCAGCCGGACCACTCGCTGGAATCAGCCTCAGACTTGGGCGAGAGAGTGCCAGGCGATCTCCCCCGCGACGGAGGCCGGGGCCCTGGATCGGTGGTTGAGTAGGCGCTCGGGGATGGCGCGACCGGCACGTCTGTCGAGGCGGCAGTTTGATCATCGAATCGAGCATCCCGCGTGCTCGAGGACTCGGTCAGTGCCACGCTTGATCCCGCCGATGTGGGGCTAGTTGGTCGCAGCAAGAGCAGGAACAACACGAGACCCAGCACCAGCGCGCCGGCACCGACTCCGGTCACCAGCTCATCCCAAGGAAAGTCGCTGCCGTTCGTGAAGACCGGTCCGGGCCGACGTGTGGCCAGCCGTCTCTCCAGCACCGCGACGCGAGCCGCGATCTCCTCGTCGCTGCGGGGCACGATCTCGTCTTCGGGATCCGCTGAGGCCGCATCCGCGGTCGGGGTGGCATCCTCCGCCGCATCCCCAGCGGCCGCTTCGGGGACGGCGTCGGCGGTATCGACGGGCGATCCGATCGGCGCGATCGCTTCATCTTCGATCGTCGTGGAGCGGTCTTCGGCGCGTTCGAGCGCGGGAAGCCCGAGCAGTTCCCGATAGGCGTCGTCCAGGCCGTCGCGGTCGAAGCCATAGATGTCCAAGAGCGCGTTGTCGACGGTGCTCCCCCGCTTGAAGACTGCGAAGAATTCGGCGAATTGGTCTTCGCCGAAGGTGTTGATCAGATACGTCACGAGGTCCGCGGCTTGTCCGTAGAAGATGTCGACCCGGCCCGGCACGTTGGAGACCGAGACCATGCTGCGCACGTTGAACAGTTGATCCGATTCAATGGCGAAGTTCAGGGCTTCCCCGCGACGAGCACGCCAGTCCGACTCCGCGTAGGTCGCCGTTCCTTCGTCGAGCCAGGAGGGGATGTTTCCAATGCCCCCCTCGCCGGCGACCTTGGTGAGGATATGCGTGAGCTCGTGTCGCACAACCCAGACGGTGGGCTCGAAGATGTGCACCAGGTCCGCGAGGACGCGCGTCCCCCCGGTGATGATCAGTTGTTCGAAGGACTCGCTCTCGGTGAACTCCACGCCGCTGGCATCGCCGGAATTGGCCCACATATAGACGCGGGCCGGGAAATCGAGCGTGATCTCGAGCAGCTCGCTCATCTCGGCGATGGCTTCCTCGCCCTCGCGAAAGAGGAGTTCGGCGGCGGCCTCGTTGCCGTCGTAGTAGTGGAGGATCAAGTTCTCGCCGCGGAGGGCGCGCCAATCGTAGCGGGGATCTTCGTAGCGGAAGAGCTCGCGCTCGGTCTCGATCACCTCTCCGTCGGTGGCCGTGAGCTGCCAGAACCACTCGATATCGGCGCCGGCGGGGATGTAGGTGGTCGCGTTGCCAGTGGGAACCGATGCGGACAGCCGCGACACATCGCCCACGTCCAGCTCCGCCACATGACGCGTGATCGCGCCTTCGGGCAGGACTCGGTAGAAGAAGATGGCCTCCTCAAGCAGATCCGCCCCTTCGACGACGGCGCTGAAGTCCACGGCCGTGGGCCATCGAGTCTGTTGCGTGGTGCTGAGAACGGACGGGGCGTCTTGCGCCTGTTCTTGTGCCTGAGTCTGGGAGATCCCTGAACCCAGCATGGTCGTGGCCGTCAACAGCACCGCCGCCATCAGCGAGGCGATTGTCAGCCGAGTGATCGCGGACCGCCAGGATCCGAGGCGCGCGAATCTGGGGTGCGTGAATCTGGGGTGCGTGGCCACTCTCACCGTCCGTCCTCCACCACTGCCGATCGCTTCCACTTGGGGTCCCTGGACTGTGCGTCCCTGGGTACTTCGCTGGCGGTTTCGGCCTCCGCCTCTCCCACCCCGATCTGTGACTTCAGATACGCCTGCAGGAGTCCATCGAGATCTCCATCCAGCACGGAGTCCGGATCGGAGGTCTCGTAGAGCGTGCGCAGGTCCTTGACCATCTTATAGGGGTGCAGGACGTACGATCGGATCTGATTTCCCCAGCCCGCCTCGATGTGCTCGCCCTTGAGCTTGGCGCGCGCTGTCTCGATCCGCTCCAGTTCCAGTTGCAGGAGACGCGCCTCCAGCACCTTCATGGCGCTATCGCGATTACGCCTTAGCGATCGCTCGTTCTGACAGGCGACGACGATGCCGGACGGGTGGTGGGTGAGGCGCACCGCGGTGGAGTTCTTCTGCACGTTCTGACCGCCGTGCCCGCTGGCGCGGAAGACATCGACACGGAGGTCATCGGGATTGATCTGCACTTCGGCTTCGTCCTCTACCTCGGGCATCACCTCCGCCAGCGCAAATGATGTGTGGCGCGCGTGTTGCCCGTCGTAGGGGGAGAGCCGCACGAGTCGATGCACGCCGCGTTCGCTGCGCAGCCAGCCGAAGACATGCTCGCCCTCGATCTCGATCGTCGTGTTCTTGATCCCCGCCTCTTCGCCAATGGTGCGATCGACAATCGTGGCTTTGAAGCCGCGCCGGTCGGCCCAGCGCAGATACATGCGCTCCAGCATTTCGGCCCAGTCCTGTGAATCGACGCCGCCGGATCCCGCATGGATCTGGAGCAGCGCGTTGCGATCGTCGTAGGGGCCGGAGAAGGAGAGCTCGAACTCCACTTGGTCGAAGTCGGCGCGGATGGATTCCAGATCGGCCGCGATGTCGGCGGCGACGGATTCGTCTTGCTCCGCCTGCGCGAGTTCCAGGAGTTCGAGCGCGTCGGCGATGCGTTGTTCTAGGCCGCGCCACGTCTCGACGGTGCCCTTGCGCTCGGCGAGCTTCTGCATGTGGACGCGGGCGGCGTTGGGGGCGTCCCAGAAGCCGGGCTCCGTCGAGCGCTTCTCCAGCGCTGCGACTTCGGTCTCAAGCGCGACGAGGTCAAAGACGCTCCAGCACGTCCCGGCCCCGTGCCTGCAGTTCTTCGAGTTGTCCGCGGAGTCCGTCCACAGCGATCTCCAATCGTCGTGATCTCAGCTTAGAGGCGCGGGCGGCCAGACACCGCACGCCAGTTAGCGCTGGACCGCGCCAGCTCTGTGATCCACCCAGCTGGCGACCAGCGAGCCACCTAGCGGCGCAGCGACTCACGCGCCGCACGCACGACATTGGTCAGGAGCATCACCCGCGTCATCAGGCCGACCCCGCCGGGAACGGGCGTGACGGCGCGGGCGACGGCGCGCACACCCACGTGCTCCACGTCGCCAACCAAACGGTAGCCACGCTCACGGGTCGCATCATCGACGCGGTTGATACCGACATCGATGACGATGGCGCCGGGACGGACCATCTCGCCCGTGATCAGCTCCGGCTGGCCAGCGGCGGCGATGACGATATCACCGGCGCGCACGTAGCCGGGGAGGTCGAGAGTGGCGGTGTGGCAGATCGTGACCGTGGCGTTCCCACCGGCACGCTTCTGGATCAGCATGTTGGCAAGCGGCAGTCCCACCAGCCGCGAGCGACCGACGATGACGACGTGCTTGCCACCGGGGGCATGTCCCGCGCGCACCAAGATCTGCTGGACCGCGTGTGGGGTGGCGGGCAGATACCGGGGCCGCCCCTGCACGATGAGGCCCTGATTTTCCGGATGCAGTCCATCGACATCTTTGCGCGGATCAATGCTGGCCAGGAGCATGTCTTCGTCGACGCCCTGCGGGACGGGGAGTTGGAGGATGATGCCGTGGACTTGGTAGTCGAGGTTGAGGCGGTCGATCAGGTCGCGAATCTGGAGCGTGAGGCGGTCGGGATCCCCGTCACCGGCAAGGCGGTGGACATCCGTGGCAATGCCGACCTCCGCGCCATCGCGCTCCTTGCCCCGCACATAGGCCGCCGAGGGCGCATCGTCGCCAACGAGGATGATGGCGAGGCGGGGTACGAGACCATCGCCCGCGAGCTTCGCACCCTGCGTGGTGAGCTCTCGCTTGATCGTCTTGGCGATCTGCTTGCAGTCGATGATCTCGGCGGACATGTGATCGATGCTATGGGCGGTCCCGAACTGTCACAACCGGGCGGCCGTTGTCACAGGCAAACGGGATACCCCCAGACCGGGGAGCTCCCCAAGGAGTGCGTGTTAGAGTGGCGCAGCCATGGGCCCCTATTTCAGCGGTGTGGATCTCATCGAAATCGAACGCTTCCAGCGGGTGCTGGACCGTCACGGCGATCGCTTCCTGCGTCGGTGCTTTACCGATCGGGAAGTGGACTACTGCCGCGGGCGCGTGCATGAGCTGGCGGTCCGGTTCGCCGGGAAGGAAGCGACGATGAAGGCGTTGGGCACGGGCGTTCGCGGAATCTCCTGGCGCGAGATCGAAATTCTGGCCAATGCGCGAGGAAAGCCAGTCGTGGTCCTACACGGGCGGGCGCTGGCGCGCGCGGCGGCGATCAGCCTCGACGCGCTCGATATCAGCCTCACTCACGAGAAGGCAATGGGCTGCGCGATGGTGGTCGGCGGGCCAGCGCCCGCGATGGTCGGCAGCGGGCCAGCGCCCGCGATGGTCGGCGGCGGGCCAGCGCCCACTCATGCGACCACGCCTGCACCGAGAGCGCATCTCTGACCCGCGCCGCTCCCGCTCCTGAGCGCCGAACCAGTCAACCCCAGACCAAACCAGCGACCAAACCAACGAAGGATCTCCCATGAAACTTGTTACGAGCGCGCAGATGCGGACATTGGAAGAGCGCAGCGTCGAAGCCGGAGTGGGCTTGGACCAACTGATGGACAGCGCGGGCCTCAACGTAGCGCAAGAGGTCTGGATGCAACTCGGCCACCTGGAAGACCGCCGCATCGTCGTTCTGGTGGGGCCGGGCAACAACGGCGGCGACGGACTGGTCGCCGCGCGTCATCTGGCGGAGTGGGGGTCGGCGGTGCGCTGCTACGCGCTCCGGGCTCGCGACGACGAACAGTGGCAGCGCACGCTGGACGCCAACGTGCCCTACGGGACAGTGGCGGACGACGATAATTTCGAAGCCCTGGACGCTCTGCTCGGCGGGGCTGAGGTGATCATCGACGCGCTGCTGGGGACCGGCCTGTCCTCCGCGGAGAAGGAGCGGCCCATCGAAGGGGATCTGGCTGAGATCCTGACGCGGCTGGGGACGGCGCGGCAGCGCACGATCAAGCCAAAGCTCATCGCCGTGGACGTCCCCACCGGCCTCGACGCCGATTCCGGTCGTGCCGATCCGTTGACGGTGGCGCCGGACGAGACCGTGACGTTCCAATATCCCAAAGTGGGCCTCTACACCCAGCCCGGCGCGGCATTGGCGGGCGACGTGCAGACCGTAGAGATCGGCATCCCCGCCGGCCTCGACACTGACATGCGCATCGAGCTAGTGGAGCGTCGCGACGCAAAGAAGCTGCTGCCCGAACGTCGCGCCGACGCGCACAAAGGATCGTTCGGGAAGGTGCTGGTGATCGCGGGATCCCCAAGCTACCCCGGGGCAGCGATTCTGGCCGCATCCGCGGCGTACAAGAGCGGCGCGGGGCTCGTGGCCCTGGCGACGGGCCGCAGCCTGATCCCCGCGCTGGTCTCCGCCATGCCCGAGGTGATCTACCATCCCTTGCCCGACGATGACGGGGCACTTGGGGAGGCGGCGGCACAAGCGCTACGCGAGGTCCTGCCCAGTTACGACGTGGTGGTCATCGGCTGCGGGTTGGGGACGGCGGCGCCGACACAGTCCTTCGTTCGCAGCGTCCTGCGCGACGACGGCCTGGATGGTCGGCGGGCGGTCGTGGTCGACGCGGACGCGCTGAACGCCCTGAACTCAGAACCCGGGGGTTCGGGTGACTTCTGGACGCAGGTCAAAGCGCCGCTCGTGCTGACGCCTCACCCCGGCGAGATGGCACGCCTCATTGACGCGGATAGCGAAACGGTGCAGGCCAGACGGCTGGAGCTGGCACTCGCGCGTGCGGCGGAGTGGGGCAGCCAGATCGTGTTGAAGGGGGCGAACACGATCGTCGCGGATCCGGACGGACGCGCGTCGGTCAGTGCCATCGCCAATGCGGCGCTCGCCACGGCGGGCTCCGGGGACGTCCTGGCAGGCGTCATCGGTGGCCTGCTGGCCCAAGGCTGCGGCGTCTTCGAGGCCTCCACACTCGGAGTGTATCTGCACGGAAACGCCGGCGAGCGAGCCGCCAAGGCGGTGGGATCGGCGGGCACGACCGCGCGCGACATCCTGCAGCATGTGGCGTTGGCCGGGCGGGCGTTGTCGGGTGAGGAACCTCTGGGTGGGGATGGCGGGGGGGGCTTGGGTATGGGCTTGGGACAAGGTGGCGGCATGGGATCGGGAATGGGCGACATGAGTCAGCTGATGGGTGGCGATCCAAGCGGGGATCCGGGAGCGGGAATGGGCGGTCCCGGCTTTGGCGATCCGGGCCTTGGCGGACCCGGCCTCGGAGGGCCTGGATTGGGGGGACCCGGACCTGGGGGACCCGGATTGCCGTCGCAGTAACTGGGCGCGTTGATTTCCGACCGTGCCAATGCATAACCTGAGTTCTCAGATCGCGCGGGCGCCGATAGCCTGGAGTAGCCGACACTCAAGGGAGAGATGCATGAGGATGCGGACTATCGGCGGGGGCAGACTGTTCGTGAGCAGATCAGAGTGAGCGGGGCCAACGGGGCCAGAATCGTTGTGACGGGCATGGGGGCCATTACTCCTGTCGGCCTCAGCGTCGCAGACTTCTGGGACGGCCTGAGCCACGGGCGCAGCGGGATCGATTTCATCACGTTATTCGATACGTCGCGGCTGGAAGTGCACATCGCGGGAGAAGCTACGGACTTCGACCCGCAGACGCAGCTCGGCCGCAAGGCGGCGCGCCGCATGGATCGCTTCAGTCAGTTCGCCGTGGTCGCGGCGACCGAGGCGCTTACCCACTCGGGGTACACAATCACGGAAGAGGGGTCGGAGCGCGTTGGCACCATGATCGGGACAGGGATCGGTGGGATCTCCACGCTGAACGAACAATTCGAGGTCATGCACACGCGGGGCCCAGACCGGCTGAGCCCCTTCGTGGTGCCGATGATGCTACCCAACATGGCCAGCGGCCAGGTCAGCATCGCTCTCGGCTCACGCGGCCCGAATCTCGCGCCAACGTCCGCCTGCTCCAGCGCCGCGGATGCGATTGGGCTGGCGGCGGAGACGATCCGGCGCGGCGATGCCGACGTCATGATCGCGGGCGGCACCGAGGCCCCGATCTGCGAGATCAGCGTGGCGGGGTTCCACGCGACACGGGCCCTTTCGACGAACAATGATCCACCGCAGGAGGTGTCGCGCCCATTCGATAGCAAGCGCGACGGCTTCGTCATGGGCGAAGGAGCCGGAGTGCTGATCCTGGAGACCGCCACGCATGCCGAGGCGCGTGACGCGCCTATTCTCTGCGAATTGGCGGGCTATGCCGCTTTCAGCGACGCTTATCACGTCACCCAGCCTCCGGAGAATGGCGATGGCAGCGTCCGCGCGATGCAGACGGCGATCGATCACGCCGGCCTCGCCCCCGAGGATGTGGACTATATCAACGCCCACGGCACCTCAACTCCGCTCAACGACAGCACAGAGACGAAAGCCATCAAGCAGGTCTTCGGTGAGGGGGCCTACGATCTGGCGATCTCCTCCACTAAGTCGATGACGGGGCACCTGATGGGAGCCGCTGGGGCAATTGAGGCGATCGCTTGTATCAAGACGATCGAGAATGGCTTGGTGCCGCCGACGATCAATCTCAGCGACCCGGACCCGGCCTGCGACCTCAACTACACCCCCAATGTGGCGGCGGAGCGCGATGTCCGAGTCGCGTTGAGCAACTCCATGGGCTTCGGCGGCCACAACGCCTGTCTGACATTCAAGTGCTGGGAGGCGGACTCCTAATGCGCGTATCGGCTGCAGTGGATGCCATGGTTGCCGCACAAAGTCATGGTCGGTGCGTGGGGCCCAGGACCCGGGCGGGACTGAGACATCCTCGGTGCGCGTAAGAAACGACTCCTTCACTGACCGCCTCTGGCACATCCCCGAGCCGAACGACCACGACCCAATCCCCGACACGCCCTACCCCAACTTCGTGACGAAATTATTGCGGCGTCGCGGCGTGCAGAACGCCGAGGAGGCGGGCACCTATCTGTTCGACACCCCCTTCGAACTGCCCGACGCGAACTTGCTGCCAAGCATTGAGACGGCCTTGGCGCGCATCGAGCAGGCCGTGCGTGACGACGAGACGATCGCGGTCTACGGCGACTTCGATGTCGACGGCGTCACCTCATCGACGATCTTGACGGAAGCAATTCGCGCCGTGGGCGGGCGGGTCAGTCCATACATCCCTGATCGTTTCACGGAGGGATACGGCCTCAATCGGTCAGCGCTCCAGATGCTGCGCGAGCGAGGCGTGACGCTGGTGATCACCGCGGATTGCGGGATCACCGCGATCCCGGAAGTGACCTTCGCGCGGGAGATCGGGGAGGACGTGATCATCCTCGATCATCATTCCGTTCCCGATGAGACGCCCGACGCCTGTGCCACAGTTAACCCCAAGATGCCCGGATCCGCTTACCCCTTCGACGAGATGTCGACCGGGGGGCTGGCGTATCGGATGGCTCACCTGCTGGTCGAGCGCTACGGGGTCGCGGTGGACTCGGATCGCTGGCTGGACTTGGCGGCCCTCAGCACGGTGGCGGATGTCGTACCGCTGATGGCGGACAACCGCTGGATCGTCGCCGAGGGACTGCGAGCGATCCGAGAGACACCCCGTCCCGGGCTCCAGGCATTGCTCGATGTTTCCGGCCTCTGGGACCAAGAGCTCGACACCGACTCCATCGCTTTCGGGCTGGCGCCACGGATCAACGCGGCGGGGCGGTTGGACCACGCGCTGCGCGCTGTAGAGCTGTTGATGGAGACGGAGCCTGATCGAGCCACGGAGCGCGCCCAGGAATTGGACCGGCTCAATCTCAAACGCCGGCAACTGACGCTGGAGGCGATGGCCCGCGGCGAGCAGCAACTCAGGCACGAGGCAGCGGACTTCCCAATCACCTTCATCGGCGACCCGGAAATCCCGGCCGGGATCGTGGGGCTCGTTGCCGGCCGGATGGCGGAGACGCGGCACCGTCCGGCCATCGTCTACGAGGAGGGACCGGAGTTCTGTCGGGCTTCCTGCCGGTCGATCCCCGAATTCGACATCGCCTCAGCGTTGCGATCCTGCGACGACCTTCTCGTCAAACACGGCGGGCACGCGATGGCAGCGGGATTCACGGTGCGCCCAGAGAACCTCGCGGCCCTGAAACAGCGTCTGGCGACAGAGGCGGAGTCCACGCTCGCCAACATCACCCTGCAACCGCGCATCGAGGTCGATGCGCAGGTTCCGCTGGCGCGGGTGAGCGCTTCACAAGTGGCTTGGCTACAGCGGCTCGGCCCCTTCGGGGCGGGGAATCCAGCCCCGACGTTCGTCTCGACCTCCGTCCAGGTGGCCGAGGCGCGTCGAGTGGGCGCCGACAAATCTCACCTCCGACTCCGACTACGCGACGGGGATCGCGCCTGGACGGGGATTGGCTTTCGGCTGGGCCACGCGGCAGTGGAAACAGGAGCCCGGGTCGACCTGGTCTGGTCGCTGAAGCGAAACGGGGACTTCGGCGGCGTAGAGCTGGAAGTCAAGGATCTCGCCCCGGCCACGTCGGTCTAGCAGCGCCGCCCAAATGGGTTCCCCAAACGAGGCCGGGCGCGGGCTGAATGAATTCGGCTAGACTGTCGCCGCGATCGACAAGTCGACCCCTAACGGTCGACGTTTCTCGGCTGCCTGGCAGGCCCAGGCACAAGAACAGCATTGCGGGAGGTGCATATGGCTGACGTTGACACTGCCCAGATCCGAAACATCGCGTTGATGGGACATGGGGGATCCGGGAAGACCTCCGTCGTGGAGGCGCTCGCCTTCGCCGCGGGCGCCATCAGCCGTCAAGGGCGCGTTGAGGACAGCAACACGACGTCAGACTTCGACGAGGAAGAGCGGCGGCGCGGGATGAGCATCAACACCTCGATCGTGTCGTTCGACAAGGGGGACGTACGCGTCAACCTCGTCGACACGCCGGGCTACGCCGACTTCATCGGCGACGTCATCGCAGGCGCCGCCGCCGCCGATGTCGCGGTGATCCTCGCCGATGCTGGGAGCGGCGTGCAGGTGGGGACCGAAACCGCCTGGCGCATCGCCCGGCAGCGCGAGATGCCGCGGGTCGTGGTGGTCAGCCGTCTCGATCGGGAGAACGCCTCTTGGGAGTCGTCGCTGGAGTCGATCCAATCGACGCTCGGGCCGCAGTGTCAGCCGCTGCAGATTCCGATCGGGGAGGAAGACTCCTTCAGCGGCGTCGTAGACGTGTTGAGTGGGGAAGCGTTCATGGGCGACAGCGCAAGCGGCACGGTCGCGCCAGCCGATCTCGCGGACGCCATCGCCGCCGCACGCGAGGGGTTAATTGAGCGCATCGCGGAGTCCGACGACGATTTGACGTTGAAGTTTCTGGAGGGGGAGGAGCTTACGGCGGAAGAGATCGCCAACGGGCTCAAGGGCGCAATCGTCGCGGGCACGCTGGTGCCCGTGCTGGCCATGGCGAGCCCCAGCAACATCGGCGTCGCGCCGTTGCTGGATTTGATCGTCGATGAGTTGCCCGCACCTTCCGAGGTGGAGCCACGCACGGTGCAGGTCAAGGGTGAGGACGCGACACTGGCAGCGGACGCGACCGGGCCTCTGGCCGCTCTGGTCTTCAAGACCACGGCGGACGACTTCGTGGGGCGACTCTCCTACATCCGTGTGCTGAGCGGCACGGTGGGCGCCGACGCGCACGTCTACAACGCGCAGAAGGACGAGGACGAGCGGCTCTCCAATCTGTCGCGGGTCGTGGGCAAGGAGCTAGTCAAGGTCGATAAGTTGGTGGCCGGCGAGGTCGGGGCGGTGACCAAACTCAGCGCCACCACGTTCGACACGCTGACAATGCCCGACTCCGGGATCGTGATCCCGGTGCCGGCGATGCCGAACCCGGTCTTCGGGGCCGCAGTGGAACCAAAGACCAAGGCGGACGTCGACAAACTGGGGGCGGGACTCCAGCACTTGATCGAAGAGGACACTACGCTCGCCGTGGTCCGCGAGCCGGACACGGGCGAGATGATCCTGATGGGGCTGGGCGAGTCCCACGTGGACCTCGGCGCCGACAAACTGCGGCGGAAATTTAAGGTGGATGTGGAACTCAAGGAGCGCCGCATCCCCTATCGCGAGACGGTGACGGCCCGGTCTGAAGCGGAGTACCTGCACAAGAAGCAGACGGGGGGACACGGGCAATACGCCCGCGTCGCGTTGCGCGTGGAACCACGGCCGCGAGGCGAAGGCGTGGAATTCGACTCCGAGGTGGTGGGCGGCTCGATCCCGCGGAACTACATTCCGGCGGTCGAGAAGGGGGTGGTGGAGTCATTGCCGGAGGGCGTGCTGGCGCACTACCCGCTGACCGATGTCAAGGTGATCGTCTACGACGGCAAGCATCATGATGTGGACTCCAGCGAGATGGCCTTCAGGTTGGCTGCCACCCAGGCGCTGCGTGAGGCCGCCCAGAAGGCGCGCCCGATCTTGCTCGAGCCGATCATGATCGTCCGGATCACGGTGCCGGAGGCCGCCACGGGCGATGTCATGAGCGATCTCAACACGCGGCGCGCCCGCGTCCAGGGCATGGAGCCCGCCGAAGATGTGGACGGCGCCACGGTGGTCGTCGCCGAGGTCCCGATGGCCGAAGTACTGCACTACGCGACGGAGCTCCGCTCCATGACGGGCGGTCGCGGTACCTTCACCGCCGAATTCGAACGTTACGATCCGGTCCCGGACCACGAGATGCAGAAGGTGGTGGACAAGGCTAAGGTGGAAGCCGAAGCAGCGACCTAGGCGAGGGGCGGCGCGTCACGCCCGGTGGGGACGCCCGGTGAACATGACAACGCGCGGGGCCTCCAGCGATCCAGGGCTGACGAGGCACGGCGTCTCTCTGCGGATCGCGGGATTCGCGACGCTTCTCGTCGTTCTCGTCGCCATCTCCTGTTCGAGTGCGACATCCGACCCGGCGTCATCTCCGAGTCCACCCGATGCATCGCAGCAATCTGAAGAGCAGGAGAGTGCGTTCGCAGCCGCTGCGGCAGTGATCGCGCGGACCATGGCTTCAGACGACAGTCAGAGGTCCGCGGCGCGAGAAGCAGGCGGCACGGATCCTTTGCCGCCAGGCACGCGCGGTCTGCCCGGGAACGCGCCGGTCCTCAACGAACCAGGGCCCGTTGCCGGAGAGGGCACATCCCTCCGTGCGGAAGACATCGCGCAACCGGCCGACGATGCCCCTCCCGCGGAGACGATCACGGCTGATGTCGACGGCGCAGCCATTTCGGCGATCGCGGCGCCCAGCCCCGAGCGGCTGGACCGCGCGTACACCATCATCCTGGACGCCGGTCACGGTGGCAGCGACACCGGCGCCATCGCCAACCGCATCGTGGAACGAGAATCGAACCTGGACTTCGCGCGTCGGGTGGAGGAGATCCTTGTGGCGCAGGGGCACCGCGTCGTTCAGACGCGGGTCGATGGGGGACGATCGGTCCTCTATCCCGATGAGGAGACGATTCCCCAGATCGCTGAGAGCCGGATCGATCTCCAAGCCCGCGTCGATCTTGCGAATCAGGAAGGGGGGGATGTCTTCGTCTCAATCCATTCGAACCTCTCGTCCACCAACAGCTTCGAGCGCGGGGTAGAGGTCTGGTTTGACCCGAACCGGCCACACAGCGAGGCGAATTTCCGCCTCTCTGTGAACCTGCTGACTCAGGTAATCGCGGAGCTGTTCGAGTTCGGTTACCCGGTCTTTAATCGCCAGATTCACAGCGACGAGTGCCACTCCGTGGAGCCGGGCCTCAACATCTGCCTGCCTCTCTTCGTCCTGGGACCGCCCGCGACGCTGGACCGCCAGAGAGTCGTCGCGGCGGGGATCGATCCGGACCGCTTCGCGTTCGCCGAGGGCGAGGACGTGCTGATGACGCGGGCGACGGAGATGCCAGCGGCGCTCGTGGAACTGCTCGTCCTCTCGAACCCCGGCGACTCCGCCATCTTGCGAAGCGACGCGGCGAGGCAGGCGATCGCCCGTGGCATCGCGCGAGCGATCGTGGAGTTCCTGGACAACGAAGAGTCCCGCGTCGAGGAGACAGACAGCACTGACCTGGGCCTCCCCATCGATTCTGATGAGGTGGCCCAGGTCGATTAGCCGCGTCGGGATGCGCGGGGGCTGGCTAGGAACCGTCGGAGCTAGGCGCGCCTAGCTCGTCGGCCAGATTTCGAAGACGATCTCGATGCGGACGGTGACGTCCTGGTCGCCTCCGAAGATGGCCGGAGCAATGCTGACACCTTCGTCGGCGAAGGCGGCGGCCTCAGCGCGAACCGGCGTCGCGAAGCCCACCTCGCGGACGGAGGTGGCGCGGCCCAGAACCAGGCCGAGTCGCTCCGTGACCGCCGTGGCCTTGCTGATCGCGTCGTCGACGGCGACCAAGCGGACGATATCTTCGATGCCGGAGCGGTTGGCGACGGCGAAGGAGACGCCGTTCAGCGAGAGCAGGTCTCCGCCCGCCACGAGGGCGGCGTCCAGCACCTCACCCACCGCGTCAATGTCTTGCACTGTGACCAGCAACGAGTTGCTGAAGCGGATGCCGGTGAGGATCCGACCGGTCTCTCGGAAGTCGTACTGTGGCTGCAGGGAGACGCCGGTGGTGCAGGTCCGTGGCCTCGATGCCGACCGCCATCAGCCCAACGATGACGTCGTCCATGGCCGCGTTGACGTCCAGCACGGCGTCGATGGCGCGGTCACGGGTTGAGGAGACCGTGAGGTTCACGCTCGCCGTGTCGTTGTCGACGGTGCGGGTCGCCGAGCCCGTGACGGTGATCAGGCCGGGCTCCACCGGATCGGCGCTGATCAAGACGGGAACGGGCTCCTCCTCCGTGGTCTGCGCGTTGGCGCTGCCCATGCCCAGGGTCGCGAGAAGCAACAGCACAGCTGCCGCCGCCACGACGGCAAAAGGAACTCTGATCCAAGTGCGGGTCATCTCAAGTCTCCATTTATCTTTCAAACTGAATGGTTGCTCAACACCTCAGACGCTCCCCGTCACAAGTGTGTTCCCGACTGCGTAACCCGCGCGTCAGTCCCACCCTTGAGATCGGCAGCGGGTGCGTACGGCACGACAGAGGGCCGCAATTCCCCAGGACCGGGGCGACGAGCCCGCCGCGAGACGGAACAAGCCTAGGGAGATGTCGCCTTCACGACATGCGTATCGAAGAACGCGATCATGCGTCGCCAGGAGTCTTCGGCGGCGGCTTCGTCGTATCCAACGTGCATCCCGCTCATGGGCCAAATATCGGTGATCTTGCCCAGGATGCCGCCATGCTGGCTCATGTAGGAGTGTCCGGCACCGTCGTAGACCTGCACGTCATGGGCCACGCCGAGGGTGTCCAGATGGCCGCGCAGCCGATCCGGCATGCCGGCGAGCTGCCGGTCGAGGGCCCCATACCCAGCCAGGATCGGACAGACCTCCTCCAATGCGGCCTGCTCCTTCGGCACGATGCCATAGAACGTGGCGGCCGCGCGGAGCGGCGCCTGTCCCGCATAGAGGAGGGCGAAGCCCCCGCCCATGCAGAAGCCCGCGACGCCCACCCGGTCGCCATCCACCGCGTCTCGTTCACTGAGCCAGGTCCGCGCCGCCTCCAAGTCGTCGAAGGCACCGCCCTTCCCGCGCCGCAGGGAGCGCATGGTCTTGGCGATGCAGTAGAGCCGCGGGCCGCCCGTGTCATGCAGGTCGGGAGCGAAGGCCACGTAGCCCGAGTCCGTGAAGCGACGCGCGATGCGCCGAATGTCGTCGTTGAGGCCGAACAGCTCTGAGATGACGAGGACGGCTGGGGCGGGGGAGTCGACATCGTCGGGCTCCGCGAGATAGGCCTTCATGGGGCGGCCGTTGGTGGATGGAAAGCTGAGGTTGCGTGCGGTCATGGCGGGGCTCTTTCTCAGATCCCGACAGATCAGGTCCGCCGAATACTAGCCTGCGCCATCACAACCTGCGACCGTCCCGGCTCGCTACTCAGCAACTGTGCTACTCAGCAACTGTGCTACTCAGCAACAAGGCGCAACCAGCGACGTTTCCCCACTTTGAGGATCGCGCCGGGCGTGACCGCCACCTCGACCGCGTCCACTGGAGCGTCATCGAGGCGAATCGCGCCCTGCGCCACGAGTCGCTTCACTTCGCCTTTACTGCTCACAATTCCCGCCGACGTGAGCAGGTCCGGCAGCGCGAGGACGGCGCGACCATCGTCGAAGGCCACCAGGTGCTCGGGCATGTCGTCCGGGACCTCGCGGCGGGAGAAGACGCTCTCGAAGTGCGCTTCGGCGGCGGTCGCCTGCGCCGCGCCGTGCCATTCTTCGACGATGGCGCGAGCCAACCGCTTCTTGGCGTCCATCGGCGGCAGCGAACCGTCCTTCAGCCCCTGCTCGATCGCGTCGACGTCGGCGCCGGGAAGGTTCGTGCCCAGGGTGAAGTAGTTGACGATGACATCATCTGGCACGGACATCGCCTTGCCGTACTGGTCGTTGGCCGGTTCGTTGATGCCGATGTAGTTCCCCGTGCTCTTCGACATCCGGAGATGACCATCAGTGCCAACGAGGATGGGATAGGTGATCGCGACCTGGGGATTCTGCTCATAGACGCGTTGCAGGGTCCGGCCGGCCATGAGATTGAAGGTTTGGTCAGTGCCGCCGATCTGGATATCGGCTTCCAGCGCCACGGCGTCGTAGCCCTGCATGAGGCCGTACATGAACTCGTGCACATAGACTGGCTCGCCGGCGTCCAGTCGCCTGCGAAACGTATCCCGCTCAATGAACTGGGCGACGGTGAAGTTGCTGGCCAGCCGCACGACATCGGCGAAGTTCAGTTCGGCCAGCCATTCGGAATTGCGCCGGACTTCGGTGGTGTCAGGATCCAGAAGCTTGAAAGCCTGGTCCTGATAGGTCCGGGCGTTGTCGGCGAGGATCTGCTCGGCCTGCATCGGACGAGCGGAGTCTTTATCTGAGGGATCACCGATAAGGCCCGTGAAGTCTCCGATCAGGAGGATGGAGTGATGGCCGAGCTCCTGGAACAGCTTCAGCTTGCGCAGTGAGACGCAGTGCCCCAGATGCAGGTCCGGTGCGGTCGGGTCGACGCCAAGATATATGCGCAGAGGCTTCTTGTTACGCAGCGACTCCACGATCCGCTCGCGCAGCTCCTTCTCCATCGTGCGACGGGTGGACGTGTCGCCGAAGGCGGTACCGCGCATGATCGCCTCGACTTGACGGTCGGCTTCGGCCGCTATGTCTGGAGCGATATCTGGGGCGATGTCTGGAGTCACTTCATCCTCTTGAGTCGCTTGGGTGTTCGCCATCGCCCACTCGTCCGTGTCGAAGCAGCGTAGCTAAGCATTGGCGAGGAGATCCCGTGCGGCGGCGCAATCCGCGTCGATTTGCGCTTTGAGGGCGTCGAGGCCGTCGAAGCGCTGCTCGCCGCGCAGACGACCGACGATGTCGATCCGCACGTCGCGGCCATAGAGGTCCCCTTCGAAGTCAAAGAGGTGGCATTCGACGGAGATCGCTTCGCCATCGTCGATAGTCGGTCGGACACCGATGTTGGTAACGGACTGGTACTGCTGATCATTGAGGTGCGCCAGCGTGGCGTAGACCCCGTGGGCAGGCATCGCCAGGTCGGCGCCGACGGCGATGTTGGCGGTCGGGAAACCGATCGTCCGGCCCCGCTCCGCTCCCATAACGACGGGGCCGTGCAAGGAGAATCGACGACCGAGTAGCGTGTTGACCTGATCGATCTCGGCGAGATCGAGCGCGTGGCGCACGCTGGAGGACGACACCTTGGCATCGTCTTCCTGGACGAAGTCGATCAGCTCCATGGCGATACCGTGGTCGTCGCACATACGCTGCAAGGCTTCGGGATCCCCCGCGCGCTGCCGCCCGAGGGCGAAATCGGGCCCGATGACCAGTTTGGTGAGTTGCAGCTCCTCGATCAGCGCTTGCACGAAGTCCTCCGCCACGACCTGCGCCAGTTCCGAGGTAAAGGTGACGGCGGCCACGGTGTCGAGGCCGGTTGCCAGCAAGAGGTCGAGGCGATCCTCAAGGCTGGTGAGGTAGGAGATCTGCGCATCGGGGTGGACGACGCGCCGAGGATGCGGATGGAAGGTCACGGCGGCGGCGGCCAGATTATCGCGACGCGCGGACTCCAAGACCCGACGCAGTAGAGCCTGATGACCTCGGTGCACGCCGTCGAACACGCCGATCGTCAGGGCGGTGGGTCGGCCGATCGCGGCGCGCTGTAGCTCCTCGCGGGCTAGGGCCGTGACCACGGGCTTCCCTCTCGACATCCCAAAAGGCTTCGTGCGCCCCAGGTTACCACCGCGTGCCCGCAGGGCCTGTCAATCCGGTCTCCGGCATCTCAAACCGGTACGGACACGGTAGGAACCCCAAGTTGCGTGGTCGCTACGGCGATGGCGGCTGAGCGGCAGGGGTGGGGACCACGGTAGGCAGCGGCGCGTTGCGCTCGGTCGCAGACCCATCGGCGTCGTTCTCGTCGGCACTCTGCTCGTCCGCGAAGCCCTCGCCTTCGACCTCATCCCAGTTGGCGCCCGGCTTGGTCTCGACGAGGATGTCGCCGTAGTCGTCGGCCTGGACCATCTCCACGGCGCGACCCTTGTACAGCTCCAGAATGGCCATGAAGGTCACGATCACCTCGACGCGGGTGCGCGCCTCTGCGATCCAGGAACGGAACGAGACTGGCCGGCCGGACATCAGACGCGCGCGCAAGTCCTGGATCTTATCCTTGACGGTGACGACGTCTCGCGCCAATTCCACTTCTGGGTGTGACTGCTCGCGCTTCTGGGCGCGGGTCATGGCCTCCTGCACGAGTTTGGTGAGGAGTTCGAGTGTGACGTCGTCCGGCAGGCCCTTGGGGGTGGGCATCTCCACTTCGGGGGGAGCCGTGGGACCGAACGATCGCAGGCCGCTCTTGTCGATCGTGCCCAGAACCGAGACGGCGTCGCGGTAGCGTCGATACTCCTCAAGCATCTCGACGAGTTCTCGCCCAATGTCCTCTTCGTCGTCATCGATGAAGGGCTCTGGGTCGCGCGGGAGCATGGCCCGCGACTTGAGCAAGATCAGCTTGGAGCCGATGACAATGAACTCCGTGATCGCCTCGGGGAGATCGTCGGCGGCGCGCGCCTCCAACTGCTGGAGCTGGTCCATGTACTGATCGGCGACCTGGACCAGGGAGAATTCGCTGATGTCCAGTTCCTGGCTCTCGATCAAGTCGAGCAGGAGTTGGAGCGGCCCTTCGTAGCCCGGCAAACGCAGCTGCACCATGGCTTGAGCCTATCGCGAATCCCAGGCTACGACTGCGGGGCCCAGCCCGTGTGACGTTTATGTACCGGGGTGGACGCGCTGCCGGCCGGTTCGGAGCCGGCTAGTCGCTCGCCGCAACGGCGAACTGAGGCCGAGGCGCCAGGGGCCGGCCCACGGCCTCACCGACCGGCGCCAGCGATTCCATCAAGACGCGGAAGTTGGCGAAGGTCAGCGACTGGGCGCCATCGGACAGCGCCTGGTCCGGATTGGGGTGCACCTCTGCCATCAAGCCATCCGCGCCAACCGCCATTGAGGCCTGCGCCATGGGCTCGACGAGTTGCCAACGCCCCGTGCCATGGCTGGGGTCGCTGATGATGGGAAGGTGGCTGAGCCCCTTGGCGAGGACGATGCCGGCCAGATCGAGCGTGTTGCGCGTAGCGGTTTCGAAGGTGCGGATGCCGCGCTCGCAGAGGATCACTTCGTGGTTGCCGCGGGCCATGATGTATTCGGCGGCTAGCAACCACTCCTCGATCGTGCCGCTGAGGCCGCGCTTGAGCATCACCGGCTTGCGAACGATGCCCACCTCATCCAGCAGGATGAAGTTCTGCATGTTGCGCGCGCCGATCTGCAGGATGTCGGCGTACTCGGCGACGATCTCCACGTCCCGAACCGACATGAGTTCCGTGATGACCGGCAGACCGGTGACGTCACGGGCGGTCGCCAAGTGCTTCAGTCCGTCTTCACCGAGGCCGCGAAAGGCGTAGGGCGAGGTGCGCGGCTTGAAGGCGCCACCGCGCAGGATATGCGCGCCCGCCTCCGCGACGGCTTTCGCGGTGGAAACCATGTGCTCTTCGTCTTCGATGCTGCACGGCCCGGCCATGACGACGAAGTTGCCATCGCCGATGCGGACGCCGCCGACATCGATCACGGTGTCGCTGGGCTTGAACTCGCGCCCCGTGAGTTTGTAGGGACGGCTGATCGGGACGACGGAATCGACGCCCGACATCGTGCCCATGGCGGTGCGGATCTCGGGATCGACAACGCGCCCCACGGCCCCAATGACCGTGCGTTCTTCGCCGGCGGAGAGGTGCCCCTCTAGGTTCGCGGATCGGAGACGCGTCAAGACCGATTGAATCTCGTCATCGGAGGCGTCGGGTTTCATGACTACGAGCATGGCGTTCTCCTTCGCTACCGATCGCCGTTCAGGACCTGGCACTTATCTTTCTTTGCCAGCCAAGGCCTGGCACTTATTTGGGCGGGGCGTCTTGCCCTCCCAGATCGGGACGCAGGGCGCGGGCGCCACGCAGATAGACGAAGTCGATCTCATCTTGACGGCGTTGACTGTTGACATGGAGCAGAATGCGTAAACAGTGCCGGAGACTGCCGGGCACATCCATTTCATGTCCGCACATCAAGGCGACATTGGTCCATTCAAAGTCGCGGCGCGCGACGACGGCCGGGAACTCGGCGTCGAGGTCCGGGGTCGTGGTGAAGTAGGCGGAGGCGACATCATCGGCGTGAATGTCGTTGCGCTTGACCATCTCGGCCAGCAGCTCACGCGTCGCCTCGCGGATCGCGTCGGGGTGGTTCTCCGACACGGTGGTCGCGCCGCGCACACCGCGCATTCGCCAGGACCCTTGCTCGTCCATCGTCTCCCCTTGTGCTCGTAGTCGTCCGCGATCACGCGCGCGCGCCGGCGCAGTGCCATCTGCATTCATGCTACCGAGGTTCGATGATACCCGCCGTCCGGGGATCGTCCGTCAGGTGCGATCAGTTAGCCGGCCGTGATCGAGGTCCCGAACGCTCGCAGCTTTGAGACGCGTTCGTCGGGAGGGGCTTCTTCGATCGTCGTGATCACCGCGCTGCCGATGACCGCCGCTTCGCACAGCGCACCGATCGTCTCGACCTGAGCGCGGTTGGAGATTCCGAAGCCTACCGCCAGCGGGAGCGGAATCATCGCCTGGACCCGGGCGACGAAGTCCACGAGGTCGGACGGGAGTTCGTCGCGCGCGCCGGTGACGCCGGTGACGCTGACCAGATAGACAAACCCCGAGGCCCGATCGGCGATGGCTTGGATCCGCTCGGGGGGGCTCGTCGGTGCGATCAGGTAGATCAAGGCCAGCCCGTTGGCGCGGAGGGCAACGACGGCTTCGTCTGACTCCTCCGGCGGCAGGTCGACGATGATCATGCCATCTGCGCCCGCGGCGGCGGCATCGCGCGCGATAGGTTCCAGGCCTCCGGCCTCCCCTGCGCCGTGCGCGCGTCCGTAAGCGAGCAAGGGGTTGAGGTACCCCATCAGGGTGATGGGGATTTCCACACCGGTGGCACGCAGCTCACGCACCAGGTCTAGGACGAAGGCCATGTTGGCACCGTCGGCGAGGGCCCGGGTGTTGGCACGCTGAATCGTGGGGCCATCGGCGAGGGGGTCGCTGAAGGGGATGCCAAGTTCGATCGCGCCCGCGCCACCATCGACCAACGCGCGCACCATGTCGGCACTCTCGGCACGGCTGGGAAAGCCCGCCATCGTGTAGGGCATGAACAGCGTCTCGCCGGCCTCTTTCGCGGCGGAAAATGCTCGTTGGTAGCGGTCGGTCATTGCTGGTCGCTCATCCGTTGTCTGGCGTTCCTGTCTCGTCGTCGCTCCGGTGTACCGCCTCGGCCACCATCTAACCGACCCCACGGTCTGCGAGCGTACCCGCAATTGCGATGGCGTTGAACATGACGTGGGCACCGACCGAGGCGAAGAGACTCTGCGATCGGTGATAGACGAAGGCGAAAACGACGCCAATGATCGTGAAGGGGATGATGCTGCCGACGTCGAGATGAGCGAGCGCGAAGATCAGTCCGCTCAGCAACCCACCAACGACCACTCCGCGCCACGTCGCCAAGCCGCCGAAGAGAAACCCTCGGTAGAAGATCTCCTCTGTGATTGGTGCGATGAGGACAGCCAGGATGCTAACCATGACGACCAGCTCCACATGGTCGTAAATGACGTCGTCGTCGATGATGGAGACGGGTTCGAGGGCGTCGATGCCGAGGACATCGACCACACCCAGATAGATGCCAAGTCCGAGATAACCCAGCCCCAACCCGGCAAAGGCCCAGGCCAGCGTCTTCCAATCCGGCCGATGCAGCCCGAGCAACGCCCAAGCGGGACGCTTCCCACCCAACAGGTAGTAGGGAACCGCGACCAGCCCGACACCGTCCGCGACAAACGTCGCGATGAGCGCGGCGAAGGCCTCCGTGCGGTCGGTCGCGTTGGTACCGATGATGCCGAGGGCGATGCTCTGGATGATGAGGACCGTCGTGATCGCCAGCAGGATCCCGAGAACCAGAATCCGCCCGCGAAACCGAGGTGGAGGCGCTGCCGCGGTTGGGCTTGACGGGGCGAGCTGCCACGGCGGCTGATGGGGCGGCTCCAGATCTCGATCGTGCCAGGGCATTCGCGGCCCGTCCGACGCAGGCGTCGAGGGGGGAGGCGAAGCGGGATCGGGAGCTCCTAACCCGGCGTCAGGCTCCGGCTCATAGGCTCCCGGGGGTGGTGGCCGGTGCGCGAGCCGGTCCGATTCAGCCATCGTGAGGCGTCCAAGACTCGACGATCACAGTTCGATGCCCCGCGCTTCCAGCGCTTCGCGGACGATGTCGACGTCCTTGTCGCCGCGGCCACTGAGGCTGACGAGGACGATGTCGTCCTGGCTGAGCTCTGGCGCCAGCTTGCTGAGATAGGCGATGGCGTGAGACGACTCCAGAGCGGGAACGATGCCTTCGCTGCGACATATCAGTTGGAAGCCGTCCAACGCCTCGTCATCGGTGACGGCGTGATATTCGGCGCGTTCAGAGGTCTTGAGCCAAGAGTGCTCCGGGCCGACGCCGGGATAATCGAGCCCGGCACTGATGCTGTGCGCCTCCTCCACCTGGCCCTCTTCGTCCTGGAGCAGGAAGGAGCTGGCGCCATGCAGCACTCCCGGTTTGCCCAAGGTCAGCGTGGCCGCGTGTCGCGCCGTGAGTCCTTCACCCGCCGCCTCCACGCCGATGAGCCGCACCGGATCGTCGATGAAAGCGTGGAAGAGCCCCATGGCGTTGCTGCCGCCGCCGACGCAGGCCAGCGCGACATCCGGCAGGCGCCCCACGCGCTCTTGCAGTTGCTGCTTCGCCTCCTGGCCAATCACGGCCTGGAGGTCGCGCACGAGCATGGGATAAGGATGCGGGCCCACAACGCTGCCAATGATGTAGTGGGTGTCGCGGACGTTGGTGACCCAGTCGCGGATGGCTTCGTTGGTGGCGTCCTTGAGGGTGCGGGTACCGGAGTCGACGGGGCGGACCTCCGCGCCGAGCAGGCGCATACGAAAGACGTTGAGCGACTGGCGCCGCACGTCTTCGGTGCCCATGTAGACGACGCAGTCGAGGCCGTAGCGGGCGCAGACGGTGGCGGTCGCGACGCCGTGCTGCCCAGCGCCGGTCTCGGCGATGATGCGCCGCTTGCCCATGCGCAGCGCCAAGAGCACCTGCCCCACGGCATTGTTGATCTTATGCGCCCCCGTGTGCGCGAGGTCCTCGCGCTTGAGATAGATCTGGGCGCCGCCGAGCTGGTCAGTGAGACGCTCAGCATGGGTCAGCGCCGTGGGCCGACCGACGTAGTTGCGCAAGATGGAGTCGAGTTCGGCTTGAAACTCGTCATCTTGCTTGGCGGCGGTCCACTCCGCTTCGAGCTGGGCCAGCGCCGGCATCAGGGTCTCGGGGACGAACTGGCCGCCGAAGGGGCCGAAACGTCCCGCGCGCTGCTGGTTTGGCTCGGCGTCTGTCGTGGTCATGCGCTTGTCGCTTTCTGTGCCGAGCGTACCGCCTCCAGGAAGGCACGAATCTTGACGGGGTCTTTGACACCGTCCGTCTCGACACCGGACGAGACGTCGACGGCCCAGGGGTAGACCTGTTGCACGGCGGTGGCGACGTTCTCGGGGTCAAGGCCGCCGGCCAGCATGAAGGAGGCCTCGGAGGTCGTGTCATGCCCTATGGCGGCGACGATGGACCAGTCAAAGAACTGACCGCTGCCGCCTCCCAGATCGGACTTTGTGTCCAGGAGCGGGATGGCGTTGGAACGCGCGATCTCGACACGGACCGCTTCCAACGTGCTGTCGGGGCCGACGTGGACGGCGCGAATCACTGGTCGATGCAGACGCTGGACCAGGGACGGGTGTTCGCCACCGCTGAGCTGGATCAGGTCCAGATCCACGGCGGCGGCGATGCGGTTGATCTCATCGGGCGCCTGCTTGGCGAAGACTCCGACGAGCAGGGGGCGGTGGGCGGTCAGCGCTTCCCTGACGGCTTCGACGGTGGAGTCCAACACCTCACTCCGCTGCCCCGCGACCTCGCGGATGGCGCGCGCCTCGTCGACGCCTACCTGTCGCTTGCTTTCGGCGAAGATCACGCCGAGGAAGGCGGCGCCGCCTTCGATCGCGATGCGCGCGTGGTCGGGCTCTCGCAGGCCGCAGATCTTGACGAGGGTCACGAGGCGCCCCCGATTGCCGTGTCCCCGTTCGCTTTGTCCCCGGCCTCAGTGTCGGAGCCTTGGAGTTCGCGAAGCTTGGCGGGGATGTCGTCAGCCGTGGTGAGGGCTTCACCGACGAGGACGGCGTTGACGTTGGCGGCTTTCATGCGCTCCATGCCGCGCAGCGAATGGATGCCGCTGGCAGCGACGACTGCGATGTCGTCCGGGATGAAGCCGCGCACGCGTTCGGTGGTGCCGAGGTCTTCGCTGAAGTTGTGGAGGTTGCGGTTGTTGATGCCGATGACGCGTGCGCCACAGTTCAGGGCGGTCTCCACCTCCTGCTCTTCGGTGACCTCGAGGAAGGCGGTCATGCCGAGCTCCTCTTGGCCGTAGGCCACGAGGTCGCGGAGCGTGGCTTCATCCATGGTTTTGACGATGAGGAGGAAGGCGTCGGCACCGAGGGCGCGCGCTTCGAGGACGTGGTAGCGATCGAGGTGGAACTCCTTACGGAGGAGGGGCGGGACGGGTTTGTCCCAGCGACGTTCATCGTCGAGGAGGGCTTCGCCGATGTCGAGGAGCATCTGGTTGTCGGCGAAGAAGTACTTGGAGGTGAGGACAGAGATGGCGCAAGCGCCGCCGTCGCGGAAGATGCGCGAGGTGCCGGGGCCGTTGATCTCGCGGGCGAAGGCCCCCTTGGAGGGGGAACCCCGCTTCACTTCGGCAATGACGCCGAGGCCGGGACGCAAGAGGGTACCGAGGAAGTCGCGCGGCTCCTCGCGTTCCATCACCATCCACTTGAGCTGTTGCTCGGGGACGGCCTCACGGCGGGCGGGAAGCTCATCGCGCATTTCGCGCACGATGCGATCGAGGACGCTCTCTTCCGCGTCGCTGGGGGAGGTGCCCGACGCGGTCACGAGGCGGCTCTCGCCACCGCTTGGGTCACTTCCAGGAAGCGTTCCAGCTTGCGCAGGGCGCGTTGGTCGTCCATGCACTCGGCGGCACGACTGACGCCCTCAGCCAGAGTCGGAACTTCATCCGCCGCGTACAAAGCCGCAGCAGCGTTGAGCGTGACGAAGCCGGTGAGCGCGCTGCTCTTGCCGCCCAGGACTTCCCGCATCGCCGTCGCGTTGGCTTCGGCATCGCCGCCGGAGACCGCCGCGAGGTCGACCGCACGGATGTGGAAGTCGGCTGGGCTGATCGTGTAGGTCGAGACATCGTAGTGGGAGTCAGGGCCGCCCTTCAGCTCCCAGACCGTGGTCGGTCCGGCGGGGGAGACTTCATCCAGGCCCTCTTGGCCGTGGACGACGAGGGCGTGGGTGCTGCCGAGTCGGCCCAACGACTCAGCCATGAGTTCGCCGATCTCTGGAGTGGCGACGCCGAGGACTTGATGCTGCGCGCCCGCGGGGTTGGTGAGCGGACCGAGGACGTTGAAGGCGGTGCGAAAACCGAGCTCACGCCGGATCGGGGCGACGTACTTCATCGCGGGATGGAAGGCCTGGGCAAACATGAAGCCAACGCCGACTTCCTGAATGACCTGCGCGACGCCGCTGGGATCCAGGTCGATCTTGGCGCCGAGGGCTTCCAGGACGTCGGCGCTGCCACTGGCCGAGGTCATGGCGCGATTGCCGTGTTTGGCGACGGAGACGCCGCAACCCGCGACCACGAAGGCGACCGCGGTGCTGACGTTGAAGGTGTTCTTGCCGCTGCCACCCGTGCCGCAGGTGTCCGCCAGCCGCTGCGCGCCGAGGTCGACGTGGAGGGCCTTGGCGCGCATGGTCCGGGCCAGCCCGACCACCTCGTCCACGGTTTCGCCTTTGAGCCGGAGAGCGGTGAGGAGCGCGCCGGTCTGGGCGGGGGTGGCCTCGCCGGACATGATGTCGTCGAGAGCCGCGGCTGCTTCGTCCTCGGAGAGGTCGCGGCGGTCGTTGACGAGGGTATCGAGGGCCTCGGCGATTGCGCTCATGCGGGCCTCGCGACGGGAACCGCCTCGTTCAGATTGAGGAAGTTGCGGAGCAGGTCGTGACCGTCGGGCGTCATGATCGACTCGGGGTGGAACTGCACGCCTTCGATCGGGTACTGCTTGTGGCGGAGGCCCATGATCACGTCGCTTTCGGACCAGGCCGTCGCGTAGAGGTCGTCCGGCATGGAGCTGGGGTCGACGCAGAGGCTGTGATAGCGGGTGGCCTGGAAGCCCTGGACCAGTCCGTCGTAGACGCCCTTGCCGTCGTGGCGGATGGCCGAGACTTTGCCGTGCTTGATCTCGCCAGCATTGACTATCTCACCGCCAAAAGCGGCCGCGATGCACTGGTGTCCCAGACAAACGCCGAGGATGGGCACCTTGCCGGCGAAGTGGCGGATGAGGTCGACGCTGATGCCGGCCTCCTTCGGGGTCTTGGGGCCGGGGGAGATGACGATGCGTTCAGGCGCCATCGCCTCCACTTCGGCCGCGGTGATCTTATCGTTGCGGTGGACCACAACGTCGGCACCGAGTTCGCAGAGGTACTGGTAGACGTTGTAGGTAAACGAGTCGTAGTTATCGAGGAGTAACAAGCTCACGAATCGCCCCCGTTTCGTGACTCGACTTCGCGCAGGACGTGGAACCCCTCGACGCCTGTCGGGAAACCGCAGTAGACAATGGCGGTGATCATGAGCTCTTCCAGCTCAGCAACGGTGGCGCCGTGGTTGAGGGCGCCTTGCAGGTGGAACTCCAGTTCCTTGGCCTTGTCTTGGGCGACCAAGGTGGCGCAGACGATCAGGCTTCGCTCGCGGTGTGTGACTTGGTCGCGCGACCAGAGCTCGCCGAAGGCGAAGCGCCCCGCGGTGCCGGTGAATTCGCCCATGCTGACGCCGACGCCGCCTGGAGGCTGGTTCTTGCCGAGGCGCTCGAAGACCTCGCGCGCTCCGGCCCGACGCTAGTCGTCGCTCTTGCGCGCGGCGGGCGGGCTGGGCAGCAATTCCTCCACGCCCTCCGCCTCGAGGAAGGCTTCGCGGGCGGTGTTCATGCCATCGATGGCGCGGGGGAACCCGGCGTAGCCCGCGAGCTGGACGAAGACCTCTTCGATCTCGATGCGCGTGAGGCCGTGGTTGAGGCCGCCGCCCACGTGTGAGCGCAACTGATTGAGCTGGTTCAGGGTCGTCAGCATGGTGATGACGATGAGGCTGCGCTCGCGACGCGGTAGCCCTGGCCGGGTCCAGACGTCGCCCAAGCCGAAGTCGATCACGTAGGAGCCGAGCGGGCCGAGATTGGCCTCCATCGCCTCCGCGGTGGCGTCGGCGTCGATGTCGCCGCCGCGCAAGGAGCGGAGGACGTCCTTGCCCGCTTCGCGTCGTTCGGCCTGTGTCTTGTCGGTCATGTTCGAGCTCCGATTGTTTGCATGCGTTGAGCTTGTACCCACCCCAGGAGAAAAAGAAAAGAAGAGTTTCCGGGGGGGGGTTCCCCCCACGCCCCCCTTGCAGAGAGGTCCCCTCTCTGCACTCTAGGTGAGGGACAAGCTGTTTCCGTTGCGGGCGGGTCATGAGTCGTCCGCTTCTTTGTCGATTTGCTGGAAGGCGGCGCGGGCTGCCCTCATGCCCTCGACGGCGCGCGGGAAGCCGCCGTAGCCGCAGAGGGTGACCATCACTTCCTCAATCTCCTCGCGGCTGACGCCGTGGTTGAGGGCGCCCGGCACGTGGAAGGCCAGCTCTTGCTCCTTGCCCAAGGCCGCCAGGATCGAGACGACGACCAGGCTTCGGTCGCGGCGGGAGATTTGGTTGCGTGACCAGATCTCACCGAAGGCGAAGTCGAATGCTAGCTCGCCGACGCCGCCGAGCGCGTCAGCGATGGCGGCACGCGCGGCCTCAGGATCAGGGTTGGCGCGGCCGTTGGTGAGAGTGCCCATGACGTCGACGGCATTCGCCCAGCGCTGCTGGTCATCAAGCCTCGCGGCGGGCTCGCGAGCGGGAGCGTCGGAAACTTCCGCGAAGAACTTCGCGGCGACGGTCAACGCCTTGTTGCCGAACGGCATCCCGGCGTAGCCACCGACCTGGATCAACGCCTCCTCCATCTCAACGCGCGTCAGCCCGCGGCGGAGTCCGCCGCGGAAGAACGCCGGCAGGAACTCGGAGAGGTCGAGGGCCCCGAGAATGGCGATGCTGGCGAGATTCCGATCGCGCTCGCTGAGACCGGGGCGTGCCCAGATATCGGCGCCGAAGTAGTCGGCGGCGAGATCGCCGAAGGCGGCGTGGGTTCCGGTGAAGGCGGCGATCATGGCTTCGCCGTCGCCATCGGGAGCAAGCTTGGCGAAGTGGTCGGTCGCGAGAGCGCGCCGTTGTGCTTGGGTGAGCGAGTTGGTCATGTCAGTCCTTCCGGCTTGTGCGCCGCAAAGATAATGGTGCGGGGAACTCGCTGGGCACGATCTACGTCGCGGGACCAGTTGCCGGTGTCGCTTTCGGTGAAGGTGGGCTCTAGGAGTCTGTCGACCACAAGACCGGCGTCATGCAGCGCCGCGAAGAGGTCTTCGATGGTGTGATAGACGGCGGTCATGCGGGTCACGTAGCCCGTGTCGAAGGGCCAGATGAACTCCGCGTCGCGCTGGAAGTAGGGCTTGGTCAGCGTCAAGCCGTCGCCGCCGAACATCATGTAGGCGGGGTGATCGAGACAGAAAGCGAAGCGGCCGCCGGGTCGCAGGATGCGATGCACCGACTGGAACGTGGCGGCGATGTCGGAGACGAACTGGAAGCAGTATGAGGAGAACGCCGCGTCGAAAGAGGCGTCTGGGATCGGCGCGAGGTCTTCGGCGCGGGACTTGAGGAACTCGACGTCGATGGCTTCGTCAGCGGCGAGGGCGCGGGCGAAGTCGAGCTGTTCGTTGGATTGGTCGACGCCGAGGGCGCGTGATGCACCCAAGCGCTTGAAGGCGATGGTGTTCTGGCCGCCGCCGCAGCCGACTTCGATCACCGACCGCCCAGCGATGTCGCCGAGGAGTTGGAGCTCATTCTCCGTGGGTGTGCCCGCGCCATAGTGGACTTGGTGGGTGGGGATCTTGGCAAACTCCTGGTAGTGGGCGGAGAGTCGATCCCAGGCGTCTTCGTGGTCGACGTGTTCGAACGACGCCGAGGGCGCGCTATCGGGCTCCGCGCCGGAGAGGGGGGCGAGGACCGCTTGCAGCGAGGCGGGGACGCCGTGCGCTTCGAGTTGGTCGAGGGCGAGCCACTCCAGCGCGTCGTGCTCCTCCGGGGCGGTTAGCGCCGGAGTGCCGTCGTAGGTGTGAACGGCGTAGATGTTGTGCACGGCGCGACGGCCCGACTGCGGCTCCTGATCGAAGATCGTGTCGAGAAATTCAAATGTCTGCACCTCAATGCCGAGCTCCTCTCGCAGCTCGCGCACAAGAGTCGCATCGACATCTTCGTCGTCCTCGGCTTCGCCCCCCGGGATGTACCAGAGGTCGGGCCAGCGATCGCGGTCCGGCCGGCGATGCACGAAGAGAATCCGGCCCGCGCCGTCGACGAGGACGCCGCAGGAGTTGACGATCGTGCGTGGGTTGGCGGTGTTGGAGCTGATGTCGCTGCTCACTCGTCGTTCCCGCTAATAACCCAGGCTGCCGGCGCGCTGCGCCCCGCTGCGCTCTTCGGCGAGATCGAGGGCGGTGAAGAGCGCCATGGCCTTGTTCACCGTTTCTTCGAACTCTGCTTCCGGCTTGCTGTCGTAGACGATACCGCCGCCCGCCTGCACGGAGGCGACGCCGTCCTTCATGATGATCGTGCGGATGGTGATGGCGGTCTCCATCATGCCGCCGAAGCCGAAGTAACCCAGCGCCCCGGCATAGGGGCCGCGCAGGTCCGACTCCAACTCGGCGATGATCTCCATGGCCCGGATCTTGGGAGCGCCGGAGACCGTGCCCGCCGGGAAGGTGGCGCGAAAAGCCTCGAAGGCATCGACTTCGGGCCGCAGGTCACCCTCGACGTGGGAGACGAGGTGCATGACGTGGCTGTAGCGCTCGATGTCGAGTTGCTGGGTGACGCGGACGCTGCCGGGCACGGCGACGCGGCCGACATCGTTGCGGCCGAGGTCGAGCAACATGATGTGCTCGGCGACCTCTTTCTCGTCGGACCGGAGTTCCTCTTCCAGCTCGCGGTCTTCCTGATCGGTGAGGCCGCGACGGCGGGTGCCGGCGATGGGGTGCACCGCGACAACGCCTTCTTCGACTCGCACCATCAGCTCCGGCGAGGTGCCGACGATCTGGTGATCGCCCATCTCCAGGTAGTAGGTGTAGGGCGAGGGATTCACGGTGCGGAGGGTGCGATAGACGTTGAAGGGGTGCACATGCGTGGGGCGCGAGAAGCGCTGAGAGTAGACGCACTGAATCACGTCCCCGGCGATCACGTAATCGATGATGTTCTTGACGTCGGAGAGGTAGGCCTCCCGCTCCACGTTGGAGCTGATGCGACCCGCGCCGGCCGCCGGCTCCGCGCCGTCGACGGGGAGACGCGGGGTGCCGCTGGCCAGTCGGTCCACGATCTCATCGATCCGGAACTGCGCCACCCGGTAGGCGGCTTCGACGTCGCCATCGAGACGGACGTGGCTGACGACCTTGATCATGTGTTTGAGGTGGTCGAAGACCAACACCGTGTCGGTGAACTGCATCAGCGCTTCCGGCAGGTCGAGCGGATCTTGGGGGGCGACGGGCAGCTCTTCGAAGTGACGCACCGTCTCGTAGGACAAATAGCCCACGGCGCCGCCGTGAAAGGGCGGCAGGTCGGCGTTGGGGACGAGTTGGAAGCGGCTCAGCTCCTCCTCGATCAGCTTGAGTGGGTCGGTGGGGGAGCCGGGCTCGGTACGAAGGACGCGGTACGGCTCGGTGCCGATGAAGGAGTAGCGGCCGGGCCGCTCGCCGCCTTCGACGGACTCCAAGAGGAATGAGTACTCGCCGTGTTTGACCTTGAGGAAGGCGGAGACGGGGGTCTCCAAGTCAGCAAGAACCTCGCGATAGATGGGGATGAGGTTGCCCTGGCCGCGTTCGGCTGCAGCTTCAGCAGTCGCCTTGACCTCTTCGAGCGTGGGGTGATGCATGAGCGGGTTCATTTCGTGATGAGACGATGCCGGGGCATCGCGTACTGGGCTGGGCTAGGAAATCAGTTCCGGGACGGGTCAGCGCGGCCACAGCCCGGCGCCCCCACTCGTGGAGCGCAGCGCCAGGGGGCGAGAGGACTCGGCCAGATCCGCCGGGTTCGCCCCGTGATCTCGCATCGCGTCTCGTGTCATCGATCGTCCCGGCACTGGCTTCCGTCCCTCTTGCCAACCCGCGATTGGCGCTTAAACGCAAGAATCCGTCCTGCAAAGGGACGGATTCTTCATTCTTCAAGAAACCGCGGTGCCACCCTCGTTCCCGGCTAGATAGTGCCGGACTCTCGGTTCCCCGGTGGCTCCCCCTGGAGAGCTCGCTCCGGGTCGGCTGTGATAACGGTGCCTCTCCGCCCGCGCCTACTCCCCCTGAGGGTTTCGGACGGGGACTCCCGGGTCCATTCGTCGACCGCGCTTCCGCCAGCTTTGCAGCCTGCCCTCTGCGAGTGGTCTCGTCGGAGGGTCTGAGCCGGCTCTCTTGGGATCGCTGGGTCGAGTACTAGTCCCGTTCGAAGTCTTGCCTTATGGCGCGCTACGTCGAACGTATGGGCCATGTGGTCGGCATGTCAATCTGTTTGTTCTCTTTGAACGGCTTGTGCTCCTTGAGCAGGGGCTAGCCCCGCCCTCGTGCTTGTTCATTTCGACCGGGGGCTTGCAGCCCCCGGGACCCCCTGGCTCTGTTTTCTAAACTGGGGGCTTGCAGCCCCCGGGACCCCCTGCCCGACCGCTGTTGGAGGGCGAGACGACCGACTGGGCTGGGACGGATCAATCCTGGTCGACGGATCTCTGGTGGCGCTGTGTCTTAGCGGTCACGCGCGTGTTCCGGTCATGTCGGCAGCCTCCCGCCGCAGGCCAGGCCCGTAGCTAGTCGGACTGGATTTAACGCGGGACGTGATCGTCGAGACTAGATCTCTTCTAGTATCATATAATGAAGACAATATCTGTCTTGATGGTCGTTGGGGCGTTGGTCGTGAGCGGCCTTGGGTCGGATCGGGATGCAGTTGGGTCTCCCGCGACAAAGATCGATGAGGCAACCGTAGGAGCTTCGACCGAGGCAGACGATCCGCTGGCTAAGCACGCCGCCGCCGCCCAGGAGCCGACGAGCCGTATGACTAGAAGCGAACCGAGGCCAATCGGTGGCCCAGACTCGCTGGCACCTCGCACGGTTAACGCCATCGAGGAAGGCGACTTGCCCTCTCCTCCTGCCACTGAGAATGACGATACTACCGGGACGGTGGAACACTCATTCTTTCTCACAACTGGCTATGCGGCACCGTTTGGAGCTATCGACGGAAAGGTAACGCCGTTCGCCTTCGGTGGCACGTTTCTCCCGTTTCTTGGGTCGGACGGCACGCCTGCCGCTGAACTCGCAGCGCGAATTGGCCCAGAACTCCGCCACATCTGGCGCTTCAACATCGTCACTCAAACGTGGGACGTCTACCGAGCGATCGGCCACACCAATCGCAACACGCTCCATACGCTCAACCACGGCGACGCCCTGTTCATTCGGATGTTGAGGCAAGGCACCACGCTCACCTTTGAGCTGCCAATCGAACCCGAGCCGAGCAGCGAGACGGTCCTGCTCGTGCGGGGCTGGACAAGCGTTATGTACCGAGGCCCGTACGGTGTTCGCGCAAGCGAACTGCTGGACGATCTCCCTCCAGGCTCGAAGGCGCTCGTTTCTCACGGCAACATAGCCCGATGGGGAGGAGCCACACGAAGGGACAATGGATGGGTTCATCCCATCGGTGGCGAACCATTCCTGCTGGCTCACTTAGACGTTGTGTTCGTTGAGAACGCGGGCGATGTTCCGGTGGAGATCACTCTCCCACGGGTCTCCCCAGACAAGGCGTTCGTGCGGACGGATCTGGGAGGTAGCTGTTTGGCAAGAGTGACTGCCCGAGCGTTCCATGCGTCAGCGGCGAATCCCGTCGACCGAGCGGTCCTGGTCGACCTTCAGCAACAGACGGATAGCGCCGATCGTGCAATCTTCGTTTCGGAGAGAGCGGACCGCTGGTGGATCGAAGTGTCCGTCGCTGCTGAGTACGAAGAGCTGCGCGCATTGGAGTTCGTACCAAGCAGTCAGTCGTCGAGTGGGCGGCTACTGGGGCGTCTTCCCGTAGATAGGCTCGTCGATGCGAAACGAACGCTTGGGGGTGATATCGGGGTTCGAGGATTCTGTCGCGACCTTCCGAATCGTGCCCCAGTCGTGATACCAGGTTGAATCGTCCAAGGTTTCAGCCAAGGCCTACACAATCGGGACGACCCGCCCCTGCTTCGCGCGCTGCTCCGCGACGACCGGCAGCAGCGCCTCGACAGCGTCCGCCTCGTGGCCTTCGTGGTTGATTGGGACGGGCGATCGTCCACTGAAGAAAGAAGAGGGAGGGAAGGTTGGGGGGGCTAGGGCGAGTTGCGCTCGGCTTCGGCGACGAGGGTGGCGGCAGTGGTGTTAAGGGCGTTGGCGAGTGCGGCGATTGCGTCGAGGGAGGGGGAGTTGCGACCGCGTTCCAGTTGGGAGATGTAAGCGTCGCTGAGGTCGGCGGCTTCGGCGAGGGCGGCTTGGGACATGCCCGCTGTCTTGCGGCGGGTGCGTAGGGCCTTCCCGAATTGGAGGAGCGGGCCTGGGTCGCGGCGATCCATGTCTTCAGGCTGGGGATGTCGGCTCGTCTAGGCCAGGGACGATAGTTCGGATGTCGCTTGGCTCAGGACGAATGAGAGGGAGAGCGGCTCACAGTGAGGGGGTGCCCCACCCCACCCAAGAAAGAGGAAAAGAAGGTTTCCTGGGGGGGTTCCCCCCAGGCCCCCCGAGCAGAGAGGTCCCCTCTCTGCACTCTAGGTGAGAAGGAGGAAGCTCAGGTGGCTACGTTCAGACGACCGGGACGACGCGGTCCTGCTTGGATCGCTCAGTTTCGACGACGGCCAACAGCGCATCGACGGCGTCCACCTCCCGGCCTTCGTGGTTGACGAGGACGTGGTCGAACTCCGAGGACGCGGCCATCTCATCGGCGGCAGCGGCGAGGCGACGCTGAAGGTCGGACTCAGCGTCGGTGTTGCGGGTGCGGAGGCGGGTCTCGAGGGTCGGGAGATCGGGCACGGTGATGAAGACGAGGACGGCGCCGGGGACCTTCTGACGGAGGGTGCGCGCGCCCTGGATATCGGTGCGGATGATGACGGTGCAGCCTTGCTCGATCAGGTGGCGGACTTGGTCGCGGGGGACGCCGGAGCGGTGGCCGTAGACGTCGGCGTGCTCCAGGAAGCCGTCGGCGGCGAGGAGGGCGTCGAATTCAGCGTCGGAAAGAAAGAGGTGGTGGACGCCATGCTCCTCACCGCGACGCGGGGCGCGCGTCTTGGCGGTGACGATGCTGGCGAGCCGGGCGTCGCGGTCGAGGGCGGCGCGCAGCACCGTGTCCTTGCCGGCCCCGGAGGGGCCGGACAGCACGACGACGAGCGGCGGCTGGTATGACGGGTCGGGCTCGCTACTCAACGTCGTCGGTCCAGCGTTCCTCAGTCGAGTGAGCCGTGGTGTGCTCCGCGCCGACGCGTCGGGTGATGGTGTCCGGGGCGATCGCGGCGAGCACGATATTCCCCGTGTCCATGACCAGCACGGCCTTGGTGCGGCGTCCGCTGGTCATGTCGATCACACGCCCGGCGGTCTTGCTCTCCTGGATGAGCCGTTTCGTGGGCGCTGAGTTGGGCGAGACGATCGCCACGACCCGATTCACCGCCAGGACGTTCCCGAAGCCAATATGGACCAGTTCAGTTTCCACGGGCTTCTCCTCTCGTTGCCCTGTTCGCTGGGTCGCCGGCCCATTGGAATGGCCGCCGGCTCAATCGGAAGGGCCGCTACTCGCTCCACACCAGCTTCCTGCATTCATACCGCGCGCTCTGGGAGAGCCAGCGCTGCCTCTGTTGAGCTTATCCGTTCAAACCGGCGCGCCAGTTCCCGTCAGCTCGGCCAAATGCCGCCAGAACTCAGGGTACGAGATCGCGACCGATTCCGCCCCTTTGAGTTCGCTTTCACCCTCCGCGACCAACGCCGCCACAGTGGCGGCCATCGCCAAGCGATGATCGCCAACGCTGTCCAGGCGCGCGCCCCGCAAGATGGCTCCGCCCTCGACGGCGAAGCCATCTTCGCGCGATTCGATGTTGGCTCCAAGGGCTCGCAGCATGGACACAGTCGATGCCACCCGGTCCGATTCCTTGACGCGGAGCTCCGCGGCATCGCGCACCTCCGTGCGTCCGGAGGCGACAGCGGCGGCGACGGCGATGACGGGAAACTCGTCGATGGCGCGGGTGACTAAGGAGCCATCGATCGTGGCGCCGTGGAGCGCCGCCGATCGGACGACGAGATCGGCGACGGGCTCGCCGCCTACGAGCCGTTCCTCGCTGACTTCAATATTGGCGCCCATGGCATTGAGGATATCGAGGACGCCGGATCGGGTGGGGTTGAGACCGACGCCCGCCAGATGAATCTCGGAGTCAGGAACGATGGTGCCCGCCACCAGCCAGAAGGCGGCGGCACTGACGTCGCCGGGGACCACCAGGTCGATGGGCTGTAGCTCGGCGCCGGGCCGCACCACAATGCGCGTCCCGCCCGGCGCTACTGGTGTCCCCACAATGTCCGCGCCCATCGCCCGCAGCATGATCTCGGTGTGGTCGCGCGTGGGGCCGATCTCCTCGATCGTCGAAGGACCATCCGCGGAGAGCGCCGCGATGAGGATGGCGCTCTTGACCTGGGCACTGGCAACCTCGAGGCGGTCGTTAAAGGGACGGAGGCCGCTCTGACTCGCACGGGAGGCGCCGCGAATCGTCAGGGGGGCGAGTCGCCCGTTCTGCCGGCCATCGACGCGCGCGCCCATGCGCTGCAACGGGCGCAGCACTCGATCCATCGGCCGGCGGCGCAGCGAGTCATCGCCGTCCAGGAACGAGACGCCATCGAAGCCAGCGGCAAGGCCGCTGAGCAGGCGCATCGTCGTGCCGCTGTTGCCGCAGTCGAGGACACGATTGGGCTCGACGAAGGCCGCTCCGCCCGGGCTGCGCACGACGACGGTCGTGGGGGCAGTGGCGGGGTCGTAGTCGAAGCGAACGCCATAGGCACGCAGACAGGCCATCGAGCTGAGGCAATCTTCGCTGGGGAGGAACCCTTGGACGCGCGCCTCACCCTGAGCGAGCGCGTTCAGCAGCAAGGCTCGGTGCGAGATCGACTTATCACCTGGGACGGCCAGGCTGCCGCGTAGCCCCCTCGCGGGCTGCAAGGTGCGAACCACGGGGTTCGCCTTGAGCGTCATGAGCGCGACTCCGGATCTCTGTACGCGTCAGCCCGCGGCTAGTGACGTCGTTGAGGCTGCTTGGCCCGTTCGTCGGCGTCCTTGTTGATCTTGCGCAACCGCTCGTAGGCCTTGGCCCCCATCATCAGGGATGCCATCTGGGCCGTGGAGTCGGGGATGTCAGCGTTCTGCACGCCCAGCTCCAGATCTTCGCCGGCAAGGAACCGCTCGCGGTTAATCTGGCCGTGCGCGAAGTGCTGGAAGATCTCGTCCTCGGTGCCATCGAGCCCGTCGCGGAACTCTTTCAGTTCCAGGATGAAGCGATCCAGCCAGTGCTGTACCTGTTCCCGATTCGTGACCATGATATCCGTGTTCATCTGCGGGTCCCCGCTGATGAGACGGGTGAGATCGCGAAAGGCGGGCCCCGCCATCTTGCCGAAGTCGCCCCAGCTTTCGCTGCGGCGGAGCATCGTGAAGAGGGTGGCGGAGACGGCGATCGGCAGGTGGCTGACGGCGGCGGCGTAATGATCGTGCTCATCCGGCGTCATGAAGCGCTCCACGGCGCCCACCATCTGGGCCAGCCCCATGACGGATTTCACCGCGGCTTCCGTGGCAGTCTCACTGGGTACGATGGCGAAGGGGCGACCTTGGAAGAGCTCCGCCTCCGCCGCCTCAATGCCCGCCTCGGTCTTCCCAGCCATGGGATGGCAGCCCACGTAGGAAACATAGTCTGGGAGGTGTTCCTTGGCCCAGGCCATGGACTTCGCCTTCGTCGACGCAACATCCGTCACGGCGGCACCCGGTGCCAGATCGCCGGCGATGTCCTTGAATACGTCCCCGATGGTCGCGGGCGGCGTCGCCACGATGATCAGGCCAGCCTCGCGAACGGCCTTGCGCGCATCGCTCTGTTCGGAGTCGACGGCGCCCATCTTGACGGCCTTTTTGCGGGCGCGGCGCATCACATCGGACCCGACGATCTCAAGGTCCTTGGATCCCCCGGCCTTGATGGCGAGCCCCAAGGAGCCCCCAATCAACCCCAAGCCAATGATCGCGACGCGAGCCATCGTTACTCCGGTAGCATGTCTGGTCCGCGGACTGCGCGGCGGGTCAAGTTCGCGGTCTGAAGCGGCCAGACCTAGATTCTCAGCATAACACCGGGATTTGGCGCGGCTCAGCACGGGTGTAGGCGCCGCCACGAGGGACGGGAGCGGGCATCTCCGGCCATCCGCCGCCTTGCCTGTGTCGCCTTGACCCGATGAGGGCGGATGCTAGAGTCGCGGGGCGCATCTTTCATGCGCAACCGGCTGGCGGGGCTGGTCACACTAGGACGCATGCGAATTCGAGTCATACGGCTTCGACTCACACGACCCCGCTTGGTCGCGATCGGCGCGCTGGCGTTAGCCGGCTTGGCGCTGTTGCTCGGCGTCTTCTTCCCTCCGAACCAGCCAAGTGCGGGCGCGACCGTCACCGGCGTCGACGCGACGCCGATCGGACCGTCGCTGCTTGTCAGCGAATTCAGCGACACCAGCAGCACGCTCTGGCTCGTGGAACCTCAGGACCCCAGGAACCGCTCGCCATTCCTTCGTGTTGACCACGCTCCCGGCTGGGAACTTGACGGAAGCGTCTCACCGAACGGCGACCAACTCGCCTACGTGGTCCTGGCGCCGGGCCGGCGCGATGCCGAGACCGAGGCATCGCTGCTGATCACGCGTGGCGACGGTGGTACCGCGACGCTCCTCGCCGAAGGGGTGGACCTGCGCGGTGGCGTCACCTGGACCCAAGACGGCACGGCCTTGCTCGTCCGGCGCACGACGGTCTCCGCGGATGGCCGCCGCACGTTTTCGATCCTTGAGGTTCGTCTCTCCGACGGACGCGTGACCACGCAGCTCACGCGGGACGACGTGGCGGCGCTCCACGTCATTGGTCGGCCCAGCGATGGGGCGCTCTACACCGCCCTGATCACGCGGGCGGGTACGCGATTGCTCGCCGTCGGTGACGAGAAGTCGACCCTCCTCTCCTCGACGATCACGCGCGACTGGAATCTGTCGCCGGATGGTGACCACTTGGCATATACCGAGCAGAGCGGGCTCGCGATGCAAGTGCGAGTCGTGTCGCTGACCGAGTTCGAGCCGGCCTTCCCTGCCCTCCGCGCCGCGACCGCATCCGGTCAAACACTGCTCGAAGCCGATGCTGTACTGAACGACACCCCAGCGACCGTGGGCACTGCGTCGCCAATCTGGGCGCCGGATGGGTCGTTGAGCGTGGGGGCATTCCAGACACGGGCTCCGGGGGATGGGGAGTTGCGCACGGCAAGCAGCGGCGGCGACACGACTGCGACCGCGGGGTTTGCCCTGCCACTGGCATGGTCATCGGACGGAGCGCACCTGGCGATCCGTGCCTTCGAGGGCTCCGGCCCCGGCCGCAGCACGGCCGAGACCGCTGCGATCGTGGGGCCGAGCGGTGAGAGCCGGACAGTGGATGGCAGCCACATCCTGGTGCTCGGATGGTGGAATGCCGCCCGCTAGCCGCCGGATCCCACCGCGGGGCTTGGGGGGCGGAAAAGGTCTGGGTCTGGGCATCGTTGTGCTTCTTCTGCTGACGTTCAGCGCGGCGAATCGGGCGCATGGTCAGGGGTTGGTCTGCACGGCCTTCGGAGGGGGGCCGCCCTATGCCTTCGAGACCTACGAAGCGACGCGTGACCGCGTCCCCTATCTCACCGCACAGCAACTGGCCGCCACCAATCAGCTCTTCTCGGCGGGCAGCGACTTCGCGCTTCAGGAGATCGAGGTCGGCCCGTTCGGCGAGCGCGAGCCTCTGCAGGAAGCCACGATCCCGGTACCTCTGCTGAATGCGATCGGCTGGATCGAGAGTCGCCTGAATCAAGCGTCGATCGGCGTCCCGTATGAAGGGGTGGGCTCCGTGTTGATCTCGCCATCGTGCGCGTATGGGCTGATGCAAGTGGCATCGTTCTTCAGCAACAACGCGGATGCCCCGAGCGTCGGGGAGGCGCTGGTGGGCAGCCACTACGCGTACAACATCGCGGAGGGCGCACGGATCCTGGTCGCGAAATGGAATGCGGAGTTCTTCCCGCAGATCGGGTCGAGCAATCCGTTCTTCGTCGAGTCCTGGTACTACGCCACCTGGGCCTACAACGGCTGGGCCTTCGTCAACCATCCGGCGGGAACCGAGGTGGATCCGTTCCGCACCCCGTATGACTGCGACGGCCCGTTCAACGGATATCCGTACCAGGAATTGGTGCTGGGGTGCGTGCAAAATCCCCCCGCCCCGGACGACGTCCCGCTCTGGGAGCCGTTCCCGGTGGAACTTCCCAACCTGGCCGCGCTCACATTCCCCGGTGGTGCTCTCAATCCCAATGTCTACTTCGACGGCTGGGCATCGGTCTTTGCCGCGCCGTTCACGGGGAATGACGCGCCGACTCCCTTCGCGGCGATGAACATTGGCCTGCCGGAAGACTCCGCGGTCGTGGCGCCTCCACGCTATGCATCGGGGGTGGCGACCGCGCTCCGTGCCGCCATCTTCCCGCCGCCCGAGCTGCGGCTGGGGGAGTCAGGCATTGAACTGCTGGCGACGGATGACGAGGTGAGCGCCGGCACGATCACAATCCACAACGACGGGGAGGGACTGCTGGTCTACCGGCTGCTGCCTCAGGATGACTGGATTCTGGTGGATATCCCGGCGGGAGTGGCGGTGGGGAACGACTTCCCGCTGCGCGCCGACCAGCCCCGCGCGGCGCGAGTTACGATCAGTCCCGATGCGGAGGGGCTAGGCGAGGGGCTACACCAGGGGACTATCATTGTGGAGGCAATCCTGCCCGACGGCGAAGTCGTGAAAGCGACCATTTCCGTCGTCGTCGACAAGCAGGGGGTGCCGCGCTACGAGGCCGGTACGCCGCTGAGCTGACCGGCTGAACCGGGCTCGCTGTGCCAATACGGCAGGCGGGTAGGCTCAAGACAGCGTTCCAGCCAGCCATCGGGTGACGCGATGCCCGGGGAGTGGGCGAATCAAGGCAGAGGGAGGTTCCACCGATGATTGGTCGCATCATTGGCTCCGTGCGTCGCAACCATGCACTGGAACACGCCACCGTCTCGGTGTTGTTGAGCCGGATGGGGCCAAACGTGCGGTTGGTGGGCCGAGCGGTGTCGGACGGCTTCTACATCTACTCGACATCGCTGAAGCCGGATCAGCTTGAGTCGGCGGCGGAAGAGGCATTGGACCGGATGCAGCAGGGGGAGTCACATCTGGCGGTGTCGCCGCTGTGCGGGACGAACTTGGCAGTGGGGGGCAGCTTGGCGGGTTTGGCGGCGATGCTGGCGGTGGGCAGCGGCGATCGTTGGGAGCGGATGCCGAACGTGCTGACGGCGGCGATGCTGGCGGTGATGGCGGGGCAGCCGCTGGGTCGACTGGCACAGAAGTACCTGACAACGTCGCCTGATCTGAACGCGACGAAGATCACGGGCCTGCGCCAGGGCGGCGACGGACGCGGCAGATACATCAAGATCGAAACGGCGCGCCAGCAGGACTGAGCGGCGCCGGTCGGCGTTTGGTCGAAGCTGCTTCGTGCCTCCCTGGCTCAACCGGATAGAGCTTCGGTTCGAACGAAACAGGGCCTTCGACTCCGCAGGGTGCAGGTTCGAGTCCCGCCGAGGGTAACCTGGAGTCAGGCTGTCGAGAGGCCCCCGTCGCTCAACCGGATAGAACTTCGGTCGAACGAAACAGGGCCTTCGACTCCGCAGGGTGCAGGTTCGAGTCCCGCCGAGGGTAACCTGGAGTTAGGCTGTCGAGAGGCCCCCGTAGCTCAACTGGATAGAGCAGCGGCCTTCTAATCCGCAGGTTGCAGGTTCGAGTCCTGCCGGGGGTACCACCGCGTCGAAGCAGAGAAGAACGAGGGGTCACGTGGCTACGGTTCGGTACTTCGTGAACGACGTGGACGAAGCGGTGGCGTTCTACGAGGAGGCGCTAGGGTTCTCGCTTCGGGCGCGCCCGGCCCCGGTCATCGCGATGATCGAGCGCGGCGATCTGTTGCTCTGAATTGCCGGGCCGCAGACGTCAGCGGCCAAGGCGATGCCGGACGGCCGGATGCCAAAGCCGCGTGGGAGGAACCGGATCGTGATCGAAGTGGAGGACATTGAGTCGACGGTTGCGGCGCTGCGCAGCCGGGGCACGACCTTCCGCAACGAGCCGTTCTCAGGACCGGGCGGGACGCAGGTGTTGACGGCCCACCTCCACATCGCGATAGGTCGCGATGTGGAGGACGGGGGATCGTTCGATCTCCAAAGCGACGTGCGCCAGTAACCGCAAAGTCGGACGGTCGGCCCAGTGGAGGTCGTCGAGGAAGACGACCAGCGGCTGGTCCGCGGCGGCGTTGCGCAGGAAGCTCGTCGTGGAGTCGAAGAGGCGGAACTGCGCGGCATCGTCCGTTGAGAGGCTGCTTGACGGCGCCAGATCCGGTAGCGCTTCACGAATCTCGGAGACGACCCCGGCGACGTCAGAGGCGCCGCCGCCTAGCTGGCGTCGTAGGTCCGCCGGCTCAGCATTGGCCACGTAGGTGCGCAGGGCTTGAATCCACGGCCAGTACGGCGGTGCGCCGTCGGCTTCATGCGAGCGACCCCAGAGGCTCTGGGCGCCGCGCAGCCGGGCGTACGTTTCCAGCTCCAACGCGGTCTGCGTCTTACCGATGCCCGGCTCCCCAACCAGCAAGACGGTGCCGCCACGTCCCGCGAGCATCTCGTCCACCGCGGCGCGGACCTGCTGGATCTCCGCTTCGCGCCCAACGAAGACACCACGCGCGAGTCGATCGAGGGGATTCGCCTCCTCGGTATCCGAGGCGGGGATCGCGTCCGGCTCAATGCACTCGAGCGCGAGAACGACCTCCGCGGCGGAGGCGGGGCGGTCCTCGGGGGCCTTGGCGAGCAGATGGAGGATGAGTTCCTCGAGCGCCGTGGGACAGGTGGCGTTGTGCCAGGAGGGAGCGACCGGCGCCGCGTTCACATGCTGCGAGACAACGGCGATCATGTCATCGCCGAGGAAGGGCGGGCGGCCGGTCACCATCTCGTATAGCACCGCGCCCAGTGCGTAGAGATCCGAGAGCGGGGTGGCTTCGCGCCCCGTGGCCTGCTCCGGCGGCATGTAGGGGACGGTGCCGAGGAGGGTTCCCTCGCGCGTCATGCGCGCCTCCGTGGCGGCGAAGGCGAGGCCGAAGTCGCCGAGCTGAGCCGTCCCATCGGCGCTGACCATCAGGTTGGCCGGTTTCAGGTCGCGGTGGATCACGTCGTGGGCATGGGCGTGCGCGAGCGCTTAGGCGGCGGCGATCCCATAATGCAGTACGTCGCGAATAGGAAGCTGGCCGTGGGAGGCGCGCTCGATCAGGTCGTCGAGGGAGCCGCCGGGCATGTACTCGGAGACGATGTAAGGCTGGCCATTGTCCTCGCCAAAATCAAACACGGTGACGACGTTGGCATGGCCGCCCAGCCGAGCCATGGTCTGGGCCTCACGCAAGATGCGGCCGCGGCCGTGCTCGTCGAGGCCGTCGATCTTGATCACGGCGATCGCAACTTCACGATCGAGGCGCGTGTCTTGGGCGAGCTAGACCTCCTTGCGGCCTCCTTCACCGAGGAACTCGCGCACCTCGTAGCGGCCGTCCACCAAGGACTCGGGTAGAACGCGTTCCACCGGGGCGGGTTCGACACTGACGGTGTCCTGCGCCGCCCGTTCCATGGAGTTCGCGGCGCCGAGAACCTTCTCCGCCGCCCGGCTCATCGCCGGGGCGTCTTCATTCTCAGGATCGAGGCCGAGGACCTCAGCGGCTTTGCGCCGGACGAGGGTCCAGTCTTCGGCGTCGGCCGCGGCTTCCGCCTCATCGAGAAGGCGGTCAATACGTCGTTGGATGCGCTCACTGGGCATGGTTCGAACCAGGATATCTCAGGCGAGACCTGCCGCACGAACGGATCTGCGGCTGTTCACTCCAGGGCCCCCGCCACCGTCAGCTCGGCGATCCGCTCGGCGTCGTAGCCCAGGATGTCCTGCAACACGAGGAGGTTGTCGCGGCCGAATGTAGGCGCGCACATGCGCACGCGGCCCGGTGTGCGTGAGAGGCGAAAGCGCGGCGCTTCGACCACGGTGGTGCCGTGGACGGGGTGGGGCAGCTCCACGAAGTGCCCGCGATGAAGCAGTTGCGGATCCGCGGCCGCCAGGACGCTGCCTTGAACGACGTGCGCGGGGATTGCCTCGGCTTGGAGTTGGTCCTCCACGTCTTGGGCCGTCACGGTGCGCACCCATTCCGCTAGGACCGTATCCAGCTCCTGGAAATTCTTCTGCCGAGTCGCGGCGCTGGCGTAGCGCGGATCATCGACGAGGGCGGCGTGGCCCATCACGGCACAGAGGCGTCGCCACTCGTCGTCGTCGCCGACGGCGATCGCGACCCATTCATCGTCGGCGGCGCGGAAGGCCCCGTGGGGCGCGTAGAGTGAATCGCGGTTGCCGTCGCGTTCCATGACGCGCCCATTCGCGGTGTAGTCCAACAGCGCCGGTGTGAGGAAGTGCAGTGCCGCCTCCGCCTGCGAGAGGTCGATATGCTGCCCGGTGCGCGTTCGATCGCGCTCCTCCAGCACCGCCAGTAACGACGTGAGCATGTAGCGGGGAGCGAGGTAGTCGGTGTAGGCGCCCCAGGGGCCGACGGGCGACTGATCGCGCCAGCCCGCCAGGTTCGCGAATCCCGAGAGCGCCGCCGCCATGCTGCCGATGCCGGCGACCTGCGCCAGAGGACCACTTTGCCCGAACAGACACGTGCTCAGCATGACGATGCGGGGGTTCGCAGCGCTCAACGCTTCGTAGCTCAACCCCCAGCTCTCCATCACTCCGGGCGAAAACGCCTCCGTGACGACATCGGCCCAACGCGCTAGGTCCAAGATCACTTCCCGGCCTGCCTCTGTACGCACGTCGACGGTGAGCCCCAATTTGCCCGCATTGAGGTTGCCGAAGGATCCCGAGTTCTCCGGCCCTGGGGTCCCGTCATGGAACGGGCCCGCCGTCCGCAGGATCTCGACGCGCTGCGTGGACTCCACACGGACCACTGTCGCGCCGTGATCGGCGAGGACGCGCGTCGCTGTGGGACCGGCCACCACCCACATCAGGTCGAGGACTTTCAATCCCGCCAGCGCGCCGTCCGCTGCTGGCTCCGCGTGGGCGAGCATCGGCTCTTCAGGGGGCACGGTGGGATCGGTCAGCGCCCCCCGGCCAGGACGCGCCCCCTTCTGCAGCTCCTCGTCGATCTCGGCGTCGTGTTCGCCCAGCAGCGGAGCGCGACGAGCGAGGTCCATCTGATAGCCGCTGAACTTCGCCGGTGGTCCCGGATAGCGGAACGACTTGGCGCGTTCGAGATGCGCGATGTCGCGCCAGTAGTCGCGGTACGTGAGCTGGTCGCTTTCCACGACGTCGCGAATAGTCGAGACGGGCAGCAGCATCAAGGAACGCGTCTGCGCTGCCTCCAACATCTCGGCCTTGGTCTTGGTGGCGAGAAAGTCGGCGATGACCTGCTGGACCCGCTGGAACTCCTCGAGCGGTTCCTCGCCACTCATCAGGAGCTGCGTATAGCCGATCCAGTCTTTGTCTCGGGTGGCGGCGTCGCAGGCGCCCTCCTCGTGAATCCACTCCATCAGTCTTCGGCTGAAGGGCCCCAACCCCGTACCAAACAGGAAGGCCAGCGAGATATGGCCATCCTTCACGGCCCAGACACCGCGCCCGCGAATGTCTCCCATCCTCATGCCATCCCCGGAACGGACGATCTCCGATTCGCCGATCTGCGCCGCCAGAACGAAGGACTGCGTGGCCAGCAGCACAGCCTGCTGCACCGAGACATCGACGTGCTGTCCGATCCCGGATCGCCGACGCTCTTGATGGGCAATGAGAGCGGCGGCGGCGGCCTCGGAAGCGGCGTGCTGGTAGGCCTGGGGGACCGTCATGCGCACGGGGCCGCGATCGAAGTCGCCGGCCATGTGAAGTGGGCCGCCGGCGGCCATCATCACCAGGTCGCTGTCGGCGTAATGTGCCTTAGGGCCATCCTGGCCGAAGGGACTGATGGAGACGTAGATCAGGGATGGATTGAGGGGCGCCAGATCCGCGTATCCCAGCCCGTACTGCGCCAGAACTCCCGGCCGTTCCGATTCAATGAAGAAATCGGCGGTCTCTACGAGGCGTCGGAGCCGGGCTTGGCCTTCGGGCGACGCGAGTTCGCAGGTAATGCCGCGCTTATTGCGCGCGTAGGCCCACCACCAGAGCGACCCCTCCGGGTCCTCGATGTCATCCAAGAAGGGGCCCCGGCGTCGGGCGGGAGAGCCACCACGAGGCTCGACCTGGATGACGTCGGCGCCGAGGTCCGCCAACATCTGTCCGCAGAGGAGACCTCTCTCGTTCGACACGTCGATAACGCGGTACGACCGCAGCACTGACTCCTCTACCTTCCTCCCCCAAGAAAGCGTCAACCTCACACGGTGATCTTCGGCGGTGATCTCAGACGTTCAGCTCAGACATTCTCTTCAGACTTTCTGTTCAGACGTTCCGCTCAAACGATGCCTTGCTGCTTCAACGCCGCAACGTCGTCGAGGGTCAGGCCCAGCTCCTCTGCGAGCACCGCTTCAGAGTGCTCGCTCAACAAGGGCGCACGCTCAACGCGAGCGGGCGATTCCGAGAGCCGGATGGGGCAGCCAAAGAGCCGCATGGGACCACGCTCGGGGTGATCCATGTCGACCAACATGCCCCGGGCTTGGAGTTGCTCGGATTCGTAGAGGTCGCCGCTGTCCAGGACGGGACCGGAGGGCACGCCGCAACGGGCGAGTTCGTCCATGGCTTCGGTCTTCGTGCGCTCGCGGGTCCACTGCTCAATCGCGGCACGGAGATCCTCGCTCGCAATCGGGGCGCTTCCGGGAGGGGCGCTGAGATCGTCGCGACCGATCGCGGCGAGCAGGCCTTGCATCATGCGACCGTTGGCGACGACGACGTAGACGTAGTCGTTGGGGCCGCCGGGCTTGCAGGGGAAAAGGCCGGTGGGCGCGCCATCGGAAGATCCGTAACGGGGCACCGGATCGCCCGAGTGCTCGCGTCGGGTCATGGGAACGCGGGTGTAGTTCGTCACAGCGTCCTGCATCGCCACTTCCACCTGTTGGCCGATGCCGTCGCGCTGGCGCTGCCAGAGGGCGGCCAAGATCCCGATGGCCGCCTGCACGCCGGTCCCTGTGTCGCCGAGCGTAGGTCCTGGTTTGAGAGGCAGCGATCCTTCATTGCCGGTCAGCGCCATGGCTCCGCCGGTGGCCTGCGCCACCATGTCGAAGCTCTTGGCCTGTGCCCAGGGGCCGAAGGTACCGAAGCCCTTCACCGTGCAGTAGATGATCGGGGGGTGGGTGTCGCGCAGCACGTCGTAACCCAGGCCGAACTTTTCCATTGTGCCCAGGGTGAAGTTCTCCACGACGACATCGAATTCGGGCAGCATCTCCAGAAACAGCTCCCGGCCCCGATCCTGCTTGAGGTCCAGAGTGAGCGATCGCTTGCTATTGTTCAGGGTGAGGAAGTACGTGGAGTCGCCCGGCCCCGGGAAACCCAGGCGCCGGCCCGGCTCACCGCTGGGCGGTTCGATCTTGACGACATCCGCGCCGAGCCAGGCCAGGGCTTGCGTGGCGCTGGTGCCAGCTTCGTACTGGGTAAGATCGAGGATCCGAACGTCGCTTAGTGCTGTCGACATGGCCACTCCTGACTGTGGCCGCAGTCTAGGCGCTGCATGGGGGCTGCGCCGGGCCGCCCACCTGCCGTCCATCGCGGGCCCGTCTCCATCCACGCTATGCTGATTCGGCATGTTGAGAGGCAAACGCCCGCCGACGTGGAGGTGCGATGTCGACCGAGTGCCTAATTAGCGACGCTTCCGCCGCAGACCTGCGCGAGGCGGTCCGCGACCGCTACGGCGCGATCGCCAAAGATCCCGGCTTTGACGCGAACTTCCCCGTCGGTCGCGAACATGCGCTCGCCCTGGGTTATCCGGAAGCGGTACTGGCGCCGATTCCCCCCGGTGTCGTTGACTGCTTCGCGGGGCCAGCCGCACCAGTGCTCAGCGCTGAGATCCGCGCGGGAGAGCGAGTGCTCGATCTGGGCTGCGGAGCAGGGATGGACGCGTCCATCGCCGCCGCGCTTGCCGGATCCAGCGGCACCGTGGTCGGTTTGGACTCCTCCGTGGAGATGGTGCAGACCGGACGCCGAGGGACTAACACTCCATTCGCACGGGTGTCGCTTGCGGCGGGACAAGCGGCGCTGCTGCCGTTCCACGACGGCGCCTTCGACGTGGTGGTGGCGAACGGTCTGCTGAATCTGGAGCCGGATCGCGAGAGCGTCGTTGGCGAGATCGCGCGAGTCCTTCGCCCGGGAGGCCGCTTGGTTGGGGCCGAAGTAATCTTGGTCGAGGACGTCGACCGCTCCGACTTCACGGTGGCGGATTGGTTCCGTTGAATCGGCGGGGCGATGCCGGAAGAGGATCTTCTGGCCCTGTTGTCCGCGACCGGGTTCAGCGAGGCCGATGTGATCTTCAAGGGCCGCAACGCCCGCTCCAACCACGAGGCGACCGCGGTGCTGGAGTATCGAGCCAATCGCGCCGAGTAACCTCCCAGGTCCGGAACGCCTCAGGGTGCGGCCTTCCCGCCGTCTGTCCCCAGGGCACGGAGGACGGCAGCGGTGATCTGCTGGCGCTCTGGCGTGCCGTACTGAATCAGGCGCCCCTCCAATAAGAACGCCGGTACGGCAACGACACCCGTGGGCAGCCGCCGCGCTCCGCTGAGCCAATGCATCACGACATGCAGGTCCGGAAACCAGCCCTCGATATCGGCGGCGAGGGCCTCCGCTTGATCGCAGCCGAAGCAGTTCTCGGCGAGGTAGATGTCGAGGGTGAGGTCCGGCATGCGAGTCACCGTCGCAGAGGCGGCGGCCCGGCGTCCGTGATCGCGCTCACATTGTGTGAGCCCGGTCCGGCGGCGGCGTTGCGCGAGCGGCAGAGTTAGTTCAGAGAAACGTGCTCATGATCACATCGCCGTAGGGACGGGTTTGCGTACGTTGCTGTCAGACAGGCCAAGGGGCGCGGAAGTAAGCAGATGAGGGGTCTCGAAATGGGTAAGCACGTAGCAAGCACGCAGATTAGCGCAACACCAGATGAAGTCTGGGCAGTCGTGAGCGACGGGAACCAGCTAGCCAATTGGCTCTCCCCCGTAGGCGGAGTGGACACCGTTGAGCCATCGGGCGCGTTGGCCAAGGGAACGAAGATCGAGGCGTCGATCGGGAACGTGGGCGGCGCCAGGCTCAACATCAAGGAGGCCGATGCGGGGAAGCGGTTGAAGTGGTCCGCCGGCCCATTCATCGCTCACATGATGCGGATGCCGATGATCGTGGAGCTCACGCTCGAAGCTCGCGGCGAGTCGACGACGGCCACGATCAGCTATGGCTCGAACCCGATGATGGCGCCTCTGATGGGCATGATGACAGGGCTGAAGTTCGCGGACGAAGCCCCAAAGACGGTGCAGGCCTTGAAGGCCGCCGTCGAGAAGGGATAGGCCGGGATGTCTCTGCTGGGGACCATGTTTCACCCGGTTGGGGAACTCCAACGCACGGCGGAGCGGGAAGTGGGGCCGCCGGCGTTGCGCCGGATCGAGGAGCAGCTTGGGCGTCGTCCGCTGATACCGTTGATCGGGCTCGGGCTCGTCGGAGCGGGGTTACTGCTGATCGTGGCGCTGACGATCTCCGCCGGCGCGCAAGCAGACAACTTCACGGCCGGTCCAGAGGCGACGCTGGACGCGTTCCAGTTCCGTCCCTGGTTTCGGATCACGTTGCTCACCGGTGTAGGGATCCTCTTGATTGGGATCATCACCCTGCTCTTGGCGATCACGGTTCGCATCTGGTGGGTGACCTATACGAACCGCATCCTCCTGCCGACGATTCTCGATGCGTATCGAGCGCGTGAAGGCAAGCAACCCCTCTTCGTGGGCGCAGACATTCAAACAAACACGGACGGATCTCAAAAAGGATCCAGGAAAGGAGAGGCGTGATGGTGGCCCAAAGCACCACGTTCTCGCCAGAGGTGGAGCGGCGCGTCAGTGAACGCGTGACCGCGCTGCCCGCGGTGCACATGACCGCGATGCAGACGATGGCGACTTTCATGTGGCGGCCACTGGCGGTGATGGGAGTGATGATTCTGATCTCCGCCACCATCATCGCGGGCGTCAACTCGCTGAAGGTGGACGACTTCTTTGGTCTGGCGACGCCGGATCTGGGGGCTCAGGCCACGTTCCAGAGCGTGCAGACCTGGCTCCCCGGTTACCAGTTCATGGGCATGGGCTTCATGTTCGCGGCGATCACGATGATCCTCGCGGCGATCCTGGGTCGCCTGCGGATCCTGGGTGGCACGGTGCAAACGTCGCTCGGGGCGAAGGTCGTTTGGCCTCCCTTCCCCATGGCCGCACGCATCTTCCCGATGCTGATGCTGTTCGGCATGATCGTCCTCTTGACGCAGTTGGGCCTCAGCGCCTGGCTCGCCACGGAGGCCAAGGCGGGTGATGCGCTGACAGTGACGCAGAACGCGGACTGGCTGCAGGGCATGCGCTTCGCGGGTGTCGCAATCATGCTGACGGGAATCGCGATCGCGCTGTACACGATCACGATCATCATGCGCTTCATGGCGCAGCGGGTGAGCACCGTCGCCGCGGAGGCGATGGAGCGGGACTAAGCGTCCGCCGGCGGGATGTCGCATCCCGCCGGCGACTCGGCTAGCCTCGGCGCCAGTGATTCCAGACGGCGTAGAACAGACTCGTGAGGCGACTCCATGACTCCACCAGCAGCAAACCCTGGCGCGAAGATGATGTATCTCATCAAGCGCAAGCCCACGACGAGCCGCGAAGAACTGGTCGCTCACTGGTTCGCGAACCATATGCCGTTGGTGATCCAGGGACAGAAAGACCAAGAGGCCGCCGGCAAGCGCCACGCGACGCGCTACATTGCCTCGCTCTTCGACGCGGACGAACGGGGCGAGCGCCCCTGGGACGGCGTCGCGCAGCTCTGGTGGGACGCGGCTCTGCCGAAGCCCAAGTCTGCCTACGGCACCACGCCGACGGACTCCTTCCAGGAGCGCGCCGAGCCATACGTCCCCTGGGGAACGACGGAATACATCGCGATCGACGGCTCCGATCAGATTCCGGTGGAGCCGCTGACGTTGAACGCGCCGTTTCCCTGCACACGGTCGGGTTTCTTGAAGATGACGTACTTGGTCAAGGCCAAGGAGGGCACGGACTTCGCTGCATTCTTCGACTATTGGTTGGATGCGCACGTGTCCAACGTGCAAGAGGCGATGAAGCAGGTGGGCGGCTTCCGCTACGTGGTCAGTCACAGCATCGATCCGGAGTCGGAGCTGTATGCGGGAATGGCGGAGTTGTATTTCCGCGATGCCGCGGAACTCGCAGCGTTCGGGAATACGATCCAGCCCGATGACATGGGGCAATGGTCGGATCCGGCGGGGACGGTCGCTTTGGCGTCGACGACGGAGATGATCGGGCTGCCCTAGCTGGTGGGTTCTCATTCCCAGGCGGTGGCTATCGGGATGGGGCTGTAGGGGCTACATCCCGGAATCGTCTGCTTGCGTCGGTGCCGCGCCTCGCGCAGGACCACCGCGGGCCGACCGGCAAGCCAAGCAGGAGATCAACAGCAGGGGCACGCTGCCGAACTTGCCCGGCGCGTTCACGGGCAAGGGTCGCCACCACCAGAGAATCGCGACCGCGCCGACGTGCTGGGCCAAGTGATAGCCGACGAGATACGGCGCTAACGCCCGGAATCGCAGTGCGACGGACAGATCGACGACAGCGGTAACAATTTGCGTCCAGCCCATGGTCGCGAAGAGCGAGAGGATCACCTCGCGGTTCTGACTGAGGTCGATGCCGGCGATGCTCTGCGCTCCGCCGTCGTCGCGGAAAGTATGCACCGATCCGCGGAAGAGGTTGATCGCCCCCATGAACAGCAGAAAGAGCCAGCCAAGCCGGCCTCCACGGTAGTGGCGGTTGCTGAGCGCCTGCCCAAGGCTCGGGTGCTCGTTGGCACTCACGACCTACTCACCAGCAGGGGCAGCGAGCTTGGCGGTTTCCCGCGCCTGCCGCCGTTCCGCGCCCCTACGAGCGAGATCTTGCCGGTTGCTGTCGTCGACCCGCATGTAGTTGTCGCGCCAGGATGCGTCCGCGCTCCAACGGAACGGGGTCTGCACCGTGGTTCGCGGCGCGACGGCGGACTCCAACAGGTCCAAGGAACGACCGACCAGGTCCGCCTGCATCTCCGTATTCCAGGGTTCGCCACAGGGGTTGCCGAGGGGGAAGTCCGTGAACAAGAAGCGAGGCACGCCACAATGCTCGACGATATCGCGCGCACTGCCGACGATGACCGTGGGGATGCCGTTGGCTTCGAGATGCCGGGCGACCAGACTCACGGTCTGGTGGCAGACCGGTCAAAGCGGAACCAGGAGGACCGCGTCAAGGCCATCCTCCTGGCACCACTCGACGATCTGTGGCGCGTCACGTTCCTTGGTGCGACGCTGACTGTATTCCGTCGGTACGCCGTAGAAGCGGGGCGCGACACTGGCGATTCGCTCCGCGCACACGAGGTCTTCCAGGATCTGTAGGGGCAGGTAGCTCTCGCGGTCCTCGGTGTGGGTCGCCTTCTTGTCCCAACTGAGGTCATCGGTGAAGAGGGTGGGCAGACTGGGATCCCAGGGCGCCGCGTAGGATCGCTTCCAGTTGAGCTGGGGACGGTCTTCCGGCGGCGGGTGCAGGAACGTCGTGGTGACGAGACCGATCCGGCACTCGTTCAAGGCCTTGGGGAGAGCAGCGAAGGGCACCTCATCGAAATGCGCCCAGTGGTAGGGGGTGGGGTCGCCCTGAGCGAGGTAGTAGTTACGCGACTTCTCCATGTAGCGAACAAAGGTCGGTGCAGGAGGATCGATGGTTGGCATTGCACAACCTCTCTGGTCGGTCGCCCATGGCGTTGTGGCGATCTTGCCACCGCATGGGGCGTGCCCGAATCGGTTGTCGACCGGAGCCGGTCCGGCGCGTCGGCGGAACGTTTTCACGAGGATACCGCTGATTGAGGAGCAGGGAGCGCCGGTCTAGACTCGCTCCTCGGATCGACACGAGCGCCGCCATGCGGCGCCGGTCAGTAGCGCTCAAGCGAGGAGAGATGCGATGCGACTCGCGGACAAGGTGGCGATCGTCACGGGTGGGGGAAGTGGGATGGGGGCGAGCGAGGCGGCCCTGTTCGCGCGCGAGGGCGCGCGAGTGGTGGTGGCGGACGTTTTGGATGAGTGCGGCGAGTCGGTCGCGGAGGAGATCCACGCGAGCGGCGGCGAGGCTCGCTACGTCCACACCGACGTCCGCAACGACGACGCTTGGTCAGCGCTGCTGAGCGAGACCATCTCAGCCTTTGGCAAGCTCGATGTGCTGGTCAACAACGCCGGGCTGAGTGCGACGTCGCAGGGAGACCCGCTGGGCGTGGAGGGGTGGGACGCGATCATGGACGTCAATTCCACCGGGGCGTTCCTGGGGACCCGTCATGCGATTCCGGCCATGATCGAAGCGGGAGGTGGGTCGATCATCAACATCTCGTCGATCATGGCGTTCGTAGGGGCGGCGGGCGGGCACCCGGCCTACTCGGCATCGAAGGGGGCGCTGCGCAGCCTGACGAAGGCGACCGCCGTGGCCTATGGGCCGCAGGGGATCCGGGCCAACTCCGTGCATCCGGGCTTCATGCCGTCGATGCGTTCGAGCGGCGAAGGATCGGACGCATCGCGGGATCGCGCGGCGCGGATCACGCCGCTGCGACGCATTGGCGATCCGATCGATGTCGCCTACGGCGTGCTGTTCTTAGCGTCGGACGAAGCGGCGTTCGTGACCGGCGCGGAGTTGGTCATCGATGGGGGATTCATCGCGCAGTAGACGATGGGTCCGGCGTAGCCGGATTCGAGGGCGTGCGATGTCGCCCGCGCCACGTTGCTGGTGTTGCCCGGTGACCAGCATCCGCTGCAACCTTGAGGACCGGGCCGCGCGGCGCTCAGATGGGGCCGAGGTACTGCCGCCAGCCGACCTTCCAGCCGTCGTCGACGCGGTAGACACCCCAGAGTCCCTGCACGAGCAGCCCGCGATCGCCGTTGTCGTCGTAGCGCTGGAACTCCAGCGAGTAGACGACGAGGTCCCCCGATGTCGCGAGAATCTCCATCTCCAGAATCTCAGACCGACTGAAGGGCGCGCGGCTCATGTCGGGGATGTCGGCGGGGGTGTTCCACAGCGCCTTGTCGCCGTTGGGCTGCATGTGCATGAAGGGGAAGGCGATCGTCTCCGCCAGTTGGCCGCTTTGCTTGGAGTTGATCGCGGCCATGTGGGCGTTTGCGGCCGCGAGCGGTGTGGCTGCCATGTCTTCCTCCGGTCGGTCTTTCGTCGTCGCTATTCGCGAGGCAAGCCCAGGCCCCGCGTGGCGATGATGTTGCGCTGAATCTCGGATGAGCCACCGGCGATCGTGGTGGGGATGAGGGTCATGTGGAGGCGGGCGAGGCGAGCCTGCAGGGGGGCACGAGGGTCGTCCCGGTCGACCAGTTGCGACGACAGCCCCAGAAGACCCATGCCGCGATTCGCCGTGCGCTGGCCAAGTTCCGATCCATACATTTTGGCCATGCTCGCCTCTTGGTTGGGGATTAGCCCCTGTCCTTGCATCCAGGAGACGCGGTAGCCGAGGGATCGCGCCACTTCGGTCTCCACGTAGGCCTCGCTGAGGAAGTTGCGCGCCGAGGCCTTGACGTCCGGCGTCATGGCCTGCGACTCGCCGCGCACCCAGTTGACCAGCTTATCCACGGTGCGTCGGGCCGTGGCCGCGCCCCCGATCCCGGAACGCTCGAAGTCCAACAAGGTGGTCGCCACGTACCAGCCGCGATCTTCCTCACCGAGCATCTGATCGGCGGGGACCCGCACGTCGGTAAAGAAGGTTTCGTTGACGACGTGTCCGCCCGCGAGGTCGATCAGTGGGCGGACTTCGATCCCGGGCGTCTTCATGTCGAGGAGGAAGTAGGAGATGCCGCGATGCTTCGGGGCGTCGGGATTGGTCCGAGCGAGCAGGTGAATCCAGTCCGCGTTCTGGGCGCCGGAGGTCCAGATCTTCTGGCCGTTGATCACGTACTCGTCGCCGTCCTTGACGGCGCGCGTCTGAAGCGACGCCAGGTCAGAGCCAGATCCGGGCTCGCTAAAGCCCTGGCACCAGGTCACCTCCCCGCGCGAGATCGGGGGAAGGAACCGCTGCCGTTGTTCGGGCTCCCCATGCACCATGATGCAGGGCCCCACCATGAGGACGCCTTGACCACCGGAGGGCGCCCCCGCGTAGGCGCTCTCTTCGCGAAAGATCGTCTGGTCGAGGTGGGACGCGGCTTGCCCGCCATACTCCTCGGGCCAGGCCAGCGTCAGCCAGCCCCGCTCGGCGAGTTCATGCTCATAGCGCTTGGTTTGGGCGAAGTCTTCGAACTCGGGCTCCAGCGACGCGGGAGGCTCGTCCCAGTGGTCGCCGATAAAGCCGCGCACATCGTCTCGAAAGGCCTGTTGATCGTCGGAGAAGCGGAAGTCCACGGCAGATCCCGTCCATTGTTGCCGACGGTGAAGACGCCGGCCGGCGCGATGATAGGCCACCGTGTGGATGCGTGGCATCGGGCGAGCAAAACGGGCGATGGGGTGCACTAGGTCGATGCGTACGCGCCAAGGAGCGCCTCGCGCATGGGCAGTGCCTGTTCGACGGTGCGCCCGATCGCCGCCCGGTGGGCGTTCCAGATCGTGGCCTCGGCGTCGGTCAAGTCTCGACGGACGGCGGTCGGGACCCGCTGACCAACCAGTACGGCCATGTAGCCCGCATAGCCAAAAAAGCTGCCTGGCTCCATAAGCCGCATGGAGAGACGCGTGGGGCCGGCCTCCGCATAGTGCTCGACGAGGGCCTCCGCACCACCCAAGGGGGTCGCTTCCCAGCAATGTCGCCAGAAGGGCGTGTCCAACTTGCGATTGAAGCGGTAGTGCACGGCAAGGAAGTCTCGGACATCGTCCCAGACGCGCCGGAAGCGTTCGTTCTCCAAGTTCTGAATGGCTGGGCTGGGACGACAGTCGCTGTCGCCCAGCGCCTGCACGAGATAACTCAGTTGCTCCGTGATCAGGTGAAGCGCCGTCGCCTCTAGCGGTTCAACGAAGCCGGAGGCGTTGCCGATGGCCGCGACGTTTCGCGTCCAGAAGCGCTCGTAGCGGCCGGTTCGGAACTTCAAGATGCGGAGGTCATCACCCAGTTTGGGATTCTTCTGCTGGATCTCGTTCGTCGCTTCCTCATCGGAGCAGAAAGCGGATGAATAGACGTAGCCCCGGGCGACCTTGTCAAGGAAATCGATGCGCCAGCACCAGCCATTGTCCATGGTCTCCACGGTCGTGTAGGGCTTGACCACATCGTCGTCCGGCGAGGCGTCCCGCGCCCAGGAGCCGATCACCGCGCTGTCGCAAAAGAGGGCGTCGTCATAGCTGACCCAGGGTTCTCCCAGGGCTTGCCCCATCAAGACCGAGGGAAAGCCGGAACAGTCGACGAAGAGATCGCCATCGATCTCCTGTCCGTTGTCGAGGCGGAGACTTTGAACATCGCCCGTCTCCGTGCGCAGGGTCTCGACAACGCCGCCCTCAATCAGGGTCGCGCCGCGGTCCTGCGCCGTGCGCTGGAGGAATTCGACGAAAACCTCGTTCTGGACGTGGTACGCCGATCGTTGATCGACCATGACGCGGCCGGCTTGCTCTATGGCCGGGGAGAGATCGCGATCCATCAAGGCGCCAAAGAGGCCGCTATCGTCGCGATCGATGAGGCAGTAGAAAGCGTTGCACTTGGGCAGGCCCTTGAGCTGTTTGTCGAGAATGCGATGGAAGGGGTAGTTGAAGTGGGTCTCGTCCGGATCGCCCCATTCCAGCCGCAACCCCAGCTTCCAACTGGGCTTGACGCTGCGGAAGAACTCGTCGCGATCCACACCCAGGGTATCGTGCAAGAAGATCGGCACGGCGGGCGTCGTGGATTCGCCGACGCCAATGACCGGGATCTGCGGCGAATGCACGACAGTGACTTGGAGCTGTGGCAGGAGCCGTCGGAAGGTGAGCGCCGCGAGGAATCCAGCGCTCCCCCCGCCCAAGATCACGACCCGTTGAACTTGGTTCTCGATCGGGTTGCTCATCCGCCTGCCCCGCTGGAGCTCAATCGACTCGGCTAGAGTCTAGCCCGTTGGGGAAGTGGCCGCTTCCGATCTCCCTCCGAAGGGCTGCGAAAGCGAAGCCGCTGCAACGGACCTCGCTGCGTCTAATGGACGTTTGCGCGACCTACTGCCCGGCCGCCGCTCGAGCGCCCGCGAGAATGGCCGTCGTCGCTTCCGTCCAAGAGACGCCTTCCTCGATGCTCTGCGTGAAGAGTGGGAAGAAGGGCGACGTGGCGGCGATGGCACCGTCCTTCGACTCGGCGTCGACGACGGCGTACCCGCTGATGCCGCTCGTCCAAACAACATCGCTGAAGGTGCCGTCTTCAATCGCAACGGTGCCCGCCGTGACCACGCCCTCCCAGAGCGCCAGGGTCTGTGCTGGGTCGATGGGCCAGGCGGCGGGATTGGCTTGGAATCGAATGATGTATCTCGCCATGGGTGGTGAGCTCATTGTCTCCATTTGCTTCACGGTCGAAGCGGTGATCGCGAACGCCGCCGGAGTCTAGGCGATTCGGGCAGGTATGGCGCATAGTCGATCACTGAGACCACAACTAGACGATTCAGAGGCCGGGGAGTTCGCAAGAGAAGGCGAAGTCTATTTCCGCGCTGACGGGGACGCCGCCCGCCAAGCCACCGCCCCAGGAGTTGAAGACGGCGGAATAGATGCCGGGACCGCCGGCGACGGCCAGGATGATATCTTCGGGCCCGCGCAAAGCCCGCCAATCCGGATGTCGCGCGTCGTCTGGGACGGGGCTCATGGTGGGATAGCGCTGCAGCACGGCACGCGGCGTGACGGCGAGCTGCGCGAGCTGCTCACAGACCGCTTCGCGGCTGAGACCGGCGTCGGCCAGGACGGACGCGTGCAGCGGATTCAGCACCACGACGACCGCGCCTCGTCCGAACTGGGTGTTGTTCGATCCGGCGTTCGCGATAGAGCCAGCGACGACGCGCAGGATGCGATCAGCGGCTTCGGGATCATCACCGTCGGTTACGGCGATCACGGAGTGGGGGGACTCGACGCCGACCAGGGTGACGGCGGACTGTCCGGCGTCGAAGCCGAAGCTGGTGTGCAGCGGCGGAAAGGGGCTCTCCTCTTCGGCTTCGGCGAGGCAGCAGGTGAACTTGCCGGGCTGGCCGAGGACCGCCATGTCGGACTGCCCAGGGCGGGCGCCGCCGACGTTGAGAAGCACCAGACGAAGGGCGCGGCCCATGCTGGCGTTGGCACGATGCCCCGGACCCAGGGCGCCCCAGCCCGAGGCGATCGGGCCACAGACCTCGCGGGCGTCTCCGTTGACGATGATCATGGGGCCAAGAGCGTGCGTCGTCTGTTGCATTTCGCTGATATCGAATTCCGGGTCGCAGACCGCCCGGACGGCGGCCAGCACCACGGGAAAATACTCGGGGCGACAGCCCGCCATGACGGCGTTGATGGCAACTTTCTCGACCGTGGCTTCGCCGTGGCCGGGGCCGATGGCGCCCAGGAGGACATCCGGATCGGTGTCGGTGCCGGCCAACATGGCTTCGACGCGGTCCTCGGTGGGGATGACCACCGGGAGGCCGTCAGTCCACTCACGTAGGTGCAGGACTTCCAGCGCGGAAGCCTCATCGGGCGCGGCGTGGCGCGTGGCGCGCAGGGTCATGAGACGGGCTCTGCTGATCCGGCTCCGAGTCGAGGCCGCCCTTCAAGCAGGGCTATGATCCCGGGAGCGGCCTCCCGGGCGACGCGGGCCAAGTTGTCGTCACCCGTCCCAGAGCACGGGTGGGGGAGAATGTAGCGTGGGACCGCAGGCATGCCCGCGGCGCGGGAGACGAAGTCGCCCTGGTCAACGAACTCCTCGGTGATCAGGGCCACCGCCGGGAGGCCGGCTTTCGCAAGAAACGCTCCGTCACGCACGGTGCCGGATGTGCAACTCCCTCAATGTCCCCAGGCCGAGACGACCGCGTCGCATTCGCGGCTGATCGTCTCAAGCTGATCATCCGTGATCGGAGCGACGTTGGGCTTCTGGTAGCGATGGATCGTGGCGGCGGGGAGGAGATCGGAAAGGGCCTCTTCCAGCTTGTCCATGAACCGCGTGCCATCAGGGAAGGAGTTGGCGATCAAGGCCAGAGCGAGCGGGCCCCTGGTGTCGGCGAAGAGTTCGTACGGTTCGATCTCCACGCCTTCTTCAGCGGTTGGGTCCAGATATTCGATGGGCATAAAGGCCTCTCTCATCGGTAGTCTTGGGCTCACGCTGAAGTCTAGCCGCACAATCGAGGACTGCGCGCGGCAAGGCCCCGTTCGTGCTACGGGCTGACCCCCCTGCCGACGGCGGAACGGGCGGGGTTGATCTGGGTCACGCTGTCGCCGGACTCCACGGTCGACATCGACGCGTTCCTGAGTGGGTATGGCGAGATGTTGGAGAGCCTCCGGTTCGACGAAGCGCATGTTGTCGGTCGGCAGGAGTTGGCGGGACCGAACTGGAAGGTGGCCTACGACGGCTACCGCGATTTCTACCACCTGCCGATTCTGCACCGGAAGACCTTCGGACCGAACTATGCATTCCAGCCCGACTACTACGGGTGGGGTCCCCATGTGCGGGTCGTGGCGCCCAAGGGGTTCGAGCGTCTTGCCGGCACGCCCGAAGATCAGTGGACGGACGATTCGATGACGGGCGGGGTGTGGACAATCTTCCCCAACGTGTCGATCGCCGGCGACACACGGACCGGATTCATGGTCTCGCAGATGTTCCCGGGTGCGACGCCGGGCGAATCACACACGATCCAGAGCTTTCTGCGCTTTGCTCCGGCGGAGAAACAAGACCCTGCAGAGCTCGCCGAGCACATGCAGTTCATGAAGACGGTCGTGGCCGACGAGGACTACTACACGGGCTTCCGCCAGCAAAAGGCACTGGCCACGGGTGCCAAAGAGCATGTGCTGTTCGGTCGCAATGAGGGCGGCGGACAGCTCTTCCACCGTTGGATCGATGCGCTTGTCGATGCCGATGATGACGAGCTTCCTGCGTTGCTGCGGCGCGGGATTCAGGCGCCGTCGCGCTCCCGGCACCCGATCGGTGTCCCCACGAATTCCTGACCTGAACCCGAGAAACACGCGGAGGCATCCGCTACCATGCGGGCACCAACGCACGCCCGCGATCAGAGAGAGAAAACATGAGCCAAGAACGTACCGCCCAAGTTATGCGCACGTACCTGGAAGAGGCCGTCGGCAAGGGCAACATGGATGTGATCAAGGAGTTCACCGCGGACGATTTCATTGATCACTCGCAGCCCGACGCCCGCGGTCCGTCCGCGCTGATCGACCACGCGAGCGGCTTCCGGACGACCTTCCCGGACGTGACCATTGAGGTCCAGCACGTCATCGGCTCCGATGATCAGGCCGTCGGCATCTGGAAGATGAAGGCCACGCACTCCAATCCCTTCATCGGCGTCCCTGGCACCGGCAAGACCCTTGAGTTCACGATCGCGAGCGTGTTCTCGTTCCGCGATGACATGCTCGTGGATTACTTCGTCGTCGCTGGAATTCTTGAGGCAGCGATGCAGATGGGCGTCAAGCTTGAGGTGGCAACCGAAGCCGCCGCGACCTAGAGAGCTGTCTCGCGCACGAACTTGAGAAAGCCCGCCGATTGTTCGTCGGCGGGCTTTCTGCGCGTTCCCTCCCACGAACAACCCTGCTGGCGGGAGCCGCTGCCAACAGAGCGCACGATCAACGATCCCCCGCACGCGAGGAATCTTCCGAGGCTCTGCGGCAGCCTGCGACACGCCTAGCAGAGCCGGCGGCCGTGAAGCGCTACTCGAACTCGATCACGGGGCGAACCTCGATGTGACCCGTTGGCGCCCACGGGATGCGACTCGCCAAATCGATGGCTTGATCCAGATCCGCACAGTCATAGACGTAGTAGCCCCCCACCATCTCCTTGGCCTCCGCGAACGGGCCGTCCGTCGTGACGGTCTTGCCCTCACGCACGCTCACGGTCGTCGCCGTCGCTGACGGCTGAAGCGCGGCGCCGCTGACTTCGCCCGCAACGGAGCCCGCGTACTGGCCGAACTCCATCCATTTCGCCATCTCATCCGGCGTCGGCGCCGCGTCACTCTCGGCGTTGTACAGCAAGAACATGTATTTCATCGCGTATCCCTTCGAATCGAGCGGTCATTTCCCGCCCGTGGATACGACGAACTGAATCGCCAGCCTCGACATATCGTCGGGATGAATTGGCGAACCGGCCACGCTCTTGGCGAATCCGGCCTCTGTGGGCTATTGCAGTGGGGAGGCCGCGGTGGGCGAGAGGAACTTGACGTGTTGTGAGGCGTAGTACTTGCGGTCGAGGACGCGGTTCCATTCGTCGTCAGCGTAGAGCTCAGCCCATTTGCTGGCGCGTTGCTCGAGAGTGTCCCAGGCGATCATCCAGGTGATCTGGGCCGGGAGGGCGGGTAGATCATCCTCCGCTCCCGGCTCGATCCGACTTCTCGTCTCACTGACACCCCGCCAGAATCCGACGACGGGGAATCCGATCTTGTCCTTGATGATGGGAAGGAGGGCGTCATCCGCGAGCTTCAGGTACTCGTCGAAGAATTCAGGAACCATCTCGTAGGTCCGGAGTTCGTAGATCATCTGAACCCTCCCGCGTCTGCTACCAGCGATCGAAATGCAAGACTTCCTGGACGGGACGCCGGGTCACGGGTCCGAAGTTGCCCAGCGGGCGACCGACCGGGATCAGGGCCAGCGGGACCACCGTCTTGGGAAGACCCAACAGTTCCTGCACGCCTGCCCTGTTGATCAAGGGCAACGTGGTGGGTACGGCGCCGAGGCCGAGCGCCCGGGCCGCCAGCAGGAGATTTTGGACCGCAGGCCAGACCTCCGCGCCGGCGCCAGAACCAGCCATGAAGGCCTCCGGCGGTTCATTCTCGAACTGCAGGCAGCCGATGATCAGTGCGGGGGTCTCTCCCAGATGCATCGCTTGATGCTCGATCGAATCGAACATACGACGTCGCTTGTCGACGCTCTGATGGCCCACCCAGCCGGACATGGCACCGATGTCGGTGACACCTTCAGCCTGGGGCCCCTCAGCCTCTACCTTGTCCATCATGTCGCGGGTTGCCTGGATATATGGGAGCGCAGAGGCACGGTTGAACTCGGCGAGCCCTTCCTTCAGTGCGGGATCGCGAACGATGATCCACTGGCGATCCTGAGCGTTGGATCCGGACGGGGCCTGCTGCGCCGCTTCGACGAGGCGCACCAAGAGCGCTTCGTCGACGGGATCATTCGAGAGACGCCGCATCGCCCGGCAATTGAACATCGCGTCGAACAGGCCAATATCCTCGGCCATGGAACACCTCAATCCTGACTATTGATCCCGCTCGGGGGAATCGAACTGGGCTCTCTCTGTCTCCCGCGAAGACCGTCGACGGTGCGGTGGGTGCCGTCGATGACCTGGATCGGGCCGGCATCGGTCTGTCATCCCGGGAAAGCGGCGAGATGGCTATGCTTGTTTCGCACCGGACCGCGAGGATAGCCGTGGGGCCGGTTGGGGGCCAGTGGCTCACCCCATCCGGTCGGTATTCGGCGCGGTCGCCGATCTGCGCCGGCGCAGGGGCCGCCACGCCTACTTGCGTGCTTCGTCTCTTCCCGGGGGCGTGAGTTGGTTGTCAGGTTCCTGCTCCATTGATCGCGCACGGTATCCCCGATACGGTCGGCTCAGCCGGAGAATACAGCAGAGATGGAGGCCAGAATGGGACGACGTTCGATCCATAGTCTGCGACGAATGAAGGAGCGTGGAGAGCGTTTCAGCATGGTGACGTGCTACGACTATCCGAGCGCGCGGATCGTGGAAGAGGCGGGGATTCCCGCCGTGCTGGTGGGCGATTCGCTGGGGACGGTTCTGCTGGGATACGAATCCACTGTGGCGGTGACGTTGGACGACATTCTGCATCACGTGAAGCCCGTTGTCCGCGGAAGCGACCGCGCCATCGTGGTGGCGGACATGCCGTTCGGCTCCTATCAGAATTCCGCTGACGAGGCGATGCGGAACGCGACGAGGTTGCTACAGGAGGGCGGGGCCACGGCGGTCAAGCTGGAGGGGGGGCAGCGCATCGTACCGCTTGTGCAGCGCATGGTGGCCGCGGGGATCCCGGTGATGGGCCACCTGGGATTGACGCCGCAGTCGGTGCTCCAGCTCGGCGGGAACAGGGTGCAAGGGAAGTCCGACGCGAAAGCAGCTGAAATCCTGGATGACGCGATCGCGCTGGAGCGAGCGGGCGCCTTCGCGATCGTGCTGGAACTGATTCCGGCCAGCCTCGCCCGGGAGATCACTGCGCAGCTTCGCATCCCCACGGTGGGAATTGGCGCTGGGATCGACACGGATGGGGAGATCCAGGTCTGGCATGACATCCTGGGACTGTTCCCCGATTTCTTGCCGAAACATAGTCAACGATTCGCGCGGCTGGCGCCCCAGATCCGGTTCGCGCTGGAGAACTACGCGCACGCCGTCCGCACCCGCGATTTCCCGGGTGCCGATCAGACGGTCGACACGACCCCCTCCACGAACCAGGTTCTTACCGCGCTGTTCGATGAGATGGAAACGTTCGACGAGATGACGACGAAGGCGTAGCCCGTGGAACGGCTGGATACGATCGCCGCGGTGCGGGCTTGGCGCCCCCCCGTGGGCGAGGTGGGCTTCGTCCCGACGATGGGGGCCCTCCACGAGGGTCATCTGACCCTGGTCCACCGGGCTCGCGCCGAGAACGATCACGTCATCGTCTCCATCTTCGTGAATCCTCTGCAGTTTGGACCGAGCGACGATCTCGATCGATACCCGCGCGATCTCGACTCGGACTTGGCACACTTGGAGGAGGCGGGCGTCGATGGCGTCTTCTTCCCCTCGGTCGAGGAGATGTACCCGGACGGGTTTGGGACAACGGTGGAGGTGACCGGGTCGCTCACGGACCGGCTGGAAGCGGCGAGCCGCACCGGGCACTTTGCTGGGGTGACGACGGTCGTCGCGAAGTTGTTCCAGATTGTGCAGGCGTCGCGGGCGTACTTCGGGATGAAGGACGCGCAGCAGTTGCTGGTCGTGGCGAAGATGGTGCGCGATTTGGCGATCCCGACGACGATCGTGCCGGTGCCGATTGTCCGCGAATCCGACGGCCTGGCCATGAGCAGCCGGAACGTCTATCTCACTCCGCCGCAGCGCGCGGCGGCGGCGCGGATCCCGGTCGCCCTGGATGCGGGCGCGGCGGCCTATGCGGCGGGGGCGCGTGAGGGCGCGGCGCTCCGGGATTGCGTGCAGCGGGTCCTCGGCGATGAGCCGCTGCTCCGAGCGGTCTACGTGTCCTGCGCTGAGCTGGGGTCGTTGGTCGAGTGGGAGACGCTGGGCGGGCCGGCGCTGCTGTCCGTGGCGGTGGAGGTGGGATCGACGCGGTTGATTGACAATCGCTGGTTGGGGCTGGACGGCGAGTCGCCGGATGTGGGGTGAGCCGCGGGGTCGCGCAGGATCTCGACAGGGGGCCAGGGGATCGCAATCATGGACTGGGCCCTTAGCTCAGTCCGGCAGAGCAGCGGACTTTTAATCCGTCGGTCCTGGGTTCGAATCCCAGAGGGCCCACCACCTAGACGTTTTCGGCGATCCGACGCGACGTAACACCGCCTCGCGCAACTTGTCGGGGGCCCAAACCTGATCCTGGTCGGATCTTGGCGCATTCTGTCACGTGCGCGACCCTCCTTCGCTGGAGGGTGTCTCTATGTGGTTGTACTTCCGGCTGTTCCTGTTCGCGCTGCGGCTGCTGCGCCGCTCACGCC
>PVBE010543853.1_pt1 | contig 109692 bp, 72 predicted proteins | sample 1631181 | NCBI WGS metagenome assembly PVBE01 (sample SAMN08397723, study PRJNA350692) | Marine metagenome, whole genome shotgun sequencing project. | isolation source: water | place: Pacific Ocean | collected 2012-04
CGAGGGCGGGAGTCGAACCCGCACAACCCAAAGGTCACCAGCCCCTCAAGCTGGCGCGTCTACCAATTCCGCCACCTCGGCTGGGCGAAGCATATTCTAACCATACCACGCCGCCATGTCAACCGCCGCGGAGGCGCGACGAGACGGCCGGAGGTGCTCCGCGACCAAGCCCGGAAATCAAGGCCCGGCCGCAAGGAACGCCTGTGGGCACGTCCTGCCTGGCGCGAGGAGAGTAGGACCATTGAAGAGCGAGAACGATGGGCTGACGGAGGCTGCGAAAGTAGTGAGCATGGATGAACTGCTTCGACTTCGCGATCAGTGGCGCCGGGCGGGTCGCGTCGTCGTGTGGACGAATGGGTGCTTCGACATGCTGCACCTCGGGCACGTCCGCAGCCTTCAGGCAGCGCGCGATCTCGGGGATGTGCTGATCGTGGGCGTGAACAGCGATGCGTCGGTCGCGAGCCTCAAGGGCTGTGGCAGGCCCATCGCGCTGTTCGACGAGAGGGCCGAGGTGCTGGCAGCGCTTGAGTGCGTGTCGGCGGTGGTGGGGTTCGGCGAACTCACACCCGAGCGGAGTATCGCCACGATCGAGCCGGACATCCACGTGAAGGGCGCTGACTACGCTCCGCCGGACGGCAAGCCCGTCCCGGCGGCCGCGATCGTGGAATCGTACGGCGGACGCGTCTGCTACCTACCTCTCATTGAGGGGATATCCACGACGGATCGCCTGCGGCGGATTGCCGAGGGCGGGCCCCAGGAGTAACGAATGGGTGGACTCAGAGCCGCGGCCGCATCCGTCGAGATTGCTGCCGATGATTCGATGACCATCGGCGGGAGCATCTTGCCTGGCCAAGCGGCGGGCCAGGAAGCGCCGCTGCGGGCGTCGGCTCTCGCGATCATTGCCGACGTGCCTATCTGCATCATCTCCCTCGACGTGCTGGCCTTTGGTCGAGCGCATGCCGACCGGGCCGCGCGCGAGATCAGCGACCGGCTGTCGATTCCGCGAGAGAACATACTCATCACGGCGACCCACACGCATCACGCCCCAACCACGATGACCGTCCACGCATGCGAGGCAGACGAGGAGTTCTGCGCTCGAGTTGGACAGGCCGCGGTGGCGGCCGCGGAGGCCGCGCTCGCGAAGATCGAGGCGGCAGCCGAACGCCCCAACGATTGCGAAGCCGAACTGCTTTACGCGCCCGGCATCGAGAACACGATCGGGCACAACAGCCGGTGGGTGATGGATGATGGGCAGATCACCTGGTATGGGCAAGATAACTCGTTGAGTATCCGACCCTCCGGTCCGCACGACCCGGACCTCCCGGTGCTGGCACTGCGCCGGGCCACCGGTGAACTCGCGGGCGCTCTGTTCTGTCACGCAACCCACAACATTGGCGCGCTGCGTGGCGGCGTTCGCTCGCCGGGGTTCTTTGGACTGGCGGCGCGGGAACTGGAGCGCCGACACGGCGGGACGTTCCTCTACGCGCCCGGCGCGTTCGGCTCGAGTCACCGGCCAGATGGCGTGTCGCCCCAGGAGGCAATGACGCGAGTCGCCGGCGCCGTGGAAGCAGCACTGGCGCGGCTTCGTCCAGCGTTGGTGGGCCCCGTGGCGGCGATCAAGCGTCCGTTCACCTGCACGCGACGCGCGTGGGACGAGGCGCAGGAGGACGCGTCGGTTCGGCGCTGGTGCGACCGATGGTATGATGGTGAGACAGCGGAGACCTACGCCGAGACCTTCGCCGCGATGCGCGCGGCAATGGCGGCCTTGGCCGGTCAGCCGCTCGAGACGTGGCTGCAGGTCATTCGGCTCGGAGAGGTCGCGATCGTGGGCATTCCCGGCGAGATGTTCGGCGCGCTTGGGCTTGAGATCCGCCGTCGATCACCGTTCCGCGATACCATCGTCGTCGGCCTCGCTAACGACGAGATTGGGTACATCCCGGATCGGCAGGGGTACGCAGACGGCGGCTACCAGACTTGGGTCGGACATCACTGCCAGATAGAGCCGGGCACGGGCGAGCGCATGGTGGAGGCGGTCTTGGCGATGCTCGATGAGGTCCATTCGGGGCCGCCGGGCGAGGTTGCGATGGACGTCCTTCGCGCCGGAGATGAGCTGGCCTTGCAGAGGTTCTACAACGAGCTTAGCGCCCGCGCGCGGTGGTTTTTCCGGCCGTTTGGGTGGACGGGCACGTATGCTGAGTGTGCCGACATCTGCGCGAGGGCGGCGGCGGGGAGCAGGATTGACCATGTCCTGCGAAGTGGAGATAGCATCGTCGGATGGGCGTCACTTGAGGGCTGGGACAAGGAAGTGCCGCACCTTGGGATCGGCGTCGCGGACGAGCACTGCGGGAAGGGCCATGGCAAACAGCTGATGCAGCGGCTGATCGATGACGCGCGCGAGGCAGGCAAGCGTGGGATCGAGCTGATCCACGTCAAGGAGAACGCGACCGCCGGCGGCCTCTACCGTAGCCTCGGCTTCAAGGAGACGGGTGAACGCGTGGGGCTGGACGGCAATGACTACTGGGAGATGAGGCTGGATCTGTAGGGCTCACACCAGCTTCCCGGCCTTGGTTCTGCCTCCGGCCCACATATCGTACTCCGGGTCCGCGTGGGTGGCGAAGAATTCGCTCAGCCGCGCATCGAGGCTGGCCTGGGGCGTGGCGTGGTCCGGCTGGTCGATGAGATTCACGCGCTCGCCCGGGTCGTTGACCATGTCGTAAAGCTCATTCGGTCCCTCGGGATGGCGTCGGATCAGCTTCCACTCCGGCGTCTGCGCGGTTCGTGTCTCCTCATACTCGTGGAAGGTGACCTCATCGTCCCAGTCGAGGCCGTCCCCTCGAAGCGCCGGCGCGTAACTCCTCCCCGGAAGGTCCGCGTTCTGCTCCAGTTCCAGGTAATCGAGCATCGACGGGAAGAAGTCGTAGGTGCAGCTCATCTCGTCTATAACGCCTCCGCCCGCGATTGCTTCGGGATGACGCAGCAGGAGCGGGACGCGGAGATTCTGCTGGAACATGTGGCGCGGTCGCGAGTGATCGCCCATGCCCCAGACGCCATTGTGCCCCGCGCAGAGACCGTGGTCGGCGGTGTAGATGACCAACGTGTTCTCGGCAATCGACAGTTCGTCGAGCGTGTCCAGAATCGTGCCGACCCCATCATCGACGCCGCTTACGGCTGACGCGTAGCTGCGCATCGTCGTCAGGTTGTTCATGCAGTCGCGGTTTTGCACCAGCCATGGGTGGGTCTCGCCGCGCGGGAAGCATGTTAGCGGTTTGTCGGCGTAGTGCTCCGAATGTCGGTTGCGGTGGCTGTCGCGCATGTCCTGATCGAGTCCGTATGGGCCGTTGTAGCCCACGTGGAGGAAGAATGGCTCCTCGCGATCTTGCCGGAGGAAGTTTCGCGCGTGGTCGGTGATGGCGTCGAGATAGTAGCGTGGCTCGCGGTAGATCTCGCCCTGCCAGATGGCCTCGGAGTTCCAGAAGGTGCGCGTGTGGCCGCGAGGTTTTGTGAACCAATACCCAAACCCTAGTTGCGGGCTGAGGCTGTCGCCGAGATGCCACTTCCCGCTCAGTCCGCACGCGTAGCCCTCATCCGCGAGGACGCGGGGCAACGTGGCGAACTCGGAGATCGTGCAATATGCTTCCGGGCCGACCTGGGCATCGGGTTTCTCGCCGCCAAGCCAGTTGTGCACGCCGTGTTGCGAGGGAATCAGCCCGGTCATGTACGTGGCGCGGTTGGGCGAACACACGGGATTTACGCACAGGGCGTTCGTGAACCGCACGCCCTCATCGGCCAGGCGATCGCAATTGGGCGTGTGGATCTCGCGGTTGCCGTAGCACCCAAGGGTCCAGGGGCTTTGGTTATCGGTGATGATGAAGACGATGTTCGGACGCACGCGCGCCTCCCTCTCGGTCAGTTGCCGCTCAGGAACTCGGTCCCGAAGTCCCGCCCATGCGTGAAGAACGCGTCGACGTTCTCGATCGGCGCTTCGGGCATGATGCTGCTGGTCGACGACAGCACGTGGCCACGCCCCGGTCCGGCGAGCGTGAAGGAACGCTCGACCGCGGTCTTCACGTCCTCAACCGTGCCGTGGGGGAAGGTGCTCACCACCGAGACGCAGCCCCAGATGGCGATGGGATCGCCCTTGTGATTCCGGTAAGATACGATGTCATCGTATCGCGGCCCGTGCTCCTCCTCGAAGCCCTGCAGCCCAACTACCCCGAGATCGAGGAAGTCGTCGGCGATGAGCCGGATATCGCCGTCGCAGTGCCAGATCACGCCGACGCCGCCCTCGACTAGCGGCTCCATGGCCCACTTCAGCTCGGGCAAGTAGAGATCGCGGAGCATGGTCGGCGACATGATCGGTCCGCGCGAGGTGCATATATCCTGGCCGCCGTACGCGAAGGGCGCGATGCCGTGGCGCTCGGCCGCGAGGACGATCGCCTGGTTTTGGAGCCGGGCGCTCACGGCCGAGTGGTGGTAATAGCGCCTCATGGCCTCGGGGTAGAGCGCCGCCGCGGCGAGGTAGTTCTCGTAGCCCCAGCGATTGTAGCCGCCCATGAAATCCGCTTGGCCAAAGCCATCGATCACCAACACGTCGGGGCCGAGGATCTCCATGTGCTCTTGGATAGTGGAAGCATAGCCGGCGGCCGCCTGCTCAACATCGAAGTCGCGCTCCGCCGCTGAATCATCCGGCAGCTGTTCGATCCATCGCACCACGTCCTCAGGCGCGAGGAAGCCCTGATCCTCGTGTGGGCGACCATGGTACATGACCTGGCCGATCTCGAGTTGGCGGTGCTGCTCGCCGGGCATGTACCATTGAGGAACGATGTTGATGCCGCAGCGTCTGACATACTCCACGAAGACGGCTTGCGGGTCGGCCCAGTAGTCGCGGCCGGCGGCGTGGCTGATGAAGTGCGAGTTCGTCATCCAGCAGTAGTTGATGCACGGTCGCGGCACGTCTTGCTGGTGTAGCGTACCGAGAGCGACCTCCCTACCGTCCATGGGCGCGTGGCTCCTTTCGCCGCCGAGTGGTGACGCGTGGGTATTCGCCCATGACGGCACGCATCCCCTCCGTGGGAGGTCCTCGCCCCGCCCGATCCGAAGCACACCTCACTTCACTGGAGGAGACGCCACATGCCCGCGTTCAGGCTCGCAGTCAGTTCGGCCATCATGCTCATCTCAGCGGCAGCGCTCGCCGCGCCCGGTGGATCGCTCGCTGCGTGGGGCCAGCATCGCGACGCCCTCGCCGAGGACGCCTCGGTCGTCCGCTACTGTGACTTCGAGGAGGGTGGAGACGAGCTGAGCGTCTCGGGCGGAGAGCCGGAGAATGTCGATGGTCGCTGGCCTGGCAAGGCTGCCGTCCGTCTTGACAAGGCATATCTTCACTCGCCGCCATTCCCGGTGGAGGACAAGTCCTTCACGGTCGAAGCGTGGCTGAAGACAGGCGGGCCTGGGGCGCTGCGAGGTAGCTCGCTGCCGACGGGCGCGACGCTGCTATCGGTGGGCATCGGCTATTGGGATGGCTGGCGGGTCACGAAGCTCTGGCCCGACCAGGTGATGGGGTTTGAGGTGGGCCGGCCACGGCCGCTGAACGCGCTGGGCATCCGCACGGGTCCGGTGGCGGACACCGTCTGGCAACATGTCGCCGCGACGTGGGACGGCGACTACACGCGCGTCTATGTCGACGGGCTGCTCATGGCTGAGGGCGAATACGCGGGCGACTATACCCCGCCCGCCGCCGGGATGCAGTTTCGTATTGGCTACGCGGGCCATGGCTGGGGATCGGCGAAGCTGGATGTCGATGAGGTGGTTGCGTATGACCGGGCGCTGAGCGAGGTTGAGATTCTCCAGCACGCCTTCTTCTACGCGCCGCCAAGCGCTGCCGCGGCCGAGGCGCTGATCGCCGCTAACGGCGCCCTTCAGGAGGGCGAACCCTCGGACGCACTGGCAGCTCTCGATGGGATGCCGGAGACATCTCCGGAGGTCGCCGCGCTGGCGCGGCTTCAGTCGGCTCAGGCCAAACTCGCCGGCGGGAATATCTCCGAAGCGCTGGGCGAATTGACCGTATTGCTGGACGATGAGGCGCTGACTGATGCCCTGCGCGCGCGGGCACTGGTACCCCTGCGGCGGCTCGCCACGGACACGGGTGATGCGCCGCCGAGCCTGTACGAGATGCTGCTGGCCCAGGAGCAGACGATGCCGCCTCGCGATGTGGCGCGGTTGCGTCTGAACTTGGCTCGCAGCTACGCGAAGGCGGGGCAGGCGGATGACGCGCAGGCGCAGTTCGAGGAGGTCATGCAGATGGAGACGCTCGACGCGCGGGGGAAAGCTGACGCGCTGCTTCAGGCAGGGCACGCGGCGGTCCAATCGGGCGACATGAGCGTGGCTCGCGAGCGGTATGCGGCGGTTGCCAGGCTGGAGGGCGTGCCCGCCCAGTTCGCGAGCCACGCCCAGCTCTGTGCGGCCAGGACGCACGTGGCTGAGGAGGATTGGTCGGGCGCGCGGGCGGCGTATGAGGCAGTCGACTCTATCAGCGGCGCGCCGTCGCACCACGCGCTTGAGGCCGAGGAGTGCCTGGCCGAGGTGGCGCGGCTGAGAGTCGGAAAGCCCGCCCGCGATCCGGCGGCATCGAGGACGACGCTGCCGAAGCGCCCGAAGCCGGGCCTGCAACTCTTCGTCGGACCGGACGGCAAGGCGACCAATCGGGGGACACGCAACGCCCCCTTCGCCACGCTGACGCAAGCACGCGATGCGATCCGCGCGCTCGATGAGCTGCCCGATGGCGGCGTTGCCGTCAACGTGCTTCCAGGCGCGTACGAGGCAACGAGTACGTTTGCGCTGGAGGCCGATGACTCCGGCACGGAAGCGCAACCGATTACCTACCGGGCCCACCGCAAAGGCACGGTCCGCTTCAGCGGCGGCGTGGCGGTCACGGGCTTTGCTCCGGTCACCGACGCCGGGATCCTCGCGCGGATGCCCGAGGAGGCCCATGGCCACGTAATGCAGGCTGATCTGAGGGCCCAGGGCATCACCGAGTACGGCGAGTTGATGCCTCGCGGCACGGGGCGCCCGGCGGCCCCGGTGTTGGAGGTCTTCTTCGACGACGTCCCGATGAAGCCCGCTCGCTGGCCGAACGATGGCTTCGTGAAGACGGGCGCGATCATCGACAAGGGCTCGAAGGATCCCGAGCGTGACGCCATCTTCACGTACGACGGCGAGCGGCCATCGCGTTGGCTCCAGGCCAAGGATGCGTGGCTCTTTGGGTTCTGGCGCCACCTCTGGGCTGATGACACGCTGGCGGTCAGGGGGATCGACCCCGACACTCACCAGATCCGCGCCGCCCCGACGTCGTACGGCGAGGTTATCGGTGGCATGCCGTACGCGGCGTTCAATCTCCTTGAGGAGATCGACGAGCCCGGAGAATGGTACCTGGACCGCATGGCGGGAGTGCTCTACCTCTACCCGCCCTCTGATCCGAATGCGGCGGATGTTCAGGTCTCCATGCTCGACGAGCCGTTCGTGCAGACGACGGACGCGTCCTGGATTGCCATCGAGGGGCTGACCTTCGAGCTGGGTCGGGGCAATGGCGTTGAGATCGCCGGAGGGGAGAATTGCCTCGTCGCCGGCTGCACCATCCGACAGATCGGCGGCACGGGCATCACGGTCGATGGTGGCACAAACCATGGGGCGCTGAGCTGTGACATCCATACATTGGGGCGCTACGGGACGTGGGTCAAGGGCGGTGATCGACAGACGCTCACCCCTGGTGGGCACTTCATCGAGAACTGCCACATCTACGATTTCTCACGAGTCTGTCGGACGTACACGCCGGCATTCTGGACCGACGGCGTGGGCAACCGATTCGCTCACAACCGCGTCCATGGGTCGCCGGGGCACGGCATGCGCATTGAGGGCAACGACCACATCATCGAGTATAACGAGATCTTTGATGTCGTCCGCGAGACGGATGACCAGGGCGGGCTGGATATGTGGGGCAACCCCACGTATCGAGGCGTCGTGCTTCGGTACAACTACTGGCACGATATCGGCAATGACCGCGAGTGCGGCCAGTGCGGGATTCGGCTAGACGACGCGATCTGCGAGGTGCTGATCTACGGGAATGTCTTCTATCGCTGCTCTACCAAGCTCTTCGGCGGGGTGCAGATCCACGGCGGCAAGGAGAACTACGTCGAGAACAACCTCTTCGCCGATTGCCGGTATGCGGTCAGCTTCTCCGGGTGGGGTCCGGACCGGTGGCACAGCGTGTTGAACAACCCCGGCGTGGTGAAGAAGGGCAGGGATAGCGTTGATATCACGAGCCCCCCTCACAGCACGCGCTACCCCGCGCTCGCGCTGCTTGAGGAGGGTGAGGGCATCAACCGCGTCTGGCGCAACCTCGTCTACAACTGCGGCGGCTTCCTGACGCGCGATCGGGGGATCCAAGACCTGATGGACAACGTGGTGACGATGCAAGATCCCGGTTTCGTCGACGCCGAGAATCTCAACTTCGAGCTGAAGCCGGACGCGCCGCTGGCGCGGGCGAGCGGCTTCCGACCGATCCCGTTCTCTGAGATTGGGCTCTACGACGACGCGCTCCGACCGGAGGGTGAATGATGATGCGCGCTTCAGCCGCTCTGCTGCTGGTCCTGTCCGGCACAGCCTGCATCGGACAGGCGGATATCCCGGCTCTCGACTGGGAGCCTCGGTCTGATTGGGTCAGCGTACGCGAGTTCGGCGCGGTAGGCGATGGCGCGGCAGACGACACGAGCGCGATCCAAAGCGCGCTGGATACGATCACCGACGGGTCCGCGGTCTACCTACCGCCCGGCACGTATCGCGTCACGGAGACGCTGACTCTCGTCGGGCCGCGAATCGGCGCGCTAGTGGTCGGGCATGGGCGCGACACGAAACTCGTCTGGGATGGGGAAGCCGGCGGCCGCGTGTTCATGGACGATGGCGTGGCTTACTCGCGTTACGTTGGGCTGACCTTTGAGGGGCAAGGCAAGGCGTCGGTCGGGTTCTTTCACCACTCCGACAATCGGTTTGAGACCGAAGTGCTCCACCAGCATCTCGCGTTCCGCAACTTCACCGAGGCCGCGATTCTCGCCGACCACGAGGACAAGTACGCGCTGGCAGAAACGAACTTCGATAATTGCCTCTTCGAGGACTGCGGATGCGGCGTGCGGTTCATCAACTTCAATGATTACAACTACACATTCGACGGCTGTGAATTCCGCCGGTGCGGCATTGGGATCGACTGCTCGCACGGCAACTTCTACGCCCGCAACACCCATTTCGAGGGGAGCACTACGGTCGACATCCAATCCGCGCCCGAGCACGCGTGCTCCGTCCGGCGCTGCACGTCCGTCGGCTCCGCGAAGTTCATCTCTCATGCAAACTCCGTGAGCCCGATCAGCATCCAGGACTGCCAGGTCTCCGGCTGGACGGGCGATGGCGGCGCGATTTCGATAAGCAGCGCGCCGGCGTTGGTGTTCGACTGCGTCTTCACCGATCCACCGTCGGACGCGTCGCCGGTGCGAATCCCGCGCGGCGGCCAGCGGCTGATTGTCTCGGAGAACCGTACCGAGAGCGCCGGGGGCGTCCTTCCCGCGCAGCACAACGCCAACGTTTACGTGGTTCCCGCCGGCGAGCGGACGGGGTCGATTGCCTCGGCCAAGCAGACGTTCCTGCGAGACACTGCCGACATCCCGACCGCCCTGTTCGATGTCAAGCGCGACTTCGGTGCCGTTGGCGATGGCGCGGCTGACGACACGGCGGCGATCCAAGCCGCGATCGACGCGGCGCGGGAGCATGGCGATGGAGCGCTGGCGTACCTGCCGACGGGCGAGTACATCGTGAGCGAGACGCTGCGGATCACCGGTAGCGACTACCGCGTGGGTGGCAGCGGCTTCGTGACGCGGGTGAGGTGGCGCGGGGAAGAGGGCGGAACAGTGTTCGCGATCCACGACCCCGACAACGTCACGCTCGAGCACCTCGCGGTCGGCCACCACGACGGTGGCCCGGCGACGAACGGAATCGACATCCACCAGACGGGCTCGGACGCGGCATCACGCATGACGTATGACGGCGTCTTCGCCTACGGCATGTACCAGCGACAACCGGAGAGACAGGGACTGCGCTTCTCCGGTCTCGGCGAGAACGCGGTCGTTGTCATGCGCCACGTGCAGGGGAACCTGCGATTCACCGACTGCGCGCGCGCGACCATTATCGGCAACACGACGTTCGAGGGATCCATCATCGTCGAGGGCTCGGACACGCGACGAACGGGCTTCCTGGGCTTCATGACACGGCTCGCGACGCTTGTCACGCATGGTCTCTACCTGCGCGACAGTCACAGCATCGTGATGAGCGACTTCTACGTGGAGCAGGCGAATAACGGGTTCGTTTTCGAGGGGACGCCCGACGCGCCCGAGGGGCGCGCGACGATCGGCGGAGCGAAGCTTCATTTCACTGTGGGGGAAGACGAGGCCGACAAGGGCACGGCGATGCGCGTTAGCAACTATGCGGGCCAGATCTTCTTCGGGCCGGAGCAGCTATACGTGGAGCCCACGGCGGTAACCGTGGTGCATGAGGGGACGCGCCCGGTGGATCTCTTCTTCCTGGGGAGTTGCTTCTACCGAACGCATCTCGCGTTGACGAAGACCGACACGGCTACGACCTATCTCATCGGCAACGAGAGCGTCGGCTTCGTGGAGGGCGACGATGTCACGCCGGCTGATGTCGAGGCCAAGGATGACTACACGCCGGAGGCCCTCGCCGACGTCAGCCTCGCGCTTGACGACCTTCGTCGGCTTGGCGAGGTGGATTTGGCGCTGAACCATGGAGTGCGTTAGACGCCTTCGAACTCGCGTACATTGCCGATGACGTAGGCCTGCTGCTCCTCGGTCAGTTGCGGGTACATTGGCAGCGCCAGGATCTCGTCCCCCAGTGTCTCGGCGATGGGGAGGCTCGGCGTCTCATTGCCGAGGGCCGTCACCGCTTCTTGCAGATGGCACGGGCGCCGGTAGTGTAGCGAGAACCCGATCTCATTCGCCGTGAGATGCTCCGCCAACTCATCCCGACGGTCGCTGCGGACGACGTACAGGTGGTAGACGTGGTGGGCTCCCTCCGCCTCGGTGGGGAGCGTCAGGCTCGTGTCGGCGAGCGCCTGGTCGTACCGCGTCGCGATGGCTCGGCGCGCGTTGTTGTAATCGTCGAGCATCGGCAGGCGGATGTTGAGGATCGCCGCCTGGATCTCGTCGATGCGGTTGTTGTAGCCAATGCGCTCGTGGACGTACTTCGAGACCTCGCCGTGGTTGCGGAGTTCCTGGAGCACTTGGGCGATGTCGTCGCGGTTCGTCGTGACCGCTCCCGCCTCGCCGAAAGCGCCGAGGTTCTTGGTGAAGTAGAAGCTGAAGGACGCGCCGTCGCCGAATGAGCCGATCCGCTGCCCCTTGTACCCCGCTCCGTGCGCCTGAGCCGCGTCCTCGAATACGAGCAGGTCGTGGCGCTTCGCGATGTCGAGGATCGTGTCCATCTCCGCCGGGTGGCCGTAGAGATGCACCGCCAGGATCGCCTTCGTCTGGGGCGTCACGGCCGCCTCGATCAGCTTGGCATTGATGCAGAATGTCGCGGGGTCGATGTCGACGAACACGGGCGTCGCTCCGACATGGGCGATCGCTTCGATGGTCGCGAAGAACGTGAACGGCGTGGTGATGACCTCATCGCCGGGCCCGACGCCCGCGGCTTTGAGGAGCAGGACGATGGCGTCGGTGCCATTCGCCAGCCCGACGCAGTGCGTGGCGGCGCAGTACTCGGCCCAGGACTTCTCAAGGGCCTGAACATTTGGGCCCAAGAACAACTGCATTCCCTGGAGACACTCGTCGATGGCTTGGAGGACCTGCTCGCGGATCGGCTCGTAACCGGCCTTCAAATCGCAGACGGGGACCTTCACCAACGCACCTCTTCTTCACGAACCCAGTCCATTGGCGTCGACTTGGTTCGGATCGCTCAATTCGCAAGGCAACCGACGTGCATGGGCGCTCGTCGGGGCATCCTGCCCCGCGACGGGTCCGTCGCCAATGTGTTTGACAGCCCGCGTTCAGGGATGTTTCGCGCAGTTTCCGAGGGAGCGCCGGCGCCCTACTCGTGCTCAGTGCGGGCGATGACGTCTTCCTGGATGTCGGGGTCGAGCTTGGTGAAGAACTCGCTGAAGCCCGCGACTCTCACGACGAGATCACGGTACTCGGCGGGGTCGGCCTGAGCCTGCCGGAGGGTCGCGGTGTCGACGCAGTTGATCTGGAGCTCTTGCCCGCCGCCGCCGAAGAAAGCGTTCAGCATCGCGCGGACCTTCTTGCGGTTGCCTGCCTCGGCAAGCATCGATTCCTGGAAGCGGATGTTGGCGTTGTAGCCGCATTGCCAGCTCTTGATCGGGTTCATCTGCAGGATCGACTTCAGCACTGCGGTGGGGCCGCTCTGCTCTTGCCCACACGCCGCCGCGACGGAACTCGCCAGTGGCGTCGGGTGCAGCCTGCCGTCCGGCGTTGCGGGCGTCCACTGGCCGCCGCGCACGGCTCCCGAGCGCACGACGTGGCAATTGCCGAAGGGGGTGCCGTCGCGCGGGTCCCGGCATATCTCCTTCATCGGTTCGTCGCGGAGCCGCTCAACCAGCGTGACGATGTCTTGCAGCCTCGGGTCATCGTTCCCGTGTTTCGGAGCGGCGAGCAGCTTCCGGCGCAGGTCTTCGTGCCCCTCGTAGTTCGCGCGACACGCCTCGACGATCTCCCCGAGCGTCGCATCGCCCTTCTCGTACACCACCTCGCGGATCGCCACGAGCGAGTCGACCATGTTCGGGAAGCTCGTGCCGCCACACGAGAGGATGTTGTGCTTGGTGCCCTCGACCATGTCGCGGGCGCGGTCGACGCATCCGTCGAAGAAGCAGGAGGTAAACGGGGTCTGGCCCCAGCGGATCTGAGAGCGCAGCATCGCCATGCCGTGGGCATAGCTGGCCTCGATGTGGCGCCGCATGTGCAGGCCGATTGCCTCGGTGAACTCGTCGAACGTCGCGAAGCTCGCTACATCGCGATCGCCGGCTTGGTGGAAGAACTTGCCGCCTGTCATCGCAAGCTGCAGCGCGTTCAGGTAGCTGACGTTCGTGGCCGGGTTGAAGTAGGCCATGCCCGGAATCGCCAGCTCGTTGCAGCCCGCCGGGACGTAGTTGAACGCGTCGTCGCGGCTGGCGCCGAGTTCCATGAGCATGTGCGGCACGGCGGTGTCGCTCATCATCAGCGGGAAGCACGTCGATCCGGCGAGTTTCGACAGGCAGAAGTCGAAGAACTCCTGGTCGATCTCCGGGTGCCAGCGGATCCAGACCAGCGGCTCGGGCACGCTCATTCGGTCCGCGGCCTCGATAAGCAACCAGGACAGCTCGTTGGTCTGGTCGTCGCCGCTTGGTGTTGATCCGCCCACGCACAGGCCTTGCGTGAGGTTGTGTTCCACGCTCCAGAACGTGTTGTCGCGCATCTTCAGGACGAGGTTTTCGAGCAGGCCGAGGACCTCATCGTCGGCGAGCGTGCCTTCGTCGATGTCGCGGCGGTAGAACGGGTACAGCACCTGGTCGATGCGGTCGGGGGTGTTGGAGTAACCGTGGCCCTCGATATGCACTGCCTGGTGGATGAACCAGATGAGTTGGAGCGCCTCGCGGAAGGTCGATGGCGGCTCGGTGGCGACCTTGGTGGCGATGCGCGACATCTCGCCAGTGAGCAGCTTCGCGTAGCGCTGAATCCACTCTCTCACGCCGAGCAGGCTCTGCTCCGCGGCTGTCAGGAATTCGAGGCTGCGGGGATCGATCTCGCCCTCGCGTCTCCGCCTGACCTGCTCAAGCAGTCCGCCGAGCCCGATCTCCAACACCTCGGTGTAGCTAGGGCTGAGGTGGCCCTGATATGAGATGAACTTGTACTCCGCGTTGCGCGCGCGCTCTTGCGATTCGCCCTCGACTGTCGCCATGTACGCCCGGTGCCGGCCCCAGAGATTCCGGTGCTCCCAGTACTCCTGGATCTCGTCGGGAACTTGCCCGTCGAGGTAGCCCTCGCGATGGGGGTCCTCGTTGGTGAAGATGCTGTTCTCGCCGATGCCCAGTTCGACGTACACGTTCATCGCGCCGGGCGTCTCGGCGATCGATCCGGCGAGCCGGTCGTGCTCCCGCACGAAGAGCGGCACTGTCTGTAGATGCTCGCGGAAGGCCGTCGCCTTGGCGACAATCCAGGGCGCGCCCTCGTTCGCCTGGAACACGCGCGTGTAGGCCTCAGCTCGCGCGAGCCCAACGGCCAGTGGCGAGTCCAGTATGTCTCGCCGCAGCGCGAGCATCGCTGTAGAATCGTGATCCGCCGGTATGCGCATCTATGCTCCCAACTGACGTTTCGCCTCGTCAAGCATCACAACGGTCGCGCTCGCGCCGACGCGGGATACGCCGATCTCGCGTACTTCGAGCAGCCGCTCATAGGTCCGCACGCCGCCGGCCGCCTTCACCTGCACGTGATCGGGCGAGTGCTCGCGCATGAGCTTCAGGTCCTCATCCGTCGCGCCGCCGGTGCCGTAGCCGGTGGAGGTCTTGACCCAGTCGGCGCGCAACTCGCCGCAGATCTCACACAGCGCGATTTTTTGGGCATCGTTCAGGTAGCAGTTCTCGAAGATGACCTTGACCTTCTGCCCCTCGCTTCGAGCAACCTCGATGACGGCCGCTATATCGGCGCGCACATAGCGCCAGTCGCCGCTCAGCACTCGGCTGATGTTGACGACCATGTCGAGTTCCTGGCCACCATCAGACAGCGCTCGCGTCGCCTCGAGGAGTTTGATGGCCGTCGTGTTGCAGCCATGCGGAAAGCCGATCGTTGTGCTCGCCGCGCAACCGGAGCCCGCCAGGATTTCGGAGCAGCGCTTGAGGTAATGCGGCATGATGCAGACGCTGCCGCACTTGTAGTCGACCGCGAGTTGACAGCCCGCCTCAAGCTCGTCGGCCGTGATGGTGGGGTTCAGCAAGGAGTGGTCGATCATTCGCGAAATGTCTTCGTAAGAAAGGTCCGCCATGGGTACAGCCTCCTATGATTCGGCCGTCGCGGCCCGAGCGATTGCGCCGAGGACGCCGGCCTCCACGCCAAGTTGCGATGGCTCGATTCGAATCTCCTCGGTGGGCACCATGTGGACGCGCCGGTGGACGACCTCGCGCACGGCGTCGAACAGAATGGCGCCGATCTGGGCCACGCCCCCGCCGAGAACGATCAGCTCCGGGTGGATGGTGACGATCACGTTCGACGCCGCGATGCCGATGTATTCGGCCGCGCGCTCGATGGCCCAGCGACACAACTCGTCTCCCTGCTCCGCTGCGATCGCCATCTCCTTGGGCGTGACATTCGATGGCTCGCCTTGGGTCAACTCGTGCAACCTTGGCGCGTTCCCGCTCTTCAGCAATCGCACGCCCTCGGCGGTGATGGCGCTGCCGCTCGCAAGGGCTTCGAGGCAGCCCCGGTTGCCACAACCACACAGCGGCCCGTCCGGCACGATCGTCTGGTGGCCCAATTCGCCCGCCGCTCCGAGGGGGCCGAGGCGAAGCTTGCCATCCACGACAATCCCGCCGCCGATCCCCGTGCCGATGGCGAAGAAGCCCATCGTCTTGACGGTTCGTCCGTGACCGAACCGCAACTCCGCAAGCGTGTGGGAGCGCACGTCGTTGATGAGATGGACGGGGCACCCAAGTTCGGGCGACAGCAACTCCCGCGCCGGCACGTCCTTCCATTTTCCAGGCAGGTTCGGGAGAAATCTGACCACGCCGTTATCCAGATCCGCGAGCCCCGGGACGCCCATCGCGAGCGCGGCCGGGCCTTGTCCGACCTCCAACGACAGCTCCCTCACTGTCGCCGCGACGCGCCTAAGCACGGCCTCAGGGCCGTCTTGGGAGTCGGTGGGGATCGTTTTCTCGGCGATGATGCGCTGCTCGATGTTCCCAAGCGCGCACGCAACTTTGGTGCCGCCAAGGTCGACGCCCGCGTAGACTTCGGCCATGGCGCGCTACGCTCCCCTTGGCATGAATTGAGATAGGTAACGCGCGCTCTGGCGCAGCGCTTCTTTGCGCATTCGTAGCGATCCCTCGTATGCCCGGTCTTCCACCTCAATGCACACCGGCCCGACGTAGCCCGAGTCGCCGAGGACTGAGAAGAACAGCCCCCAGTCAACGTCGCCCAGGCCCGGGAGCTTGGGGCTGTGGTACTCCAGCGGCGTCGCGAGAATGCCGACATCGCTCAGTCTGGCCTCGTCGAGGCGAGCGTCTTTGGCATGGGCGTGGAAGATGCGGTCCGCGAACTCGTCAATCGGCGCGATGTAGTCCATCTGCTGCCATACGAGGTGCGAGGGGTCGTAGTTGAGGCCGAAGCTTGGGCTGGGGATCTCCTGGAACATCCGCCGCCACAGGGCGGGCGAGTGGGCGAGGTTTCTTCCGCCCGGCCACTCGTCATCTGAGAAGAGCATGGGGCAGTTTTCAATGCCGATGCGGACGCCGTGATCCTCGGCGGCCCTGATGATCGACTTCCACGTTCGCTTGAAGCGCGTCCAGTTGCCGTCGACCGACTTAGTCCAGTCGCGCCCGACAAACGTGTTGACCTGGTTCACGCCCAGCAGCGCGGCTGCCTCGATGACTTTCTTGAGGTGGGCTACCGCGACCTTGGCCTCCGTCGGATCGGGTGAAAGCGCGTTGGGATAGTATCCCAGACCGCTGATGCTCACGCCCGCTTGGGTCATCGTATCGTTCACTGCTGCCGCGTCTGACGCTGTGAAGCGAGTGACGTCGATGTGCGTCACGCCCGCGTAGCGCCGCTCGGCTTTGCCCGCCGGCCAGCACATCAACTCGACGCACGCGAAACCCTCTTTCGAGGCGAACGCCACGACCTCATCGAGCGAGAGGTCGGGCAGGATTGCACTCACGAATCCCAACTGCATATTGCGCCTCCCGTGGGACAGGCGTCTCGCCTGTCGCTTGCTGCTTACCCCGCGTCAAACCTCGTGATCTGCCAGCGACTCCCATTGTGCGTCATGACGATGCCCCAGTCATCGTAGAAGTAGTCGCCGGTCTCCCAATCCTCCATGATCTCGCGGGCTTTGAACACTAGGTGGGTCGACGAGTGCTTCGTGTACTCCACCCGGTCGAAGCCCATGTGGTCGAAGTCGCCCTGGCCGAGGAGGTCGAGGTCAAATGGCTCGGATCCGGGGACGATGCAGCTCCGTGCCGTTGCGGCGTCAGCTAGTTGGATCGCGACCAGGAACTTCTGCACCAGGGCCTCAGCGTCCGCGATGCTTGGCGCGGGCGGAGCGGGCGCAGACCCTTTGCTCCTGACGATGTAGACCGTGTCGCCACGATTCGCGTTCGTTCCGGGCTTCGGGTGTTGCGCGATGATCGTGCCCTCGGCGTAGTCATCGCTGTAGCGGGCGTCATTGTACGCGACGACGAAGTCGCCGGAGTCGATCAGCGCGTCCTCGGCGCTCGTTGGATCCAGACCGACGACATCGGGCACGATGGCGCCCGTGTCCTCCGCCTCAACTGTGGTCGGTGGCGTCGTGGTCGTCGGCGGCGTTGCGGAGGTCGCCGACGGAGTTGTCGTCCTGAAGTATATGAAGTACGCAACGGCCATGACCGCCACTATCACGAGCAGCACGACCCCCACGATCGCGCCGATGATGCAGCACGCCGCAGTGCCGCCGGAACTCTTCCCCTGGGGCGCCGGGGCGGTGTAGGGAGGGGCGGGTTGTTGCTGCTGCGGCTGCTGCGCGCTCGCGACGGCTTGCCCGCACTTCGCGCAGAACGCCGCGTCCTGACTGATCTCGGCTCCGCAGCTCTGGCAGTATCGCGCTTGTTGTACCATTGGGTGGTCCGCTCTCCAGAATGCATGTGGAGTCAATACACGCCGAGTCATCCGGCCCAGAAGGTGTTCGCGACGACGCGCCGGAGACCTGCCGGATTGGAGAGGCGAGAGCCTGCGTCGGAGTCTCAGGGCCGACGATGGGGGTAGGTGGGGGTGGATGATAGGGGAAGAATTCCGGGACAGGTACGGAGTTTCGCATGCGGCAGCGAAATCCATACCTGTCCCGGAATTCTTCCGTGCCGATCGAGGGACGGCGGCTCCACGACGGCCACCACCAAAGCCCCTTTGGCGTCGAGGATGCAGAGGCGCGCCGCGAGCGAGTTAGTAGCCGCTGATGCCGCCCATCTCAAGGACAGCAGCGATGCCGCCGAGCATCATGACAGTGATGGCGGCGATGATCGACGTGACGATCTGGAACACGAGCACGAACCACAAGCAGCCCAGGCCTGACGCGGTCTGGCCAGTGCGGCCCCTCTCCTGGTTCGCTTGCCCGATATACATGATGTTGACGATGAAGCCCACGATGCCGCACCCGAGGTAGTAGAGAAACCAGCATAGGAACGCGGGACCGACGAAGCTCCTTGGTATGGCAGGCTGGGCCACGGGCACTTGCTGGATGATGGGAGCCTGCTGAACTATCGGCTGGGGCGGCGCCTGGTGGATGTGGACTACGGGCTGTGGGTGCACTACCGGCTGTTGCGGGCCGGGAGCGGCCGGCGGCTGAGGCTGCTCAGGTAGCAGGATGACTGGCGGTTGGGGAGGTGGGGGGCTGGGCTGGGCCAGGCGTTGATCGGGTGGACGCGCTCGGGGAGCCGGCTCGGCGGATGGCTGGAGTTCGTGGCGGCAGTTGCCGCAGAACCGGGCATCGGGTTCAACCGGCTCTCCGCAACCCGGGCAGAATGGGGCGTCTTGTGCCATGCGATCGAGCCTCCCCGGCAGACATCGGCGCTGTTGCGGCCTCGGCCAGTGGACAACACCGGAGTGGTTCGCGTCCCGCAGTCGATGACCTGCTGCCGACACCATGGAGGGGGAGCTGGGTCCGTGGCGAAAGACCGCGTCGGCTGAGACCCAAATACGGCGCCAGGAGACCCCACCACCATGCAGCGCGAAGTCCGTTGGGAGCGGATGTTCCCGGATCAGCTCGAGGCCGCGTTTGTCGAATGTCCGTTGGCGTACTTCCCGTACGGACTGTGCGAGCCGCATGGGCCCCAGAATGCGGTGGGACTTGACGGGCTTAAGGTGCATGCTATCGCGTGTGAGGCGGCCCGCGCCCACGGCGGGATCGTTGCGCCGCTTGACATGTGGCATATCCACGAGGTGGGGGGCTATGCGGTTTGGTCACATGGCGCGGTGGGGCAGGTTGAGCGCTGCTGGCTGACGGCGATGCCGCCGTGGCAGCACTTCCGCAATGTCTGCTACCACGTCCGCCAGGCCGATGCATTGGGCTTCAAGGCGGCGATCTTCCTGACGGGGCACTACGGGCCGAACTGGGAGGATCTCAAGCGCCTGCTCGAATTGCTCCAGCCGCACGTCGGTACGCGGCTGTTTGGTCTGCCGGACTTCGAGGCCAACACGCCGGGGTTCGACAACAACGGCAAGAGCGGGGGAGACCACGCGGGCAAGGTTGAGACCTCGCTGCTGTGGGCGCTGATGCCCGAGTGCACTGATGTCTCGCGCATCCCCGAGGACGTCAACTCGGCCGAACACTTCGCGATGGGCAAGAACGCCCGCGAATCAGACCGTCAAGTCGGCGAGCGCATGGTCGCCGATGAGGTGGCCTACCTCCACGCCCGGGCCGAGGAACTGTTCGCCAGCTACGAGTCGACTCAGCCCGCTCACGCGCTCCGCACCTTCGACGATGTCGAGCGCGTTTGGGAGGAGGTCGTGCGTCCGGCGTTCGGCGAGTTCCGCACGATGCAGGCGATCTGGCGCGATGGCCAACCCGAGCTGCCCGAGGATTCCTGCTGGCACGAGAACTCGGGCATCAGCGATCGTTGGTGAGGTCCTTGGCCGGTCGTCTACGGTCCGGCTACCTCATCCGCAATGGTCTGCCCCCGCCCGTCCGTCGCCACAAGGCGAATGCTGCCGGCAACATCGATCGGCACCGTCACCACGTCCGTGCCGTGGGCGTGTTCCACCGTGATGACAGATGCTCCGTCGGAGGTATTGGCGGACATGGATGCCACGGTCGGCTCGCCCGTATGAGGCTCGATGAGCGTGATGTACAGCGCCTCCGCACCCCGGCGGCGGGCGATGACACTTGAGGTCGGGGATCCGCGATCGGGGTCTTGCGCGAGGATCACTTCGCCACCGTTTGGCTGCACCTGCAGCAGGTTGAGCCGGCGGTCCTCGTCGCTGAACGTGGCCCGCAGCGTCCCCGCCTCCAGAGCGGTGTGCCGGACGTCGGTGAGGTGGGCGTAGCCCCTGGCCTCGAACGGGTTCTCAGCAAGGACCGTGGCGGCCGCCGGGCTTGCCACCGTGCCTGTCCCGTGGAACGCGAGGTCGTAGACGTGCTCCTCGTTGGATGCGGCTCGGAACACGTCCAGCACGTACGGGCCGATGACGCCGGTGGTTCGGTCCATCGTGACGCCGGCATACGCGGTATCGCATGTCGCTCGCGCCACCTTGAGCCGCTCGCCCGCGTGGAACGCGCGCAGCACGCCAAAGACGCGCTGGTCGCCGCGCTCGCTCGCCCAGATGCTCTTTGAGTTGCCCTGCGGTTGCTGGCTGATCTCGTCGACGGTGAGCGTGTTGTGCCCAATGGTGGTGTTCGCCCACGTGAGATGCAGCGGATTGTCGTAGCCCCACGACCCCGCGTCAGGTCCGAGCACCTTCCCCAGGCCGTAGAGCGAGACGTGCAGTCGGTCCGGGTGATCGTGCCCGCTGCCATACGGTCCGTAGTTGAGGTTGATCGCCGGCGAGTTCACGTCCGTGGTGTCGCCTCTGAGCACGGCAAAGCCGCCGACCGGGAAGAGGGATGATCCGTTCTCGTGGACGCCGTTGATGCCGATCGTCGCATCCTCGGCGAGGTCATAACGTCCATCCGGCACGTCCTTGGGGCTGTGCACCAGGTCCCAGAACCCCAGGCCTCGGCCGTCCACGCTCGTGGATTCGAAGTCTCCGTTGCGCACGTAGTCGCGCGCTTGGCCTGTGACGGTCGCCCGGACGTCGTCCCAGATCACCTCGCCCGCGCCGCCCTCGAGGAAGACGTGCGTGCGGACGCGGCGGGTGTCAGTCGCAGCCGCCCCTTCGATCGGCGGCAGCTCGGCCGTCACCTCGCGCCAGGCGCCCTCGTCGGTGATGCGGCTCGTGAAGACCATCTCGTCGCCGTAGTTGCAGCGGATGTGGGCGCTGCCGCCATCCATCGCGAGCGCTTTCACCCAGCCACTCACGGTGACCGGCCGGTCGGCCGGCACGGTGACATCCTGCACGAGCGCCACGCGCCCTTTGGCGCTTGTCTTCAGTCGGAACGCCCCTCGGCCGCCGCGCGCATCACCCACGACCGCCTCGCCTTCAGGCTGGCCCGCGGGCTTCCAGAGACTCCAGCCCTCGATCGCCGCGCCGCCCTGTTGCCGTTTCCGGTTGATCAGCCACGCGTGTTTCGGGTCGCCATATTCCTTGTAGCCCAGCTCATACATCGGGTGGTACGTGATCGCCCGCGTTCCCGAATCGCCGATCTTCGCGAAATCGCCGTTCTGGAACGCGTAGTAGAATGGCGCGTCGAGGAACGCCTTCACGGAGCGATTTCCCGGCGGGCCGTATTCCTCGTGCGGAGCGCTGCCGACAAAAGGCCCCAGCAAGCCGGGCAGCTCCGCCTGCCAGAGATCGATCCCCGAGTTCTTCGCCGCCACCATCACGTACATGAGCGCCGAGCCCGTGTAGTAGGTGTAGCCCATGCAGCGCTCCCAGTGAACGCCGTCAGCGAAGATGGAGTGGTTGATTGTCTGGACCGCGCCGTAGATGTGGGCACTCCGATCCGGCTCCCAGACGCCGTTGACCGCCTCCTCGATGAGCGCGCGGTCGCCGATCGCGAACCCGCAAGATGCCACGATGCAGAGCCCCCATGTTCGCCAGTTGCTCGAGTTCATGTGGTGGCACTTGTGCCCGCACTCCCAGGCCATCGTGTACAGCAGGTCCTGCTCAATGCGCGTTCGGTCGGCGTCGGTCATGAATGGGGCGTTTGCCACCAGGTCGTAGGCCATCGCGCAGTTCACCGCAAGAGGGCCTTCGCGGAGGGTGCTGTCGTGCAGTCTGCCGCTGGATCCTGTCGTCTCGAGCGTTGGATAGACATCCGCCAGCGCCAGGAGCACCTCGCGGCACCGCAGCCCGAATCGCTCCTCGCCCGTTAGCGCATACGCCTGGGCCAGCGTGGCGGCGTCGGTCGTGTCGGCGGCGTCGGCGGGCTTCGCCGTGAAGTCCGCGTCACGCGTCAGTTTGCCCTCGGCCGAGGCGCGAATACGCTCCACGACCGCCACAGTGTAGGCATCATCCGCAGCGAGATCGCGATGGATCCGATCCAGGTCCGCCTGCGTGCAGAAGACGCGCGGGTGGTCGGGGAGCGTCTCGGGGATGGGGAGCCTGTGGATCTCCCCGTGGGGCGTCCCCGGACGTTGTGTTTGGCCTGGCTTGATGGCCGTCAGCGGGAGCATTGCCGTCAGGGCGAGCGCGCCCAGTGTAGAGCGGGTCACGTGAGCAGACCTCCGGTGTCGCAGCGCTTCAGTTGCCTGGACTTGCGTCTCACTCGCACTGTTTTCCTCCGTTCCGAGCGTGTTGGCTCACACCGGGGGGCCATCGCCTGGGGGAGGGCCCGCCACGGTGTGGTATAAGGAACCTGGCGCGCAGTAGCGCCACTCAGGGGGGAATGCGCGTGGCTACGACGCTACGACGCGAGCAAGGCTTCACGCTAATAGAGGCACTCATCGTTATGCTCGTCATCGCGATTCTGGCGATGATGGTCGTCCCGCGACTGCTGGGTGTGGGCAGGCTCGCTAATGAGGCGCAGCTTCGCGGGGACCTGTACGAACTCAGACATGCCGTCGAGGCCTTCCGCGCGGACCTTGGCGGCCACCCGGACAAGCTCAAGGACCTGGTGCGCGAGAAAGCCCCAAAGAGGGCCCGATCGGCGGGCGACGGCAGCAGATTCCGCATCGTCAAGGCCGATTTTCGGGGCCCATACCTCTGGACGCCCGACGGCAAGTTGCCGACCGACGTCATGACGGGCAAGAGTAATTGGGCCTACAAGAAGAGGACGGGTTGGGTCCGCAGCAAGTCCACGCTGCTCAGCACTGAGGGCACGATGTATCGCACCTGGTAGCCTCGGCCGTTCACCCACCCAGCTCCACGACGCGTTTGCGATGGTAGACGTAGTCCTCATACGGGACTTCCGGCGGCACGCCGTGATCGCATGTCGGGATGAAGCCGCCGCGCTCGCGCATGGCGGGGATGATGCGCTCGAGCATCTCGTCAATCGCCGCGCGCCCCGATGCGAGGATGCGCTTATCGATACCACCGGAGATGACGAGATTCGGGTACTCCTGGCCTGATCTGATCACGTCGCAGTTCGAGGCGACCTCAAACGGGCTCATGACATCCATGCCCATTTCGCCGTAGACGGGGATCGTGGGATCGGCGAACCCATCCGTGTCGACGTGGCAGTAGAGATGCCGGGTCTTGTCGATCTGGCGCGACCTCAGGTTGCTGATGACCTGCTGGTAATACGGCATGAGGAACTCGCGCATCATCGCCGGCGAGATCAGCGGCCCGTGGTTGTAGCAGATGTCCTCGGCGAGGAAGACCTCATCGATCGTCACGTGTTCCTGGTGCTTCGCGATGATCGCATTCGATAACTCACACCACGTCGCCATGCAGTCATGCACGAGCTTTGGATCGTCGTGGAACACGTAGAGGATTTCCTCCGGCCCGACCAGGCTGCGCAGGTACATGTACCCGCCGATCAGCCCCTGCACCATCATCATGCCCTGGCCGGCGGCGGCTTTCGCGGCTTCCATACGCTGGTCGAGGTCGGCGTAGCGCTCGGGTGAATCCGGCTCGAGGCGCCACTTGACGTCCTCCTCCCACGTCTTCCAGTCCTTGACGGGATGGTCGAGGTAGTCGGGCATGAAACCATGGCGTCGGCCCTTGAAGTACAGCACGTGTCGGCCGGCGTAGTCCTGCACGACCTCGTGGTCGCCGCGGTCTTCGATGACCTTCTCCTCGTAACACGGGATGAAGGCCGCCTCACACCAACCGAGCTGACCGAGGCTGTGCTGTCCGGGCGGATCGAAGTCGAACAATTCGTTGTAGGGCACATCTTGCGGCATGCCCTGCTCTTTCCACGCATCGAGGGAGTAGTAGCCGAACTCCTTCTTGTAGAGTGGCGCGCCGGGGGTGACCGCATAGGTGTCGCGGAGTTTGCGGGCGCCCTCCACCATTTCTTCGCGGGGCACCAACGCGTGGATTCCGTCCTGGGGTACTGAGTCAGTCATTACGTGTCTCCTGGATTGGGCGGAGCCGACTGCGCGGCCATGGGCAATTCGCGAATCAGGCGGCTATTCCTCTGTCTCCGCGCAGCGGCACGGCGGCGCCCCCGGACCGGTCCCAGCTCGCGGTGCCTGTTGTAGCTGCCCGCAGCGACTCTCCATGGCCGCTGAAATCCGTCCGATGTCCCTCGCGCCTGATCTACGTCTTTCGGTCGGGCTTACGGTCCGCTCCGTCTGAATATGGTGACGTAGTAGTGCCCCTCGGCCGGGCCCTCGAGCGTGAGCGTGTTCCCGACCACGGCATACGTTATGGTGGATCTGACGCCTATGTTCGACGGATCGCTGGAATCTGTGATCGTGTAGTTGAGCTTCCCAGGCCGCGTGCGATATGTTCCGATCGACCAGGCGCCTGAGAAGGTGTCAGACCGCATGGCCCCGTCCGCCGCGAAGCTCATGGTCTTGCCCCTGAAGAACACGGGGAAGCCATCCTCAGTCATCTCGATCAGGTCCCAGAGTCCCTGGATCTGCGGGTCAAGGCCCCATGGAGAACTCGTTCCGCCTCCGCACCCGCCAATGCATAGCAGCAGCACGCCGACCATCGCGGCTCGCATTGCTCTCATCTGTTGGGCCTCCCCGAGCGCGGCAATCGCCTTGCTCATGGCTGCGTGACCACGATCCTTCCGTCCGCTTCCTGGTCGACGGTCTGCATTCCCTGCAGCGCGTCCAGCACGATCGAGCTGATTGTCGTGCCGAGGTACCTGGGGTCCGCGCTATCGGCGAACATCGTGTAGCCGTTCCCGCCCGTCAGGAGGAACTCCGGCAAGGCGAGCTTGTAGGTCTCGTCCTCGTTCAGCGCCTCCCCGCCGACCTTCACGTCCGAGGCTTCGTCACCGGTGATCGTGAGCGACACGCCCGCCACCTGGAGGAAGCCGCCATCGGGCCTTGGGAGAGCGGCCACAAAATCCAGCATGTCCATCAGCACGGCGCCCGTCACCTCGACTGTGGCGAGTTCGTTGCCGAAGGGCAGCACGCTCATGATCTCCTCGACGGTGATGGGGCCCTTGTCGATCCCCGCTCGGATGCCGCCGCCATTCATGACCGCAACGTCCGCCTCGCTGAAACGCAGGAGTATGTCGGCGATCAGATCGCCCAGGTTCGTCTCGCCGCTACGGAGGTTGTCGCGGACGCCATCGAGCGGCACGTTGCTCGTCGCGACCACGCGCTTGATCTCTTCGTTCAACTGCTCCGCGTAGTGGGCGACGACCGCCACTATCTCCGGATCCTCCGGAACGGACGAATCGACGCTACGCAGGAAGCCTCGGTGTTTGACGATATCGCCGTCGTTGAAGTAGACATCCAACTGCCCGAGGTACTCGTTCTCTCCGCCGGCCATACAGACCAGCGTGTCGCCGACGACGATCGGCTTCTCAACCACATCGTTGCTGTGACCGCCGATGATGATATCGATGCCATCCACGGCCTCGGCGAGTTCCAGGTCCTGCTTGAGGCCGATGTGCGTGAGCGCGATGATGATCGGGTAGTCATCGCCATGTTCCGCGACGATCTCGCGGGCCACCTCGGTCGGGTTTCGGAACTTCAATCCCACGACGTTCTTCGCGTTGCTCTCGATCGGCGTGTCCTCGCTGGTGACGCCGAAGATCAGCGCGGGCACGCCCTCAATCTCGGTGGTGGCGTAGGCCTCCGTGAACAACTCCATCGTGTTCGCGTATTCGATGTTCGCGCTGACGATGGGGAACACTGCCTGCTGCATCCGCTCGTGCAGATTCTCCTGACCGAAGTCGAACTCATGGTTGCCGACGGCCATGACGTCGACGCCGATCATGTTCAGGCAGATGAAATCCGGCTCGCCCTGGAATACGGTCGACAGCGGCGTGCCTTGCAGGATGTCGCCCGCTTCCAGCAGCAGCGTGGTGACGTTGTGCGGCTCGTTCCACGCGCGAGTCTCGTTTACCATCGTCGCCAGGCGCGCCATGCCCCCGATGCTCTCGTCATCCTGCTGCTTTGGCAGAAGGTGTCCGTGGAAGTCGTTGAAGTGCAGTATGGTGACGTATTGCGCCTGACCGGCAATGGGGATGAGCAGCAGTGCCAGCGCGAGCGTATGTTGGGTCACCCGTGTAATCAACCGCATCATGGAGCCTCCCGGTGTCTGTGGTGCGCTACTGCTCCAACACCTGCATTCGGCTTGGGCCCTCACGCGGCCTCGTGCTGGTGACAGAGGATTTCGCGTTGCCGCGCATGAATCACTTCCGCCTGTTGCCCAACCGTACCAGGAGGCCGTCATGTCGCCACGCATTGCAGCGTTCGCGTTGCTCGTTTGCCCCGCAGCCGCAACCGCCCAGCCCGTCGCGATCCCGCCGGGCGAGACGCTGCTCGGCGACATCGGCATCTATCGCGTTGCCTATCAGCCATACGGCGCGGACGTGGTTGAGATGCCTGCGTCATGGCTCGGGCACTTCCACGAGGTCAGCGGGATCTCTTACGTCCCGCACGAGCACGTTCTCGGGCGCGATGCCATGCTGATACACTCCCCGTGGCACGGAGGACCCGGTCGCGCCTTCGTTGAGTATGCGCTGCAGTTGCCCGATTCCGACCCGATCACGCTCTCCTTTGGGATTACGATGCGCCCGGATGTCGCCGTGCCTGATAAGAGCGATGGCGTCACGTTTAGCTGCGCGCTGATCGCGGGCGGCGAAGAGACGGAATTGCTCAACGAGCACCACGCCGAGGCCGAGTGGCGCGACTACGAGTTTGACCTCACTGAGCACGCGGGGAGCGAGGTCACGCTGCGCCTGCAAGTCGAGCCCGGGCCGGCGAACAGCCCATCCTTCGACTACTCCTACTTTGGCGAGCCGAGGATCACTGCCGGCGAGGCGGCGAAGGCCCTGCCCGAGCGCGTTCGGCAGCTCACCAGCACGAAAGCCTATCGCGCCTACGCCCAAGCCGACCTGACGGCGCTCGCCAATGATCCCAGTCGCGGCGTCGTGCCCTCGTCAATGCTGCCACATGAGAATGAGATCGCCAAGACGGGGGAGAGCTACACGTTCACCTACACGGGACCGGATTGCGAGGTGACCTACACCTACGCTCCGTCCAGTGGAACGTTGGACGACATTGGCGCTTGGGTCGACGACACGGAGGTCTTTCGGCCGGCGGCGGGCGGCGGCGTCATCGTCGCCGTGCCGGATGGAGATGGCGAGCGAACCGTGCCCGCGAGGGGCGGGGAGCTTGTTTCGCTTGAGTTATCGGATGATGGGAAGCAACTCGAGGCGGTTTGGAGCTACGACGTCGAAGGCGTCCCTCTCTCAGTCACCTGGCGCTTCGGTATCGACGGGAAGGCGCTGACCATCGCGGCCTCATCGGCGGATCTCGTTGTCAGCGGGTTTTCGCTCGGGAATGTGGCGTCAGCGCCCATGCGCAAGACCATCGGGGTGCCCTATCTCCACGGCAGCGTCGCGTACCTGAACGCCCAGAACGTCTTCACGGCTCGATACTTGGACTGGACGCAGTCCAACGCATCCACCGCGCCGGAGGGGTGGTCATCTTACAACAGGAAGACCGATGGGACGCGTCACCCTCTCCGCGAAGTGGGGTACATCGCGGTGTCGCCGCACGTTGGCGAGGTCCTGCCCAACATACCGAATCCTCCGTCGCCCTACCTCGATCTCCTCGGCCCGAAGATCATGCTCGATATCTGGGGCCATCACAAGGGCACGTACGCGGGGGACGGCGAGAATCTCCGCACGCTGAAAGACAGCGGCGTCGACCATCTCGCGATCATCTCGCACGTCTGGCAGCGCTATGGATACGATGTCAAGCTCCCCGACCACTTGCCCGCTAATCCCCAGTTCGGTGGCGACGAGAGCATGGTCGAGTTCGGCGAGGCCGCGAACGATTCGGGGTACATCTGGTCGCTGCACGAGAACTACATCGACCTCTACCCGGACGCGCCCATGTACGACGAATCGGCCGCGGTTCTGCGCGCAGACGGCAGCATGTCGCCGGCTTGGTTCAACCAGGGCACGCAGGTCCAGAGCTATGGCTTGAAGTGCAATCGCGCGCTCGGATACGCCAAACAGAACGCGCCCGAGGTTCACCGGCGGTTTGGCACGAACGCCACGTACCTCGATGTCCACACGTGCGTCCCGCCATGGCACCAACTCGACCATGATGCCACGCAGCCGATGGCCGCGATGGCCCGGCACAAGGTCGAGCGGGATTCGGAGCTATTCCAGTACATGCGCGATACCCATGAGGGGCCGCTGTTTGGTGAGGGCTGGAATCACTTCTACTGGGCCGGCAAGGTCGATGGCACCGAGGCGCAGGTTGCCGGCGGCGCGGGACACGTGCCGTTCCTCGACTTCGATCTGCTGAAGCTCCACCCGCAGATGGTCAACCACGGCATGGGGTACTACGAGCGCTGGTTTCCGCAGGGGTATGACATGCGGTTCGGGACCGACGTGGGCACCGTCGCCGACATCGACCAGTACCGCGCGCAGGAACTGGCCTACGGCCACGCCGGATTCATCGGGAACATCTCAACGGACAACGTGCAGTGGGTAGCCAAAGAGCACAATATGATGCACCCCGCTCAGCGGCTCTACGGGGCGGCGAAGGTGACTGACATCAGCTATGAGGTGGCGGGTGAGATGGTCTCGGCCAGCGTCGCCCTGGCTCTGGGCGAGCGGATGCGCCAGCGGATCACTTACGACTCCGGCCTCGTCGTCTGGGTCAACTGGTCGGAGGCTGACTGGACCGTCAAGGGCCACGTCCTGCCCCAGTGGGGGACGCTCGCGCTCGGCCCGGAGACGGAAGTCAGGACCAGTCTCGTCGATGGCACGCTGGCCGACTACGCCGAGTGCCCGGAGTTCATCTTCGCCGACGCCCGGACGTCTTTCAACATGCCCTACCTCAAGCGTTTCGTGGACATCGAGCCCCGCATCGCCGACTTCGAGGATCTCGGCGAGGGGAGGATGCGCGTCACCTACGAGTGGCTCGTCAATGAGGAACTGGATCGAGACTACACCTGCTTCGTGCACTTCGCGCACCCGTCTTCGACAGAGAACGACGGCATCGTCTTCCAGCAAGACCACTCGCTGGTCAAGCCGACGAGCGAATGGGAACTCGGCGACGTCATCACCGACGGCCCGTACGAGATCGATGTCCCCGGCGACCAGTTCGATTCGTACGGCATCCTCATCGGCCTCTACGGCCCGGAGCGCGTGCCGCTGAAAGGCATCTCCGCTCCCGGAACTCCGGGCCGCACTATCATCGGCCTGCTGGACCTCCGCCGAGATGGTGACGAAGTTGCGGGGATGGGACTTGCCGACTTGAGCGCCATCGAGCGTGAACAGGATGAGAATGTCGCGGATTTCTCGGCCAACCTCAATCCTGAGGGCACGATGGTCGACTTCGGCAAGGTGGCCACGGACGGATCGCTGAAGATCTGCCGGACCCGGGACTCGCTGACCGTGCTGCCGTATCCGCTGGAACGCGAATTCACTGTCACGCTCGATTTCCCGGAACTCGTGCCCAACGTGGACGGCGATCTGATCGAGGTAATCGCCCAGGCGCCGCTGACGCACGATGTCATCGGCGCGGTACCGATTGAGTTCGATCAGGGGCGTCTGACTTTCCAGGTCGGCAAGCCAGGCGCCGGTCGGTATGTGGTGACTTGGAGTCCTGCCGAGTGAGGCGGGCAGTGGCCGACGCGCCGCCGGCCCTCGCCACGTTGGCGCGCATGCCGTATACTGGAGGGACGCTTCGAGACAGATTCTGCCAGGCAACCATCAATGAAGAAACCCATCAGAGTCCTCATCGCCGACGATCACCCCGTGTTGCGGGCGGGGCTGAGGGCGCTGCTTGACGCCGAGAAGGACCTCGCCGTAGTCGGTGAGGCGGCGACCGCGAGCGATGCCGTCAGCCAATCCGAGGCCCTGCGTCCGGATGTCGTGTTGCTGGACGTCCAAATGCCGGGCAACGGTCTGCGCGCCGTGCCGGCGATTCTCGCGCTGTCTGATCCGCCGAAGGTGGTCATACTGTCGGTGTGTGACGACGTGGTCCACGTCCGCGCGGCACTGCGGTCGGGAGTGAGCGGGTACGTGACCAAACGCGCCGTCGACGAATGCACCGTCGAGGCCGTGCGCGCGGCCCATGAGGGGCGCGTGTTCATCGATCCGATGCTGGGGAGCGTGGTTGTCGGCGAGATCGTGGGGTACAAGGACAAGTCGGACGAGAACCACGCCCGACTGACGCCCAGGATGCTGGAGGTTCTGCGTCTCGCGGCGTGGGGGTACACGAACCAGCAGATCGCGGCAGCCCTATCGGTCACGGTCAAGACCGTCGAGGCGCATCGCAGCTCCATCTTGCGCCGACTTGGCGTCTCGTCGCGCGCTGAACTCGTCCAGCACGCCTACCACTCAGGTCTTCTCGATGAGCCGCCGACCGATCCCGGCGGGTCATCGTAGCTCCTAGCGGATCTCCGCCACCGCCGGCGCGACCAGCGCGGCAATCTGGTGCAGGAACGCCTCCTCGTCAGCCCCGAACGCGCCGACCTCATCGCAGTCCGCATCGATCTGGCCGATGATCTCGCTCTCGTCGTGCTCATCGTCCCAGATCAGCACGACTATCTCCGAGCGAACCGTCGGGCTGCACGCGATGTAGTTCTCGAGCTTCCTCACGTCGTCGATCACCTGGTCGGCGCGCTGGGCAACCGCGGTCCCACAAACGCCCTTGCCGACAGGAATCTGCGTGTGGTCGGTGGGCTTGCCGACGTATGGCCCAAGTTCGAGCATCTCCCCGCGCAAGACGTAGACGCCGACCCATTCGAACGTCGGGTGGCGCCGACTGATGATCTGCATGGCGAGCTCCAGGCGCTCGACCGCGGGATCCGGCGCCTGCATGGCATGGCGGACGGCCTCGACCGTTGGATCGTAGGAGTGCCCCATCTGGTTCCCCCAGTTACTCCAGAATCGCCTTCACGCGCGCCGCGATCGCCTCCCCGATCTTCCGATGCTCGCCGGCCTCGAAGTGGATCCCGTCGAGGTCACTCGAGGTCGCCACCGCGCCGATGTCAAACCACGGGCAGTCGTACTCGCCCGCCACGCGCTCGTATTGGTCGGCCAACTGCGCGGACTTCTCGACAGCCCCGCCAAACATGTCGGCGAACTCGCTCAGCTTGCCGACCTTCGCCGGGCATAGCAGCAACACCGCAGGCGCCGAATCATCCGGGCCGGTTGCGCTCTTCTGAACGATCTCCACCAGCTTGCCCGCGCTTGCCGCGATATCCCACGCCGGGACGCTGAAACGCTGTTTGAGGTCATTGACCCCAAGTCCGATGATCACGAGATCGATCGGCTTGTGCGATTCGATGCACGGGATGATCTGCTCTTTCCCGTTCTTGTAGCCCTCGATCGGGTCGTCCCACACGGTCGTCCGACCGTTCAGGCCCTCCTCGATGACTCGATACCCGTCGCCCAGTTGCGCTTGCGTTACGCCGGTCCAGCGAACATCCGGCGCGAAACGCTTCTTCGTCGCCGGGTCATAGCCCCACGTGTTGGAGTCTCCATAGCAGAGCACGACCTTCATCGGGCACTCCTCCCGCAGCACGTTTCCGGCAGTTTCTCCCGACAGCGTCGAAGGTCCTGTTCCGCGTCAGATGCAGGCCATTCCCAGCCCCCCCGCGAAACCGCGCCGACAACCCATTGCGAGGTGCTTGGTCTATGTCCACGAGCCCTGGAACACGCATTTGTCGTCGCGCATTCGTCCACACGACCGGGCTCGCCGCCGCGGCGGGCGTGCTTGGTCAGGCCGCGCGCGCATCCGGCGGCGAGAGGCCGAACATCCTCTGGCTCATCTCAGAGGACCATGGGCCTGAACTCGGGTGCTACGGGACCGCCGAGGCCCGCACGCCGAATCTGGACGGACTCGCCTCCGATGGCGCCCGCTACACGCAGGCGTTCACGACCGCGCCCGTGTGCTCCGCGGCGCGCTCGGCGTTCATGACGAGCATGTACCAGACCGCCATCGGCGCGCACCATCACCGCAGCCACCGCGACGACGACTACCACCTGCCCGAGGGCGTCGATGTCATCACCAAGTACTTCCGCGATGCCGGCTACTTCACCGCGAACGTGAAGAACGCCGCGCCCGGCGTCAAGGGCACGTGCAAGACGGACTGGAATTTCAAGCCGAACTCGAAGCCGTTCGATGGCGACGACTGGGTCCAGCGCGCGGATGGCCAGCCGTTCTTCGCGCAGGTCAACTTCGCCGAGGCGCACCGCATGGGCAGTTGGCAGCACATGAAGGACCCCGCTCTGCGTGTCACCGATCCGGACAAGGTCGAGTTGCCGCCGTACTACCCAGACCATCCCGTGGTGCGGGATGATTGGGCGCGGTATCTGGACTCCATCGCTCTGCTCGACACGAAGGTCGGCAAGGTATTGCAGCGCCTGGATGACGAGGGCCTGGCGGAGAACACGATCGTGGTGTTCTTCGGCGATCATGGGCGCGCTATGGTGCGAGGAAAGCAGTGGCCGTACGACAGCGGGCTGAACATGCCTCTCATCATCCGCTGGCCCGGACATGTCGAGCCTGACGCCGTCTGCGACGATCTCGTCGCGGCGATCGACTTCGGTCCGACGTGCATGGAACTCGCGGGGATCGCGCCTCCGGAGCACCTCCACGGGGTCCCCTTCCTCGGGCCAAACGCCGTCCAACGCGACCACGTGGTTGGGGCGCGAGACCGGTGTGACGAGACGCTTGACCGCATCCGCACCGTTCGGACGAGGCGCTATCGGTACATCAAGAATTTCATGCCTGAGCGTCCTTACACGCAGCCAAATAACTACAAAGAGAATTGGTACCCGCCGCTTGGGGTGTTGAAGGATCTGCACGCCAAGGGTGAACTCACGCCCGCCCAAGCCCACTTCATGGCGGATCGCAAGCCAGATGAGGAACTCTACGACATCCAGGCCGATCCGTGGGAGACGGTGAACCTCGCGAATTCATCAAAGCACCAGGGAACTCTTGGGCGGATGCGTGGCTTGCTCGACCAGTGGCTTGAGGACTATCCGGATCTCGGCGCGATTCCCGAATAGTAGCCGCCGCGCGCTGCTGCGGGAGTTATCCCGGAGGTGTATCCGATGAGCGGCATCGCTTTCGAATGCGTGGTGATTCTGGGGCTCATCCTGGTGAACGGTCTGCTTGCGATGTCGGAGATGGCCGTGGTTTCCTCGCGGCCCGCTCGACTGAAGAGCATGGCGGCGTTGGGAAGTCGCCGCGCCGAGGAAGCTCTGGAGATGGCGCGCGACCCCGATCGACTCCTCGCCGCCGTTCAGGTCGGCATCACGTTGGTGGCCGTGTTGTCGGGCGCCTATGCGGGCGTCACGGTAGCCGAGCGGCTGGAGGCTCAGTTCTCGGACGTGGCTTGGCTTCAGGGCTACGCGGGCGATCTGAGCATGGCCATCGTGGTCGTCGGGATTACTTACCTCACGCTCGTGCTGGGAGAACTCGCTCCCAAGCGCCTCGCCCTCGGCGCGCCTGAACGCGTCGCGCTCGCCATCGCAAGGCCGATGCGGTGGGTCTCGATGCTGACGGCCCCCGTCGTCTGGTTGCTCACGCGCTCCACTTCGCTGCTCCTCGCCCCTTTTCGCTCTCTTCAACACCAAGATGAATCGGTTACCGCCGGTGAGATTGAGGTGCTCGTGGAAGAGGGCATGGATGAAGGGGTTTTCACTCCCGTTCAACAGGACCTGATTCGGCGGGCGTTGCGCCTTCGCGAATACCAGGCCCGCGACTTGATGATACCCAGGCCCGTGTTGGAGTGGTTCAGCCCTGGTGACGAGGTGCGTGACCTCTTCGACACGGTGTCGGCCCATCGCCAGGCCTATTACCCCATCCTGGACGGGGACCAGGACGACGTGCTCGGCCTCGTGCGCGGGTGGGATCTGCTCGTGACGATGGCCAAAGGCCAGAGCGCGCCGGTCGGAGAGTTGGCTGAGGAGCCCGTGCTGGTGCCTGAGACCACGCCGGTTCTCGACGTGCTGAGCCTCTTGCAGGACGAAGGCGCGGGTGCGGCTCTCGTCGTAGACGAGCACGGCGCGACCTCGGGAATGATCTCCATGGAAGGCGTCCTGAGAGCTATCGGCGGGCGCGCCGCTCTGACCATCTCTGCGCTCGACGCGCCGGAGTGGGAAGAGCGCGGGGACGGCAGCATCGTGGGTGACGGCCTCGTGCCACTCGTCGACTTCCGACAGGCGCTAGGGCTGCCAAGGCTTCTCGCTGAAGAAGGCCGTTACGGCAGCGTGGGCGGATTCATGATGTCCCGGCTCCAAAAGATGCCCGAGATCGGCGACGCGTTTGAGGCGCATGGCTTTAGGTTTGAGGTGCTGGCGCTGGACCACTACCGCGTGTCCAAACTGAGAGCCACGCCCATTGAGCCGGTCGCCGGCGAGGTTCCTGAAGGGTAGTAGGCGCCTCCCAACTCGCGATCCCGAGCCGGATCACTCACCCACAATCCAGTCGATCTCAACCACCGCGCCCTCTTCGCCTCCACCTGTCGTGGGGTCGAGGCGTATGGCGCGGATCGTCTGTCCGCTCCACAGAGCGTGTTCGCCGACGGGGATCTCGTACTCGTGCCACTCGCCGTCGGGGATCACGGGATAGGTGATGTGTTTGTCGTCGGCAAAGCGGGGGCTCTCCGACGTTGTCCAGAAAAACTGGCCGGATGCCTGACACGCGGGCAGCTTCATCCGCACCTTCACGGTCTCAACCGCGCCCGGGGGTACGCTCATGAAGCTGCGGGTCATGTGCGGGTCCGGCCCCATGAGCGGGACGGTCAGCGCCTCTCCCTGGATCGTGGCCATGCCTAGCGCGTTCGCCATGGCCCATCCCTCGAGATTGCCGGCCGCGTTGAACTGGAAGTCGATCCGCTGAGCGGGCTTGGCCGGCTCCGGGTAGGCGAAGTCCGTGTCGAGCTTCAAGAGCACGCTGCCACCGGCCGCCAGGCCAATTGGCAGCTTGCCGTCCGTCACATCCAATGGCCGCAGGCTTCCGTCCTGGTCTGATACTTGCGCCGCGCCCGTCACGTGTGGTCTGAGCGTGGCCTCGACGCGCGCCACGTTGTCGTGGTCTCGGTTCACGATCATCACGAACTGCGCATCGTCGGCGTCCTCGAACAGCCCTACCACGAGCGGCACGTCATCGGGCAGACTCAGGATCGCATCGCTCCCAAGCCGCGTGGCGCCCTGGGGCGTCTCGCCCGTGTGGTAGACACCGGTGGATGTCAACCCGAGCAGCGTCTTGCCCAGCCCCTGGATCTCGCCATTCAGACCGCGGATGATCGCGTAGAGACGTCCGGGCTTGCCTTTGGAGTCGACGATCCCCGCCTCGCCATCAGCCTCCCATGCCTCCGCGGTCCAGTACGTGAAGTACATGATTCCCTTCATGCCGTACGCCAGCGACGTGTAGACCTGCCAGCGCATCTCGCCTTCGGTGGGATCGCGGTAGCGCAGGTGGGGCAGCGAGAGGATGATATTCCATTGCGGCGTGTCATAGCGGAGACCATACTCGCGGATGAGCTCGAGGTTCTCGAAGTAGTCCGCGCGGTCGCTCCCGTCCGCCATCAGGCAATAGTGGTCGTAACTCAGCACCCTCGGCTTCACGATGTCGAGGTACTTGTCGAGATGCTCGGCGTACGTGGGCGTGCCGAGTTGATGGAAGTTGGCGTACGTGGGGAAGAGGTTGATGTACGGCAGGTGAGCGGGATCTTGCTTCTCTAACTCTTGGCTGACTAGCCCGAGCGATTCGAATAGCTGCAGCCCTGGTTCGTCCTTGATGTGGTAGCCATACAGCGCGGGATGGGATCCGTAATCGCCCACCACTTCCGCCACGATCTCGCGCCAGTTCTCGCCTGAGACCATCTCCCAGGAGATCCGCGTGTCGACGATGGACGCCTTGATGCCGACTTGCTCGCAAAAGTCGAGCATCGCGAGGTTGTCCTCAAGCGAGTAGCCGCCTCGCGGCCCGCAGAACGTGAAGTTACAGTCCTTCACCGTCTGCCATGTCTCCAGCCGGTTCTCCGTTGCCGGCGGACCGTACCAGAACCCGATTGGGAACTCGCTGGGCTGCCACGGCGCGGCGGATGCGGAACTGACTATTGCCGTCACCAGCAGTATGATGCTCATCCCTCACCCGCTCCTTTAACAATCTCCGCCACGCCATCGCTCGCATCCAACTCCCTCACCGTGTCCCCCATTCGCACCCTCAGCCGCTCGCGTCGATAGGGATCCCTCACCACGTACGTCCCGTCCCGCATATCGACCCGGCAGCCATCTATGCCAAACCCAACACCTCGGGCCGCGTCGATATACGCGTCTCCGTAAGTGTCCAGCGCCTTCGCCGCCGTCGCCAGCGCGGCGCCGTTGCCCCAGGTGAAGATGGTGAACGGGCCGATCGGCTCCGATCCCGGTCCGCCATGCGATATGTTCTCCATCATGAAGCCGTAGCTCTCCTCGCCGAAGAACTCGTAGCGACGCTCGTATTCTTGGCGGACCTGCGCGTTCTCGGGGCAGTATAGCATCGCGAACGACGACCGGATCGCCGCCACGCCGCGCTCGAAGTACTCGGCGTTGCCCGTCTCCGCGTAGTAGTCCAGGTAGATCGGCGCGAACAGGCTCTGGCGGGCGTCGTTCCACTCGCCATCGGCGTTCATTACGCCAAAACCCCCGTGGCACGGTGCGGGGATGAAGGGCGGGTCCCACACTTGCTGATACAGGCTCAACTCGTCAAGGCACCGGCGGCCGACCGCGAGGTAGTGCTCGTCTCCGGTGACGCGGTATCCCGCGAGGAATGCCTCCGCACACCAGAACATCGAAAGCGTGTTCCGCTTGTAGATGCCATTTCGCGCGATGGGCTCGCCAACGCGATCGCCCCAGTACCGACAGCACGAGAAGTATGTCTCGTAATCCTCCCAGCGCCCGTCGGCCACGGGACCGTTCTCCAGGTATTGCAGCCCTCGCATGGCCGCATCGCGCCACTCCGGATTCTCCGGCAGCTCAAGCAGGAGCGCGACGCCCATTGCCGTTTCTGGCCCCTCCGCCAGCATACCGGGAACGGTTCCATCTGGCTCGACCCATCCAGGGAAGGCGCCGCTGGGGAGTTGGAGCTTGACTAGCCGATCCGCGAACCGAGTCGCGTATCCGGCGGCCTCGTCATCGCCGCCCACGAGGTCGCTCCACTCCAGCAACAGCCTGGCGGTGAACGCGGCGTCCAGAATGTGGCACGCGTCGCCGCTGGTGCCGGGCGGTCTGCGATCCGAATTCGTCCATCGCGCCTCGTCCCATCCGGCGGCGTCCTTGTAGAGCTTGTAGCCTCCGCCGCCCGCCGTGTAGATGGCAGGGAACAGGCCATCAGTCTGTGGCGCCGAGAGGGCGATGTTCGTCATCAGCCGCGCGCGCCGCTCAAGGTCTTCCGAGCCGACAATCCGCGCGTATCTCAGCAGACCATTGGCGCAGCGCTGAGTGCTGAACCACGCTTGGTTCCAGATAGACTGTTGCTCGCGCCAGCGGCGCTGCTCCACAGGAACGCTCGGGTGCTGGGCGATGTCGATGATGAACGCCGGGGCGCCGCACTCCCTCCCGTCGATCTCGAAGCTCTGCCAGACATCCTCCCAACCCTCGGGCGTGAAGGCCCATCTGACGATATGCTCCATATTAGTCGATAGAGGGGCGCGCTGGGCGCCACCGGCCTTGTGCATGGGACGTCCCCAGCGATCCCAGATGAACCGCGCGGCGAGTCCGTACGGGTTGGCCCTGTCCTCAGCGCGTTTGCTCGCCAGCACATGCACCCTCACCCGCACGTTCTGTCCGCGATACTCCACTGGCAACGCGTTGTAGAGCACGTGCACGTCGCCGAGACGGTAGTTGCCGGCCGCTATCGTGACGGCGCCTTGTGGGTGATCGTAGTCCATCCAGCTCTTCCAGCCGGTCAGATGCCCGGTCCGCACATCATCAATGTCTGGTGCCAGTGCCAGCGCAACGTCATCATTCGCGATTGCCAAGGCGGGCGATCGGTAGGAATGATCCGCGATGATGTAGCCCGGCGTCGGCGCGAGATGGGGGAGATGTAGCTCCTTCGCGCCTCTGACGGCGTGCACGATGCGAGTCAGCGCGCCGATGCCCTCCCCTGTTTCAGGCAGCTTGCCCGTGAACTCAAGGACGCCGTCGGCATACGTCACCCGAAGTCTCTCCGGCGCCCCCTGAGTAGCTCCGCCCTCCGGCGCGAAGGCCCCGCCTGCGAGTAGCACTTCACCCTTCTCGCCGTCTTGAATGGTCCACGCGGTGATGTCTGCCACCGTGGCCAGGCTCGTGTGTGCGCTTGTACCCACACGCGTGCCCTTCGGTCGGTACTCAGTGTCGAGGTGTTCGGCGATCAGTTCTCCGTCGACCAACACGCGAACGCGAGTGCCGACATCCGTCTCCTCGCACGACGCCTCGACCCGGTACGTCCGCCCGTGCTCCACATCGTGCGGCACCGCGATCATGTCCTTGCCGGGCCATGGGATAGGCGCCACGCGGACGAGGTTTGAGTTCGCGCCGAGCAGCACGAGGTAGCATGGACCGCCCTCGGCGCCGGCCCGCAACGCGATCCCCGCGACGTCACCATCAGTGATGGTCACATCAGCCGCTACCGCGATGTCGGGCCCGCCAACCGGCGCGCCGTGCATGACGAACACGTCGTCGCGGATTGCGCGGCGATATTCCACTACTCCACCCTCTGCGGTCCATGGCGACGCCTGCCCGTAGATCGCAGCCTGCTCTGCCGTCGGTGGCGAGACCTCGAGCAGCACCTCTCCGTCCAGGCTCAGCGTTCCGCTGTGCGGATCTGTCTGTTCCCAACTCATCGATGCCTCGGTCGTCGCGCATAGCAGCACGACGAGTGGAATCAGTATCAGAGCGGCTCGCGTCATCGGCTCCATGGATAGACCTCACCCATCTGTCGTCGCGTAATATCCGCCAACACGTTGGCCCACGTGCCGTCCGAGTCCTTCAGCGTCAAGTGGCGTCGCGTATCGTCGAAGCTGGGGCGTGCAGTCATGCAGAACGGACGACGGCCCTCGCCGTTGGCAGCGGGGGCCGTCGTTTGGCGTCTGTCATTACTCGTCGATTCAGTCGATGATCTCTTGCTTGACTGGGTCGAAGTTGATGGTCTTCCCCTTGCGGTACGAGAGGCAGCTCAACGCGATGGCCACTTCGGTCTTATAGCCGGTTAGCGCGTCAAGATGCGGCTTCTCGGTGCCGCGGATGGAGTTGATGAAGTTCACCATGTGGTCCGAGCGCGGCTCGCGCGCGATACGCGTCTCCTCGCGCTTCTCCTTGTACGGGTCCTGCGGCCTGATGACGACCTCGCCGGTCTCGAAGGTCATCGTTGCTTCTTCGCCGCGGATCAGTTCGGGGAGACCGTGGCTGCTGGCGCCCGTGGCGTGGAGAGCCATGCTGTGGCCGGCAGTGCTGTTGAGCTTGTACTTGGCGATCGGCACTTGCTGGCCGTCGTGCTCAGCCGTCAGCACCTTGTTGCCGGGCTCGAAGCCCTTCGGCGCGTTCTCCTCCGGCGGGTAGTCGATGTTCACGTGGAAGTTGTCGGGTACTTCGCGGTCGCTAACGGCGGCGTTGGTGCCGGTCGATGCGACGCGTGTCGGGAACTGTGGCCCGAGCGCTACAATCATGTGACTCAGCGCGTGGTAGAGCAGGTCTGTTGCCAGCCCGCCCGAGTAGTCCCAGTACTTGCGGAAGTTGCAGAATCGGTCCAGCTCAAATGGGCGCTTTGGAGCCGGCCCGAGCCACATCTGCCAGTCCAGGTTCGTCGTCGGATCCGCAGCCCAGTCGAGGCCATAGTTCCAGTCGCCGCCCGGCACGTTGCGGAACGCGCCGGTCTGACTCCAGACGAGCTTGCCAAGCGCGCCGGCCTTGATCTGCTCCTGGGCCTTCCACCACAGGTCGTCCGAGCAGCCCTGAGCCCCGACCTGGAAGACGCGTCCCGTTCGCTCGACGCACTGGTACACGTCCTTGGCCTCGTGCCAGTAGAGCGTCATCGGCTTCTGGCAGTACACGTCCAATCCTGCTTCGAGGCACTCGATGGACTGGGTCGCGTGCCAGTGGTCCGGGCTGGCGATGACGACCGCATCGACGCGTGCTTTGTCGATCAACTCGCGGTAGTCGCGGTAGCCCTTGCCGCCGCAGATGCCCTGCGCTCGTTCGGTGCGGTTGTCGAACACATCGCACACCGCGGTGAGCTTGATGTTGTGCTTCGGGTCGTTCGACATGTCGGTGAGCTGGCGGACGTGTCCGGTGCCCATGCCGCCCGTACCGATGACGCCGAATCGGATGCGCTCGTTCGCGCCGAGAACACTGCCCGGCGCTGGCGCGCCGAGCGCCCCAAGCCCCACTGCCGTTGCCCCGGTTGCGGATGCTCTCACGAAATCCCGTCGGCCCATCGTGCTGGTGTCTGTCACCAAAGTGACCTCCCTGACATGACGTCGCGCACGGGCCCTTCGCCCGCGTGCGCCAAGGACCTTCTCACATCAGTAGTGCGAGTGGTTCGCCGCCTTGCGTCGTTCGTCATAGCTCTGTTCGCCGCGAGGCAAGGCGTCAACAGGCCCGTCGATGCCGTAGGCGCCGAGGTATTGCTTCCCATCCTCTTCCCGCGTCACGCAGAGGAACTCCTCTCTCTCGTCACCCGCGAAGTCGAACGCGTGGTGCAGATGTCCCGGCATCACCGCGACCACCTCGCCCGCGCCGTTTAGCACCATGTTCGCCCAGGCGATCTCCATCCCGCCCTCGCCGTCCCAGTCGAGCACGCCCAGATTCGGGTTGCCCGTGATCGCCACTTCCGGCGCCGCCGTCAGCAGATTCCCGCGGCAGTCGAAGATCATCAATCGCGCCCGCAGCCGGGGCATGTAGAACCGGTCGCCAACGACGACCTCGATGCCCTCCACGTCCGGCCGCACGTCGGCGATCTCGATCTGCTGCGCGTGGTTGGTGTCGTAGTGCCAGATCGTCTCGCCCGTCTGCGCGTTCAGCACGAACACGCCGCTGCCCGAGTAGCAGTAGGCGACCTCGGTATCGCCATCGCCGTCCAGGTCGCCCAGCCGGATCGAGTCCGCGTGATCGCGCCGGATGTCCATGCGCTCCCAGCCGGTGGTTCCGTCCGGCCGGATCATCCCCGACGAGACGAACGTCTCCTCGCGAGCGTCGCCCTCGACGTCGGCCGAATAGATGAAGTGCCCGAGGATGTCGCCGCCCTCGTCGCTGTACGACCAGAGGTGGTTCAGATCCGCGTCATACGCATCGGCCTGCTGGAGGTTTCCCTCCAGGTACTGGCCGCTGAACATGAGGATCGTCGCCTGGTCGTCCTTGCCGGTCAGGTTGCCCACGGCGAGGCGTCCGTTGATGTAACTGTCCTCAATCGGCCAGGGCGTCTTGCGCTCGACCTCGCCTGTCATCGCGTCGCAGAAACACAGCCACTCCTTGCCGTCGATGTAGCGCCACATCGCCACGTCTCGGCGTCCGTTCCCGTCGAAATCCCATATCACCATCGGGTGTTCGCGGCGCTGGATGGGCGTGGGGAATTCCTCCGGCGAATCGTACGACCAGAGCAGCGTTCCGTCGTGGAGATACGCGTCCACCGTCCGATACGGATCGCCCACAAGGACGTCCGTCTGGTTGTCGCCGTTGAGGTCGCCGAACCGCGCGCTGCCCCTTCTGCGCATCTGCAGTTTCCACGCCGTGAAGTCCGTCGCGGGAAACACGTGTACAGGCGCTTCATGGGTGGCGGTCTTGCCTCCGAGGTCGGTCACGGTCAGCGTCACCACGTAGTCGCCCGGCTTCTCGAAGGTATGCGCGCAGTTCTCTTCGTCTCGCGTCCCGCCGTCGCCGAAATCCCAGTGCCACGCCACGATGTCGCCCATGCTATCGGCCGCCGTGAAGCCCACCGGCACGCCCGCTCGGGCCCACTGCTCGTCCCACGACCATGCCCTCAACGGCCGGAGATCATCGGGGTGTAGCTCGAGATCTCGCGTCAGCAGCACGCAGTCGGCGTACGGGTTGTCGTGCGCCTCGGCGATCCGGATCGTGATCGTGTCGCCCTTGAGATCGAAGTCGCCGCCCTCAGCCCAGCGCATCGTCGAAGTCCCGAACTCCGTCTCCGACTGCGCCTCGCCGATCCACACGCCAAAGCCTCGGTTGCTAGCTCCGTGGCTCCTGACCCACAGTCGATACGTGCCCTCGCCCGGGAGGTCGAACGCTGCTTCCGCCTCGCCCTCGCCGCCGAGTAGCAGCGCGCCACCACCCGTGCACCCCATCCGCAAGAAGTCCTTGTCGACCACTCGCCAGTCGCCCGGCATCTTCTCCAACCCCTCTGGTTCGAGCAGCACCGTCGTCGCGCGATCGATGTGCGCTGCCAGGTCGATGTTGCCTGGATCGAACTCCGGATTGGGCTCAAGCGGGCCCTGCGCTATGGCCAGTCCTGTTGCGAGCAGAATGGCGAGCATCTTCACGCCCCCATGTGTTATGCTATCCGTGATACGCATCTGGTCTTAACCCCGCCGGGCGTTGCCTCCTGCTCGGTGGATCGGGAGCGAAGCAATGACCTCGATGACCGCGCCCCACCTGTTGGCTCTTGCCGCAGTCGCCGTATGCGTTTGCGGCGCGTCCGCCGCCGATGAGATTGCGCCACGCTCATGGGCCACCATCCGCGGCATCTATGGCGGCGTGCCGGATGAGTTGATCCAGGACGGCAGGCGCCTCAGTGATTCGGGCGTCAGCGCGATTTGGATGGGTTCTGGCTCTGTCACGCCGGAGCGACTCGCCATTCTTCGCGAGCAGGGCGTCAAGGTCTTCGTCGAGTTCAACACGCTTCACGTTGCCTCGTACATCAAGGACCATCCGGACGCTGCACCGGTCGGTGTCGATGGGAAGCCCTGTCCGCCGCCGCACGGATGGCAGGGCGTCTCGCCCACGCACGTGGGCTACCGGAAGTACCAGATGGATGCCTTTCGCGAGTTGCTCGAAACCTACGACATCGACGGCGTCTGGCTCGACTACCACCACGCCCACGCCTCCTGGGAACGCTCTGATCCGGATATGCCCGATACCGGCTTCGACCCGCGTTCCCTCGCCCTATTCCAGAAAGCCACCGGCATCGAGCTGCCCGATGCTCCCACTCCTGAGATCGCCACGCTCCTGCTAGGCGAACACCATGATGCGTGGGTGAAGTGGCGCTGCGGCGTGTTGACCGATTGGGTGCGCGAGTTCCGGAGCATCATCGACACCACTCAGCCGAACACGTTGCTGGGGACGTTCCACAACTGCTGGAGCGACACCGACCACGACGGCGCGCGGCTGAACAAGCTCTTCATCGACCTCAGGGCCCAGGCCAAGTATGTCGATGTATTCAGTCCCATGCCCTACCACGTCCGTTTCGGGCACGGCGATGATATCGGGTGGATCTCGCGACAGACGGCCTGGCTTGGAGAGGTGCTTGCCATTGAGGGCGACCCCGCCGAACGTCACCGCATCTGGCCGATCGTCCAACTGTCCGACTGGGATGACCCAGTGCCCGTGTCGCATGTCAGGCGCGCGCTCGACCATGGGACGCGACGCCCCGCAACGGGGGTGACGGTCTTCAACTGGGGCTCCCTTCACGCCGAGTCGGACAAGGTCGCCGAGATGACTCGCCTCTACCTCGACATCGCGCCCTAACCGCGCCCATTCACGTGTCCCCTCGCCACCAAATCACCTCAGCCGCCGCCCATGGTGTGGTACATCTACTGTGATGCGGATGCTCGCTGTGATCCGCGTCACGTTAGAGACGGCAGCGTATGGGACATATTGGATGTACGGACACTGGACCATCGCGCCCTAGTACGCACCAACGATCACACCACCTCTTCGCAGCAGCATCCACCACCACGTGATGTCTGCACGTATTGGGCGCATCCAGACTATCCTGGAGCGTAGTGTCTATGCTCAGCGATGGTGCGAGCAAAGGGGGGAAGCTCGGGATGCTAGGCGCATCGGTGGCCGACGCCGTCTCCCGGCTTACGCGCGCGCTGGATGACGAACCGTCATCGGCACGCGGTTCCCATAGCGAGACAACCTCACCCGCCGGGCCTGCTTCCGGCGACGCTCGAACGCGTGTCCTCATTGTCGATGATCACAAGGCGATCTGCCGCGCTCTCTCCAAGTTCCTCGACGTGTCGGGCTTCGCAACCGCAGAGGCCGACTGCGTTGTCGCCGCGCGCGAGCGGCTGGCCGAATCACGCTTCGATGTAGTGCTGCTCGACTTGGACATGCCTGGCGAGAATGGCTTGACGCTCCTGCCCGAACTCGCGCCCCTCCTGCCGCACACGCTGGTCATTGTCACCACCGGAAACGACGATGCGCCGACGGCCGTGAAGGCGATGAAGCAAGGGGCGGTCGACTACATCTGCAAGCCCTATTCCTGTGACGGAATCCTGGCCGCGATCCGCGGGGCACTCGGGTTTCGTCGGCGCCAGATCCGCGACATGGCGACCCAGTCAGACCTTGAGGTACTGGTCCGGGAGCGTACGGAGGCGCTGCACAGCGCCTTGGAGCGGCTCGATGATACGGGCGCGGCGATCAAACGCGTGGTCTGCGCTCTGGCGGAGATCCGCGACGCCGAAACCGGCGCTCACCTGCGGCGGATGGGCGTTTACGCCAGGGAGCTGGCCCGCGCGCTGCCGGCCTCCGTCCGCGAAGCTCACCGCGTCGACCATGCCTACGTTGACCGCCTCCACGAGGCCGCTCCCCTCCATGATATCGGCAAGATCGGCGTTCCAGATCAGATCCTGCTTAAGCGTGGGCCGCTCACCGACGACGAGCGATGCACGATGCGCCAGCACTCGGCCATAGGGCGCGCGATATTGCAGACCGCGGGAGCGCAAACCGAGTCGCAGAGCGTGCCGCTGCTCCAAGTCGGGATGGAGATCTGTGAGAGCCACCACGAGCGATGGGACGGCGCCGGCTACCCGCACGGCATCAGAGGCACTGAGATCCCGCTATCGGCGCGCATCGTTGCGGTGGCTGATGTCTACGACGCGCTCGCCACGTCGCGCCCCTACCGGGCCGAAGCATTCGCCCACGAGACGGTCTGCGAGATGATCGTCGAGGAGCGGGGCGGCGCTTTTGATCCGGATGTCGTCGACGCATTCATAGTGTGTGAAGCCAGCCTGGGTGTCATCAGTCAAGGCCTCTTCGAGGAGGCCTTCGAGACCGTTGCTCTCCCCCCGATCACCATCGAGACGGACTCCACGTCGCGTGGCAGCGCCGCGCGGGTCTGGGAGACCAGCGCGTTCGTAGAGACCGCCCGCGACCTTGGCCTCATCTCCTGACCATCGATGCCAAAGGCATCCTAGGCTCCCCAAGCGAACCTCACGGCATGATCTTCCGACTGTGTCTCCTGCTAGGCCTGGCCTGCGGCGCCGGCTCTTGCCAGAGCGCCCGCGTCGACGAGACGACCGATGCCATTGTCTTGCGCAACGAGCGACTTGCTCTCCTGCTTGGCAAGCCCCAGAAGGGCTGCATCACGTCGCTCGTCGATGTCTCCACCGGCTCGGAGCTGGTTGCGGGCACGGGCAGCGACTGGCTGTTCCTCGTCGCCGTCACCAAGGCCGACGGGCCGGGGGATGACAAGACATACCTCTCAAGCTCCACTGCCGCGTCAGTTCAGTTCGTCGTTGAGAATCAGCGCCGGGAATCTCGCGTGCGAATGCGGTTTGCCGACGTAGGCGGGCGCGGCATTGACGCCGAATGCACGGCCTCCGTACGCCGGCGCGACCCCTTCGTGCGATGGCGCGTTGTCGTCGACATGCCTGAGGGGCTTGTCGTCGAGGAAGTCCTGTTGCCCGGCATCACGCTCCGCGCGCCGCTGCATGATGGCCTGACGGACATGGCCGTGACAGGGCACACCAAAGGCGGCGTTTTCCGCGCGCCCAGCGCGTGGGAAGAGAACTGGTCGACCTCCGCCTCGTTGCCTGGCGCGATGGCGGCACAATTCGCCTGCTACTATGACGAATCCGTCGGGCTGTACTCAGCCGCCCACGACTCCACAGGCTACCCCAAACGCGTCGCGTTGCGCCGGAGCAAGACTGGCATCGAAGTCAGTTGGGGCGAGTCCTGCTTCGCGGCGGGGCGGCATGCTCTCGACTACGATGTCGTCATGACGACATTCTCCGGCGGCGACGCGCCGACTGATTGGCGCCACGCGGCCGATATCTACAAGGTCTGGGCCGAGGAGCAGGCGTGGTGCGCGAAGACGTACCACCAGCGTGATGATATCCCGGACTGGATGAAGCAGGGCGCGCCCTTCGTTCGATTCTCGCGTGGCTGGCTGTCTCGACCGGAGCAGATCGAGCGCTGGCTGACCGATTACTGGAAGCGCCAGTTTCCTGAGGATCTCCCGCTCACGATCGCGTACTGGGGTTGGGAGAAGGTTGCCAGTTGGGTCACGCCCGATTACTTCCCCCTGTACCCGTCCGACGATGAGTTCATCGCGCTCGCGGCCATGAATCGAGAGATCGGCGGACATGTTTTCCCATGGCCCTCGGGTTACCATTACACGATGACGTTCGAGGAGCAGGCCGACGGCTCATTCACGTGGGACGATCGGGAGCGTTTCAATCGCGTTGCGCGGGACCATGCCGTTCACAAGCGCAATGGCGATCTCTATGTCAGAAAGGCCTCGTGGCTCCAAGGCGGAGCTAATGCCTGCATGTGCCCCGGTGATCCATTCACCATCGACTGGATGAACGACATCGCCGATGAACTCGCCGAGTGCGGGGCTGACATGATCCAGGTCGACCAGGTCGTCGGCGGCGCGTTCCCAGCGTGCTACAAGACGGACCATCCTCACCCGCCTGGCCCCGGCGCTTGGCAGGCGGAGGTTTTCCGCACTCAACTCAAGACGATGCTCGCGCGCCTTCGCGAAATCGAGCCCGATGCCGTCGTCTCCTTCGAGGAGCCGAACGAGCACTTCATCCAATACGCGGCGATCCAGGACTATCGTGACATCGAGGGGCGGTGGGGGGATCCGCGGCCCGACGAACTTGCATCGGTCTTCAATTACATCTATCACGAGTACCTGCCGACTTTCCAGAGCAACCCTCGCCGCGGGAACGGCTTCCTGACGGCCTACTGCCTCGTCAACGGCCAGACCCCGCACTTCGTGCCAACGCAGGATATCGGTGCCGGGCCGCTGCTGGCAGGCGGCGACTTCGAGGAGTGGGCCGACGATCAGCCCCGTGGCTGGGAGAAGGTTGGTGGCTACCAGGGGGCCGTGTGGAATGGGAAATGTGCTCGCGATGAGACTGTAAAGCACTCCGGCGACTCGTCGATGCGTCTAGAGAACGGCGCCGACGAGTCCGTGCAGGTCTCGCGGAATGTCATCATCGGCGACAGCTTCCGGAGGGGCCGCACCTATCGCGTGTCCGCGTGGATCCGCACGGAGGACCTCGCCCAGGTAAACGGCGTCAACTTCGGCACGCTCACCCACCAGCTCAAGAGCACCGGCGCGGGCGCGCGGATCGACATGCCTGCCGGTACTGACGACTGGGCGCGTGGCGACATCACCCTCACGATCCCCGAAGGCACGGACTTCCTGCGCATCATGTGTCACGTTGACGGGCCCGGCAAGGTCTGGGTCGACGACGTGCTGCTCGAGGAGGCGGGGGCGGATGGGGCATTCGCGGAGGTCCGTCGGCCCGAGACCCCACCCGATCACGACATCATGTCCCGGTGGGTCGATCTCTACTCCGACGAGGCCCGGCCGTATCTCCTGTTCGGCCGCACGCTGCACCCGCCCAAGCTCGAGTGCGATTCCATGGAGCACGGCGGCTCGACCTATCCCGCCGTCCTGCACAACGCCTACCGCGCGCCCGATGGCTCCGAAGCGGCCATCCTCGCGAACGCGACCAACGAGGCCCAATCCGCTACGTTGCAGTGGCACGGCGACACGGTGCATCTCTCGCTTGATCCCTGGGAGGCCCGCCTGGTGCGCTAAATGGGCCGCGAAAGGTCCCGCTCGTCTCCGTCGCGAATCGCATATCGCACGCGAGGAACCCGCCCAATGACTGTCCGCCGACTGATCATCGTCTTCGCCCTCGTCGCCATCGCGGCGTCATCCGCGTCCGCCGCCATGTACGTCAGGCGCGGGACGGCTCGTGAATCATACGAGGCCTCGCTGGCGGCTTCGGGCGCCAGTGTCCAGCTCGGGCCATGGCACTTCATCGGCCCGTTCGATCACGCGGATGGCAAGGGCTTCGTTGCGGTCTACCCGCCGGAGGAAGGGGTCGACCTCGACGCCGAGCACGAGGGCAAAGACGGGCGCAAGCTGTCGTGGCGGCGCGGCAATGACTTCGTCGATGGTCGCGCGAATTCGCTCCGGATCTTCGGCGATGACAACGATTGGATCACCGTCTACATCCATCGGGTGATCACCGCACCGAAGGCTCAGGAACTCCCCGTTCTGCTGGGCAGCGACGACACGCTCACGCTCTGGCTGAACGGCAAGCGCCTGATCCACCACAACACGTCTCGCCACTGCGTTCTGGGCGATGAGCGGCTGACGCTCAACCTCCGCGGGGGCGAGAACGAACTCCTGCTGAAAGTCTGCCAGGGCGGCGGAAACTCTGGGTTCGCCTTCGGCCTCGATGAGGGCGGCGACTCCCTGCTTGAATCGATCGCGCGAGACTTCCCCGGCGAGATCAACGATCTCCTGATCGAACTCGACTGGCTGCGTCAGGCCCGGGCCACTGGTACGGGCGCGGTTGGCGCGGCAATGACGCCCGAAGACGACGCGCCCGGTGGCTGCGATGGCGTCATCGATGGCGGCACGGGCTTCCACACGGACCTCGAGCCTCAGCCATGGTGGCAGGTTGATCTGGGCGAGTCGGTCGCGCTCGATCGCGCCGTCCTTTACAATCGCGGGACTGTCCCCGAGCGCAACAACGTGCTCATCATCCAGCTCTCCGACGACGGCGAGTCATGGCGTCAGGTCTGGCAGAACGACGGGACGCTGTTCCATGGCTTCTCGGACAACAAGCCCCTCACTGCGCCGCTAGCCGGCGAGCGCGCGCGATATGTCCGGGTCACGCTGCCCGGCACGAACTACCTGCACCTGGATGAGCTTCAACTCTACGGCCCTGGCGACACCGCGAACCTCGCGCTGAATCGCCCGGCGACGCAGAGCAGCGCGAGCAACTGGTCGACGTACACGCCTCTCGCCGTAACCGGACCAGATGGCGCGCGCATGAGATCGGCGACCCTCGATGCTCTCGATCTAGCCGGCCGCACGTTTGAGTTCGTCCCATCCGCCGACACGGGCGAATTGGCCGGTCTCGAAGCTGCCATCAAGGAGGCGCCGGCCGACGCCGATTGGGAGGCGCTCTACCTCACCGTCCGCCGCTTTCGTCGAAATGTCATCCTGTCCCACTCGTTACTCGATTTCGATGAACTCCTCATCGTCAAGCGCCCGCCGCCGCTTTACTCGCACATGGTCGACCAGTACGAGGGTCGGCACAGCCGCGCCGGCGATGGGCTCGTGGTCCTGCGCGATTGGCGCCGGGAGTCGAGGCTCGATGTCTTGCTCGACGGCAAGCTTCCGGACGGCTCCGTGCTGCATCCGGATCTATCCTTCGACGGGAAGCGCGTTCTGTTCAGTTTCTGCGACCACACGGTTGAGGACCGCAACGCCCGAGCGTTCTTCATCCACGAGGCTGATCTGGAGACGGGCGAGGTGCACCAACTCACCGGCGTGCCCGGCGTCGACCCACTCGACCGTTGGGAGGATCGCGAGACGGTGCTCATCGAGGACTTCGACCCCTGCTACTTGCCGGGCGGGGGCTTCGTCTTCGTCACCACGCGCAACCAGGCATTCGGCCGCTGCCACGGTGGGCGCTACACACCGGCGTATGTTCTGTATCGCGCCGATGCCGATGGCTCGAGTATCCGCAGACTGTCATACTCCGAGGCCAACGAATGGGATCCCAGTGTTTTGCCTGATGGGCAGATCCTCTACACGCGCTGGGATTACGTCAACCGCGTCAACACGTTCTTCCAGAGCCTCTGGACCACGCTGCCCGACGGCGCGGGCGTCGCGCATTTCTACAAGAACAATACCCGCAATCCGTGCATGACGGCCGAGGCGCGCTTAATCCCCGGTAGTGACAGGATTGTCACCACCGCCATGGCCCATCACTCCTACACGGCCGGCTCGATCATCACCGTGGATCGCGGCAAGGGCGAGGAGGGCCTGGAGCCTGTCGAGCGCATCACTCCCGATGCCAGCTTCCCGGAAACTGAGGGCTGGCCGGTGGGCAGCTACGCCAGTCCTTGGCCACTCAGCGAGGATCTATACATTGCTGCCTACTCGCCCGAGGTGCTGGTGAGCCAAGGCAGCGTCCAGAGCGCGAACGCCTATGGGGTCTACCTCGTCGACACCCTCGGCGGGCGCGAGCTGATCTATCGCGATCCATCCACATCGTGCTTCTCGCCGATTCCCGTGCGGCCGCGACCGGAGCCACCCATCCTCGCGTCGACGCTTGATCCCGAGCGCGACGATGGCACGTTCATCATCCAGAATGTCTACGAGTGCGTCGAGCCGCTAGAGCCCGGCAGCGTGAAACGCCTGCGCGTCGTTCGCATCCACGAGCAACCAACCGCGGCATGCGCGCGCCGGGGCGCCGTCGAGCACGAAGTCGTCAAGAGCGTGCTCGGGACAGTGCCCATCAACGATGACGGCTCGGTCGCCTTCAACGCGCCCGCCGAGATGCCGCTGCTTTTTCATCTCCTCGACGACAGCAACATGTCGCTCTTCAGCATGCGGAGCCAGGTGTATCTCCAGCCCGGAGAGACGATGAGCTGTATTGGTTGCCATGAACAGCGCGGCACGGCGCCGCCCCGAGATTACGGCGACGCGGCGATTGCCGTTCCCGAGATCGACCCGCCGCCCGGGCCGAGTTACGCCGGCGGTTTCAGCTACGCCCGCACGGTTCAGCCAGTGCTGGACCGTTACTGCATCTCGTGCCACGGTCTCAATGAGCGCGAAGCTGATCTCAGCCTCCTCGGCACGCACGAGGGACAGTTCAGCGAGTCGTACAACGCCCTCACCTCGCGACCGGGCCTCGTCTCGCTGGCGCACATCTACCAGGAATCTGACACCAGCCGGGCGGCCGACTATGGCGCGCGCGCAGGACAGCTCGCCAGCCTCCTGCTGACCGCCCATAGGGAACACGCCCCGCTGGACCCCGACAGCTTCACCCGCATCGCGCAGTGGCTCGATCTGAACGGTCAGTACTATGGAGATTACGCTTTCGAGAAGCACGAGCGGCGCGAGCCAATCGCAGACGGCGTCGCCGCGCTCCGCAAGCGTGTTGGCGACTCGTGCAACGCCTGCCATGAGGGCATGTCCAACCAGCCGCTCGGGGCGTTGGTCAACATCGCGATGCCCAGCGAGAGCCGCGTGCTGATGGCGCCGCTCGCCGGCGCTTCCGGCGGCTGGGGGCAATGCGGGAGCGCGTGGGATGGTTCGTCGGATGCCGCATATCTGTCCATGCGGGACGCTGTGCTGGAAGCCACGGGAGGGGATGACCTGCCATGAAGCCCACGTTGGGCGTGATGGTGCTGCTGCTCGCGTCCGCGTCCGCCTCAGCCGATCTGACCATAGTTGAAGATGGCGAGCCAATGGCGTCGATCGTGGTCGCCCAGCAGGCGAGCGAGAAGGCGCGGCTGGCCGCCGAAGAGCTTCAGGCGTATGTCGAGAAGATCTCCGGAGCCAAGCTTCCGATCGTCACGGACGCCGGCGACGATGACGGGCCGGTGATACTCGTAGGCCCGAGCGATCTGACGGATCGGCTGGGTATCGACATACCGTCTGGCCTCACCAACGCCCGCCGCGAGGAGGGCTTCCTCGTTCTGTGTCGGAGCGACCGGCTCGTGCTCGCGGGCAACGACGACGCAGAATACCATGGCACGGAGTATGCCGTCTATGAGTTCCTGCGCGGGCTGGGTGTCCGGTGGTTCATGCCCGGGGAGTATGGGGAGTACGTGCCCGAGATGACCACCATCTCCGTGCCAGAGATGCGCGTGCGAGAGACCCCGGACTTCATCATGCGCAACTGGTGGCTCCACTCCAAGCCGGAGCTTCGCGAGCCTGAGCGCCGGTGGAAGATCCGCAACAAGATGACGCCGGACATCCACTTTGCCATTCCGGGCGATAGCAGCGTGCGAAAGGTCCTGCCGGAGGCTGAGTACTTCGATGAACACCCGGAGTACTTCGCGCTGAATCCCGACGGCACGCGCAACCCTCACCACCCAAACCTGACGAACCCGGAGACGGTCAACGTAGCCGCGGAGATCATCAAGAAGCACTTCCGGGAGAACCCGGATGCCCACTCGTATGGGTTTGCGCCGGACGATGGGCTCCCCCGCGACTACAGTCCCGACACGCTGAAGCTGCACCGTGGTTTCTCGGATCTGCTGGGCCGGCCGGGGGTCCCGGCCGAGGCGAGCACGACTGAGGAGTGGCTGACCTTCGTCAATGCCGTCACGCGGCAAGTGCGTGAGGAGTTCCCGGACGTCTACATTGCCACGAACGGCTATGCTAACCGCACGTTGCCGCCCCAGGGCATCGAGTTGGACGACCACCTGATCATCATGTTCGCGGCCATCTGGAGCTGCACGCTGCACGGGTATGATGATGAGCACTGCTGGCAGAAGGTCCGGCAAGGCCAGATGCTTCGGCAGTGGGCCGCGCTTTGCGACAACGTGTGGATCTACGGCTACAACTACAACATGCTTGTTTCGGGGCTTACGCCCCTGCCGACGACCCGCAAACTCGCGCGCGATCTTCCTCTGATGAAAGAGTGGGGCGTCATCGGCTTCCACGACGAGACGCGCAACATCTGGGCTGAGTGTGGAATCACCACGCGCTATCTGCGCGCCCAGCTCGAATGGGACGCCGAGGCCGACGTGGTAGGCATACTGGGCGACTTCTTCGCCCACTGGTACGGCGCGGCGGCCGAGCCCATGGAGGCCTACTACGATGCGCTGGAGGCAGCCATCGAGGCCAGCCCGCTCCACGGGCACGAGGACCGAGTGGTGCCATACATCTACACGTCCGCGCTGATTGACGAGCTACAAGAGCATCTGGAGCAGGCCGAAGGAGTGGTCGACTCGGATCGCGCGCGGCTGCACGTCAAGGCCGACCGACTGATCTACGATCACATGGTCGCTTACATGGCCATGTACGAAGCCGCTTGGGGTGGCAGATTCGCCGCGGCCGTCGGCCAAGCCGATAGGATGATGGCGCTTCGCGGGGAGCTGCATGCGATCGACCCGTTCTACATCTGGTACGACGAGGAACGCTACCACTCAGGCGTCTGGTATTGGGGCATCGAGGACCGCGGGAAGTACTTTCAGTCACTCGCGGACATGACGTCGGGCGCGGCGGGCGACCTGGTTGCCATGCTGCCCGCAAAGGCCCAGTTCCGCACGGACCCGCACGATGAGGGCACGACCGACGAATGGCACGCCCAGAAGCTGAACACGCGCGATTGGCAGACTGTTCTCACCACGGAGCCGTTCTACACCCAAGGGCATCAGGATCAGCGCGGCCACACCTACCTGGGGCACGTGTGGTATCGCGTGCGCGTGGACGTCCCCGAATCGGCCGCCGGCAATCCCGTTCGGCTCTACGTGCCCATCTTGGAGACGGAGGCGTGGGCGTGGGTCAACGGCGAGTATGTGGGGCACCGGCCATACCGGGAAGCCTACATTCGGCCCGCCGAGATGGACGTCGACGTGACGAACGCCATCCGTGCGGGCGAGACCAACACGATCGCCATTCGAGTCAACACCAGCCTCGCCGCCGCGGGAGCTGCGGGGGGGATACAGTCGCGGATGTTCCTGTACTCGCCCCGGGATGAGGAGTAGTCGATGACCCACCGGGAGCGGGTCCTCGCCACCTTTGACTTCGGGCCCACCGACCGCGTGGCGCTTGACCTGATGGAACAAGCCATCTGGCCGGAGCTACTCCAGTACTTCGAGGCCGAGCACTCGCTCTCGGACTCGCTTGAGATCCTCGACTTCCTCGACACCGATTTTCGGTGGACGCACTTGCAGTACGCGGGGCCCGCTCACGAGCCACCGGCGGATGATCTTCCTCCGGACTGGGGCGCCACCTACGCTGACGACCTGTACGAGCGCCGCCTTGCTCACGCGGAGACGGTCGCTGACATCGAAGCTCACGAGTGGCCCGATCCGGCCTGGTGGCAGGCTCCGGATCTCGCGCCGTTCCGCGCTCAATGGCCCGACCACGCGGTGGTCATGTGCCCGGGGTGGATGCCGCTGTTCTGCTCGGCGTGTGATGCCTTTGGCATGCAGAATGCCCTCATAAAGATGGCGACTCAGCCCGACGTCTTCGAGGCCTTCGTCGCGAACCAACACGCCTACTACATGGATATCCTGGCTCGCACCGTTGACGCGGCTCGGGGCGTCGCCGACATCGTCTGGCTCGGCGACGATTACGCCAGCCAGGACACGCTCATCATGGGGCCCGAGCGCTGGCGGCGGTTCATCAAGCCCTACCTCGCCGAGCAGGTCGCGTTGGTTCGCGCGGCCGGGCTGCCGGTCATGTTGCATTCGTGCGGCGCCATCCGAGACATCCTGCCCGACCTCATCGACATTGGCGTCAGCGCGATGCTGGTTTTCCAGACCACAGCCGCCGGCATGGAGGCCGAATCGATCGCTCGCGATTTCGGCGGCAAGCTGGTCTTCTATGGCGGGATCGATTGCCAGCAACTCCTGACGTTTGGGACGCCTGACGATGTCGCCGCCGCAGTCCAGCACAACGTCTCCGCCTTCGAATCGTGCGGCGGCTACGTCGTCGCCAACTGCCACCACTGCATCGGCAACATACAGGGGCAGAATATCGTCGCCATGTCGCGCGCCGCTCGGGAGACCCTTCGTTGAGAATCACCACGACAGTCATCTTCCTCACATTTGCGTCCGTCGCATCCGCTCAGGCGCCTCCGCGTTGGGATTGGGACGCGCCGGGAGACGCCCTCGGTTGGGGCCGCGAGCACAACCTCGCGCCGCTTGAGGTTGCCGACGGGATTCTGCGCACCCACCTTACCGGCGCCGATCCATGGATCATCGGTCCGCCCATCGAGGTGGACGCGGCGGCCTATCCGTTCATCCAGCTCCGGCTTCGTGCCAATCACTTTGCCGCCGGCAGCATCTACTTCACCCGCGCCGACGATCCTGATTTCAGCCAAGACAAGCTCCTCTCGTTCCGACTGACATCCGACACTCAGTTCACCGAGACCCTCCTGGACCTCCGCGAACACCGCGAGTGGACCGGCACGATCACCCAGCTCCGGCTTGATCCGCTCGACGTCTACCCCACCGCCGTCGCCGCGCAGGAAGTCGAGGTCGATTTCGTGCATTTCGTCGCCGACGCCGAGCGTCCGGCCGAGATTGTGGCCTCGAGGCTCACGGGTCCGCGCACGGCGATCGTGCCTGAGGACAAGCCATTCGCGGTTAGCATGACGCTGACGAACACCGGTGGCCAACGGGCCGAGGGGCTTGAGCCAATCCTGAAGCTCCGCAGGGACTCCGGCGCGGCGCGGTTGCTCGCCGAAGCGCCCGCCTCGCTCGGGCCGGGCGAGTCGACCGAACTGGCATGGGAGATCGCGCCGCAGTCGGTCGGCCCCCATCCCGCCGCCGCCACCGTCCTGTTCGGCAACCACCCGCCCGTCTACGGAATCCTCCGGACATTCATCGAGCCCAGCGGCCCGCCGGACGAGGTTGCGACAGTACAGGGGTCACACTGCAGGTTCGTCATCGAGAGACATGGGGATTCCTGGGGCCTCATCAAGACCGTCGGCCTCGGTCGAGACGGGTTCTTCATGCCCTCATCTTGCGCGCTCTTTGCTGCCTACGAGGATGTGCTCCACCCCTGGGAGGCCGCGCCTCGGCAGGTCACCAAGTCCACCGGGCAACTGCGGATCTTCGCTAGCGCCCCTGGCCCTCGGCTGCACGCCTACTCGTCGAACGTAACGCTTCAAGCCACAAGGCAGCAAGGCGTCATGAAGCTTGTCCACCGCGCCGACGCCCCGGGTTCCGGCGTACTTCGGGGCTGCATCGGGCCGACGATCTACCTTGGCGAGCCCAGGGGGGGGGCGTCGAGAAGCAGGACGCCATTTTCCCCGGCCTCGAATGGCTCGTAGGGGGCGAGAAGTCCTCAAGTGATCTCGACTGCACGACCGACGATCGTATCCGCTACGTGCCGCACCGGAACAAGATCACGGTTCCCGCGATGGCTGTCCACGCCCATCGGGCGCTCATCGGGCTCATGTGGGACCCGATGCCGGAAGGGTCGACGAGCTTCACGAAGCCAGGCGCGCTCTTTTCCGTGCCCAATACCTTCGAGGACCGCGACGATTCGCTCATGGCGCTGTCGGCCTTCTCAGCCCCCGAGGTACTCGACGAGAACTCGCTCATCGCCCGCGAGGCGGTCGACCATTCTGGGGCGGTGGTCGAGAGCTTCCTCGTCATGCGCCCCGCCGACTCATCCGCCGAGATCGTGCTCGACTGGATCGAGCACTTTGGCCTCCCCGAGCCCGCCGAGACGCCGCGCTCCGATTTCATGGACGCTTACCGATTCTCGCTCGGGGGCTACGCGAACGTGTTGTGGCAACCGGAGGAGAACGCCTGGCTCAACGGTTACGGCCCGCCCGTTGGCACGGGCGCGTTCTGGCCCTTCATGCGCGACCAGACGGTCGCCGGGCGCCTGCTCCCGGACGACGTTCTGGGCAGCACCATCCGCGAGCATGCTCGGCTTGCGCGTGGCGACACGCGTGGCAACTTCGGGCTCGAAGTCGCAGTGTGCGATGGCGGGCTGATCGAGTTGATGGGCCGCCGTCTACGCGCGAGCGCGAAGCAGACGATGGCCAAGCAGAACGAGGCGGGCGGCTGGGGCTACGAGCCAAAGCCGGTCACGCCCGGCGGGCCGCACGACGGCCTGTCGCTGGGCGAGCCGGGCGCGGTCGAACTCGGAACGTGCGCGCGCAATGCCCATTCCCTCCTGGTGTTCGCGCACGTCGCGCAGGACGCCGAGGCCCTCGCCGCCGGCCTACTGGCGCTTGAGCGCATGGGGCAGTTCGATGTGCCTCGGGCGGCGCAGGTCTGGGAGATCCCCGTGCACTCGCCCGATGTCCTCGCCGCCTCACAGGCGGTCCGCGCAAACCTCGCGGGATTCCGCGCCACGGGCGACGAGCAGTGGCGCGTCGAGGCGGTCCGGTGGGCGAAGCTTGGCCTGCCGTTCATCTACCTCTGGGATAGCGGGGAGTACCCGTACATGCGGTACGGCTCGATCCCTGTCTTCGGGGCAACGTGGTGGACGGGCGCGTGGTTCGGAAGACCCGTGCAGTGGTGTGGGTCTGACTATGCCGACGCGTTGCTGGAGCTGAGCGCGTATGACGATTCGCTCGACTGGCGCGGAATCGCCGAGGGGCTCGCCGCAAGTGCCGCTAACCAGCAGGCTCAAGATGGGCCGACGCGGGGACTGTACACCGACGCCACCAACCTCATGGACGGCAGTTGGTCGGACTACTGGGTGGCGCCGTATCACTACTGCTCGACGTTACTCCGGCTGATGGATGTCCCGTTCGGGCCGACCACAGCGACCGTCGACGCAGGCGGGCGAGTGCTCGCCATCACCGCCGCCGGGACGCCCGGCGACGTGTCCTTCGATGAAGCTTCAGGCAAGCTGGAGTTCAGCCGGACCTTCCCGGATTCTGGCCGACACTACATCCTGCTGGCGAACTGCCCCGAGGCCGCGAGCGTGGCAGTGGACGGTCAGCCCTTGCCTCGCGTCGACGCCGTCCTCGATGCTATGGAAGCATCCTGGCAATACGATTCCGCGGCCGAGATGCTCGAGATTCGCATCGAGACGGGCGCCACGGCATCCGTCACCGTCGCGGTCGAGTAGCGCGAGCCGCTCTCACTCCCCATGCACCTGGCATGTGCCGGGCACGCTGCCTGCCGTGAACGTCCCTGGCTCAACATCCGGGCAGAACTGGTTCGCCAGCGACCCCGTCTGCACGCAGACCGCCTCCGTCACCGTCTCGGTCTCCGCGCTTTCCCGGCTTTCGCCATGGACCGCGCACGTGCCTGGGACGCTGCCCGATGCGAATGTCGCCGACACCACTTGCGGGCAGAACTGGTTCGCCAGCAGCCCTGTCTGAACGCATATCGTCTCGTTGGTCGTCTGCTCCTCGGCGCGCGCTCTGTGCTTCGCGCAGATCTCGGGGATCTTGTCTGCGGCCATCGATTCCGGCCGCACGTTCGGGCAGTAGGGATTCGCTCGCAGGCGCGTCTCTACGCAAATGGAGACGGTCACCGTCTCGGTCACGGGCTCCGCGATGGGTGCAGCCAGGCCGCCTTCGATGCTCGACTGGCCCTTGCCTTTGGCGCCAGCGGCGCCCGTAGCTCCGGCGCCGCTTGCTGCGCTGGGCGCCGACGCGGCGGGAGTTGGCTTGGTGGCGGTCGCTGGCGTCGTCGGCATGGTCTTGCGTGGCCCGCTACTGATGTTGCTGCGACTCTTGGGAGAGCCGGTCGAGGGCGCGGCTTGCGCCGCCGCTGCGTCGATGACTGAGCCGCCGGTGCTCATGCGTGGAGAGCGTCTCGCGCTGCCCCCTGGGGAGCCTGCGCCGAAGTACTCCTCCTCACCGCGGTCGGGCCGCGCTCTGCTCTCGTTCGATGGCATTCGACCGACGAACGCCCCAACACCGATCATGATGAGGATGACTACGACACCGACTACGGAGCCGGCCACGATCCAGAGAGTGGTCGAGCGTGGGGTGGTGCTTGTCTCGAGGTTTGGTGACATGTCTGAGCGACCTCCAATCACGAGATAAGAGCCCGCCATCTGCCGTCAGTCGCTACGCCCTCCAGTCCGCGCCCAGCTTCTCCAGCCAGCCGTTCAACTCGCCCGTCAACTCCGTCACCGTCTCAGGCCGCTCCTCGGCCACGTTCTTCATCTGGTAAGGATCTTCTTGGTTGTCGTAGAGCACGACCATCGGGTCTCGGTCGTTGCGGTCGCGCTTCACGAACGTGTAGCGGTGCGTCCGCACGCCGCCGGGCTTGAACATCAAGTACGGCGTCGACTCTGGTCGGGCCTGCTCTTGCCCCATCAGCGCCCGCGCGTAACTCGTGCCATGCACGCCCTCCGGCACGGCGTCGAGGCAGCCCATCATCTCCAGCAGCGTCGGCATGGTATCGGGAACGTTCAGCAGAAGGTCGTCCCGCCTCGGGGCGATCCTGCCTGGCCATCGGATGATGAACGGGATGCTCATCGACTCCTCGTACCAGACGTTCTTGTGCATTCGGTTGTGGCTGCCCATCATCTCCCCATGGTCGCTGGTGAAGACGACGATGGTGTTGTCCTTCAGCCCTTGCGCGTCGAGCGCCGCCATGATCCGGCCGAACTGATCGTCGACGCCCGTCACCATGGCGAAGTAGTCCCGCACCGAGTTCTTGGCGCGCTTCGTCATCCCCTCATCGAGGGAGCGGTCGACATTGGGCCGGGTCAGCAGCTCCTCCCAGCCCTTGTCGCCATACATCTCTTTGTACTCGTCCGGCACGTGGCTGAACGGCATGTGCGGCGGATTCATCGCCACGACCAGGGCGAAGGGGTTGTTGGGGTCGCGCTCGCCATTCGCATTGGCGATGTAATCGCACGCCACGTTGGTCTCGACGATCGGCGACCACTCCCGGAACTGCAGAGGCTCGTCGCGCGGCGTGTCGTTTGTCCAGTAATGAGGCGTCATGTGGCCATCGTAGCATCCATACGAGTACCAGAAATCGAAGCCGTGCCGGCCCTCTGTGGGCGTGTATTCGTCCCACACCTTCCCGTCCGCGCGCGGCGGCTCAACGTACGGCTCGCGGGGCTTGTCGAGATGCCACTTGCCGATGTACCCCAGGCTGTACCCGGCGTCGTGCAGCACGTCAGAGAAGCACCGGTCGTCGCGCCTCAGGTAGACATCGGCCGCGCTCTCGCCGGTGTTGCAGTTGGTCGGCAGGCCGGTCCAGTGGTTGTAGCGGCCCGTCATGAGCATCCCGCGGTAGGGGCTGCAGACCGGCGCCGCGCAAACTGCGTCGGTCAGCACGCAGCTCTCGCCGGCGAACTCGTCGAGATTCGGCGTGATGACCGGGTCGTCACCCCAGAACCCGATTGCCTGTTTCCGATACTCATCCGGAACGACGAACACGAGGTTCGGTCGTTGATCCGTCCTGTCTTGGGCTGACGTGATGCCGCTCATCGCCATCGCTCCCGCTGCCGTCGTGCTCTGTATGAACCGTCGTCTGTCCATGTTGGCGCCTTTGTCTTGAGACGTCGTGCTCTCAGGCAAACGCTTGCCGTGCTGCCTCAATCCACGCGTTGACCCGCCCGACGAACTCGGCCTCGTCCTGCAGCGGCGTCAGGCCGGACGTCCCCAGCGCGAAACTCCGCCCACTGTCTTTCAACGCCTCCGCCTTCGCTTTGTGCTTAGCGGCCATCGCCGCGGCTGAGTCGACCACCACGTCGTTCGGGTGGACCGCGATGTGCACGTGCTTGTCCGGCGGCAGGCTCTCCATCGCCGTCTCGACATCCATCCACGGGCTGACCTCGTATGAGTTCAGCGTCTCGATCTTCAGCATGTCCGCGTGCAGCGGCCTCTGGTCGCCGCACGAGTGGAACCCGCCGAACACGCCGTGGTGCGCCTCGATCTCAAGGTACCTCGGCAGCACGAACTCGCCGAAGATCTTCGGCGAGATGTACGGCACGGCGACCCAGTCGTCCGCCACCCAAGTGGGTCCGATCCCCGTTCCGAGGTGCTCCGCCCGCGCATCGTGCCACGCGTTCCGTTGCCGGGTCAGGAAGATCATCAGCTCGTGCACGAACTCCGGAGTCTCCAAGCAGTCCATCAGCAGGTTCTCGTACCCCCGAAGCTGTACCGCGAGGTCGAGGTTGCCCCGATTCCACGCAAAGAACGAAACCTCCAGTCGCCCGTCAGCCAGCTCTGCCAGGTCCTCATACCACCTCAGCATTCTCGGCATCCACCCGCTCGCGCGGAAGTCCACTGGTTCGAGCATACCCACATTCGCGTCACGGGTCATCGGGTGATCGGTCTGGATGTCGGGGCCGCCGTGCTCCTGAACGCCAACATCCATCCCAAAGAACGTGTATTCCGGGTAGTGGCCCAGCCACGCGGGAATGTGACTCGTCAGCGGAATGTCGTCCTCGAAGTTGCGGAACTTCCAGAGCTTCTGTCGGATCTGCTGCTCGAGGTTGAAGAGCGGATCGTTGAAGTACGGTTCGGGGTCGTAGCCGAAGAGTCGGATCCAGGCGATCGGATCCTCCATCTCAATGTTGATCCGCGGCCTCGCGTCCGACCGGGCTCTGGCCTGGTTGCGCTCCGATGCCTCCGTCTCTTTCAGCTCGTCGATCAGGCGGTCAAGTACTGCCGTGTCTCGTTTCATATCGCTGTCCGTTTCCGGCCAGCCAATGCAGGACCCTCCCCTCTCGTAATCGAACTACCGCCCTGGCGCAACTGATCTGTGCGTGGATGCGCGATTCATCGCGCCCATGTCGTGCGAATCTTCACCAAGGGAAGTGTTATCAACTATGTCCGACAAAGTCAGACTCGGGATCGTCGGTACCGGCGGCATCGCCGGCTCCCACCTCAACGGGTACAAGAAGCTGCTCGACGCCGGCTACGACAAGTTTGAGCTTGCCGCGCTGTGTGATACCAACGAGGGCCGTCGCGCTGAGTTCGCGGCCAAGGTCAAGGACATGTTCGGCTGCGAACCGGCTCTGTTCTCCTCGGTGGAGGAGATGGTCGCCGCGGACGCAGTCCAGGCCGCCGACCTCTGCACGCCTCACGCGTTCCATCACACCACCGCTGTTCCGTGCCTCGAGGCCGGCATCGACGTGATGGTCGAGAAGCCCTGCGGCATCACGATCAAGGCGTCTGACGTCATCATGGAAGCCGCCAACAAGAAGGGGACGCTCGTCGCCGTCGCCGAGCAAGTTCGCCGCGGCATCAAAGCCCGCGCGATGGACTGGGCCGTGAACGAAGCCAAGATGATCGGCGACATCCGCTTCTGGTCGGTCGTTGGCTTCTCCGCCTGGGATTTCTCGGCGGAGAACTACTCCGAAGCCTACATGTGGCAGTGGCGCTTGCTGAAGCTCCTCACGGGCGGCGGGATGCTCTTTGATGCCGGCGCGCACTTCGCCGACATGATGCTCCATCTCTTCGGGCCGGTCGATGAGGTCTTCGCGTGGACGCACACCTACCAGGATGTCACCATCGACTCGCCCGAACTCGGCGAGCAGAAGATGGACGTTGAGGACACCTGGATGACCACCTGGAAGTTCGTCAACGGCATTGTCGGCCAGTACTCCTGGTCCGTGACCGCGCCGGGCGAATCGGTCGCCACGCAGATCTTCTACGGTAGCGAGGGGTCCGCCACGGACCGGGGGGGCTGGATGCACACGTTCCAGAATGGCGGCGACCTGACGTTCGCCGACGGCACCACGAAGTCGTACGAGGAGATCGAGCCCGAGTACAGGGCGCAACTCGATGACGAGACCCGCGAGAAGCTCTTCCCGTGTGGCGTCGAGGACGACATGGCGCTGGAGTGCTGGGACTTTGTCGATTCAGTCATCAACCGGCGCAAGCCTGAGATCGACGCCGGCGACACGAAGGTCGCCAAGTCCATCTGCCTGGCGATTTACGAATCCGCTCTCGCCGGCGCGCCAGTCAAAGTGCAGGACGTCTTCGACGGCAAGGTGAGCGCCTACCAGGATCCGATCAACGAGCACTGGGGCATCTGAGGCTCTCTCGTCGCTAGCCAGAACCAATCGTGGCGCCGGCCCATCGGCCGGCGCCACGTGCTGCTTTGTGGTGGTTCAGTCTCCCGTCGTCAGGTGGCTGGCCTTCCCCTTCATTGTGTCGAAGATGTCTCGCTTCATCGCTTCCTGGTCGATCTCGCGTATCACCTTCACGTTGGTCGCCTCGTCCGTCGCACTCCATCGGTAGTCTTCATCCGGCCCACCGACCGTGACGTGCTCGAACTCCTTCACCCAGTCCAGGCCGAGGTGTTCGCTGATGATGGCTGAAAGGCACGAGGGATCAAACAGCGGCTTGTTCCTCGCGGGGACGATCCTCAGCAGGTACTGCCCGAGCGCGTGGTCGGCGTACCAGTCTGCTTGGGTTCGTTTGTCGATCGCGACGCGGGCACCCACTGGCGCAGGCATGATCCATGTCTCGATGCCGCTACTCGCGACGATGTGCATCGACCAGGGATCGTTGTTGCCGTTGAACTCATGGGTAATTGCATCGCTAGAGCCGCCGAGCCACATCACGCGCATCCGATCCTGCAGATCCAGGCCCTCATCGCGCGCTTGCAGGATCGCCGCCGCCGTGTTCGTGCCCGGACCGACCGGCACGACCCAGACGGGATTGGCCGGTGACGCGCCCCTCGCCGCCGCCAGGATCGCCTCGCTCGCCTCGGTCGGCTCGTATTCGGTGTCGCTCCACACCTTGCTTGCGGGGACCACGAGACGTTCATCGGCGCCCCGGTAAACGTCTGGCTGCCGCGAGTCGGGCAGACCGCTTTGGCGCGAGAGTTCCAGCACGTGGATGATCTCGTCGTAGTTGACCTGTTCCTGCCCGCCGCCGTGGTGGATGCTGTTGACGCCGAGGATGTCGAGTTCGCTGAACACGCCGTACCCGAGGTAGTGCTGGTCGTCCTGCTCGTTCTTCTGGTCGGTGTCGAGGTGTACTTGAGGGATGCCGAGGGTGCTCTCGTCATGCGCTCGCACGATCGCCATGCACCGGTCCTCGAACTTGCCGTCTGAGACCGTCAGCGTGACCCGGTGGGTGCCGGGCTCCTTGAAGACGCGTTGCGTCGTGCGGCTCCCGGATGACGTGCCGTCTCCGAAGTCCCAACGCCACGTCTTCGCCCGTCCGAGCCTCGCCTCGCCCCGAAGCCTCACTGCGTTCCCAACCATCACCGGCCCGTCGAGTGGCTGGATCGAGGCCTCAATCGGCGATCTCACGCGAACCGTGTCGGTCACCACGCTCTCATGCTCATCGGTCCCAAACCTAAGGCGCACAACTGCGTGGCCGACCTCGTTGAACACGTGCGCCAGCGTGGGTCCCTCGCCTCGCTCGTCGCTGCCAGCTCCCTGCTGGATCTCCCAGTCCCACCACGTCATATCCCCCAGCACGGGCTCTGCCTTCAGCGTCACGCCTTGCCCTGCGGTGATGCGCCCTCCAGGCAGCACGATCCTCGCGTCAATTGGCGGAACGAAGCCCACTATCCACGAGACGTTTTCCTCGCCGCGGAAGTGAATGCTCTTCAGGGGCGACGTATCGTCCTTGCTGAACAGGCTGACTCTGAACGCATCGATCTCTATGGGTCCCTGTTCCGCGCCGCCCCACTCAAATAGCCCGTCGTCATACCAGCCGCCGATTCCACGCTCCAGCTCATCCCACTCGCCGTTCGCGCGAGTCTCGATCTTCCAGGCCGTGTCCGGTTGCGGCTGGTTGGGGTACGCGCCGCTCAGGACTATCCCGTTGACCTCCACCGGCTCGTCCCACTCCGCCATCCACCACGCGGGGTCTGCCTCGGTGACCACGCCCAGGTCCGCCCCAAATCCGATGCCATATTCGTGCCACTGGGAGTTCCGCATGAACGTGCCCTTGGCGACGTCGTAGATCACGTGATCCGCCGCGCCGCGCGAGCCTTCGTCGTAGCCCTCGAGGTTCCCCGAGATCTTCGCATCGACAAGCAGGTTCTTCGCCACCGGTTGCCCGTCGCTCGCGCCTGCGACGACCATCAGCAGAACGCCAATCGTCATCTTGGTCCCCCGCCTTCAAGCAGTTGCTGAGTGCGTTGGATGATCATGTCCTGCCACTCCTTGTTGAGCGTTGCGAACCGCGCCGACCAGCCCGATATCCGCACCGACAGATTCGGGTACCTCTCCGGGTGCTCCTGCGCGTCCTTGAGCATCTCCGAATCGACCACATCGACCTGCAGATAGAAGCCGCCCAACTCAACGAACGTCCGGAGGATGCCCACCATCGCCTCCAGCCCGCTCTCGCCCTTCACGCTCGCGGGGTGGAGCTTGAGTTCGAGCGTCGCGCCGTTAGGCGTCCGCGTGAAGTCCTGCTTGCAGTAGCTCTTTACCACCGCCGTCGGCCCCTCGCGGTCCGTGCCTGGGGATGGGCTGAAGTTCGTTGCCAGCACAGCGCCTCGGTGATGGCCGTCGGGGGATGCGCTCCGCCCGCCATCCTCCTCGTTGGCCCACGCGATCTCGCGCCCGAAGGTGCTGATGCCGCATGGTCGCTTGACACCGTTGCGCTCAGGCACGCGCCACACGAGGTCGGTGTAATCGGCGAACACGCGTTGCATCATCGCGTCCGCCTCGGGATGATCGTTCCCGTAGAACGCGAACCGATTCAGGATCATCTTCCGCAGTGATTCCTGCCCCTCCCAGTCTCCGCGCAGGATCTCGATCAACTCCGCCAGCGTCAACTCCCGGTCGTCGTACACCAGCGCCTTGAGCACGAGCAGGCTGTTAGCCACGTTCGCCAGCCCGCCCGCGTGAGGAGCGAGGGCGTTATACCTGGCGCCGCGATCGTAGTACCCGCGCCCGCGCTCGATGCAGTCCTCCACCAGCAGCGAGATGAGCGGTGCCGGGTGGCCGTGATTCCCCCAGTTGTCGCACTGCTCGTGGTGCCAGTCGACGTGCTGCCGTAGGCACCCAACATACGCGAGGTATAGCTCCTCGAAGTCGGCAAACTCGGGCGCGGATTCATCAGATCCCAGCCCCAGCACCTCATGCAGCAGCGCCAGCGCGTCGAAGGGCGTGTACCCAAACTGCGTCCGCCCGGGGATCAGGACTTCCCAGCAACCGTCGTTGGTGAACGTCCGCGCTTCCGCGATCTCGTACCCGAACTTCACGAGCCCCTCAAGCACTATGTCCTCGTTGTAGATCGCGACGATGCCCCCGCCTTGTCGCTGGACTTCGGCGATCTTCCGGAAGAGCCTGTCCGGCGTCTGCGCGTTGACGCGAACCGCGATGGGGTAGTCGCTGATGTGCAGTTCCTCGACGACGTCGAGGATGAGGTAGGTCACCTCGTTCGTGATATCTTCGCCCGATGCGTTGACCCCTGACAGCAGCACGTTCTGGTAGTGCTGCGCGTCGCCGGAGCCTCCGAAATCCGAAGCGCCGGTCCACTCGCAGCCCTTGATCCACAGGTGCGCGACCAGTTCTCGCGCCTGATCCCGCGTGACCCGCCCGGCACTGAGGTCGCGGCTCAGATAGGGCCCGAGCATTTCGTCGACCCGGCCGATCCCCGGCCAGTTCCCCATCAGCCGCTGGAACGCGAACATGGACCACAGCGACTGCACCGCATCCCGGAACGACTCGGGTTCACCCTCCGGGACCCGCGTCAGCGAATCCCGAACGGTCTCGTAATTCGCTCGGTCTTCGCCTGCCGAGTCGTCGACCAGTTCATCCAACAGCTCCACATGTCTCCGCCGCCAGGTCTCGGCGGCTTCGAGGCATAGGCGCATGCCCTCCAGGAGGTCCGCGCCCCTCTCGTCGAGATCGCCGCGCGCGATGCGCTCTGCTACCTGCTCTCTAAGCGCTCGGCACCCCGTCGGAAGCACTCGATGGAAGCCCAGCGTCGTGTGGCTCACGCTCTGGATGTCAGCGACCGGCACGATGTGACGCGCGGCCTCGAGCAGCGTCGCGGAGCCAACGATGAGTTCGCCCGGCAGGATGCGCAGCGGCGCCCTCTCGGCCACAAGCATCGCCGCATGACCAAGCCGCGTGTTGGGGCCGACGTCGCCCAGGGCACCCTCATCAAGCGCGAAATCGGCGTTCTGCATGGCCAGCCCGTGCTCGCCTGATATCGCCCTGGCCGCCAGCTCATGCGTCGCGTCACTGAGCCTCGCCGGCGCCATGGGCCGCCATGAGTTCAGCCACTCTCTCGCGCTCCCTGTCGTGGCCATCATTGCCTCCGTCCCTCGTCACTCATTCCCACCGTCGAACTCCAACATCAGCGCGCCCAGGCCGGGAACGCTCAACGTCTCCATGTCACTCACGGGCATCTCACCCGCCGCATCGCCATTGAGGTAGACACGCGCCACCGCATCCGCGTCCGGGGTCCATTCCGCAGTCTCCGGGGCAAAGGTGAAGCTCACCGGATCGCGCGTCGTGTTCGCGAAGAAGAACGCGACGTCTCCCTGCGCGTTCATCCACGCGGAGTGCAGCACCGCCTCCTCGCTCACCGTCTCGCTGATCCGTTCTTTGCCGACGGTCCGAACGCGTGGATACTCGGCGAGCGGCGTGTCGATGTCCATCGGCTGGAGCATCTCGCCGCTTACGAGGTAACTGCGCCCCGACCCGTCGCGCGTGCGGACGGCGTTGCGGAGTTGCTCCACCTGGTGCGCGTCGCATTTATCGGGAGTGGGGAAGCGGTCGCCCTCTTCGTACGTGTTGAGAACCTGCCACTCGGTCATCTGCATGGCGAGTCCCGCGCCGCTGACGAACGCCTTCGCGTTACGCAGAATGGTGAAGTCGTCCGGCTGAGTTGAATACCGGATGTCGAAGTTGGTGCTCGGGATGATCGGGTGGTAGGCGTAGTAGAACGCCGGCACCACGCGCGACCCAGGCCCGATTCCCGGCCAGTGGTTCACGTGGTTCGCGCGGCTGCAGTAGGTGTCCAGATGCTGCACGTACAGCTCGCCCGGGTCCTCCATCGAGAGCCCGAAGTTTGGGTTGATCTTCCGGCCCTCGTCGCGCGTGATCCGCATCAACTCCTGGATCGACTCCACCATCCACGGGCCATAGCCAGGGGGGTGATCGTGCTCCATGCTGTAGCACGGCTGGCACACGCCGCCGTTCATCTGATCGAACTCGAACAGGTCAAACCCCGCCTCCGCGAGCGCGCGCGCCGTTGTTCGGAAATGCTCCTTCGCGAAGTCCGTCGCCGGGCAGATGAACGCGCAGTCACCGTCCCACGTAGCGCCTGCTTCCCGCGTGAAGACCTCTCCATCTCGCCCGACAGCGCAGACATCCTGCCCGTTCTCAAGCCAATCCTCTTCCGCGTCGTAGGCCAGGATATTGTAGTGGGGCGTGTGGAACGCCTCGCGCTTGTACATCCACTTCAACCCCGCCACCATCGCCTGGTTATGCACTCCGTCCGCGTGGAGCTTCCCGAGCACGTCCTGGATCTTCTCCACGGAGGGGAAGAGCGGGAAATACCGTGGCGACGTGTAGCACCGCCCGCCTCGAAGTTACGCGTCTCGACCATCACGCTGTCTGCGCCGATGGCCTCTTTCCAGATCCGCACGTGCTCGTTGGCCCGTTCGAGGGGGATGAAGTAGTCGCCATTACCCATCGGGCGCCAATCCAGCGACAGCACTGTTGGTGACTCCGAGATCCACTGCGCGGGCGCCAGGTCGCCCGTCTTGGGCTGGGCCCACCATTGCTCGCGCGCCCACTCGCGGTAGTCCTGGGCGGCATTCATCCACGATCCCGCGCACTTGCGGAGAGAGAACCACGGACTGTTGTAGTCCTCGCCCGGCAAGTACGGCCGACGCAGCCATGCGGCCATGTCAACCAGGCCCTCGGCGAGCGAGGCGCCCATCATCTTCGGCCCGGCATCCGTGTCCTCACAGATGATGCTCAGCCCCAGCGTCTCATCGAAGTGAGCCCAGAACTGCATCGACGCGCTGCCGGGGTACTCGCGCCGGTGCCACGTTTGCCGCTCCATCCCCTCGGCCCTGACGAGACAGCCGTCGCCGCCGGGAATAAACAGGCGATCGTCCTCCACACTCTCGCCCAGCGGGCGCGCCATCTCGATCTTCGGGAACACGACATAATCGATGATGGCGTCTGAATCGTTCGTCACGTCGATCTTCATCCGCAGTTCGCGGGACTCAGGGCTCGCCATCACGGTGACCACGGCGCTGATGCCGTCGGCCACGTTAGAGTACTCAATCCGCACCGTGTCGCCGTCGACATCCGCCGCGACGGCCTCGGCGCCGCTGCTGTCGTTCCAGACCTGCCCGCCGTCATCGCCGGCAGACTGGATCTGGAAGACCGGACAGCTCCCGGGCCTCAGTAGTGGCTCGCCCGTCGCCCCGTCCTCAAGCGACAGGAAGCTGCCCGTCTCGGAGTCGATCACGAGCTTCAGCTCCGAACTCGCGATCTCCACCGGCTCGGCACCGGCCACCATGGTCATCATCAGCAGCAGTTGCAGCATCGCGTTCTCCCGTCCGGCAAAGCAGTCCCGTTACTTTCCGCGAAACTCGCTCGACTCCTCGACAGACGCTCGCCTCGACGAACAAGGTCCGTGCCCGCGTCGCGCGAATAGTACTGTCCTCAGACCAACGCTCAACCGTGGGGAGGCCTCATGGACCGGCGCAACTTCGTGAAAGCAGCGGCGACGGCGGGTGTGGGCCTCGCCGCCGTCAACCAATCGATACCCATCCTCGCCCAGGAGGCAGCAATGCCCACGCATCAGTTCAAGCTCAAGTACGCGCCCCACTTCGGTATGGTCCAGCACCACGCGGGCAGCGACCCGATCGACCAGCTCAAGTTCATGGCCGACACCGGCTTCACCGCGCTCGAGGACAACGGGATGAAAGGCCGCGATGTTGCGCTCCAGGAAGCCATTGCCGCCGAGATGCAGCGCCTGGAGATGACCATGGGAGTCTTCGTCGCCACCGGCGACTTCGGCAACCCCACCTTCGCGTCCGGCAAGCAGGAGTTCATCGACAGCACGCTTCAGGACATGCGCGATTCGGTCGAGGTCGCCAAGCGCGTCAACGCGACGTGGTGCACGGTCGTGCCGGGCTCGGTCGACCAGGGCTTGGAACCCGACTACCAGACCGCCAACTGCATCGACCTGCTGAAGCGGTGCGCCGAGATCTGCGAGCCGTCCGGGCTGATCATGGTGCTTGAGCCACTCAACTGGTACGCGAATCACCCCGGCCTGTTCCTGACCGGAATCCCACAGGCGTACCAGATCTGCCGCGCCGTCGGCAGCCCGTCCTGCAAAATCCTCGACGACCTTTACCATCAGCAGGTCACCGAGGGCAACCTTATCCCCAACATCGATCGCGCCTGGAGCGAGATCGCGTACTTCCAGGTCGGCGACAACCCCGGCCGCAAAGAGCCGGGCACCGGTGAGATCAACTACCGCAACGTCTTCAAGCACATTGCCGACAAAGGCTTCGAGGGCATCGTTGGCATGGAGCACGGCTTGAGCGAGGGCGGCAAAGAGGGCGAGCAGAAGCTCATCGACGCATACGTCTCAGCCGACAGTTTCTAACCGATCACGCCGAAGGCACGCGCCTTGGGCAAGACGCTTCTTGGGGGTTCTCTGATGTCCGCAAGCAGACTGGCTCTGCTCGGCGGCGAGGCTGTTGGCGCTCCGCCCGCCGATGGCCACCCGAGCTTCACCGATGATGCGATCAGCAAAGTCGTCGACGTCATGCAGAAACGCCGCACGGTCGGCCTCAACAAGGGCACGCCCGAGATCGGCGAGGCCGAAGCCGCAATTGCCGCGTGGCAGGGCGTCGAGCATTGCATGGTCACGTCGTCAGGCCACGCGGCGCTCCACAACTCACTGATGGGGCTTGAGGTCTCATCGGGCGATGAGGTCATCACCACGCCCTTCACGTGGGGCGCGTCCACCTCGTGCATCCTGCACAACAACGCCGTTCCCGTTTACGTTGACGTCTGCCCGGATACGGGGCTGCTCGATCCCACCAAGATCGAAGCCGCTATCACGCCGCGCGCGAAGGCCATTCTCGCCGTGCATATCTTCGGCCAAGCCGCCAACATGACAGCCATCCGCGAGGTCGCGGACAGGCACGATCTCGTCGTCATCGAGGACGGCAGCCAGGCCCACGGGTCGATTCATGCGGGCCGCAAGGTGGGTACATTCGGCGATGCCGCCGGCTTCTCGTGCATGGGTGGGAAGCTCCTCGCCTCCGCCGAGGCCGGCTACATGCTGACCCCCGACAAGGACGTCTACTGGAAGGCCGCGCTCTGTAGTCAGCACATGGGACGCTCGCCCGAGAGCGACTTCCCGCACGACCGGCTCGGAGCCCACATCGATTCACTGGTCTACACGTACCGGCTCTCGCCGATCACCGCGGCCATGCTGACGGAGCAAGTCAAGAAGATCGATGTCGAGAACGCCGGTCGCCGCGAGAGCGTCAAGCTCCTTCGCGAAGGAATGGCGGGCGTTGAGGTCGTGAGTTTCCCCGAATACGCCGAGGGCGACGACCCGGTCTACCACATGCTCACGATGAACTTCAACGCGGATCACGCGGGGGTCAGCAAGTCCACGTTCTTCGCGGCTATGGCGGCCGAGGGCGTGAGCTGCTTCCAGTACATCCCCTCGCCGATTCCCACCTGGCCGAGGCTCCATTGGCAGACTTACGACGGCCCGAAGGTCATGTGGACCGAGTCCCTCCGCCAGAGCGGCATCGACTACCGCGCTGTCGAGGTGCCGAACTGCGAGAAGAAGATCGCCCAGTCGGTGGAGATGGGCTGGAACTACGTCGACGCGTCGGACGAGAAGATGGGCCGACTCGCCAGCGCGTTTGCCAAGGTCGACGAGAACCTCCCCGCCCTCCGTGACTGGGAGAAGAGCCAATTGTAGGAGGGGTTTCAACCCCGACAAGCATCACCCAGGAGTTCATCCATGCCTACAATCCCTCGCCGCCAGTTCATCTCCAGCGCCGCCACTGCCGGCGCGCTCACGCTTCTCAACCCAGCGTCGCGGGGCACGGCCCAGGCAAATGACAAGCTCGAGATCGGCGTCATTGGCTGTGGGGGCCGGGGGAAGTGGATTGGCAAGCTCTTTGAGGAGCACGGCAACGCGAAGGTGGTCGCGGCGGCTGATTATTTCCAGGACCGCGTCGATGCGCTCGGTGACGCCCATGGCGTCGATGCGTCTCGCCGCTACACGGGACTGTCGTGCTACAAGCGCCTGCTGGAGAGCCGGCTGGATGCCGTGGCGATCGAATCGCCGCCGTACTTCCATCCCGAGCAGGCCCTTGCCGCCGTCGATGCCGGGCGCCATGTCTATCTCGCCAAGCCGGCTGCGGTCGATGTTCCAGGCTGCAAGACGGTCTCGGATGCCGCGGCGCAGGCGGTGGAGAAGGGACTCAGTTTCCTCGTCGACTTCCAGACCCGCAACAACGAGTTCTACCGCGAAGCCGTCCGTCGGGTCCATGCCGGCGCGATCGGCACTCCCGTCTCAGGACAGTGTTTCTACCACGCGGGCCGCTTGCGCCCGCAAGCCGAACCGGGAACGCCCGAAGCGCGCCTGCGCAATTGGGTCTTCGATATTGCGCTGTCAGGTGATATCATTGTGGAGCAGAACATCCACGTGATCGATGTCGCCGGTTGGCTACTCGACGCCGCTCCTACTCGCGCATTCGGCACGGGCGGGCGGAAAGCCCGCGTTGATGTCGGCGATTGCTGGGATCACTTCGTCTGCACGTTCTGGTATCCGGATGACGTGGTAATCGATTTCAGTTCGAGCCAGTTCGACGTGGGTTTCAGCGATCTGTGCGTGCGGTTATTCGGCACCACAGGCACGGTCGAGACCCACTACGGCGGCGATGTCTGGATTCGCGGCGACGAGGCCTACGAGGGCGGCAACACCGGGAGTATCTACAAGGACGGCGCGGTGAGCAACATCATCGATTTCCGCGCATCCATCGAAAACGACCGGCCGATCGACAACTCCGCCGAGAGCGTTCGCAGCAATCTCACCGCCATTCTCGGCCGCGAGGCCGCCTACGCCGGCAAAGAGATCAGTTGGAACCGCATGATGAGCCGTTCTCGCCGGATCGACGGCAAGCTCAAGGGCCTCAAAGACACGCTGTAGGAGGGGTCTCAACCCCGACGCTGTTTCTGACTTCGGAGCACGTCCCACATGGATTCCGGCAACGCAAAGACATACTGGACGCGCATCTTTCAGCGCGGAGGCGGACGCACGAGCAAGCGTTTCCTCTCATCGGTGGCGAGGTCGATCCGCTGGGGGCTCATCAGCCGGCCAACCGCGAAGAAGCGCCGGTTGCCCGACTTCATCATCTTCGGCGTGCAGAAATGCGGCACGACCTCGCTGCACGAGTATATTTCCGCCAACCCGAAGGTCTCGCCCGCGCTCCGCAAAGAGGTCCGATTCTTCGACCGCCCCAAGAAGTGGGGGGAAGGCGTCGACTGGTACCGCGCGCACTTTCCCATATCGCGTCCCGACGACGCGGACCTCACCGGCGAGGCGAGCCCCTATTACATGCTTTATCCCCTCGCGGCGAAGCGCGTGAAACAGGTTGCGCCCGAGGCCAAACTCATCACGATCCTGCGCAACCCCGCCGACCGCGCCTTCAGCCACTGGCGTCACAACCACCAGCGCGGCTACGAAACGCTTTCGTTCGAGGACGCCATCGAAGCGGAACCAGAGCGTCTGGACCGGGAGATTGAGCGACTGCTAGAGGATGAGACTTACCGCGCCTTCGCGCTTCAGCGGTACTCGTACCAGCTCCGCGGAATGTATGCCGACCAGCTCGACCGGTGGCTGGCGCTCTTCCCTCGGGAGCAGATCCTCGTGCTCTCAACCGAGGCCTTGCGGGAGGACCGCAACAGTGTCGTGAGCCGGACCGAGGAGTTCCTCGGGCTCCCGCACATCGACACCACCGACCTCGGCGAGCACATGGTTGGGCGTTTCAGCAGCACGATGGACCCCACCACTCGCGAGCGCTTGCTTGACCACTTCGCCCCCCACAACCAGCGTCTCTTCGACCTCATCGGGGATGACTTCGGTTGGGATGCTTGAGCGGGCGCATCTACTTCAGCGGCCCGCGTCTCAGCCTCGGCAGCACTTCCTCGCCGAACTGCTCCGTGAACGAGAATAGCAGGAAGCCATCGGCGCCGTTTGCGCGATCGGTCACGATCTGATCCGCCACCTCGATGGCATTGGGCTGCAACCACGCGCCGATCCCGGAGTAGACTGGGAATCCGGGCGCCGCCTCGCGTTGAGCGACGACACGCCCCTCGTGGCGCTCGTAGTAACTCGGCGAGTCGTAATTCATCGGGCAGACGAAGTCGATCCAGCCCTCTTCCAGCCACCGGGGCCAATCCTGCCCGACGATGAGCCTGTGCGCGGGCCACGCGGGGTAGACAGCCGCCGACACATCACATTCGGGGTCTTCCGCCTTCACTGCGTCAGAGCACGCCTCCACGAGGTCTGAGATCTGCTCCACGCGCCACTCGAGGAATGGCTCGTTCAGCGGGCCTCGCGGCGTGCGGAGCACATCTTCGGGCCATCGCGCGGCGCGCAGGCCCGTGTCGCGTTCGAATCGCTCTCTATCCGCGTCGCCGTATGATCCCGAGTAATTCTCGTAGCGGATGTAGTCGAAGTGCACCCCGTCCACATCGTACTCGCGCGCAACCTCGGCCATCATGTCCGCCTCAAGCTGCACGTTCCTGGGGTCTGATGGGTTCACCCAGTAGACGCGCTCGCCGCCCTCGAGCACCCGATCCTGCCCGTCCGGCGCTACCTGCCAACGCCCTGCCTTGCTGAACTCCTCAATGAGGTCTGCCGACGGCGTGCGCCAGTTGTTGTTGATGAACCACGCATGCACTTCGAGCCCATGTCGGTGACATGCCTCAATGGCCTCGGCCAGCGGGTCGTCGCCCGCGATGACATCTTCATCCATCCGCAGCACCGTGCTCTTGTAGTGAGCGGTCCCGCGCCATTCGACGCGCACGAAAAGCGCATCCAGGCCATTGCGCTTCGCGACACGCGCGGTCTTCTCCCAGCCCCAGTCACCGACCCCCCCGGGCATCACCACCCACGCCGCCCTGAACTCGTCCTTGCGCCCGTTCATGCATGCCAGGTAGAGCCTCTCGACATCGTTCCGGAGAGCCTTCGCGCGCCGGTACGCCTTGCGCTTCCGTCCCGTCATGCGCAGGATCTCGATCCGTTGCGCGCGGGTCTCGAGCTTTGCCAGTCGCTGCGCATACCACGCCCCTTGGCATAGCTCGCGGAAGGCCTCAACCCCGGGCGCGTGGCGGAACTCGAAGGCGTCTGTCATCGCGCGCTTCGCGATCAGATTCCACGTCCCGCCGTAGTAGTTGCTGATCACCGAGACGAGCAGCGCCGCCTTCTCCGCCTGGTCGCCGTCGGTGAAGAGATGTCCCATGTACGCGGCCTCGGGGCCGACAAACAGCGCGGCCCCCGGGCTGGTCTCACGATCCGCGCTCAGCCACTTCGCCACGACTCTCACATCGTCTCGCGTCGGCTCGGTAATGTGGGCGTTCCAGCTCGATTGCTTCACGTTCTTCGGCTGGCCCGGCAGCGCGTCGGGCGCAGTCGCGAGGTACTCCATCAGCTTCTCGTCGCCCGCGGCGGCATACTCCAGCGGCGCGAGGCCGAGGCGCTCGCGCAGGATCTCGGGGAGGTAGTACGTGAACAGCGCGTGCCCGCCCGCATCCAGGTACTCCTGAATCCGCTGCTGGACACCTTCGGGAATCGTTGGGTTGTACGCGCAAAGAAGGAACTGCCCCTGGGGGAAGCCGTCCGCCAACACATCCGCTTCGTTTACGGTGTGATGCGTCAGGCCCACGCTGCCGATGATCCCGCGCGCGACGTTGAGGAACTTCGTCGCCTCGCCCACCTTGTCTCGGTGCTCGGCGAGATACGCGTTCGGGCGCAGGATCACCACGTCCTGCGCCGGCGTCACCGTCGCGAGCGCCATTGTTAGTGCTGCTAGGACCATGACCAATGCTCCTGGCGATATGTCGCCGCCGGGCCGCAACCGGGGGGCCGACCCGGTGCGCCCCATCCCATCTACTAACGACCGGTCCGGCCACTTCGTTCAGAACCGCAGGGAGTGTCCGTGCTCGTGGAGCCAGGCTTTCGCTTCTTCGTATTCGGGGCAGAGGTCGGCGAGGGCGTTCCAGAAGGCCTTCGAGTGCCCGAATTCCATCAGGTGCGCGAGTTCGTGGGCGACGAGGTATCTTAGGACATGCGGCGGAGCCATGACCAGTCGCCAGTTGAAGGAGATATTCCCGTTCGTCGAGCAGCTTCCCCATTTGGTCTTCTGGTCGCGGATGTAGACGCGGTTGTATTTGAGGTTGCGCGCCGTCGCAAGCTCGTGCACCTCGGCGCGGATCAGCCACTTCGCCCGGTTCCGCATCCAGGTCTCGAGGATCTCTCGCACCGGCAAATCGCATCCGAGGGGAATCGTCACCTGGATCGACCGGCCATCCGGCTTCACCGTCGGGTGCCTTAGACCATTCGCCGACAGGCTGACGTTGACGACCATTCGCTCGCCGCCGTACATCACTTCCGAACCGTTGTCGACATCATGCGGCAGCGCAGGCGGCGGCATGGCGGCCAGTCGGTCGAGTTGCTTGAAGATCCACCGGCTCTCGGACTGGAGCACTTCCGGAATGTCGGCGCGGGTCATGCCACGCGGTTGGACGACGACCAGGCCGTCCTCGGGCGTGACCTTCAGCCAGCACCGGCGCGCGCGCTTGCTACGGCGGATGCTATACGGCACGGGGCGCCCGTCAATCTCAATGGTCTGCACGGCTCTGGCCTTGTTCAATGGTCCTCTTCGTGCTCAGTCAGTCGTCGTAATTGGATCTCTCAATGGATCATCCTCGGGCACCGGCCGCCCGCACAGCCACTCGTTGCCACTCCTGGCGTCGATCTCCGCCGCCCATCCCCCCTCGTCGCAACCGCCGTCCAGATGCTGATTCCAGCAGACGTACTGGTAGATCAGCTTGCTGCCGTTGAACATGCTCCCGGCGGCAACGTCCATCCTGCGCCAGCGCTTCGGTTGGCGCTCCTCGCTCCGGCCCCATCCGTCCAGCGGCTCCGCCGAGTAGATGTGAAACGCGGCATCCACGTCTTCAGTATTCCCAGAATACCCGATGATCACGTTAAAATGTCCGCCGGACTCTACTCCTAGCAGGATGGGGATCTCGTGGTCGATGTATCCCTTCACGATCCGGCGGAACGCGAGCACCTCATCATCAGTACGTGAGAACGCCGTCAACGGCCTCGCGTCTTTGACGCCCTTGCCCCACGGTCCGGCGATCACATAGTTCATGATGCCGGGCAGTTTCTCCCAGCCGTTGTCGTCGCCTCGCGTGCCGATGCCCGGTGAATGCCACAGCCAACTCGGCCCCCGCTCCTCGTCCGCGAAACCAAGGTAGCCCATCTCGCCATTCGGCGCGAGCGTGGCGACCTTGCCCTTACTCGGCTCGGCGTTGAGTATCCCATCCTTCGACATCAGTAGCGGCTCGGCCGCGTTCCATTCCTCGTTCCCCTCCACGAGCCTCAGTCGATGCAGCCCCAGCCAGATCAGGTGCTCCATTGAGCCTAGGTGCCCAACATCGACCTCACCGACGCCGGCCCCATCAACGTCGAGCGGCAGCGTCAGTTTCGCCTCCGGATCATCAAACCCCATCTTCCGGAGGATCATCGCCATCGACGACGGGCCGCACGACTTGGGGTATTGCCTGTGGATCGCGCGCACGTACGTGCCGTCATCATACCTCAGAATCGTCGCGCCGTCAGCCACCGCGCGATCCAGATCCGTTGGATCGCCTGTCGTGTCCCACGGAGAACCGTCGTGGTACTTCGTGGTCCACTCCGCGTGGCCAGCCGCGGCACTCGCGACGACGAGGCACGCCACCGTGAACGTTCCACCCATGCCCGTACCCTTCGCCATCCCTCGATGAAGGCCTCGCCGGTCCCCCGGGCGTTCCAGCCTCACACGCGAAGTGAGTGGGGGATTGCCATGAACTACACGAGTCTCGGCCGCACCGGCGTTCAGGTCTCAAAGCTCTGCTTGGGCACGATGCTGTTTGGCGATGACACGTCCGAAGCGGACGCCTTCGACATCGTCGATCGGTCCATCGACGCCGACATCAACTTCATCGACTCGGCCAACATCTATGTCCGCGGCGTGAGCGAGACGATCCTCGGGAACGCGCTCCAGCGCAACGGCAAGCGCGACCAGATTGTCCTCGCCACGAAGATCCACGGCGTGATGGCCGATGACGATCCCAACATGCGTGGCAACCACCGCCGGCACATCATGGAGCAGTGCGAGGCCTCGCTACGGCGTTTGCAGACCGACTGGATAGACCTCTACCAGATTCACCGGCCCGCATCAGACGTCCCCATCGATGAGACGCTCCGCGCGCTGGATGATCTCGTCCGCGCCGGCAAGGTCCGTTACATCGGCGCCAGCACCTTCGCCGCGTGGCAGCTCATGGAATCGCTCTGGGTGAGCAAAGAGTACGGGCTGAATCGCTTCGTCGCCGAGCAACCGCCGTACCATCTTCTCGACCGGCGTATCGAACGCGAACTCGTGCCCTTCTGTCAGACCTATGGCTTCGGCATCATCCCCTGGTCGCCCCTGGCCGGCGGCTTCCTCACTGGCAAGTACCGCCGCGACGGCGAGCGCCCGGATGACTCGCGTTACGCCGACGGCGCGGGGCGCGGGAAGAACTTGCTGCAGGAGCGCTGCTTCGATGTCATCGAGGCGGTCGTTGAGATGGCCGAAGAGAAGAGCTGCAGTCCCGCGCAACTCTCGCTCGCGTGGTGCGCAAACCAGCCGGGCATCACGAGCCCCATCATCGGCCCGCGCACCATGACCCAGCTCGAGGACAACCTCGGCGCGCTCGATGTCGAGTTGACCGACGCGGACCTGGAGCGACTTGACGATGTCTCGCCTCCGGGCGGGGTCATCGCGCCGTATTACGAGTCCGATTTCGGCCCTCACGCTCATCGCTGGTGAACGCCTTCTCTCGCACGATACCGGATGCTCCGTATTTCACGCCAATCCCGCCCGCGCCGCCTACTCGATGAACGACTCGCGGATCGGTTCAGCGACGAACCGAGCGTCAGGCGTCGCTGCGTCGCGGCAGGTCAACATGTTCCGAGATTCGCTGGCCCATGACTCGACCCCTGCCACGGACAGGGCCTGTATCCCAGTCTCAGGGTTGCTGGAGTGATGAAGTTATTGTCTTGTGTAGGAGGGGTTTCAACCCCGACGCCGTGGCTGTGCGCCGGGACGAACGGACTGTCGGGGTTGAAACCCCTCCTACACAAGACAGCAGCGTGCTCCCTCAACTCGCCGATCAGACGCCGGCTCTGAGACTTCGATACAGGCTCAACCCCTGCCACGGACGGAGGAGGGTCACGCGACGGGGCGAAGGGGAGTAGCCTTCAGGAGGACGCTATGATCGGTCTGATGCTCGCTGCCACATCTGCCCTGGCCGCGCCCCCGGCTGCCCCGACCTATCAGGAGCTGATGGACCCCGCCGTCTTCCCCGAGCCGCAGCGGGGAATGGTCGTGGAATCGGTCGACCGGCGGCCCGAGGGGATCCGTGTCCTCACCACCGGGGCCGACATTCGCATTCTGCTCGCCACGGGCGAGGTTCGGTTGAGCCAGCGCATCGGCCATCGCCGCGAGTTGGTCGCGCTGAAGACCGACACGCCGTGGACCGGAGTGAGGGTCACCCACTCCGGCGCCGGCTTCGCTCGAATCACCGTTGAGAAGCCCTCGCTGACCATCCGCGTCAACGGTGATTCCCTCTTGATGCTTCACGCCCACGAGCCGGTCTCAGCTCGCGTCGAGAGTCGGATCGAGCCGGCCTGGGAATCGTCGCACGAGGTCCACCACCTCATCGCTGATGAGTGGGGCGCTTTCGGGATCTACTGCTCTGACACGTCCATCGACGACGGGTACGACCCCTATGGAGATAGCGTCGCGTTCTATCCGTTGCCGGCCGATGAGGTGCTTTGGCTCGCGGTTTGCCCGCCCAAGGAATACGACTGGGACCGCAGCTTCACTGACAACGTCGTCTGGCACTGGTCGAACGTGCTCGGTTACCCGCCTGACGATGCGCTGCAGTCCTGGCAGGAGCACGGCAACACGGTTCTGCTCCAGTCTGAGGTCATGCTCTGGAAGGACTGGAATCTCGACTTCGTGCCGAGGCTCGGGGATGCCGAATTCGCCCGCGTGCGCCAGACGATCCGTGATCTCGGCATGCGTTTCATCGTCTACACGAGCCCCTACTACTTCATCAAGGGCACGCCCAACGAAGGTCAGGCGATGAACAGCTTCGAGAACTTCACCACCTGGCCGCCGGGCGACGCGAGCGGGCGGAACATGGAGTTGTTCATGTCGGCGATCGAGCGCGTCATGGAGCAGCACAAGCCCGACGGTCTCTACTTCGATGGCCAGTACACGGCCAATCCCGCCGCGCTCTACGCTCTCGCCAGACGGACTCGCAAGCTCATCGGCGAGGACGGAATCCTCGAATGGCACTCGACGGGGGCCTTGGGAAGCCGCGACTGCTACCTCCCTCAGGCCGACGCGTATGTCGACTTCATCCTCCGGGGCGAGGGCCGCGGCGGGCGCTATGACGATGATGACTACCTCCGCTACTTCGTCTCCGGCTACAACATCCATAACTCCATCGGCGTGCTCTGCAACAACTCCGCCGAGGGGCGCCCGACCTTAGACCAGTGCGAGCGTCTGCTGGGCGTCAACGGGCGCTACCACACCATCGGCGGCTGGGTCAATCGCCCGGAGATCATGGAGATCATCAACGGGTCCTACAAGCCGCGCCTCAACGCCGACCTCCGCCGCCATGTCGACGCGGGCTGTGACGCGCGGCAGATCGAGGTCGCGGCCAAGGTCCGGGAGGTCCGGAGCGAGATGCTCGCCCTGGCATCTCCCCCCGAGTGGGATGCTCCGGTCATGTCCCTCGAATTCGACCGGATCCCCGATGGCGAGCGGCTCATCTCGCCTGCCAACGCTGATCCCTTCGCCATCGCTGATGGGGTGCTCCGCGTCTCGGGCAAGCCCCACACCCACGCCTACATCCGCGCGCCGCTCGCCGGCAAGGTCTCCGGGTTTGAGGCGCGCCTGAGGCTCGGCACTGATGTTGGACAGTCGTGGGGGCCAGGCGTCTGCATTGAGGTGGGGGAGCGCTCGCGCGTTCGCCTCGGGCTTCGTAGCAAGGGCGAAGCTCAGCTCGACGTGCTTGGCGGGCAGCACGTCCTCGGCCGCCACAAGACCCACCTTCCGGGCGAGTGGACCCACCTGCGCGCGCGGTGGTCCAAGCGGCTCGGCGTGGTCGAGATCAGCGAGGACGGGCAGGTCTGGCAGCGCCTGCGGACGTTTGAGCACGGCGGGGCGCTCAACGCAGACGCGGTCGTCGTCATGTTTGGCAAGGTACCTTATGGCGGCGATCCCATCGACCACAGCACCGAGGGCGAAGACGGCACTTCGGAAATCGACTGGATACGAGTCTACGGAGAATGAGAGTGATCGGGACAATGCTGATGCTCTTGGTGTCAGACGCGGTATTGGCTGACGGATGGACCCACCCGGCGGGGTTTCTCGACCGCACGGCCGTGGAGGAGATCGCTCACAAACGCGAGACCCAGGAGTGGGCCGCTCGGCAACTAGCCAGCCTCGATGCGGGCGCTCAGCTCTGGCTCGAGTTGTCCACGGAGCGTCTCGAAGCGCTCATGCCGACGAAGCGGGCCGGAGTCTACTGGCTCATGACGTGTCCTGAGTGCCGCGGGCGCCTGCCGTTCGACCCCCTCAACAACGTGTCAGTCCAATGCGGCCGCTGCGACGAGGATCATCTCCTCACCGAACAGTCGATTGCCGCGGCGCCGAGCGCCCCCTACGGTGGCACGCTTTATGATGGCTGGGCGTGCTCCTTCATCCTCCAGAGTTCCGGCGCCGCCAAGCGCCTCGCGCTCCTCCATGCCCTCGGCGCGGACCGCTCCTACGCGGAGCGCGCCGCCGAGATCCTCCGCCTCTTCGCCGAGCGGACCAGAGGCCTGCCCGTCGAAGGGTCCACCTCATTCCCCGTGATCTGGACCTACGCCTACGAAGGGGACTGCTCCACGCTCACGCCCCTCGTCACGGCATACGAACTCCTGCGCGGGGTCGATGGTCTATTCTCGCCTGAGGAGTACCGCGCGATCCAGCAGGACCTTCTCAAGCACTGGGTCGACTCAGTCTTTCGCATCGAGGAAGACCACAGCCAACGCCATAACAACACCTACCGCTATCTCTTCACTGTGGCGCTGGTCGGCTGCGCCATCGAGGATGCTGACTATGTGGACTGGGCGTATGGTCAGCGAGCGTACTCCATCACCGCACGCCCCGAGCACCGCAGCCTCGCCTGGCTCGGCGCGAACAACCACCTCGATGACGGCGCCTTCTGGGGGCTCTGTAGCGCCTACCACCTTTACGCCCTCGGGCCCCATTGCCAGGCGATCCTGCTCGGCTCTAAGTTGAGCCGCCAGATGCCAGATCTCTTCCCGCCTGAACTCTATGACGAGATGGATCCATCGAATCCGAGCGGGCAAACCGCGCGCCGCGCGATTAAGTGGTTCACCTCTCAGGCGCTCCCCGACCTGACGATGGCTCCGTTCGGCGACATGGGCGGGCGGGTCAGCCTGGCGACCTACGCCCTCACCGCCGAGATCGGCTACCGGTTCCTGGGCGCTGAGGAGGTCGGTCGCTACCCGAGTCTCACTGAAGGAACTCGCAGCATGACCGGCGTGCTCTATGGGGCCGACACCATTGAGCCGAAGCCGTTCTCCCACCCGTCAGCCTTCCTATCCAGCGGTTACGTCGCCCTGCGGCGGGTTGCCGGAGACAACCACCTCTACGCGGGCCTGAATGCCCTCGTGCCCGGTAGCGGGCACTCTCACGGCGACCGCCTGAACCTCATCACCTACTCCCGAGACCGCCTGCTCGCCGGGGAGAAGCGCACTCTCTACACCGACGTGGAGCAGCGCGCTTACAGCGGCGCGTCCTACGGCCACAATACGGTCACGGTCGACGAGACGTCCCAGGAACATGGCAACTACCTGACCGGCGACCGCATCCCGAGCATTGCCACCTTCGTCGACCTCCCAGCCCTCCAAGTCGCCGAAGCTCGCGGCGATGGGGTCTACCCGCAGACCGCAACTTACGGGCGCTTGCTCTGCCAGTTCGACGAGTACTTGCTCGACATCTTCCGCGTGGAGGGGGGAGAGACTCACGACTGGTTCCATCACGGGATTGGCGAGGCTCCCGATGCCTCGCTCGTGATGGAGTCGCTGGATGGGTTCGAGCCCGCGCTATACGTGATGCGAGGTGGGAGCGACTATCAGACCGCGACGACGAGCGACCCGTTTTCCGTCACCTGGCGGATCCCCGCCGCCGAGAAAGCCGACCTCCCCGGTCGTCGTCGCGATGTCTTCTCACGCGTCATGATGGCCGCCCAGCCGAATCAGACCGTCAACGTCCTCAGCACGTACCCCGATCCCGCGCCGCACAGCCTCATGGTGCGCCATGCCGGTCCGTCCAGTCTGTTCGTCGCGGTTCACGAGGCCTACCACGAAAGCCCGATAGCCGTCTCCATCCACGAGCTTGCGGTTGACGGCGGTCGCGCATACCGGATCGACCACGCCGACGGCTCGATGCGCATCGTCATCATCGGCGCGGGATCCGGCAGCGGCCTGTCCTTCGATGGGCAGCTCGCGACTGCGCACCTCGGCCCCGACCATCGCGTCGTCGGGCTGGGCATGGTGCGCGGCAGGGTTTTCGAGTGCAAGGGGTTGCGACTCGCGGCCGACTCGGAGGCGTGTCTCTCGGTGACCTTCGACGCCGGCGAGCCACAGGTCGTCTCTTCACCCCCCATTGCGTACCACACCGTCGAGGGTGAACCCGTCTACGCTGAGCGCACCGACGTCACGGTCGAACTCTCTGTTCCCGCCGTGCTTTCGCCATCCGGCGCGGCCCTATCCGTCGAAGCTCTCGTCGTGCCCTAACGTAATCATCACCTGGGATCGTTCCCGTAGTCTGCCCTGTACTCGTACATGTTGGTTCCCGCTTCCCTGATCGCCTCGACCGTCTCGACGTAGGGCGTGTCGCAGACGTCGATCAGTCCGACATGGTAGTTCTCATCGTCCCACGTCCGGCCGGTTGTGGGCTCATCGCGATACTTGAACCAGTGACAACCCACGAGGTTCGGATTCTCCAGCATGCCGTAGACGTAGCTCTTGTAGGCCTCTCCGCGCGCGGCCTGATCGGCGACCTCGACCAGCCCTGGGTGGAACATGCCTCGATCCAGCGCGCCGAAGTGGAACTCGCCGATGATCACGGGCACGTCGTGGCCTCCGGGCAAGGCGAAATCCGTGACGGAGCGCGTGTACATGTTATAGCTCACCACGTCGCAATGCTCCGCGGCCGCATCCGCCGCCAGCGGGTTCGCCCATGCAAACCGACAGCCCAGGTAGAGCTGCTCGGGCGCGACGGCTCTGACGGCATCGCGGATCGTTCTGAAGTACGTCTGGGCCGTCTTCGCGTAGAAGGCCTCCAGGTCATCGCGAGCGCTGTCCACCTCCGGAGCCGTGTCAGCCTCCAGCATCGCCCGCCACGATTCGTGCTCCGTGCCCCACGCCTCGTTGAGCGCCTCGATCGACTCGTACTTCGCTCGAAGGTCCTCCAGGAACACGCGCTTGGCGCGTTGATCGGACGGCGAGCGAAGCGTCGCTATAGCCAGCGACGTGGTGTCGTTCCCCCAAGCTATCTCGTTGTCGACGAAATACCCGATGCACCACGGGTCGCCGGCGGTTGTCTCGGCTTGGGCAGCCATCTGCTCGTCGATCGCGGCGCGGAAACTCGGGTCGAAAACATCGCGGAACTTGCCCCAGTACCCTTCGCTCCCCTCGAGCAGCTTGCCCTGGAAGTGGATCGCGACGACGTATGGCATCTTTCGCTTCAGGTAGAGTCCCGGATCGGACCAGTTGGCGATGGTGTTCAACCCCCAACTAGGCAGTCGGCGGAGGATCACCTCGTCCATGCTGGCGCGGTTGTCCAGGCCGTACTTCCGGGCCATGTTCGCGCCGGTGAAGTCATAGATCTCCGGCCGACGGCCCGCGTAGTAGTTCAACAGGCACCCGCTCTCACCACGAAAGGTGTTGAGCGGGTCGTCGGGCTCGGGCAACCAACTGAAGAAGTGCTCACGCTCCTCGATCGGCGTGTGATCGCCCCACGCCCCGACACAATCCACTCCGTGACTGACGAAGAGTTTCCCCAGGGGATCGACCAGCCACCACTTCCCCTCGTGCTTCTCCGCCCGGAAGAAACCCGTGGCCTCCAGCGTCGGTCCATCCTCCCAGCCGCCGAACTCGTCCCAGTTATCGGGCCTTGGTCGGGCGGCGAGTTCCTGCCTCTCGGCTTCGAGCGCGCCCTGCATCTGGACCACGCTGTGGGTCTTGCCGGGCCAGTCGATGTGCCTGTACTGGCCGAACTCGTCGATCATGGGGAAGAAGCTGTCGATCGAGGCGATCGGCGACGCGTAGGTGCCGGCCGCGTGGATGGGGCCGATGTCCAGCGAGTGGTCCTCGGTGGGCTCGGACAAGAAGACGACGATCTGCGTGACGTTCGCCGGGTCAAACGGTCGCTCGGCGCCCGACCCGCCGCCCGGAAACCCGCGCATGCCGAAGAGCTTCACTGGCGTCCCGTCCCTATCGACCAGGGGGTGAAGCAGGCGCGCTCGTAGCGGAACGGTCTCGCCGGGCGGCACGCGTTCTATGACCTGCACGCAGTGATTTGCCCCATCCGCGCCGGGGTTGTCGACGCGCAGTCCCACATAGGCGGAAGCGGCGCTTTGGTTGGTGGCCTCAAGCGTGACGGCCTGGAACTCGGAGAGATCCCAGGTGCCGTCGGGCGGGAGCAGCGTGATGCTAGGCCATTTCCGGTCATGCCCGAATTCAGTCCGGAGAGCGCCGTCGACGACCTGGACGCGCGTGCCATCCGTCTTGATGCTGGCGAGAATGCCGTCGCGCTCGAAGTCCACGAGCACTTCATCGCCCATCGCGATCGCCGCTATAAGAAGAACTACTACTTGCATGGTGGCCTCTCTCCGTAGTCCATCAGACAGGGCTCCAGAGCTCGCGGTGTGGAGCCAGCTTCTCCCAGTCGAACTCGACGCCGATCCCTGGGGCCTCGGGCGGCGTCACCATCCCATCGTGGACGGTCAACGGTCGGTGCGTGTACTGGTCGATCGCGAAGCTGTGCATCTCCATGTAGCCGCCGTTCGGCACTGCCGAGAGGAGGCTCACGTGGAGTTCCTGCATCCCATGGCTGCTCGCCGGCAGGCCCCGCTCCTCGGCCATTCGCGCCACTTGCATCCAGCCCGTGATCCCGCCGACGTTGGAGGCATCCGGCTGCGGGTAAGCCAGCGCTCCGGTGTCAAACGCCAGGCCGAACTCCGGCAGCGTGTGCAGATTCTCCCCCATCGCCAGCGGGATGGGGCATGCCTGGCCGACCTCTGCGAACGCCTCGAAATCGTCCGGCGGCACGGGTTCCTCGAGCCACAGCGGGTCGACCTCTGCAAGCGCGTTGGATGCCTCGATGGCCGTTTGCGCGTCCCACTTCATGTTCGCGTCGACCATGAACTCCGTCTCGGGACCGATCAAGCCTCTCACCGCGCGCGCCCGGGCCATGTCCTCGGCGATTGTGTCCCGACCGATCTTGATCTTGATGCCGGTATGGCCCCGATCAAGTTCGCCGCTGATGGCATCCAGATGCCGATCGAGCGGGTAATGTAGATCGATCAGCCCCGCGTATGTCCTGACCGGCTTCCCCTCGCCTCCCAGCAACTCCCAAAGAGGCTGCTCCGCTCGCCGGGCCATCAGATCCCACAGCGCGATGTCGACCGCCGACACCGCGAAGCCCGCGATCCCGCCGCGGCCGACGTAGTGGATGTGCCAGTTCATGAACTCCCACAGCTCGGCGATCTCGCTCGCCGGCCTCCCAACGAGCGCCGGCGCGAGGTCGTGGGTGATCACCTGGTGGATAGCTCGCCCGCCCCTCCCACCCGTGTAAGTGTAGCCGACGCCGAGGGCGCCATCGATGCACCGGACCTTGGCGATGATCAGCTCGAAGTGCGTGTGTTCGCCATGCCGCGCGTCAAACAGCGGCTCTGCGAGCGGCACGCGGTAGTGCTGTGCCGACACCTCGGTGATTGCTCGCACATCGGTCGTCAATGGCTGCGCTCCCTAACGAGTTCCATCGCGATCTCAGTCCAGTCGAGCAGTCGGCGCGGCTCTCCGTAGCACGAGCCGCCGATGTTGTTGACGATCTCCACCGCGCACCCTCTTGACTTGTCGATGACCTCCCGCAACTCGACGCGGATGGCCTCTGGGTTCCAGATCGGATCGCCCAGCGCGATCCCGCTCGGCCGGTAGGAGAATACGTAATCCCCTCCCAGCCCCTCGGCCACAGTCGCGAAGTCGTTCCACTCGCTAACCGCCACCTTGCGCAGGTTCGGCAGCGAGAGGAACCCATCCAGTTTCGTGTCGACGTTCTCACAGCACGCCACGCAGTTCAGGCCGAAGTGCTTGAGCGCGCGCCGTTCGTACTGGAACATAAACTCCTCGTGCATCGCGGGCGAGACCGAGATGAACGCCTGGGCCGTGCTGAACCCCCACACGTCTTTCAGGCGCACGTGCTCCGGGTCGTGCCCCGCCGCCGGGAGTTCATCCGTCAGTGCGGGGCCGACGTTGTAAATTGGGTCGGCGTTGTTGTTGAGTCGGAGCATTCCCTGCTCCTCGCACTGCGTCAGCCGACCGATCCACGCCTGCGTCAAGCGCTCCAGCGCCTCGTGAGTCCATGCCGGATCCATTACCATATCCAAGAACGCTTGCTCCATCCCTCGAAGCTCGCACCACTCATCGCCCATCGACGAGCCCGCGTGGGGAGGAGGCGCCGCTCGCACCTTCAGGATGTCGCCGAAGATCTCCTCAGCCTCTTCCCGATTGCTTGCCGTCGCCTCCGCATCGAACGTGATTGTCGGCACGATGATCTTCTCAATGTCGGACTTCTCGATGATGACCGGGACGGGGCGGTATGCTCCCGCCGAGCGGTCGTCAGGGAACTCCCTGCGCGGGCCAAACCAGCCGTCCCAGTGACAGACCTGCGGGTACTCGATGACCGGCTCGACCACCCGGTCGTCCGTGAGGTTCTCCCACTCCCAGACTCTCTGTCGCAGCCGCCGCTCATACTCGCGCGCCGTCTCGTCCGTGGTCTGAAGCGTCGTCTCATCCGGCAGCACTTCCTGCCAGCAGTAGGGCCACAGCCGCGTGATGACTAGCGGTCGCTCGGGCTCCAACTGGTTCAGTCGGCGCCAAGCCTCGGCCCGATGCCGCTGCTCCGGGAGGTCCGCGATCTCCGCGACTCTCTCGGCCAGTTGCCGAAGAACCGATCTGTCGCTGTTATCCATCACTCCACCGTGAATCCGTACTGGCCCGCGCCTGCCTCGAATACCGCAACGCCCTCCGCGATTCCACGGAACGTGAGACCCGCCGCTCGCAGCGCTTTCTCGCCGCCATCCACCACCGTCACGCCTGACTCGGTGATCGTCGGCGTATCGCTCGACACGGGGACGCGGATCTCTGCTGACGTGTTCGCGGGCATGGTCACGTCCAGCGTCAGCCGTTCGCCCTTGATCCGCCAACTGCTCCTGATCTCGCCGTACATCGACGGATAGGTCGCCTCCACCCAGGTCAGATCCCCCGCCGGCATCGGCGCGATCAGGATTCGCTTGAAGCCCGGCTCGAGCGGTCGGATCCCCGCCAGGTACTCGTAGTACCACTGCCCCACCGAGCCGAAGGCGAAGTGGTTGCGCGAGTTCATTCCCGGTCCTTGCGTGTCGCTATTCCACAGCTCCCAGATCGTCGTCGCGCCCTTCTCCACCATGTAGCCCCACGATGGGTAGGTTCGCTGGTCCGCCAGCGTGTATGCGAGTTCGTGGTGCCCCGTTTCCGTCAGCGTCGGCATCAGGTAGCTCGTCCCCAGGAACCCGGTGGAGAGGTGGTTCTCACGCGCGACAATGTCGTCCGCGACGTTTCCAGCCACCGCCGATCGCCGATCCTCCGGCACGATCCCAAATGCCAGCGGGAGGATGTTGGCCGTCTGCGTCCCGCTCGGGTAGTTGCTCGTCGCCTCATCCAAGTACGCCGCGTTGAACGCGTCGGCGATTCCGTCCGCCAGCGCCTGGTACGCGCGCGCATCGTCGTCCCTGCCGATCGCCTCCGCCATCCTCGCGAGCATCTGGGCTGAGTAGTGGAAATACGCCGCGCCGATCGGCTTCTTCGGCGAGCCGACCACCGCGACCCAGTCTCCATAGCCCTCGCGCTCGTAGAGCAGGCCCGGCGCCTGCGAGCGCATGAATTCGACCCACGCCTTCATCCCCTCGTACGTCTCCTCGATCAGCCGCGTGTCGCCGTAGAATTGGTAGACTTCCCACGGTACGGTGGCGATGACATCACCCCAACCGGGCGACGCCGGGCCGTGTGGATGCTCGATCGGCGCAATGTCACTCGTCTCGCCGTTTGGTCCCTGCGAATCGGTGAGGTCGCGGCTCCACTTGGTGAAGAATCGCGCCATGTCCATGTTCCAGCACATCGTCTGCGCGAAGATCAGCGCGTCCCCCGTCCAGCCCAGCCGCTCGTCGCGCTGCGGGCAGTCCGTTGGAACGCTGTGCATATTGCCGATCTGTCCCCATCGGGTGTTCTGGTCCACTTGGTTGATGAGGTCATTGCTGCACGCGAACTCGCCGGCCCAGTCAGGGGCTGAGTTCAGAGGCAGCGACACCAGCGCATCCGCCCCCGGCTCGCCCGGATACCCCGTGACTTCCGCATATCTGAAGCCGCGATACGTGAAGCTCGACTCCCACGTCTCCCCCGCGTCGCCTCGGCAGATGTAGACATCCGTGGCCTTGGCGGAGCGGTAGTTGTCCGTGTAGATCGTGCCGTCGTCGTTGAGGGTCTCGGCGTAGCGGATTCGGATGCGCTGCCCTTCCTCCGCGCCCCTCACCGTCAGCCGCGCGCGCCCGGAGGCATTCTGGCCGAAGTCGACGACATACGCGCCCTCTGTCGGTTCCGTGATCTCCAGGGCGGGAAGCTCCGCCGTTACGCGGAGCGTCGGCCCGGCTTGGGCGACGAGCTTGCCGATGGGCTCGTCCAGAACCTTGGTGGCGCCCCAGTCGGAATCGTCGAAGCCGGGCTCGGTCCAGCCGGGCGTCGCAAGCTGGGCGTCGTAGGTTTCGCCGTCGTAGAAGTCATCCGCCATGATCGGGGACACGCGCGCCGCCCATGTCGGGTCAGTCGTGATGACCTCCGTCCGGCCGTTCGCGCGAGTCACCTCAAGCCGCAGCAGGAGCCGCAATGCGTTCGTGCCGCCCTCGGGCGTCACGTGCTTGTTGATCCGCCCCGAGAACCACCCCGCTCCGAGTTGCGCGCCGATGGCGTTCGCGCCGGGCTTCAGCAGGTCGGTGACGTCGTATGTCTGGTACTGGACGCGCTTGCCGTAGTGGGTCCAGCCGGGGGTGAAGACATCCTCGCCGACGCGCTGCCCGTTGATGAACAGCTCGTACAGCCCAAGCCCGGTCACGTACGCCCGCGCGCGCAGGACGTTGGGCTCGACCTCAACTTCCCGGCGCAGGCGGATGGAGCGCCCGTCGTTCCCCTCGTGTCGTCCCCATGGTTGCGCGCCGTACTCGGCAACCACCGTGGCCCCCGCGTCTCCCACCGTCCACGTGTCGTCAGTCAGCACGGTGATGGTCGAACCGTCATCCATCGTGACCAGCAATCCGGCCACGAATCCGCACGGTCCGTCCTCGTTTGCCGCCTCCACTGAGATCGTGTTCTCGCCGGCTCGCAGGGCGGACACCACGTCGACTTCCGCCATCGACTCCCACGTGTCGTGCTCGCCGACGACCTGCCCGTTGATCGAGACTTTCGCGCGATTGTCCGCAGTGAAACGGATCCTCGCTGACTCGACACCCCCTGTCGCGCTGAATGACTTGGTGAGAGTAATCCGCTGGTTCGCGCTCCGCTCCGGCGCCCATATCCACTGGCCCACGGTCGGAGTCTCCTCCGCAGTGTCCATCGTGATCCACTCGGCGGCCCAGTCGTCCTCGTTCAGCAACCCCATCTCCCAGGTCGCTGCCTGCGACCACTTCGAGGCCACGCCGTCTTGGTCCCACGTCCGGACGCGCCAGTGGTAGACGCCTCGAGAGACCACTGGCTGGCCCTCATACACCACGTGGATCGATTGGTCCGAATCCATCTTGCCCGTGTCCCACATCGTCCCGCGAGAGCGTTTGATGTCGGAGGCGGAATCGGCGACGACGACTTGGTACGCCGTCTGCTTCGCACCGCGGCTCGAATCGTCGAGCTGCCACGACAGCCTCGGCGCCGTGACATCGATGCCGATGGGGTTCGTCTGGTACTCGCAGCGCAGCGCTGTGGGCGCGGCGAGGCTCGCGGTGCTGGCGAGACATAGAAGCACTGTCATGTCAATCCTCTGTGGTTGGGTCTGTGGTCAGGGATGCGGCAAGCGAGCAGTACGCCAAGAACGCGCCGTACTCCTCTGAACGTCGGGAGGTGCGATAACCAACGCAACGAAAGGGCGCGCAACGAGCGTTAGGCTGCACGACGGAGTGAAATCCAATGAGTGGTATCAGATTCGGTCTCATCGGCAGTGGTTCGCAGGGACGGTATCTTAGCGAGGCAGCGGCCATCACCGAAGCGTTCGACCTCGTGGCGTGCGCTGATCCCAACCCCGACGCGACCACCGAAGCCCAGAGGCTGATCGGTTACGCCGCCGCCTATGCTGATGCTGGGGAGATGCTGGCGAATGAGGAGTTGGACGCCGTCGTCGTCGCCACGATCCACGACCAACTCCAGCCCCAGGCTCTCGCTGCCCTCAACGCCGGCAAACACGTGCTCGTCGAGAAACCCGCGGCGCTCACCGCCGCCGGCGGACAAGAACTTGTCGACGCCGCCAAGGCCGCCGGGGTGAAGCTCATGGTCGGCTACTCGCTCCGATTCATGCCGCCACGCATCCTCATGCGCCAGTTGCTTGATCGCGGCGCCATCGGCGATGTCTGCCAGATCATGAGCGGCCAGTGCATCGGCGCGATGGGCGGATGGCTTGGCGAGCGCAAGCATGGCGGCGGGCCGTTGTACTACATCGGCACTCACGCGCTGGATCAGATGATCTGGGTCGCCAGTTCGCGCGCCAAGCGCGTCACGGCGGAGATGAACTTCAGGGATGGGGGAGGCGTCGAGCTGGAGGCGATGATCAATATCCGGTTCGAGAATGGGATTCTCGGCCAGCTTGTCGCGTCACAGACCCTCGGCGGGCGCTACGGGTGGATTGACGTTCTCGGTACCAAGGGCCGTATCCGGGCCCAGTGGGAAAGCGATTCGCTCTGGATCCAGAGCGGCATCATTCCCGAGTATGCCAACCTCACGGAGATCGCCTTGCCACCGACGGCGGGCCTCCTGCCTGCCCCGCAAACTGCCACAGCCCAGCTCAGCGGCTTCGCCTACGTGCGCACGTGGGCGACCGAACTCAAGGAGTTCGCCGACGCCATCAACGAGGATCGCGAGCCTAGCGTCACCGGTGAGGATGGCGTGCGCGTCCTCGAGGTCATGGACGCCGCCTTCGCCGACGCCCCATAGAGCACGAAAAGGGGAGCCCCACCCGAGGCTCCCCTGTCCGTTGACGTTCTTCCGGTCTTAGCGTCTTCCCGCTTTCGTTGCCGTCATTCCAGCTCGTCCACGATCGCCTGGATGAACCGAGTGTCGATGCGGAGCTGATCCACGACTGACTCCGGCGGCATGTAGTGGTACTCGCAGTGGAAGCTGATCGGGCCCCCAAACGCCATGTCCTTGAGGAGTTGCATCACCTGCGGGAAGTTGCCAAAGCCCATCCCCAGCGGCGCCATGTCGATCGCCCACGAGCCGTCGGCGTTCTTCTTCTTGTAGAGATCCTTGAACGCCACGCAACTGATGTAGTCCTTCACGATGTCCAGCGCCATCGGGTACGGTTCGCCAACGATCGAGAGATGACCGACATCGGTGAACACGCCCACCAGGCCCGGGTCCATACCCTCCATGAGGTTCATCACCGCTGAGGAGTTCAGCCCCATCGTAGCGCCGGAATGGTTGTGCACCACTGGCTTCACGCCCGTCTTTTTGGCCAGTTTGGCGAAGCCCTCGAGTTTCGCGCGGCAGCGGTCAAGTGTCGCCCAGTAGCCGTCGTCCTCCATCTGCCAGTAGCCCAGCTTCACCAGCTTCACGCCCGCCTCGGCGCAGGCCTCGAAGAGGCCCTCCGCATAGTCGACTGACGCATCGGTGAAGTCGCCGGGCGTCGTGATGAGCGGAATGCACAGACCCTCGTCAGCGAATCGCTTCGCCGCGGCGGGGAGTTCGGTCTTCGCGTTCTCCGGGTTGACCGGATAGCCCGGCCGGACGCACAGATCCGCGCCCTGCACGCCACCGGATTTGAGACCATCGATGATCTGCCCGAGGTCGTAGCCCTCGAGATGCTTCGTGAACATGATCCAGGGTCGCACGGTAATAAGCCCCTTTCGGATAAGAGCAGGTTGGTTGCGGCTCGCAGGCCACTCTCGGTGATTGTGCCTCGTCGCCAGAGAATCCTCCGAGGAGGAGCAGGCGGCGTTTTCGGCCAATCGCGCTTGCAGGCACGTGGAGGGCTGCACGATGCTGCTTTTGATGGGAATGGCGGCGACGGCTATGGCCCAACCACATCAGGACGACCTCGCCCTCTGGCTGCGCGCCGGCAAGGGCGTTTACGTTGAGGAGGGACGCGTCGCCCAGTGGGAGGACCAGTCCGGCCGGGGCAACCACGCGACGAGTTCTGACGGCTCCGGACCCACCGTCCGCGCTGATGCGATCAATGGCATGCCGACCGTGGTGTTCGACGGCGCCAAAACCCGTATGACCATCGAGCATGCTCCCGAACTCAACGCCGGCGAGGGCTTCACAGTGTTCTGCGTGTTCCGCTATGCAGACGGCTTCCGCGTCGCGCAGAAGAAGAGCAATAGCGGCGGCATCGTCGCCGACGGGTGGTTCCTATCCCCCGCCGAGGGCCTGGGCGTCTCGGGCAAGTGGGGCGGTGGTCGGAGCTATCGCCAGAATCGCTGGCACGTGCAGACCAGCCTCTTCGACTCAGTGTCGGGCGCCATCCGCATCTTCAGCGATGGCAGCGAGATCAAGGTCACCGAGGGCGTCGCTGCTCAGGTCCCGAACGACGACCCCGTCTACCTCGGCCAGCGCCTCAACCCCGGCGGCACGGAGGGACACCTGCGTGGTGAGATCGCCGAGCTGATGATCTGCTCGGCCGCGCTGACCGATGAAGAGCGACGGCAGACTGAGGAGTACCTTAGCGTGAAATACGATCTGACTCCGCCTGTTAAGCCGACCATGTACATCACCCGAGTCATCCCCGGTCACGGAACCGTTGATGTCGAGTGGCTGCCGCACGAGGGCGATGTTGCTGGCTACATCTTTGAGATCAAGCTCCGCGAACTGGCGTGGGAGCAGGCAGATCGCGCCGAACTGCCGGCTGAGGCGCGTTCGTTCAGCGTGGCTGGGCTCTGGGATTACGCCGACTACACGCTCCGAGTTCTGCCAGTCGACGCCACCGGCGAGCCCATTGGCCAGAGCGCCGAGCGCATCGTCGCTCCCGGCCCCGTGCCGGGAGTCGTGGTCGACTACCTCCACCGCGAGGACGAGGCCTTCGCCGAGCATGGTCAGTACATCGGCAGCCCGTCCATCACGCGCTTGGATGACGGCCGCCTGATCGCCAGCCACGATCTGTTCGGACCGGGACCGCAGCGTTTCAGTCGCGTCTTTCGCTCCGAGGATGACGGCGAGTCTTGGGCCTGGATCAGCGATGTCGCGCCCGCGTTCTGGGGCAAGCTCTTCGTGCATCGGGGAGAGCTGTATCTGCTCTCAACCGCCACCGAATATGGCGATCTCCTGCTTCATCACTCGCCCGACGGCGGCGATTCGTGGGAGCCTCGCATCGTGATCGTGTCGGGGACCTACCACAAGGCGCCCATGCCGATCATCGAGCACCAGGGCAAGCTGTGGACATGCGTCGAACTCCAAACTGGCGGCTGGCCGGCGGGCTTTCAGGCGGTGGCGTGCTCCGTGCCAGTGGATGCCGATCTCACCGATCCCGCGAGCTGGGCGCTCAGCGCGCCGCTCGCATACGAGGCCGCCTGGCTGCCCGAGGGGTGGGACCTGCCCGTGAAGATCCAGGGGTACCTGGAGGGGAACGCGGTTGTCACGCCCGGTGGGGATCTCGTCAACATCCTGCGCTACAACACCACGCCCCACTACGGGAAGGCGATGGTCCTGAACATCGCGCCTGACGGCACGGGCCTCAGCTACAATCGCGTCATCGACTTCTACGGTGGGATGACGAAATTCGCGATCCGCAAGCACCCGGAGACGGGCATCTACTGGAGTCTTGTCAACCGCGTCACCACGGGCCAGGCCGGCCAGCGAAGCGTGCTGACTCTTGTCTGGTCACGTGACCTCGATGAGTGGCACATCGTCCGCGACATCCTCCGCGATGATCGCAACAGCGCGGTGAAGTACACGGGCTTTCAGTATGTCGATTGGCTCTTCGACGGCGACGACATCATCGTCGCCTCGCGCACCGCGCTCAACGGAGCCAACAACTTCCACGACGCCAACCACCTGACGTTCCACCGCGTTAGCAACTTCGCCGACGGCGGACCGTGACGCCGTCGGTCGTCTATTCCGTCACATGGTCAATCGCCTTCAAGCGCCCTCTTAGCTCTGTCCACTCCTCATCCGTGAACTTCGTCGGCAACTCTACTCGGTTGCCCTCATAAACCGATTTCTGCGCGCCAAACAGCGCGTGCACAACCGGTCCTTCTACCTCCAGCCGGTTCAGGTGCGGCGGGCCGCCGTCGAGCCAATCGGCCACCGCCTGGGTGAAGTCCCGTTGCCCTTGCCGGCCCTGATCGTCCCAACTGCTCGGGCCATGGATGGGCTCGGCCGCGCCATTCTCCTGGTACCAATACCCCGCGTTCTGGGTCAGGTACAGCCGTCCCTCGGTGCCCAGCACGTCGAAGTGCAGATGCATCCAGAACAGCTCCTCTCCCGGCGTCCCAAGGGCCTCGGGGTCGCAGTCGAACATCACCCGGAGGCCGCCCGGGAACCAGTACTCCGCCAGCAAACTCTCCGGCGCCTCGTGGGTGATTTGGTAACTCGTCTCGTTGATGGTGTGCGCCGCGGCCCACACGGCCTCCGGCTCCGCCTCGTCCAGGAAGAGCTTCAGCAGGCTCATCGTATGCGGGCCCATGCCCATCGTGTTGCCCTTGGTGCTCGCGCGGATGAAGTAGACATCGCCCAGCTTCTCGCGGATGATATCGGCGATGACGCCGTCGCGGAACTGGGGGAAATACCGGCGCTGGCAGTTCACCACGATCTTCATGTCAGTGTCGGCGAGCACGCGCTCGAGACCCTCGAGGTCTGAGGGCTTCACAGCCACCGGCTTCTCGAAGATGCATGCCTTCACTCCCGCTGCCGCCGCGCGCTCCGCCTCCCAGATTCGCCGGCCGGGGCTGGTGCAGACGTGCACGATGTCAGGCTGTGTTTGCGCGAGCGCGGTCTCGAAGTCGTCAAACGTCTCCGGGATGTCGTAGGTCGTCTTGAAGCGCTCGCGTCGTTCCTCGATGAGGTCGCACGCGCCAACCCACTCCATGTTCGGCAGGTCCTTGTAGACGTCGGCGTGCTCGGTCGCGCGCGGTCCACAGCCCAGCAGTAGCGATCGGTAGTTTGCCACAGGTCATCCCTCTTCCGTTTGGGCGTCGCGTTCAGTCTCGCGCAGCTTCCTCGCACGTCGCCGCACTCCTCCACGGCCGCACGTACAGGTTTCGGGTAGCCGCATGGCGAAACCGCGTGACAGGCGATTGAATTGCAGATGAAGGGTGATTGACAGATGAAGCGCCTAACGGTACTGATTGTTACTGTTCTGTCGGGATGCGCAGTAGCACAGAACGACCCCATGTGGGCTCCATCGGGACCCGACATTATCGCCGCCCTCAACAAGCACTACGTGCGCGAGGCCGGCCCGCTGAGCGGGAGTACGGCGAGGGAGCTGTCTGACCCGACCACCGTAGGGCGATACACCATCCAAGCGAAGCCGCCTACGCCTACGCCCGAGCGCGCCTATGAGTGGATCCCCGTCTGGGCGTACGACGTGGTCGTCGTCGTCTTCAAGACACCCGACGATGCTCTCCAATGCCTGAAGAACAGCTACGCCGGACTGAAGCCTCGCTACGATGGGGCGCCGGCGTACCGGCCTTGGCCCAACTTCCAAACGTACGTCAGTCATAGCTTCAACATGACTCAGTTCCACAAACACGAGGCCTACCGCGGCGCGACCACGGTCAAGATGCTCAGGCACAAGGCGTATCCGATGCAACCCGACCCCGTCAGAGACAAGATGCTGACCGAGCAACAGTTCATCTCTGACGGGTACGAGGTTTACGAGGGCACGGGCTACGACGCGGCTTGGGTGCGCGGGCGCACTCTCATGGCATGCTGCCCGGCCGACGACCCGACCGAGATCGACCGGTTCCACAATCTCATGCACGCGCTTACGTCGGTGAAGAAGCCAGTCCCGCCGCCTGTCCCGCCGCCTGGCCCCAAGCCGCCCGTCCAGCCGCCCCCCCGGCACGGGCCTTCCCAAGCCACCAGGGGTTGGCCCCATCATCCCGCCCCCGCTGCCGCCTCAGCCCTCGCCGGGGTACCGCGTCTTCATCGATGGCCAGCTCATGAGAACACAGGCTCCGCCAACCGAACTCAACGGGCGAGTTCTCGTCGGGCTCGCCGATATCTTCCGCGAACTCGGCGCGAGTGTCGTTTGGGAGGGCTCCCAACGCAAGATCACCGCGACTCGCGGCTCGCGCGTCGTGCAGCTCTGGATCGGCCGCAAGACCGCACTCGTTGACAGCCAGTCGGTGGCCCTCGACGTGCCGCCGATGATCCTCGCCGGTGGGAAGACATACGTCCCCGTCCGATTCGTCTCTCAGGCGCTTGGGGCGGGCGTCGCCTACGATGCATCGACCAGATCGGTCAACATCACCACCGGTTCCATGCCGCCGATCACGGGCTCCACGCAGAATCCATACGTCCCGCCGCCGCCCGCGCAGGGCACGACGCAAGTCAGCGTCTGCCGCGAGACGGGCCTCCGCGCGACGGGCCTCTGCCCGAACACCCTCACGCGACCCTTCGCGCCGCGATCCGTGCCGGGGCCATGCACCACGCACGCCCAAGGACCGAAACTCATCGTGCTCACGCCCTCTGACGGAGCCAAGGTCCCCGAACGCTTCGAGATCAGCGGCACATGCGTCCCGGGCCGTAAGGTCCGCGTCACGGTCCTTGCCGATGCCACGCTGAAGGCCACTGGCCAGAACGCCACGTCGCCCATTCTCCAGGACGCCGAGGCGCCGGTCGGCAATGACGGTAGGTGGAGCATCGAGGCCAACGCGCGAGCCGTCCGTCGTGATAAGCGCGTTGATGTCAAGGAATTCAAGATCACCGTCTATATGCGCAAGAACCGCCAGGTCGCTGAGCAGATCGACCTGGTGGTCAAGCCGTAGCGTGACCGTCACGATCATTCACGCCGCGAGCATGGGTTTCTTCCGTGTTCGCGGCCGTCACTCCACCCTCCTCAACCTCACCGACATCAAGTCCATGGCCGCCTCGCCCGGTATCTCCGTCGCCTTGACGGCCAACTCCTGTCGCCCCGGCTTGAGCCCTACCTCGCCAACCGTGAGCGGCGCCCACTCATACTCGTAGACCTCGCCACGCTCAACGCGATCCGGGCTCGGGACTGGCTCCGGATCGAACGCCTCCGAGACGGTCGCCGCAACAGTCTCCTCGCCGATTTCCACCTGCACCGTGGAGCCCACATCGCTCTCCGGGCAGTGGTACATCAGCGTGATCTCGTACGTGCCCTCGCGCACCACATCGATGTCCCACCAGGCGTAGTCATTGGGCGATTCCATCCCCGTGATCCAGTCATTTGCCCAGCCCTTCTTGCCCCTGAAGTGGACATCGCCCGCGAAGAACGCCTCCGGCGCCTGTAGCTCAACCTCCGCCCGCTCCGGGTGCCCAACAGGTACGGGGATCCGATCGAAGCCAGCCGCTGTCGCGTCCGCGAACCACGCGTCGTACTCCCGGCTCAGTTGCTGAACGACCTCCGGATGATCCGCCGCGATGTCGCTCTGCTCTCCCGGGTCGGTATCCATGTCGAACAGCTGCCACCCCTGCTTGCCTTCGTTCGCCATGCGGTACTGCTGCGTGCGGATCGATCCTGGCGCCGGGAAGACCTGCCCGTTGCGCGATTGGTGCGTGAAGAGCGATCGATCCGCCCACGTCTCGCCATCCCCAAGCAACAGTGGCGCAACGCTCGCGCCAGTCATCGGCGGGCCGTCCGGCGCAGTCACCTCGCAAAGCTCCATCAGCGTAGGCATCACGTCTACGTGCCCGGCAATGCGATCCACCGTCTTGCCTGACGGGATGTGTCCCGGCCAGCGCATGAAGAACGGCACTCGAACGCCGCCCTCATGGACGCTGCCCTTGCGCCCCCGCATGCCGCCGTTGTAGCGCGCCGTGTTGGGTCCGTTGTCGGTCAGGAAGATGACGATCGTATCCTCAGCCAGCCCAAGTTCATCGATCCGCGCCAGAACGCGCCCCGCGTTGCGATCGATGTTGTCGCACATGCCGTAGACGCTCGCCAGCAATGCATCACAGTCTCGGTCCGTGTACTTGTCGAGGTACTCGCCCGGCACCTGAAACGGTCCATGCGGCGCGTTGTACGGCACGTAGCAGAAGAACGGCTCGTTCCGATGCTCATCAATGAACCCGATCGCCGCATCCGTCAGCACGTCGCTGATGTAGCCCTTGCTCCGGAATACCTCGCCGTTATCCTCCAGCAGCGTGTCGAAGTAGTTGTTCCAATGCCCGGCGCAGAAGCCCACGAATTCATCGAAGCCTTGCCCGTTAGGGTGCATCGGATAGTGCGCGCCATTGTGCCACTTGCCAAAGCAACCCGTGGCATAGCCCGCTGCCCCGAGCGCCTCCGCAATCGTCAGTTCCTCGGCCCGCATCGTCTCCCGGCCGCCCGTCACCCAGGACGTACCCGTGCGCAGGTGGTCGCGCCCCGTCAGGAGGGCCGCCCGCGTCGGCGCGCAGACCGGCGACACGCTGAACCTGTCGAATCGAGTGCCCTCCGCGGCGAGCCGGTCGAGCACCGGCGTGTCGATGACGTCGTTGCCGTGGGACGTAACGTCTCCCCAGCCCATGTCATCCGTCATCATGAGCACCACGTTCGGCTTGCGTCGAGCCTGCGCTCGCGTGACTCCGGATGCCGCCGCCGCAGTGGCTAGTGCTGTGGTCTGCATGAACTGTCTCCGTTCCATGACACTCTCCGCTATCGCGATTCCTTCAACGCCACCAGCCGCTCCAGCATCGCCCGCGCCCATCGCTCAAGCAGCGCCGCGTATTCCGTCGCCACCTCCGGCTTGTCGCTGGTGATGGTCTGCCAGTTCCTCACCGCCAGCACCACCTCGCGGTCTGTCTCGTCCTCCAGCGCGTCCAGCATCGCCAGCTTGCTGTCGTAGCGAATCCCGGTTGTGAGATGCATCCACGATTGCATCGCGTAGCAGGCCTCTTTGAACGGGTAAGCGAGCTGTCGCATCCGCCCTGTCATGTCGTGAGGATGCAGCAGGTAGTGTCGGGCCATGTGCAAGTTGTCCGACGCTTTCAGGCGCACGTCGGTGATGAAGTCCCCATCTGTCGGCGGCTCAACCAGGTCCGCCAGGTCGCCGTGCAGGATCTTGCAGCCGAACCAGCACTGGATCTGCTCGTGTCTTGGCCAGACGCTGAGTTCCGGTGTCGACCCAAAGAACGTGCTCACCATGTGCTCGTTGGTCAGCGGCATGGCGTCGATCAGCTTCCGATACGCCAGCAACGTCTCGTCGTCCACGTGATCCACGATGACAAACGCGTCGATGTCACTATCCGGCCGCGCCTCACCCCGCGCCCAGCTCCCATGATGCGCCAGAAAGATCAGCCGCTCGCCGAAGCACTCGAGCAACCTCTGGTGGAACTCCTCAAGCCAGCTATCGACATCCGCCTGCGTCAGCATGCTCTTCTCCCAAGCGCGGTCTTGACGTCGTTCACGTGGCGCAGACATTCCTGCCTGCGGGCGTTCGGCTACTCATCCAAGTACTCACGCCAGCCCTTCCCCTCCGTCAGCCACGCCAGGTTGAAGCGCGCCACGGCCATCCGGTCGTACAGCTTCTCCTCGCCGCGCTCAAACAGCAGGTAGATGCTCCCATCCTTCCCCGCCGAGAGCGACGAATACGCGCTGTGGCCCTCGTTGACCAGCCGCTTCACAGGCCACGTCTGTCCGCCGTCAAAGCTCGCCCACACGGTCATCCGGATGCGGTTGCCGCCGGGATCGTCGGGTGTGGAAAACAACAGCACGTCCTTCCCGCCCGTGGCCTCGAGCGGCATCCTCACGAGCCCCGCGTTGCAGCCGTAACTCGGCTTCGTGCCATACTTGAAGTAGAACGGTTCGCCGACCTCATACAACTCGTTGGAGACCTCCCAATCGGTCCACATGTGCCCGCCGTCGTGGCTCCACGCGATCCGCCGACGGTGATCGACGGACATGTGGCTGCGGTAGTTGTAGTAGATCCGACCGTCCGACAGTTCCGCGAGCGTGCCCTCGCCCGTTCCGCTCTGCACGGGGCCGCTCGTTTGCCAGGTCTTCCCGCCGTCGTCGCTGTAGATCGCCGTGTTGTAGTTGTACGGCCACCACTCCTGGTCGTTGCTGCCGTCGGGCGGCTGGATTCGCGCCGGCATCAACAGGCGACCCTCGTGCTCGCCATGCTGCAGCGTGATGCCCGATTCCGAGCAGTTCGTGCCGACCGGGCAGTTCTCCGGAGCGCCATGACCCACCGCGTTCGGCTTCACGGTTATCTCTTCCCGCGCCCACGTCGCGCCGTGATCGCCACTCCGCCAAAGGTAGCCCTTACCCGCCCGCACGATCATCACGTCGCCCGTCGTCTCGTCGACGATGGCGCCGCCCCCGGCGTCGCTGCCGATCTCTGCCGCCTCGGTCCACGTCTTCCCGCCATCCTGGCTTCGCCGGACCACTCGTCCTGACTTCGCGAAGGCCAGGACAGTGCCGTCCGCCGCGACTACGATCTTCGGGATGCGCGCATCCTCATACAGATCCTGCACCTCGAAACTCGCTGTCTCCTGCGCTCCAGCCGCGCACGCCAGCCCCAACGCAGCCAACCCCATCGACGCCATGAGCAACTCTCCGGCCGTTCCGGTCATCACTGGTTTGCCCCCATACTGTCGCGTATTGGCTCCGGCACTTGGCGTTCGTTTCGCGTCGCGACGCTTGCGACCTGCGGCGGGCGCTGTTCTTCGTCCTGAAGCTGACGAGGAGGCGTCCGGCCTGCCAGCGAACTCCCCCGCGCAGTCTCCAGTCATTGGTGAGCCCAGGAGGGTAGCATGCGCGTGTTGATGACAGGCGCGGGAGGCACGATCGGCTCGGGCATTCGCCCGTTGCTGCGCGATCGGTTTGAGTTTCGCGCCGTGGATGTAAAGCCCATAGACGATTGCTCCGACAGTCACGTTGCCGACATCACGGACCTCGCCCAGGTCCGACCCCTCATGGATGGCGTCGACGCCGTCATGCACATGGCCATCGCCTCGGGACGTGACTTCCGGAAACGCCGCGACGAGTTTCGCGAAGCCGAACTCGATGTCAACGTGAAGGGCACGTACAACGTCCTCGAGGCCGCCCGCCGAGCCGGCGTGACCAAGGTCGTCATCGCCAGCAGCGTCACTGCCACCTTCGGCTACCCGAGCGGGCGCTATGTCACCGCGGGGGATCCTCCCTGCGTCAATTCTCTTTACGCCGCCACCAAGTACTTCGCTGAAGTCCTCGGCGAGATGTACTCCCGCATGCACGGGATGTCGGTCATCTGCTGGCGCATCGGCCTACCGACCGATACTACGGACGTGGATGTTATGCACCGGTTCAACGGCCGCCACGAGCGGGTGATGCTGGTGAGCTTCACCGACCTTGCCAACGGTTTCGCCTTGGCCGCGGAAGCTGATGGTGTCCCGTTCGGCGTCTTCCCGCTGCTCTCGGACAACCCCGAGGCCCAGATGGACGTCACGCATCCCCGCTTCGTCCTGGGCTATCAGCCGGTCCATCGTTTCACGGACGGGCGCGTCGAGACCCTCCGCGACTGGCCATGACGGGCCGGTCTGGCAGGGCTCTCCCGCCGTGAGACGAATTTGGTCTCAGGAGGCCACATTGACACTCGTCACCTGCGTATTCAGGACGGCGGCTCTGTTCCTCGTCGCCGTGCTCGTCCTTCTGATGGGCTGCAAAGCCCCGGAATCGGCTGCACCCGGCGGCGGCCTCGACACTCAGCCGCCAGATGCCACGCCGGCCTCCGACGCTTCCCTCGCCGACGGCAACTGGCCGCGCTTCCGCGGGCCTCGCGGCGATGGCGGCTCGGCGTCCGTGGACATCCTGTCCTCCTGGGAGGCCGCTTCTGGCGAGGGCATCCTTTGGACGGCAGCCATCCCGCTGCCTGGCACTGGGTCGCCCGTGGTCTGGGAGAACCGCATCTTCTGCACGGGGGCGACCGCAGACGCCCAGCAGGTCTACTGCCTCGACGCCACGACCGGCGACTTGCTCTGGACGGGCGACGCCCCAGCCGGTTCTCCGATGCCGGAGGTCATGGAGATGACGGGCTTCGCCGCGCCCACGCCGGTCACCGATGGACGTCATGTCTGCGCCTTGTTCGCCAACGGCATGCTCGTCTGTCTCGATGTGGATGGCAACGAGGTGTGGCACAAGGATCTAGGTGTCCCCGAGAACCCTTACGGTCTCGCCAGTTCGCCCATCACGCATGGCGATCTCGTCATCGTGCAGTATGACCACGGCTACGATGACGATGATCTGTCGTTCCTGCTTGCGCTCCACGTCGACTCCGGCGATGTCGCATGGCAGGTCAGCCGTGATACCGCTGCATCGTGGGCGACACCTCTCCTCATTCGCGCTGACGGTCGCGACGAGCTGATCACCTGCGCCAAGCCCTGGGTGATCGCGAATGACCCGGTCTCGGGCGATGAGCTGTGGCGCGTTGACTGCATAGACGGCGAGTTAGGGCCGTCGCCGACCTTCGCGGGAGGACTGGTGCTAATCGCGGGCGAGGGCACGCCGCTCACGGCTATCCGCCCGGGTGGGAGCGGCGATGTAACGGTGAGTCACGTCGCGTGGCAATTCGATGATGGCATCCCGGATATCTGCAGCCCGGCAAGCGACGGCGAACTGGTCTTCACGCTCATGACGTATGGTCTGCTGACATGCCTTCAGGTGGCCGACGGGGAACTGATCTGGCAGGAACAGCTTGATGGCTCGTTCCTCGCTTCGCCCGCCACCGTCGGCGACAAGCTCTACGTTACGACCGAGGAGGGGGAGACCCTTATCCTGTCGGCGGGTCGGGAGTTTGCTGAGTTGGGGCGTTCGTCGTTGGGTGAGCCTGTCAGCGCGTCACCCGCTTTCGCCGAGGGCCGCATCTACATGCGCGGCGCGTCCCACGTCTATTGCATTGGTGAGTAGCTGTTCCGGACCACTTGCACCAATGCCTGTACTTGGCTACCCTATGACTGCATGCCTGCCCGCGACGCTGCGGACTCCGCCGACAATCCAGCCCACAATGCCTAGGGGTGATGCGCCGTGGACAATGGCAGGGCCCGCTCAATCCTCTCCTACGCAACTTACCTCGCCGTACTCATCGCAGGCATCTTCTGGTCTATGACCGACGACTTTCTTGATGCCCCGCAACTTGATCGGCTCCCCGATCCGTACGTTGACCCATCCTCGTTCAGAATGCTGATGGGAATCGCGATCGCCTACGTACTCCTAAGAGCCTACCTCGCCCTTTGCCGGGGCTTCAGCAGGTGGCGGAACGTCCGGCTCGCAATCGATCTCGTTCTCATCACATGCGCCGTCCATCTCTCCGGTCGACTCGACAGCGATGCATCAATGCTCTATTTCTGGCCTCTGGTGACGTCCGCGGTCGAGCGCCGTACCCGCGTCACCCTCGGAGTCGGCATCGCCATAGTCGTGCTGCTCACGCTCGTCGTCGGGCCCGACGCCGCTGAGACGGGGCGATTGACAAAGCTCGGGACGCAACTCCTGACGGCCATCGTAGCCACTGTGGTTGCTTATGCGTACTGCCGCGCAGAGGTTGGTCGCGTTGAGGAGCTTGCCCGGCTGCGCGAGCAAGTCGCCCTCAGTGACTACCGATCCAGGCTATCGCAGGAGATGCACGATGGTATCCAGCACTACCTCGTTCGGATTGCCACGCGGCTGCGGATGGCCGACGTCGTGGCCGCAAGCGAGCCGCAGGCCGCGCTGAGGATCGCCTCCAAGCAGGTGCTCACCGTCCAGCAGGCGAGCGACGAATTGCGCTATCTCGTTCAGAAGCTGCGCTCCCCTGATATCGACCAGCGCGGCTTTCTTGGCGCGATGGAGGATCACCTCGCGCTGTTCGGCGGGCGCTCTGGGACGGCCGCCGAGTTCCAGGTCGAGTCCGATCCCGTCCCCTTGAAGCCCGACGTCGAGCAAGCCGCCTTCCGGATCGCTCAGGAGGCTCTCACCAACACCGAGAAATACGCCCAAGCCGAGGCCGTGTCCGTCCGCCTGAGATTCCTCGCCGACTCCTTCGAGTGCATCGTGGCTGATGACGGGGTGGGCTTCGACTCCTCCGCCGCTCCGGGCGAACCCACCGTGGAGGGCGGGTTCGGGCTGCCAAGCATGCAGGAGCGCGCGGCATCCGTCGACGGGAGTGTGGACGTGTCCAGCGCGCCTAACGATGGTACCACCATCACCCTCACCGTGCCCGATCCATACGAGGACGACGCGACATGATCGCGGCGCTGTTGATCGCAGGCACGCTTTCCTGGGCCGCGCCGTTTCAGCATCGCCTCGCCGCGGATGTCGAAGTCGTCCTTCCCGCTCGCGCACATGGGTTGGCCTATTTCCCTGACGAACACATCACGCTGCTCCAACGCGCGCCCGAGATTCGCCTGCTCCTCGTCGCGGGCACATCAACGTACCTGCTCTCCGGTTCTGACATGTTCTCGTTGTCGCCCGTCGCCCAGGTCCTCGCGCCCGGCGAGCCAGGTTCATTTGACAATGGCTACGCCGGCATCTTCGGCGCGTTCCAGCCACCAGAATCTCAGAACGTGTTCGCGCTCTATCATGCTGAGGACCAGGAGCAGATGCCGACGTTTGAGAACGGCGTCCCTGGCTACTTCGCCTCAGTTGGCATGGCGGTCTCGCGCGACGGCGGCCTCACCTTCGGTAAGCTCGGACCTGTCATTACCGGCAGCCTGCCCAAAGCGGCCGATGGGCGTCCCGATCAGGGCGTGGGGGAGGGGTCCTTGCTCGTCGATGCCTCTGGGGAGTACCTCTACTGCTACTACTCCGACCATTCACGCGTTGACCGGCGTGGTGTGCAGATCTGCCTCGCCCGGTGTCTCGCGCGTGACGTCGCCAAACCAGACGCCTGGCGCAAGTACTTCGATGGGGGGTTCTCAGAGCCCGGCGTCGGCGGCCGCGATAGTCCACTCATGTCCGAGCCGCCCGTCACCGGCGATGGCTTCATCCCACACGTGGTCTACGTCGAGGAGGCCCACCGCTACATCATGACCTTCTGCCGCGTCTACTACGCCGATCTCGCCCCGTGGCAGGCCACTGAATCCGGCATCTGGGTGGCCGTCTCGGGCGATGGCATCCACTGGGACGAGCCGGTCCAGCTGCTCCCTGGTATCCCGCTTCCGCGTCCAGGCGAGGAGCTATCGTGGCATCCGTCCTTTGTCATCGATTCTGTCTCTGAGAACCGGATCTCCGGTCATCTCTACTACGCCTACACCGAGTCATGGGGCTGGGCCGAACCTCAGAAGCCCCATTACCTCGTCCGCCGCGCGCTCAGCGTCTCTGTCCCGTAGAGGCGCGATTCATCGCGCTCGCGCTGTCTCCACCAGGTACAACTGCCGCCCTTCGCCGCCATGGGTGGAATCGATGATGGCATAGCTTCCGTCATGCCCGACCCTCGGATGTAGATCGCACCGCCACTCGCCGGCATACTCCTTCGGCTGAGCGAACCTCCCGAGCACCCTCACGCGCTGCGTCGGGATGTGCAGCAGGTATAGTATCTGCTCCCGCGCTTTCCCCGTCGGGTACGTGTCGGTCATCAGCCACTCGTTCCCCGGCAGATAGGTCTGGTGTCCATTCGGCGCTTCCCAGATCGTCTCTTCGTCGCCGCTTCCATCGTCCCTGTAGAGCCGGTACGCTCCCCGGTGTATCAGAATATGCTCGGGGTCACGCCACGTGAAGTGACTCACTCCCGGCTTGTCCGTCACGAGCCTGATGTCCGTCCCATCCGCCGCTGCCGTCAGCATCCGCGTCTGAAAACCCCTGCCCTCGCCTGGCCTCCATCGGTGCAGGAACAGGAAGCGCTCGCCGTTGGGACTCCATTGGATGTGGTTGAAGTAGTGCTTGTCGCCCGGTTTCGGATTCGCGTAGGGGATCTTCGCGATGTCGGCAATCGAGAACAGTTCCGTCCGCTCCCCCGTGTCGAGGTCCAGGAGGTACAGTCCCGAATCATCGGGCGCGAGCACGTCTCGATTCACGTCATCCACGCCGCCATATCCATACCCCGGGCGCATGTGATTGACCCGCGCGAAGTCCACGCCGAGGGCGAGCTTCCCCTCCGGGTGGACGTGGTAGATCGCGTGCGGCAGCGTCCTCACTCGTCGACTCTTCACGCTCAGAACTCGCGTTACGATCCGCCCGTCCTCGCGGTCGTTCCAGAGCGCCTCATCCGGGTGTCCAGGCCGCCATTGCAGCATGCACCCCTGCTGCCAGCACCACGCGCGCGTCTCGCCCAGCTCAATCCATCGGTCGCCATCAGCCAGGTCCACCATGCCAATGCCGATCACATCCTCGGCCGTCGGGCTGCGCCCCTCGAAGTCCACCTCCATGCTCAGCGCATAGCGTCCGCTCGCGTCGACCTGCATCTTGTCGTAGTAGCTGAACCAGTGGTGCTTTGGCCCGCGCGTGATCTGCCGGACCTTCGCCATCGGGCCGCCGTGCCTCGCGACCGCCTCCGTGAAAGTCACGTGTTCCTCCCCCGGCCACTGCGTCAGGCTGCGGTCGCTTGTCCAGCGCTTGATCTCCTTCTCGCTGAGCGCGCGTTGCCATATCTCCGCCCGACTGAACTCCGCGTCGATCTTCATGGCACCCGGCGGTCTCGCCCCCAAGATGGCCGGTGCCTTGCTCGCGTGTAGGGGGCCGGGCACGCCGGATGTAAGCTCGCCGGCGCGCCAACCGTTGACGCGCAGCGCCATCCGCGCGTTCGGTTCGAACGCTCCGACGACCGTGTACGGCACGTCTGCCTTCAGCGTCCGCGTGCCGAACAGTTCCTTCGCGCCCGCGTCGTACTTGCCGCTCTCGCTGATCGAGAGGTACGGTCGCCCTTGGTCCGTGATCCCGATCTCCCACGACCGCCCGCCGTCGGTCGTCTCCCACCGGCTGGCAAGCGGCTTCTTCTCTCGCGGTTCGCTGGTCAGCGTGAACACGACGCCTAGCGTGAACGCGCCATCGGGCCGCCACGCCATGGCATCGAACTCGTCTAACTGAACGGTCTCGCCGTCTGTCCACACGCACTCAGAGGGATACTGCGCCGAGGTCACTGCACCGATCATCACGAGCGCCACAACTGCCGCCGCGCGCATCATCACCGCCCCCATTTGCTGGTACTGTCGTCGATGTTCTTCGCCGTCTTCGCGTCTTCCCGCTTTCGTTTCGCTGTCGTCAGCTCGGCACCAGCACGGAGAACGTGCTCCCCTTGCCAACCTCGCTCTCGACCCAGATCCGGCCGCCATGCGCCTCCGCCACCATCTTGCAGAAGGTGAGCCCAAGTCCCGTCGAGTGCTTGCGGCCCTCTTCTCGGGTCTGAGCCTGCCCGAACTTCTCAAAGATCCGCGCCTGATCCTCGGGCGGGATTCCGGGGCCGTTGTCCGTGACGCTGATCAGCAC